>MPMD02314313.1_pt1 | contig 17739 bp, 14 predicted proteins | sample 1617291 | NCBI WGS metagenome assembly MPMD02 (sample SAMN05944810, study PRJNA350692) | marine metagenome | biome: marine; feature: ODZ; material: water; isolation source: 120 m water sample filtered on 30 um supor filter | place: Pacific Ocean | collected 2012-04-09 | depth 120m m | reverse complement strand
TTGCTGGCGGCGGCGCCACCTTGAAAGCGCTGCGGTCGATCGCTGTTAACTGTGCCCGAATAGCAGAGAGTTCAAAGTAGCCCGTAAACCCCCACCACAACCCACCACCCCACAGCACCTCCGTATTCACGGGGGTGTTGTTGTTGGTGTTCTCCTGAGCAGTCAAAGTAGGGGTTTTGGTTCTGGGGCAGGTGGTGTGCGTGTTTCATTCGGCACACGCCACGCCGACAACAACCATCGCCACAATCCCCGCCTTCACAGCGGCCGGAAGGGTCGGCCACGCAGCTGCGATCGTGACAAAGTGAGGGTCGTTCTGATTCTGCGCACTCTCACCATCGCTACGCTTCGCCCCTGATAGATTAGAGGGCTAATGCTAGAGGGCTCGTACTAACAAAAACAGCCGACACCGGCGACTGCACAGGCTTTCTCGCTTACAAATCACAATCCGTAGGCATAACAACAATATCACGTATACAAATATGCTTCGGTTGGCGCCAGCAAAACATGATGATGTCAGCCAGCTCTTTCGTAGATATAAAAGTAGGATTCCCTAAGAGTTCACAATATTCCTCAAAACTAATACCCATGGCCTTGTGAATTTCAGTTCGAATTAAACCTGGCGCAATATTCATAACACGAATATTATTTTTTGCTTCACCCATTTGCAGGCATTCTGCGATTGCTCTCACAGCAGATTTGCACGCACTATAAGAAACCGCATGTGGGGAAGGCTTTCTATCGCCTACAGAACTAATGTTAATAATCGTGCCCGATTTTCTTTGCTGCATATCGGCCAGCACAACTTTAATTCCATGCAGCACACCCTTCAACAACACATCAACTTCTTGTTCATATTTCTTGACAGCCACATCATTAAATAATTTAATCGTTGCCATGCCGGCATTATTAATAAGACATTCTGTCTTACCGTATTTGTCCTCCGCATCACGAATGGCTTTTTCAAGAGCAGAATAATTGCTGACATCAACTTGTGCGTACAGAATGTCTTTGCCAGAAAACTCAGCGATGGGCTCAATTGAACGAGAAATTAATAAGCACGGATGCCCATCATTCACAAATTCTTCTGCTAAGGCTTTACCAATTCCTGCGCTGGCACCTGTAATGACTATTAATGGCTTGGGCATAATTGGATGCTCCTTACTCAACTAATTCTATTTTAGGTCCAATACTGGACACCCACCGAATCGGCCTCAAGAAGCCGCCTTTGACCCCCACTTTGGTGGGTGTCCAGATTTGTTTCGTGTTTGTTACCGTGCACAACAGACGACCTGCTCGGGTTGCTCGGCGAGTTCGGGTGCGGTACTGGCTAAAGGCGGGCCCGCGGACATGATTTTACAACCTCTACAAAGGACATCGCAATGTTAAACATGTTTGTATTCACCACCACCAACCAGCCCCAACTTTTCATGCCCGGAGCACTGGGGGTTTTTATTGGTTTCGTGCTATTGCTTTCCCTCTTAGCCTGGATCGGGTTGTGGAAGATGTTCAGCAAGGCGGGTATTCCAGGGATCCTTGGAATCATTCCCCTTGTCAATATCTTCTTCTTGCCACAGGTTGGCGGCAAACCGGGGTGGTGGGGTCTTCTCCTTCTGATCCCCCTGGTCAATATCGTCTTCATCATCCTGATCTACATCGGTATCGCTGAGCGATTTGGTCGAGGCACGGGAACGGTCCTCGGCCTGATCTTCCTAACGGGAATCTTCGTCATGATTCTTGGCCTCGGCTCGGCGCAATGGACACCGGCACCGGAAAGAGTCTAAACATCATAAGAGCGAACGGAATTCAGCATTCCTCCGCAAACGGTGGACCGATACGTTGAACGGTGGGTTTGATTCCCCACTTTGGTGGGTATTCAGTATTGCTTCTGATTCTGCGTGCTCTCGCCGGCGCTATGCTTCGCCCATGACATCGATCAAGTGCGCAAGATGTGTGCGGATGCCGGCGTGACCCCGATCAAGCGACACGCCAAGATCATGCTGCACGTCGTCGGTCATGAACATATTGCGTGGCTTCTCAGGACTGGTGAGGTCGATGTCGGCAGTGATGCTAAGCAGATCGGCTGCCATGACCGCCAGGTCGCCCCACCTGGCGTAGCAATCGGCGAGGTGATACACGCCGCAGGTCTTCTTCAGGGCAGCGAGGGTGGCGGCCGCGACATCATCGACGTGCACAAACTTGCCGCCGCCGGCCTGCGCGTATGTCCCGTCGCGTCGAAGCGCCGTGATGATCGGCGCCCCGATGCTCCGATTCAGGAGCGGATCGATGCCATACACCGCGGCTGGTCGAATGGCCGCAAATGGCTGGCCACACTCGGCGTGGCGAGCCCAGAGGTGGGCCTCGACCGACGCCTTGGCGGCGCCGTATTCCGAACCGGGACGCGTTGGATGATCTGCATCGAGGCGTCCATTCCAGCGATCGAGGATCGCATGGAACACCGACACCGAACTCATGTAGACAAACGGTCGGCCTCCCGCCGCGTGAAGCATGGCGACACTTCCTTCGACGTTGGTTTTCATGTGACGAGCAAAGTCGCCACTCCTCACAGCATCCCAATCGAAACTGTTGTGAATGATGGCGTCAGCGCCATCGAGCAGTGAGGCGACTGCCGCCGGATCGTCGTGCGTGCCTTCGACGAATCGATGGACGACCTTCACCACATGCGCACGCTGGCTCGTCGGCCGAACAAGACCAACCACCTCGTACCCCGCCGCCGCGGCCTGCTGGGCAATGACCGAGCCGATGAAACCACTCACACCTGTCAGCGCGATTCGCATGATGCTGGCCAGCGTAGCGGGTCCAGCGATGAGTGGCGAACAATCCAACCAAACACACTCCCGAGCGGTTTCTCGTGTAAAAATTCAGGCTACTTGTATACTGCTACTTGTTACTCAAGCCAAATGGAGGCTCACTCATGCAACGTATCAATCACATGCTCTCTCCCAAGAAGCCCAGTGCCCGCTGGAACTTCCTGCAAACCATCGCCGCGGCAGTAGTGATCACTGCCGGCAGCCTCGCCGCCGTGGCCATGACGGACGCGGCCGTCGCGAAAGATCAAACATCTCAGGATCGTCCCATGAATGCCGACAAGGCGCCCATGAAGATCCATGATGTCGTGCTCCGTGTCACCAGTGCACTGACCAAGGGCGACATCAACTCGGCACAAGCAGCCGAGCTCATCCTCGCCGCGCAGCAGAAGATCAAGTCAATGAACGCCTATGCCGCCTACAAGCAGGAGCTCATCGCAGACTTCAAGTCCGGCAAGATCACCCGTGAAGAGATCGGTTCCAAACTTGATGCCCACCAGAAGCAACTGGACACCAAGATGATCAAAGACTTCAAGGAAAGAATGAATGCTGCGGTCAAGGGCGGCACCATGAGCTCCGAGGAAGTACGCCAGGTCTGGGGAATTCACAAGAAAATTTCAGAGCAAGCCTCCAAGACCATCACCCGCGAAGACTACGCCGCCGCTCAGGCCAAGATGCAGGCCATGGTTGATAAAGGTGAAATGACTGAGCAACAGATGCGAGAAAAACTCGTGTGGATGCGGCAGATGATTGGCAAGTCCAAAGCGACTGGCAAGACCATCACCCGCGAGGACTACGCCGCTGCTCAAGCCAAGATGCAGGTCATGGTTGAAAAAGGCGAAATAACGCAAGCCCAAATGGATGAACGCCTCATGGGAATGCGGAGGATGATCGGAAAGTCCAAAGTGGCTGACAAGACCATCACCCGCGAGGACTACGTCAAAGCCGAAGCCGAAATGAAGAAAATGGTCGCCGAAGGCAAGATCACCGAAGACCAGATGAACGCACGGCTCAACCGAATGCGAAAGATGAGCGCTCGTGGCGATGGCAATAGCGAACGCAGAGAAATCTCCGATGAGTGCATGGAACTCGGTCGCCGCATCAGAACTGCCGTGAAAAACGGCGATATGACCTCTGAAGAAGCGAGAAAGCTCTGGAATGCCGAAGGCTGCCCCTGATACCTCTCCTTCTTTCTGTGAAGGAAGAGGCCTTTAAGACATCATCAGTTTCTTGTCACTGGCATGGTCATGGGATGTTCAAGCGTCCCATGACTCATCGCTTCTCTGCAACACATCACGAATTTCATGCCTCGCCGGAGATCAAGCCAGAAACAGCCGGTTTGCTGCTCGCCTGCGCCGCTGCTCTTAATCTCCCCTCGACGCTCGCTCATCCTGTCGGAGCATGCGATACAGCGGAATATCGACGAAGAAAGGCATGAACGGCACGACCGCGCCGATGAGGCCGAGCCATGTCAACTTCGAAGAGAGCGGAACGGCCTCGCGTCCCACCCAGAACATCATCACCAAGACTATGAACAACAAGCCGTGAATCGTCCCGGCGAGCGTGACGGCACCGGGCATCCCGTACCAGTATTTCATCGGCATCGCAACGAAGAACAACGCCAACGTCGAGAGGCCTTCGATGATGCCGATGATGATGAGCCACCAGAGGTATGGGCGATTGAGTGTTTGCACGGGGAAGGGATCATAGCGATGTCACTGTGGCTGCTCACGCTCGCATGCTGCGAGCCGATCCGCAATTGCCAGAATCGTGTCCGGGCTTGTGCCGCAACAGCCTCCTACAAGCGCCGCGCCGGCATCGACCCAATCCACTGCGTACTGCGCATATCGCTCGGGCTCGATGGCATCGGTACTGATCCACCCCCCCTCTTCGTCCGCGTAGCCAACATTGCCATAGGCGGCAATCGGAATGTGCTCCGGCAGGATCGTTCGCAGGCTGGTGACGTGCCCGGCAATCTCTGGAGCAGGAACGCAGTTGATGCCAACGAAACGAGCATCGGCAAGGTGCGGCACCAGATCGGCCAGCGGGGTGCCGTCCAGCAACACGCCTCGCGGGCCCGTCGCGCGAAGACAGAAACTGATCGCCCACGCCTCTGGAGCAACCGCTCTCGCAGCGTCCGCCGCCGCCAACGCCTCATGAGATGAACACATCGTCTCGATCAGTACCACATCCACGCCCCCATCCACCAGATGACTGATGGTCTGCTCGTGCTCTCGACGACACGTCGCAGCGTTGGGGGCGAGTGCCGGGCGGTAGCAATCTTCCAGTGGCGCGACACTCCCGAGCACCAGCGCATCGGCCCCCACTTCTTCACAGGCGGCGCGGGCGATCGACACGGCGCGGTGGGTCAACTCAGCTGCGCGGTGGCCGATGCCGCCCTTCGCAAGTGATCGCTGATGCGTGCGAAACGTATTGGTTGTGATCCCGCGAGCGCCCGCGTCGAGATACGAACGGTGCACATCCTGCAGGATCTCCGGCGCCTCGATGATCGCCCGCGCCGACCACAGCGGTAAGCCGATGTCGACCCCCCGCCGATCGAGTTCGGTTCCGGTGGCGCCGTCGAGCAGTCGAACTTCCTGGGGCGTTGAGGCCATGGCTCCAAGCAGCATAGGAGGTTGACAAGCCCTCAGATCGCTCCAGCCATGAATGTGGTATCTCGATACAGCACGTGATAGAGCGACAACTCGACAACGAAGAGCTGCCTTTACAGGCCCTTCTGGGCGTTTCCAGAGATTGATGGATATCCCCAATTCGGGGCAGTTGCGGGGATATCGCTTGAGTGAGATACCGTAGAGAGATATCGTGGGATCTGAGGATTAGAGCGAGAGAGAACCCATGGATATGCGATATCTGAGCCGCGGGTTCGTCCCGCTGGTGGCCCTGATCGCCGGTCTGGCCCATGCCGATCAGGCTGCGGTACTGCTGGAGGGTCCTACCACCGTCCATCGGATCAGCCTCGAGTTTGCCGAGCCGCAGTGGTATCAGGTGCTCTTTGATGCCTGGGGCGACGATGACTATTACCTGCCGTGTACCTTTACATGGACCGATCTTGACGGCGTGGATCAAACGCTTGAGTCGGTCGGGGCTCGCTTCAAGGGCAACTCTTCCTTCTTGAATTCCGGAACTCGCAAATCGATGAAGATCGACTTCAATGAGTTCGTCGACGACCAAGAGTTCCTCAACCTCAAGAAGATCAATCTCAACAACAACTACCGCGACCCGAGCATCATGCGGGAGAAATTGACGCTCGACTTCCTCCGCGACTACATGGACATTCACCGTGCCAACTATGCGCGGGTCACGATCAACGGAGAAGACTGGGGCGTGTACATGGTGGTCGAGCAGGTCGACAAGACCTTTGCCGAGAAAAAGTGGGGATCCAACGACGACGGGGATCTCTACAAGGGTGAGTTCATCGCCAATCTTGCCGATCAAGGCGACAACCCGGATGACTACCGCGACAACTACGAGAAAAAGACAAACGAAGAAGCTGACGACTGGAGTGACATCATCGCCCTCTGCCAGTTTCTCAGTGATACCGATCCGGAAGACATGGACACGCAACTCGGTGAGTGGGTCGATATCGATCAGCACATCACACAGCTCGCCGGATTGGCACTCTTTGCCAATTATGACTCCTACATCGGCCCGGCCCACAACTTCTACATGTACCGACGCAATGCCGATGATCTGTGGAGACACATCAACTGGGACAACAACCTCGCCTTCGGAACCTTCCGCAACGGGCTTCCAAACGGCCAGAATGTGCTGACCACGGCGCTGACCTGGCACCGAGAAGGCCAAGGACCGAATGCCGCTCGTCCCTTCGCAGATGCAGTCTTTGAGAACGAAGTACTGCGCCGCCGTTTCTACCGCCGCTGCGCCGATCTGCTGCGAGGTGGCTTCGATATCGATGCATTTCAGGCTCGCATCGATGAGATCGATGCTGCCGTCCGAGATGAACTGGCAACGGACCCCTACTTTGAGTTCACCATGGAGCAGTACGAGCAGAACCTGCACAGCGATGTCGACATCGGCAACATCGATGTCTTTGGATTGACCCGTCTGATCGATGTCCGCGGTGGATTCGCCAGAGCCCAACTCAATGGAAACGCCTTGCCCTCAGATCTGCGGATCAACGAAATCCAGACACTCAATGCCACGACAATCGCCGATGAGGCCGGAGACTTCGATCCATGGATCGAAGTGCACAACCTCGGGCCGGGTACGGTGACGCTCAGCGACCTTCGCTTGAGCAACGACGCCGGCTCTCCACTCATGTGGCAACTTCCCGACAGTGATCTGGCCGATGGTGAGTTCGTCGTGCTGTGGCTCGATGGCGAACCAGCCGAGGGTGATCACCACACCAATTTTGCCATGCCCGATGTGGGTGGATCGCTGCTGCTCTCGGATGCATCGGGGGCAATGATCGACAGCATCACCGTCCCGCTGCTCGATGCCGATCAGTCATGGGGTCGCCACAGCGACGGTGAAGGCGTATGGGAAGTGACCGGCGAAGCCACCCCGGGCGCCGCCAACATTGCCCCACCGCCGGATCTGAGCGGGATCGTCTTTATCAACGAATTCATGGCCGACAACGAAACCACGATCCCCGATGAGGCTGGCGAGTACGACGATTGGCTTGAACTCTTCAACGCAAGCGACGAAGAGATCGATCTGTCCGGCTGCACCATGTCCGATTCATTTGATACGCCAGATGAATGGACGATGCCAGACGGCACGATCATTCCCGCTGGTTCATGGTTGCTGCTGTGGGCCGATGAAGATCTTGATCAGGGACCGCTGCACGCCGACTTCAAACTCGGTGCCGGCGGTGACGACATCGGTCTCTGGTCTCCCGATGGTGTTCTCATCGACTCGCTCAGTTTCGGGGATCAGGACGAAGATGTGTCGTTTGGCCGATTGCCCGACGGTGGCGCCGAATGGCAGAGTTTCGATCCCGCCACACCCGGTACCAGCAACGGCAACATCGCGCCCTGCCCCGGTGATGTCGATGGCGACGGCATCGTCGGCGTTGAAGACATGCTCGCCTGCATCGCCGGGTGGGGATCTCCCGATGGCGACGCCGACGGCGATGGAACAACCGGCGTCTCAGATATCCTGCTCATCATTTCAGCTTGGGGAGAAAGTTGCCCGTGACAGTTCTACGCACCAGCCTCTTGATCACCATCATTGCGATCGCTGCACCACACAGCAACGGCGAGGTCTACGACGGATACACGCTCTACAACGTCCTCAACAGTTCGACGACCTACCTCCGTGACAACAACGGAAACACCATTGAAACATGGACTGGCGCCGATCGCCCCGCAAGCACGCCATATCTGCTCGACAATGGTGTCCTGCTCCGCCCCTGCCGCATCGACAATCCGACGATGGAAGGCGGCGCCGTCGGCGGCCGCATCCAGAAAATCGCAATGGACGGCCAGTTGCTCTGGGACTACACCCTCAGCACGTATGAACTCCAACCCCATCACGAAGTGATTTCGATGCCCGGAGGCAACGTCCTTTTCATCTGCTGGCACCGCCGTTCCAACAGCGAGGCAGCAGCCGCTGGCCGAACGGGTCTCAATGGCGAACTCTGGTCGCTGAGCGTCGTAGAGGTCGCCCCCACCGGCCCGACCACCGGCGAAATCGTCTGGCAATGGAACCTGTGGGATCACCTCGTGCAGAACGTAAGCCCAAGCCTGCCCAACTATGGAGATCCTGGCGACTTCCCCCACCGCTTTGACGTCAACTTCGGTTCGACCCATGGGCAAGGTGGAGACTGGATTCACGCCAACGGCATGGACTACCACCAAGAACTCGATCAGATCGTGATCTCGAGTCACTACACACATGAGTTCTACATCATCGACCACAGCACGACGACCGAGGAGGCTGCCGGCAGCACGGGTGGCAACGCAGGCATGGGCGGTGACATTCTGTATCGATGGGGCAATCCTGCGGCCTACAACCGTGGATCAAGCAGCGATCAAGTGAACTACGTGCTGCATGGTGTGAACTGGATTGACGAAGGGATGCCCGGCGCCGGAAACATCATCTGGTTCAACAATGGTGATCGAAGCGGAAGCCAGAATGACTACTCATCCGTGCTGGAGGTTACACCTCCGCTGCAGCCGGACGGTACCTATGCCATCGGCAGCAACGATCCTTTCGGACCCGACGAAGCCATGGTGGTTTATGAGGACGAGAACACCTTCTATGCCAACCACCTCAGTGGTGCCTTTCGACTCGCCAATGGCAACACCCTTGCGACCGAGGGAACGACTGGGACGTTTCTGGAAATCGATCCAAACGGAAACATCGCGTGGCAGTACAACATCAGCGGCCAACTCGCCAAGGCGCAGAAACTCCCGAGCGACTGCCTCGATCCAGTGGAACCCTGCCCGGGCGATGTGAGCGGCGACGGAACGGTCGGCGTCAATGACATCCTCGCATTGATCGCGGCGTGGGGAACGAATGATCCTGCCGCCGATGTCGATGGCAACGGAACAGTGGATGCCAACGATGTGCTGGCGGTGCTGGCGGCTTGGGGCGACTGCCCCTGATAACCATCCTGCGTGGAAACTGACAACGGCCTCGTTGGCATGTACTCCTCTCCCCTCTTCGGAGAAAGAAGAAAGCATGGGAATCACTTCAGAAGTGTGAACCGCCCCGTTTTCAAGTCCTGCACACCTGACACAACACAAAGCGTTCCGTCTTTGACGGCCTTGGCAATGACCTCGGAACCGTTCAGAAGTCTGCCAATGCCTTCATGAGCATTACAGGCAATCGCCTTGTCGAGCGCATCCGGCGCGTCAAGGTCTGCCGTTTCCGCGCAGGGCACGACAATCTGATCGATGAGAGCCGGAAGACTGCCCGGCAGCACACTGGTGTCATCGCGATTTTCCAGCGCGGCGCTCACCGCACCACAGGAGGAGTGTCCCATCACCACGATGGCCTTGCAGCCAAGCACTGCTACGCCATACTCAAGACTTGCGATGATCTCAGGCGTTGGCACATTCCCGGCAACAGCGCACACGAATAGTTCGCCAAGGGGTTGGTCAAAGACGATTTCCGGCGAGACCCGTGAGTCGGCACATCGAATGATCGACGCGAATGGTGCCTGCCCCTCGGCAAGTCCTGCCCTCGCTGCGGGAAGATTGTGCGATTCAGCACGGCCTTCCACATAACGAGTATTTCCAGCCATCAATTCGGAGATGGCATCGGCCGGAGTAGCGGGCGATGAGGAAGTCGGTCCTGTCATGGCGTGTGTCACGAGAACACCTCCGAAGATCGTTAGTCCAATGATCCAAGTAGTTGTGTTACGAATCAAAAACATCGAGTTACCCTCTCCTCACCGGAGGTTTGTGTTGATCTAGATCCCGCAGATGGTATCGAAAGGAGACCTCCTCCGCCCACCGATAAGGACCTTACAATAAGCGTTCGCTCTGCCGCCTCTACGTCTCCGAACCCACATCGATTTCTGCAAATTTTGCTCACATGAACTCGATAACATAGTCGTCGTCATCATGTTTCCGCAGGAGACTTTCCATGCTCGATGGAATAATGTTGCTCTGGTTCATACTGACCGGAATCTCGGTCATTTTTGTCGTCATTGATGTATGGAGAACACCGGAGGTAACCGCACTTCGTTGGGGATTCATCGTCCTGACGGTATTCGCTGGTCCCGTTGCCGCATTCTTCTACGTACTCAGTTGCCGGGAGCCACTGCCAGGAACTCACGAACAATATGTGGCCCCGATCTGGAAACAGGTACTCGGATCCACCATGCACTGCGCAAGCGGCGACGGTCTTGGAATAATCACTGGCGCTGCAATCGCATCAATTCTGGAACTTCCATTTGCCCTTAATGTCACCCTTGAGTATGTGCTTGGGTTCGGCTTCGGATGGCTGTTCTTCCAGGCCTTCGCCATGAGGGACATGGTGGGTGGCAACTACCTGAAATCACTCAAGATCACATTCATTCCCGAGTTCTTCTCGATGAATCTCCTCATGGCGGGGATGCTGATCGTGTCGAAGCCTTGGATGGCAGAACTTGCCGAATCAAAAGATCCTTTCAATCCAAGCTTCTGGTTCATCATGTCGATGGCGCTGATTGTCGGCTTCATCTGCGCCTATCCGATAAACTGGTGGTTGGTCACACGACACCTCAAGCACGGCATGATGACGATCCGACCGACTTCCACCAGTGAACATGCCGGACATGACATGGCTTCGATGAATCATGACAGCCAACACTCCGAGCATGATGGGGCGAGCGTGACACCCAAGGAGGGGGAACAGGCAGATCGTGGTATGACGATGCCCCTCCCGCCACCACTCGGAACCATCCTGATGGTTGGAGTCCTCTCCGCGGCGATCCTGGCCGCTGTCATAACGATCCTGGTGTTCATGCTTCCCGCGGCAAATTAAAAGCGAGAGAGCCACACGCCAAGCGACTTCGCCGCCAACAGATGAGTGCTGGCGATTCACTGGACGCTGGTGAAACCAAAGAGCCAGAGATGCTTGGGGCGAAAGCACCCGTACCTCAAAAATTCGCCATCAGGTACCGTAGATTCAATTGCCGGATTTCCTCGTCCGTATATCTGATATATTGGTCCGACATTGCCCCCTTCTCGCAGGTCGCCGACGGCGGCTGACTTTGCGTGATTCTTGAACCCGGAGCAGACGCATGCCAGACCAAGCAGAGATGAAGAAGTACGAAGAACTCAGCCCCTTTGAGATCAAGAACAAACTCATCGAGATGGCTGGCGACACACAACTCCAAATGCTCAATGCCGGTCGCGGCAACCCCAACTGGGTTGCCACCGAACCGCGACATGCGTTTTTTCAGCTCGGCCACTTCGCCGTCGCGGAATCCGAGCGAGAGATCTTTCGCCCCGGCATCGCCGCCGTTCCCAATGGCGAAGGCATGCTCGATCGCTTTCATGACTTCCTTGCCAACAACTCGCGTGATCCGGGCATCGATCTTCTAAAGAGTTCGCTTGCCTTCATCGAACATGATCTCCACATCGACCCGGCCGCATTCATCCTGGAAATGGTCGATGGCATTCTCGGCGATCACTATCCGGTTCCCGATCGCATGCTCCGATGCAGTGAGCAGATTGTGAGTGCCTACCTCGACGAAGAAATGTCCGGGACCAAGGGCGCCAAGGATGCATTCGACCTCTTCGCAACCGAAGGCGGCACCGCCGCGATGACCTATATCTTCAACTCGCTCATGGAGAACAAGATCCTCCACAAGGGCGACAAAATCGCGCTCGGTGCCCCGATCTTCACCCCCTACCTCGAGATCCCCCTGCTCAACGACTTCGAATTCGTCGAGCTCGAAGTCATGCAGGATGAGGCGAGCGGGTGGATGTACACGCCGGAGCAGATCGAGAAACTCGCCGACCCTGATGTGAAGGCTTTCTTCCTTGTCAATCCGTCAAACCCGACATCGGTGGCGATGCACCCCGAGTCGCTTCGAGCCATTCACAAACTCGTCGAAACCCGCCGCAAAGACCTCATCGTCCTGACTGATGACGTCTACGGCACCTTCGTCAATGGCTTCCAGTCGCTCGCATCGATCGTGCCGCACAACACCATCCTCGTGTACTCCTACTCGAAGTACTTCGGAGCCACGGGATGGCGAATTGGTGTCATCGGCCTAGCCAAAGACAACATCCTCGATGCGACCATCAAGAATCACACGCCGCAAGACACAGCCGCACTCCACAAGCGGTACGAAACGATCTACCTCGATCCAGCCAAGGCCAAGATGATCGATCGCATGGTGGCCGACAGCCGTACGGTCGCGCTCAACCATACCGCAGGCCTCTCGACGCCGCAGCAGGTCTTCATGGTCATGCTCTCACTCTCAAGTCTGACCGATCAGGAGAGCGTATACAAGGAACACTGCCAAGACATCGTGATCAAACGGTTCCAGTCGCTCTACAAGGCACTCGGGGTCGCACATCCCGAAACGCCATTCGATGCGCACTACTACACGACCATCGACATCCCCGAACTCGCCGCCTCGCGGTACAGCCCAGAATTCCGCGAGTGGCTCACAAGCAATCACGAACGGATCGACTTCGTGTGGCGACTCGCCGAGGAAAAGGCGATCGTCCTGATGGATGGTGGCGGCTTCGATGCGCCAGACATGTCCGTCCGCGTCTCGCTGGCCAACCTGCCGGACGAAGCCTATGCAGACATCGGAAAGGGAGTCAGCAAACTGCTCGACGAGTACCACGAGCGATTCCAAGCGGCCTCCTGACCCCCCGGAAGTATTCCCCCGAAAGTGTTCCCCCGGAAGTATTCCCCCGAAAGTGTTCCCCCAGAAGTATTCCCCCGGAAGTATTCCCCCGGAAGTGACCCTCAGACCTGACCCCCGACCTCCTAGAAGTGTTCCCACAACCACCGTTCTGGAGCGAGATCCCACGTAATGGAACTGATTCACGATCTCTTCAAGGCCGAACCACTCACGGCACTCTTCGCTTCGATAGCCCTCGGGTACTTCGTCGGCAAACTGAAGATCGGCCGTTTCGTGCTCGGTGGTATCGCCGGCACGCTGCTCATCGGCGTCCTGATCGGTCAATTTCGTGTCCAGATCCATCCGAGCATTGAGACGTTCTCCTTCGCACTCTTCATCTACGCAGTTGGCTACCAAGGTGGACCGAAGTTCATCAGTTCGCTCAATCTCAAGAGCCTTGCCCAACTCTCATCCGCCACCCTGATGACCTTCATCGGCCTTGGAACTGTCCTTCTTGCGGCTTGGTGGTTCAATCTTGATCGGGGAACTGCCGCGGGGCTCGCCGCTGGCGGTCTCACGCAGTCGGCCATCATCGGAACCGCCGACTCGGCACTGGCCCGACTCGATCTTGCGCCTGAGGTCATCAAACAGATGAAGACCAACGTCGCCGTCGGCTACGCCGTGTGCTACATCTTCGGATCTCTCGGACCAATTCTCGTCGTGGCTTGGTTCCTTCCGATGGTGATGAAGTGGGATCTGCGCAAAGAAGCGATCGACCTTGCCAAGAAACTCGCTGGCGGAAAGGCTGAACTCGAACCCGGACAATTCGACGCAGCAAATGATCTTACCACTCGGTTCTTCATGGCCACAGATGCCGGAGGCACTGTTGATTCTTTCAACAAAGCCTATGCCGACACTGCCATTGTATGCCTCATCCGTGACGGCAAATCAATCGACTTCGACGCCGATACGGTTTTGGAATCTGGTGATGCCATTGGTGTGCTCGGATTCACCAAGGCATTCGATCAAGTTTGCCATGACTTCAGCAAGGAGATCACGTCTCCAGACGGTGTCCAGATTGTCGAAGAAAAACGCGAGTTGATCATGAGTGGCGCCAGCAAGTACAAGAGCCTTGCGGACTTCCGCCGCGACGTCTCTGGCGTTGGAAGCGGCGTCTTCCTGCAAGGTGCCAAACGCCGCGGCGACACCATCAACCTCACACCGGATTTCTTGTTTCGCGGAGGCGACTCGCTTGAACTGGTCGGCCTCTCCAAAGATCTCAATGCGGCACAGTCAAAGATTGGGCACAAGGTGTCGGCTGCAGCCGTTACCGATTTTATCTTCTTCGGAATTGGCATGACCATCGGCATGCTGATCGGTCTGATCACCTTCAAACTCGGGAGTATTCCTGTCACACTCGGAAGCGGTGTGGGATGCCTGCTCTCCGGGCTGCTCTTTGGATGGGTGCGATTCACCAGGCCTCGATTTGCAGCCCTTCCTGAAGGCGCTTCGAACTTCTTGCGTGACTTCGGACTCGCCGTCTTCGTTGCGCTCGTTGGAATCAACGCCGCACCACAGGCCCTCGATGCCATCAAGCAGAATGGTCTGACCCTGCTCCTGCTCGGTGCCGGCGTCACGATCATCCCGCAGATCATCACGTTCTACATCTCGTACTACGTCCTTCGAATCCGCAACCCGATCATCGCAATGTCGGCGGTGGCTGGTGGACGCAGCGCCAACCCGGCTTTTGCGGCCCTGCTCGAGAAGGCAGGCAATACCACCCCAGTTGCGACCTTCACGATCACCTACGCCATCGCCAACATCTTCCTCACGCTGTGGGGACCGGTCGTCGTGGGTGCTGTACAGACCAACGCCGTGGTTGGTGGTGGCTAAGTAGAAATGGAGCCCAACCAATGAACCTGTGCATCAGAACACTGCCCATCATCACCATCATCGCCCTGAGCTGCCCTCTGCTCGCCAAGGACGTGGTGTTGGTCAAGGATCCGAATAACCCCAAGATTGAATTGACTGTCAAGGACCCAGCTCTTCCCAATATAATCATTGTCTCTACTGGTGGGACCATTGCCGAAAAGGTCAGCGCTTCAGCTGGTGGCGCTGTGCCAGCCCTCTCGGGCAGCGACCTTGTGGCCGCAGTTCCATCGCTCTCCAAAATGGCCAACATCGGCACCGTGAACTTCAGCAATATCGACAGTTCACATATGACGCCTGAGATCTGGGCGAAACTCAGCCGAACCGTCGATGCAGTACTCGCCCGCGAGGATATCGCGGGCGTCGTCGTCACCCACGGCACCGACACGATGGCTGAAGGCGCGTGGTTTCTCGATGTCACACTCAAGAGTGATAAACCGGTGATCTTTACCGGTGCCATGCGCAACGCTTCGGAAACAGCACCAGACGGACCCGGCAACCTCAAGGGTGCTGTTGCACAGGCGATTTCGCCGAACGCTCAGAATTGGGGGGTCACGGTCACACTGAACCAGTACATCAACTCGGCTCGGTGGGTGTTGAAGACGCAGACCACGAACATGCAGACTTTTCAGTCCTTCGAAAAGGGCTATCTTGGCTACATCGTTGGGAATACCCATGTCAACCGCTTCAATGACAGGCTGTATCGCACTCGCATCTCGCTGAAAGACCCGCTTCCATACGTGCCGCTCATCACAATGTTCGCAGGTGATGACGGACGGTTCGTGCGAGATGCGGTTGATTCCGGTGCCAAAGGCATTGTCTATATCGCCGTCGGTGCCGGAAACGTCAACCCACCGACCTTCGAGGCCATCAAGTATGCCATGTCCAAGCAGATCCCCGTAGTCATATGCAGTCGAGTCTTTGAAGGCGCTGTCGAGCCGGCCTACGGCGATGTTGGCGGCGGCGCGGATCTTCTCAAGCACGGCTGCATCCTCTCGCCGGGGCTGGATGGCTTCAAGGCGAGAATCCTGCTCATGGTGGCTCTCGCCCGTTACGGCAATAATTTGGGTGTGATCAATGAATACTTCGACCAAGAACAATCCCACCGTCCCAGAGGCTTGTCAAGTCCTCTCGCCGTTGAGAAAGCCACCCAGGAAAAACTCTAGTCGCAACCTGGCAAATGATTCCAGCGATGTGGTTGACTTGCCTCTGATCTCTTCGCACGTCTGTGTCACGAGTGATGCCCACCCTGAGATCGATACTGTTCCATAGTGTCTACATCCATGATCATGGTGGGGTCGTCAACGGCGATTCGGTGGTAGCAGTCTGGATGTGACTGCCAGAAGCCCCGCAGCCCATCGCGGCCATCGAATATCAGGATTCGTGCATGCAGCATGTGTGGCACGAGTACGGGGTGGCCCCCGCGATCACCATGATGAGGAATGATTGCCTGATCCGGATGGGTCACAGAGTTATCAACGACCTTCTGAACAGTGGTGGTGAGAACGCCGGGATGATCGGCGGGATGGAGCAGCACCGAGGCTTCGCTTTGATGTGTTGCGATCGTCTGTAAGCCACCGCGAATTGATTCGAACATCGGCGCATCGGCGTCTCCCTGCACCAAGGTGTATTCGCGATCTCCCAGTGCCATGGTGATGGCCTCGGCATCATGATCGAGCACAACGAACATGCTGCTACAGAAAGGCGACAACAGATCGAATGAGGTTTCAATGATCGTCCGCGCACTTCCCGGAGAGGGCCACGGGAGCAATTGCTTGGTCTGCTCGCCCATGCGTTTACTGCGGCCAGCAGCTAACAGGAGGCCAACTGGGTAAGGCGGGCTCACTGCGGGGAGTCCAGGTGCGGCCCCTCAACGGTGACCCACCCCCGCTGCTCACGAACCTGCACGAGTTGCGCAGCAATGGACAGCGAGATTTCTTCGCCGGTGACCGAGCCGATATCCACGCCAATCGGCGCGTGTACGGTGTCGAGGGACGATTCGCTTATGCCGCGTTCCATCAGTTCTCGCCGCACGAGAAGCACCTTGCGTTTGCTGCCGATCATGCCGACGTATCGAGCGCCGCGATCGATGACGGCGGCGAGTGCCTGCGCATCGTGGCGATGACCGCGCGTGACGATGACGCAGTAGGTTTCAGTATCGATCACGGCATCTGCGAGCGACTCGGCCATCTCGCCGGACACCGTATGACATCCATCAGGCGCGTATCTCTCCAGCAGGTCAGCCCGATCGTCATACAGGACGGTCTCGAAGTCGAGCCGCAATCCGTGCCGAGCGACCGCCTGCCCGATATGGCCGCCACCTGCGATGAGAAGACGAGGTCGCGGAGGGATCTGCAGATCGAAGTGTGCTGACCCCTCCTCGGTCTGGACATGGACAGGCAGTCTCGTGGCGACACGATCTCGCGTGGCCTGTTCGATGGCGGCGAGTTCATCCGCCTCGGGCAGCGTGCCGATCGCCACATGGAGCGTGCCGCCACAGATCAAACCGTCGTCCCAGCCATAATCGTGATCAAGTATGAAGTCGTGCACGCCCGTCGTATCGGAGAGCAGCATGGCCATGGCCCGCCGGGTCAATTCGGCCTCGACGCACCCTCCGCCGATCGTGCCGAAGGTGGTTCCGGTTTGATCGACGAGCATCATCGCGCCGGCCGGTTGCGGAGTCGATCCGCGGGCCCCCACCAC
>MPMD02325696.1_pt1 | contig 17775 bp, 20 predicted proteins | sample 1617291 | NCBI WGS metagenome assembly MPMD02 (sample SAMN05944810, study PRJNA350692) | marine metagenome | biome: marine; feature: ODZ; material: water; isolation source: 120 m water sample filtered on 30 um supor filter | place: Pacific Ocean | collected 2012-04-09 | depth 120m m | reverse complement strand
CCCATCCCACACGCGCCGGGGGCCAGGATGACGGCAGTTACACAAACTCCCTCAAATTAAAGTCTATCGTCCATAGTATATATAGAATCTAGTGCATATGACACTGTTTGATAATATAAGATAGTATAAGATAAAGTAAGATCAGATAATATAGTAAAGTTTAATTTGAGGGAGTTTGTGTAACTGCCGTCATCCTGGCCCCCGGTGTGTGGGATGGGGGGTCCGAGTCGCGGGTCTTGACACCACTTCACCTGGCTCCGCTGGCTCCGTTACGAATTCCAAATCGCGCATTTTATATGTGTTTTATCAGTCAAAACGCACCTTGACCCCCCCTGAACCCCCCCAAAGCGCGGCATAGCTCGGGGAGGCCCTGGGAGAGCCTGTGGGAGGGTCTGGAGCAGCTTTTGGAGAGCTTTGGGAGGCTCACTGTACAGTGTGCTCACTGTACAGTGTGCTCACTGTACAGTGTGCTCACTGTACAGTGTGCACACTGTACAGTGTGCTCACTGCATAGCGGCCGCTGGGGCGGTTGATCGGGAGCTAGGGGGATATCTAGGAAAATGTTGAGTGTTGTTTTTTTGATAAAACAAAATAACAACAACCAAAATGTGTTTGGGAGGTGGGGCATGTAATTTTTCAAATTCTGAAAATTTATCATATTGAATATTTTGGATTTGTGTGGCTATCATTTGTTATTATAATTTGAACAATTGTCATATGTGTTCCTTACGATTGTTTTGTTATTTTAGTTTGAAAACAAATAATGGTTTGAAGAACGCACGCATTCCAAAATAATGTTTTGATATATGTGTTTTGTTTTATTATTCGTATTATGTGTGTTGCTTTTTGTATATGACGTTGAACTGCTGAAGGTTTATTTTTTTGGAATGTTGAACTGCTGAAACTTTGAACATTTGCACATTTGAAACACTGACACTTTGATTATTCGAATGTTTGGGGAAAACAATATGTTTTTAGTTTGCAACTAAACAATGACGTGTTGATTTGTTGAATTAAACACTGAACATGGTACACGCTTGTTTCTTGAAACTTTGCATTGTTCGAACTGGTGAGCACTTATTTTTAGTTTTATGTGTTTGTTTTCTTGGAAATTCAACTATTTAAAAATTTGAAAATTTGATATGTGTGTTTTCCCTTCGTTATTTTAGTGCGTGGTTGAATCAAGCACGTGCACTTTTGAAACTTTGAAATGTTGAACATTTGACAAACGTTAAAACATTGGTCGTTGAAAACAACTATTTTTTAGAGTTTGATGCAACACCGTGCAATATAATGTAATGTAATGCTTGCTTGCTTGCTTGTGCTTGCTTGCTTGTGCTTGCTTGCTTGCTTCTGCTTGCTTGCTTGCTTGTGCTTGCTTGCTTGTGCTTGCTTGCTTGCTTGCTTGTGCTTGCTTTTTTTGGTGGGGTATCGCTACAGTCCTAAGTGAGACTTGAATAGCATTAGCTATCCCTACTTTGACCTCGTCTGGAATCCTCCTGAGTTCATCTGGGGCCCACAAGTCAGACCCAAGGGTATTATTCTTGTATTTGTCTAGAGCTTTGTTGAGGTGCTCCAAGGTAAACTCAAGATGTTCCGCATGATGAAGCGCATGATCCCTGAAGGCAGCTAGTTCAACCGCAAGCTTTGAACTGGTAAACACATCTCCTGGGGTGCCCACAACTCTTTCCACTTGTCAACTTGACGGGATAGAGACTTTTGGGGACTCATATCTACTTCTCCGTCTCTGTTCCAATCTACGTTTAAATAACTCTTTTCTATTTTAGACACATACTGGAAAAGTTTACCACCTCCTTTATTAAGTTGAGCTCTGACGTGGGATCTCCACTCCTGGCTCAACTTAATAAGTCGCTTATTAACATAAAAGGATAACACTTTATGGGCTGTATTTTTAAGTTCGTTCAAAGCTGTCGGGGACAAGCTAATAAGGGTCACGCTGGATATAAATGCTAGTAAGGCCCTGACCTCAGCTTCGAGTTCACTTGGTAAGTCTTCAATGTGAAGTATGGCGTGGTCAAGTAGTGTAGTGATCGACCACGCGAGTGAACTTACAGCCTCGGTTGAGGCACGGGCCACTGCAGCACTCAGGTGCTGCAGTGCCCCTTTGGTTTCCCCCCAATACAGCATGTGGCCACAAGCCCAATCCCCTACTGAAGCCCATTTTTTACTAATAAGGGGTTTCCACTTAAAAAGGGGGTATTACGCGCGTCCTACATATGCATGCTGGGATTGTGAGGGAACATTTAGAGCAAGAAGAACTGTAAACTCTGCAACTAAGGAATGCAAGGCTAGCAATTCTCCATTAAGAATGGCTTGCCTTTTGAAATCGCCTTGCACCTTGGGGTCTTGATCTAAGGTCGTAGATGGATGTCCCAAAATTGCTACGCCGGTGCGTTTTTTTATTTTTCTTAGCATTCTTTTCGCTTTATTTGTGGCTCTTTTGATGATTCGATCTCTCGAGTCACTGTCTAGTTGTGTCCAAAATTGCTCGAATTCATCCAAAGGTAACGCTTTAGGTTTACATTGCACTAGAACGTTGATTGCTCTGGGTCTCGAGCAGACCCCAAGTAACAAACCATAATGCGGACCCCAAGGTACGTCAGAAATGAGCACAAGTTCTAGGAACATCTGGTGAATGGATTTGCTAACGAAACCGAAATCAATCACCCTGCTAGTGCTTACTTTGAGTGTACTGGCGACCCGGGGATCTAGGATGCAAGCATCGAAAAACTCTAACCATCCAGAGGCAAGGAACTCTTGCAGCTGGAGATCGAAATCGCCCAAACAGACTAAAGGCAGCCTTACAAGCTTTCTAATCATATCTATAGACCTAAGTATGTCACAGTTCCTTTGTGTTAAACCTTCAGCGCTCCATAAATAAACTGTGACAAATAGAACTGAGAGATGTTTGACCGTGATTATTCTGGCTGCAAATCTGAGTGGGTCTTGGAAATGGTTGGCCACTTCACTAAGCACATCGTTATTGATGTGTGTGCTGATAATGTGCTTTCTAACCGCAACAACTTCACCACCGTGCGATCCACCAGAGGTTTGCTGTGCGCCGTTGCAGCTTGCATTGAACCTCTGGCCTTGAACCACTCCTCAACATAACTTGTGATAATTTCATGTGCTTCAACTAATGCTACTATCTTGATATTAGAGGGCAAGTTGGCAATATAGTCTTGAGCGTGTTGGCTGAACGAAGATATATTAGCATAAAGCCAGCTTATTTCAAAAGCCCTCACTTCTACCCTGTTTTGGGTTTTATTTGTATCTCCTATGTGTGGTTGAGGAGTGGTTAGTAAAGGAAAAACGGGCGCTACGGGAACCACTTCGGGAAGCAAGTTAAATTTTACAACGGACGCTCGGCCAGAGGCTGGTGCTACTAGGTGTTGGCCTGGACAAGTTAGCCGGTTAGTTTTAACTTGCTCATTGAAGTGGTTTCCACGACGAACAGGGCCTATAATATCCTGTTCACTCGAAAAACTAAGCGTACAATGTTCGTCGGGAGTAGTGGTCCAAGATATCTTTGAACGTGCTGCGGTGGTTGCTAACCTTCAGGAAGGAATCAGGAAGTCGTTATAAACCTGGGTGCCAGCATGCGCACAAATATGATTATGGTGTAAAAACCTCCAAGTGAAATTGAAACGACGCTTCCGAACTGATGGGTCATACGTTATTCTGTGCTGGAAGAACTTTTGTGCAAAACCAGTCATAATCAAAAGATCTCCAGATGACAGATTAACTTCCATCGTATCTTTGGCTAAGTTGCGTCTGATCTCGAATAACCTGTCTGCACCAAGAGAAAGTGAGATGATGGATCTAAAGCTTTTCATCTGACCAAACAAGGGTTCGTTATCAGAATGCCAGCCAAGTGCCTGTATCCCATCATCAAAAAGATTGCAATTGATACCATGAGGTCTGTCGGTAACTCCACACAGGCTTAAAACTTTGTCGGTAAACGTGTTGAGCCAATCAGGACATGGGGATGGCTGCCATTCCTTTGGGCTGTAGTAGTATTTACAAATACATCCTGCAGTTGTGAGCCAGCAACTATGGCGAAGTATAACGCCCGAGTCATTATAAACAGATTCCCACGGCAAGGAAAGGGCTAGCTGCTCAAATGTGGCCGCAGGAAGACCATATAAGTTTTTGAGGTTATCCTCTCCGACTGGTCTACCGAAAAATGCAGTGGCTAATTTTTGGTCCTGATGTATAATTTCCCATTTATTCGTGAGCTCCAAATCCTCTGGATGAGGAATGGCTGAAGTGTTGACACTGCCTGCATGCCTTTTATCTGAAAGCGTCACCGGACGGCTTACTTGGCGTTTTCGACCATCCGACGCAGGGATTCAGATGCCAGGATCTCCAGCCATACGCGTAGCCGCTGTAGACGACGAGGAAGGGTGGACTTCTGCCGCTAATGCGGCATTTTTCTTAATCAAGTCTTTAAGCTTATTTTTAGACAACGTTACGTCAGTCTGGGGCCATTCAGCTGAGCCTCCTGTAACATAAGGCAAGCTAGCCTCGCGTGCCTTTGAAGGAGTCTTTGAGGGCCCAAAGGACTCATCGGCGATTGGTCCAGTTCCATCGCCGAGATATTCTGGAGGAAAGGGTGGAGTGGTATCATCTTCGCCCTCATCCTCTACGTCACCTATAAGTTGACTAGCTTCAGGCTCGTGATCTCCATTATGATCGACATCGACGGCATCGCTAGCATCGAGCCTGAACTGCTGGGTCGAATCAGTAAAGAAGTCGAGTGACTGAGAAAGAACCGTCTCGCGCAGCCTGTTAAAGGCATCTTCTCCTCCCTGAGGAGGGACGAAGGCGGCGAAGGCTTCGCGCATTTGCCCGAAATAGTTGGCTGCTTTAGGGTTCTCTTTCCCGACCCTATGGTCGATAACGCGATCGAGGCCACAGGCTTGAGCGTGGAGAGACGACGCTTCAGCTAACTTACTCTGAGCTATTGCAAGATCAGCTTCATACTGCTGCATCTTTTGCTGGGCCTGCTCCGCTTGCTCTACGAGACTAGCGAAACGTTTACGCTGGCCCTCGACTTTATTAATTAGGTCGTTAGCAACTTTTTTGGCCTGACGAAACTGCTGGGTTGAGACTTCGAAGTCGTTATCTTTGACTACTGGGAAACCATTGTCCTTAAGGATCTTTTCGGCCTTGTCCGTAAGTCCGGCCTCTAGCAGTTGGGCCAACATAGCCTTGGCTGCTTTAACGTCTTTCTCTTTGTCCTTGCCTCCGCTACCGGTCCTTTTGGCTGGCGCTACGCGCTCTTGTGGCCTGGACCTGTCATTAGGACGATCTGTTGCAGGAGTCCTTGGGCCAGGCTTAAAGCCGGGCGGGAGGATAAAGTCCTGATCACAGAACTTGCATTCCTTGGGAATATTATTCCCAAGGAAGCAACGTGCTTTCAACATGTATTCAGGGCAGTCCCTGTTGCTGCAGTAGCAAAAGCGCTTGGCGTTAGAGTTTGACTGGCTATGCCCTTTACCGTCGTTCCCTCCATCGCTGTCTTTGCCTTTGCCTTTGCCAGTACCTTTACGTCCACGACTGGATACCCAAACCTGTTCCCACGGCATATAAGTACACTCGAGCAGGGACGCCACCTGCGCCAGAGATCGTACAAGTGGAGTTGTGAAAACGGGTGAGTGGGTGCGCGGGGCAAGAATTGAGCCAAATGGCGATACGGTAGGCCACAACCCAGAACCGGCCAGTCCACAAGGGACAAGCCGAAGGATTTACCAGCCTTGAGCCAAAATGGCTACGGATCAATGGCGAAAGGAATAAACACAGCAATATAAAATCAATGCATGTTCAATGATGATTACGACCCAAACCTAGGATATGGCATTTATTGCTGTGTCTGTTCCAATCAACAACAAGAGGAAGAGGTAAAGGACCGCATAAGCGAAAGCATGGCTCAACCGCGGCATGTGCGCGTAGCCCAACGGCATAAAGCCTCCTCCTCATCACGCGACAATCCTCATCTAACTTATCAGCACTTTCTGGAGAAATAATGGGACCAGCAACAATTAAATTAAGACGACAAACAGACGAACGATACTTAAGATGGTTAAGAAGCCTAACTCTATTGTGAAAGAACAACATACAAACCGGACAATGGACAGAATCAACAAGACAATCGACAGGGTCCCGAGCACCATGTTTAATTTTACGATGTAAAGCTTAGCGCTGATAAGAAGAAAAGCATTTGCCACAGTCTAAACAATATGAATTAAAGAAAATAGGAGGAGCAACAGAAGGAATAGAAACAGGAACATCGAAGTTAGCAAACTTGGTTAGAGAATAACGACGAACAGAGCGAATAAACGAGCGATAATCAACCTGAATCGAATCATACACAGCAGGAATATCCTCGGGTGGGGCAACGAGAAGACCAGAGTACGACAGCCACTTAACGTCACTCCTAAGAGCACTAATCCACCCAAAGTCACAATTCCACACAACCTTTAACAAGTTAACCAAGCATAGCGGGGACTTACCAGCAATACGGGCAAATAGGGAAATACGGCTATACCGAATAATAGACATAGGGGAAACAAGGTCACACTCACGAATAAGATCAGCATCAGAAAACATAAAATTAATAATAGAAGGATCAAACTGATTCTTAGTAGCAACGCGATACACTTGAATGACCGAGCTATGAATCTTACCATACAACGCAGGGGACAAAGGACCCCAAGTTGAACACTGGAAGAAGCCACTAGAAAAAAGGTGAGCCTTAACATAAGTAAGCTTCCTCTTAAGGGGAAAGTTGGGATTGCAGACGACACTCTTAATGGCCTTAGTGCCAGATCTAATCACGGCAGCCCTAGTGGAAACCTCCTGACTAAGATCATGTGTGAGAGAAGAAATAGTACCCATATGTTTATGCGCATCAACAAACTTTAAACAAATACGACAACCATAAAACTCAAAAGAGGCCTCACAATCATTAAAAAACAGCTCTCTCTTTGGCACCAACCGAGCCTTTGCCAACAAACCTAGCCATAACATTGGTCTTGTTAGTAGCAAAATTGAGAACTAACCCATAAGACGTGAAAACAGCACAAGCGTAATAAACAATATCAACACACTTATCAACAAGCTCACTGGCAGGAGCAACCACAGGAACAACAGTATCATCACAACAATCAACATCTACCAAATCAATAACTGGGCCCACATGAGTAGACAAGGAGGACCTAAGGCCATGAGCATCAAGAGCATCATTGAACTTAGCAAGGACTCTAGAGAAGGCAAGGGCATACATAATATCAGCAGGGGGAGTACCAGCCATGCATCCAAGAGAGGTCCTGACAACACTTTCAACATAATCCTGAGAACACCAAGTGTTACAATAGAACTTAATAACAAGACCCCAAGCAAAGCTACAACCATCAGACATACAAATAACATCCTTCACCCAATCCCTATCATTAGCAACATCAATAACACTACTAATATCATCATCGGGAAACCTGCAGCGGAAAGCTTCCTAAGCCAGGTCCCATCATTATCAAACTCATCAAACAAAATCCTGCGTACCAGTACTGCAAACGCAGTAACTATATCCATAAAAATGTTAGCACAAGAAAGCTTATGGTGCTTGCAATAATCAAAAAACAACCTAACATAAAGATGCGCAAACGCTGTCTCACCACCATTGAGCCCTGAGCCAAACTGTGAACCACCACATAGCACCTTGGCAACTGGAACAAGATGAGACCTAATATGACTAGTGAAACACTTACCAGGGACAGAGCCGAGCATAATATCACGATAATTATCAGGGGAGGAGGACGAGCCCTTGTTCTTAAATAACTCTTGAAGGACACCACCACGCCATTGGAGGGGGGGGGGGAGAGTAAGCAAGACAACTTAAACATGAGGGGGTAATACAAACATGAAAAAGCTCTAGATAAACGCCTACACAGCTGACCACGAACCCTATCCTCCCCACCCGCCCCAAGACCGGCAGACTTAAGTAATTTAGCGAGAGAGCTAATGCCTGGGAAAACGCTGGAAGCCCCAACCCCCGATGTACTAACTTTAAGGTCACGTAGGGAGTCCAAAGAATCAGAATGTGATCGTTCAATGGTGCCGAACGACGCCCCAAGCTGACTTGAAAAATGCGAGCGGTGAAAAACTTGTTTTTCCTCTGACCTAGATGTGGATGGACGACCATCGCTTCGATTCACCCTCATAACTTTGCGAGCAGAATTCTTGGCATAAAACTTCAACGATTCGATGTGTCGGTGAATCGAAGTGATGTCAACTGAGTCAACAAGGATTTTCTCGATCTCCTGAGATTTACTATCGAGCATATTCAACTTATCCATCTCAGGGAATGCAGACACATGCCTGTTGTGGTACCCAAGCTTGGCATATGCTCGATAATATCGAATCAGGTGGGATCGAGAGTAAAAAACCTGGAATTGTGGAGTACTTAAAAAATTGACAACGTGCCCAAAACTTAAAAACCGCAAGCAATGGTGCATTACAAAGAGACTTCCTACACTTTTGAAACTCACTCAAGACTTGATCCCTATCCTTTAAAAACTTAAGAGAAAGGTCGCTAACCCACTCCTGCTTCTTCCGATTTTTTTTAAAGGATAGGCATCACAAGCTGCACCAACTACAATTTCCTCCAAGAGACGGCAATGAGAGGTCGGTTCGAACATCAAGGGAACAGCAGGGGCAGCAGACAACGCAGCAAGGAACTTGGCATCACAAACAGGGTCACCAACCCTCTTAACATCGTGGGGAACACTCCTACATGAACCAAGACCTTTATCAACGAAGCTTGGAGGAATTGTGAAAAAGCCACTGATTGGAAAGTGATCGTTAAGTGTGAACAAAAGCAATGGAAAAATGTGATTGATCGACTTACGCGAAGTGGAGATGCCTCCACCTACAAGGAAGTGGTCAATGCAAGAATAACTGCTCTCATCTTTGGTGCAATACGTGTACGGAGAAGCAACATATTCTTGCCGACATAGTTCCTCAAAGGAGCTGGCAACCTTGCAACCACATGCACTTACTTCGGTCATTACCCTTGAAGAGATGGGACAGCGCAACGATTTACCAACATTTTTAACCTCCCCGAGACAAGAGTGAGAGTCATGACGACTAAACGCGTAGTTAAGGTCCGCACCACACAAAACATGTTCAGAATTATTTGTTGCGACGTCCCATAACTCACTATACCCATCCCACCAAGATGTAAACTGTGGTGAGGTTGCATGGGGAGCATGGAGACTAACAAGTGAACAAGAAATGGGGCCTAGGGACAGAGACACTACAATGGAGCGAGGTTTGGCACTCAATATTGACAGATTCTCCTCAGTGACCTTAAACTTGCGGTCAAAGCGAGAGGCAACAACAACGTTTGGATTGATCCAAACCTCGCATCCATACTGACCTTGAAGGCCCTGGGACCTGCAAACCAAAATACCTTCGAACATGAAAATGCCAGAACTTCTAGATCTACCTTCTTGCACAAACATACAGAAGACATGATTGCAGATCATCCCAACGGCCAAGGTAGATCTGTTAACTGGAGATCCTGTACATATGTTGTGTTGAACGCACTTGACTTCGCGAGTATAAAGACCATCATGAACAGCCTCAAGGGGAGTCATACCATCACCATCAATAATACGCCCTACACATTTGGGCTCTATACTCGCGAGTTGGGTAAGGCACGCCTCACCACCGAGAAAAAGCTGTTGGGCAACCCCACCACACAGGTGGGCACAATAATGATCTGCAGAGCGAATAAGCTCGATGCCAATGGGACCAACGACAAGCGGAGTGTGCTGAAACCTATTCTTTATATGTGTACAAATGCTGTCAACATAATCATTAAAGGGGTGTAGGTTGTGGCTATGAACATGAGAATACTGGATATTGAGTATTGACACACAAATTGTGTTAATAACATTAGCAAACTCACTCAAGACTGGTTGTGATTTGGCATGCACACTCGAAGATGCAACGTAATTGGCAGAGGTGCTATCAAACACAAAAACAACTGGGGTAGCGGGCAAAGAGCAAACATATGAAACCACTGAAGCAGAACAATTTCAGCAACAACTTGAGAGCACACCTCCGCAACAAACGACGATGAAGGCAGTGCTTCGCCAAGATACGCAGGGTGATCCGATTCAAAAGTGACAACCCCCCCCCAGCAGAACACCAAACATGCATATTGTCAGACTTGCCAACAACTACAATACACAAACCCCAAGTCGTGCGATCATCCTCAATGGTTGGATTGAAACCACCGTCTGTATATACATAAACTTTACTAACATCACAAGGGAAGCATACGACAGATCAGTGGTTTCAAAGAAAACACGACAGTGTTCCTTAAGCGGACAACCCTTGATAACACCTCTGTAAACATCAATATTTGAGTCAACAATGTGATTAATAAATTCATACCCGCACTGCGCGAATTCAGGGAGGTCGCTGGACGCTTCCTTAAAAATTCTCGCCACATCTTGAGACACATTGAAGGTTTTAAACTTGTGCAAGAAACCACCCTCAAGGTCAAGATGGGGCCCAATAACATCGGTGAACCACAGGGATGGATTCTCGTACACAGTTTTGCAAGGTGGAAGCGATGGATTTAAAAGTGGGTTGTAATCAACAGCACATATCGAGCCTGGGTCACGTGAAACCGAATTAAAGAATGAGCGAACAGCTGCAGAGCCAACTAATACATCGGAATGTGCAGGGACAGTACAAACAACAAATTTACTACTACCGCTACTGAGATCAACCTCTGTTTCTAATCCCTTGTCTGCGGATGTCACTTCCAATGGCAACACAAGACTGGATGGGACCAAGACGAGCTACAGCATGGGCACAAAAGCCTGTGGGAAACTTCCAACAAACATGGCATGTGTCGTGACACTCGATACATGGGGAGCTATCATTAGACAAACGGCGTGCTAAGCTATTATCAAGAATGACCGATTCAAGGGAACTCCCACAAGCACAGGTGAGGGCCCGCTCACCACCGACAAGACGATATGGGCTGAGAGCGGAGGAACCCAGACCAATATGGGGCGCCTCCGAGTGTCGATCAGGAGTGAGGTAGGGGGATGACTCGACACAACGAACCCCAGTTGCTGGGGTTCGTCTCCAAAGACAAGCAACTACATATTGACAAACATCACCTTCGTGAGACCCACATGGAGTGGGAGTTACCTGGCAACACGTGCAAGGATTATTAACAATGTGAAGTCCAGCTTTGGGGATTCTGCTATTGCTCTGCTCACTCTGCACATCATCACCACGTCAAACATCGTCGTCATTTTTTTAAGTGGTGGTAGGCACTGGACATCGTACAAGTGAGAAGAAGCCTGGACCAACGATGCACTAGCGAGAGTGTCAAGAGAGTCTGCGACCAATACACCGTCCAACCCTGCAAGAGTGTCCGAAGAGTCTGCGACAGAGTCGTAACAAGAGGGAAACAAAACCTGGACCAACGATGCACCAGCGAGAGTGTCAAGAGAGTCTGCGACCGATGCACCGCCCAACCCTGCAAGAGTGTCCGAAGAGTCTGCGACAAGGTCGTTATACAAAGCCTGGACCAAAGGTGTACCAGCGAGAGTGTCAAGAGAGTCTACGACCGATACACCTCGTGAACCTGCAAGAGTGTCAAGAGAGTCTGCGACAGGAACACTATGTGACAATAGGTCGCAACCAACGGCACTAACACTGCAAACACCATAATACAAGCCGAAATTCACGAAGTTAGCACAGCCACGACTAAGACCCGACGAAGCAACATAGATGTCATAATCACAATATAAGCCAAAGCGATCTCCAGCATCGCCAACCTGAGGGGAATTAACACAATCACAACGATACATACTACAACGACAGAGATAACGAACACCTGAGGCACAGCCAACGCCAGAGCCAGAGACGCAAGGAGTGGCGACATTAACAACACACGAGCGGCAGAAAACACAGACGCCACTCCCAGGTCTACTACGACGAACGCACACCCCAGCGCACTCCCAACAGCTACAACCAGGCCAAACACAACAGCGAACAACAAAATCTGCCTCACTAAAGCAATCGAAAGCAGAATAATCGGAATCACCACGAACTTGAGAGCCAAAAATAGAGGAAAAGGAAGAGGAAAGTAGCAGAGAATAAGAGGAAGGAGGACATGCACATGCACTTGCATCGGAGTTCTTGAAGTTTAGGAAAGGACTGTCACCACGAACAGTGTGGACACCGACATTTTTTGGATCGCATACAACGACAATGAGTGTTACCTTCACATTCTAAATCTCGGTGACTACAGGAGGTGTGCGCAAGCACAACACCACATCTATCTCCAACAGCACCCGCATTGCAACAAGTTGGGAAGTACCAAGAATGGAACGGATTTGCGCATGGGAAGTTTCCACCAGGAAGTGGAGATGAACATGAATTGTTGCATCCCACATCATTATCAGCGTCAAACAGGAGCGGTAACAGGCGACTATCGCTGCAACTACTGCAACCAACACATAGTGCACCACGTTTGACATTGATGTTCCTACCACATCTACTAATCGTGCAAATGGGATAAACGTTGCCTTCGAAAATAAATAGTGAAGCGAGAGGAATAACACACCAACCACTAGAATCGTTAGACCGACGAACGCCAACAAGAGGAGGGGAGGATGCGAGAGAGAATATGGCAACTATCCCATAATTAAGGTCAATGTGTGTCGAAAGGATCGGTGGCGCGGGCATGTTACCACACATCAAGGTCCCGATGCAAGACATAACACATTGGGCGTTAACAGTTGAAGCTGAATTACTGAGGAAGCAAGGGCAATTCTGCCAACGCTGCAGGCGTAATCGTTACTCACACGACCATCGCAACCATAATTACCACAAGAGCCTTCAGGTGGGGTTCGGCTGTCACAGTGAAGCGACTCACACCCCCTATTGTGGCACTGCAGACCCCCGAGTTGTGAAACAGCATGGGTCACAGTGAAATGGGGGTCACAGCCTATTGTGGCACTGCAGACAATATGACCACACCTGACCTTTGAAATATAGTGACCTGACATGCAACAAGGGGCTGGTACGCCGCTAGGGATGTGGTTAAAGATTTCGCTATAGATAAAGAAGCATTTGCCACGTACAGCGCTTGCGTTCGCGCTACCACCATCAAAAGTAATTCTAGCTTTTACACCACATCCACAACTAAGGCGATCGGGCCTAAAACACGAGGGAGAGAGCAAAGAGAGAGGCATATCACCGCCATTGTCATTATCATCAAACTGCTTGAAGAGAGCTTTGCTACAATCATTGTGAGTAACGCTATGAGGAACTCCTGCTGAAGAAATATAGGAGTCGGGCAGAAGCAATTCATAAAAAAGTGGAATCGGAATCTCGATAGATCGAGAAGCAGCAACTTTGATCTTATTAATTAATTCAACGAGAGATTCCGAATCGTCGAAAACTAAATCCGAAGGGCGAATTACACCGCTTACAACGCCGCAAAAATCACTAACATGGGAGCAACCAGAGGTCGGATGTACGCTGATTTCACTAACTGGCTCAATCATGCCTGCATCGTTAAGCAATTTATCAGAGACATCCAACCTCGCATTACACTGTACAAATAATCCAACATCAGTGAAGGGGGAGCCTGAACCACAGCCGTGGGGATCAGGATCATCAAAGGAAAAGCTACAATTGTTAACACAACCATGATTGTCTATAAATCGGCCCTCAACATCAAAATCAGTAATCGAGGGGGAGGGTGGTACTGCACCATCACAGCGCTCACTACAACACGTATCTAATATGTGTGAGGGACCTTGATCTAGCCACAACTCAGGGAAGGAGTTAGGACTGGATCGCAAGGGGCTGTCAACAAATTGTGAATCAACTTTGCCATCGCAAAGAATGATGCCCCCATCACCCACTAAAGACCCAATTGGTCCACTGGGTGAAACACACTCAATCGCATAAGATAACTCAAAGATTCTCCCATACAGCCATGCTGCCCAGATGAAAGAGCCAGGTTCACCGCTAATGCGATCATGAGTTACATGCTCTAGATGGACATCATACACATTACATGCATTACGAGTATCTATCAACAGGGTAGAACCAAGCATCTGGGGTAGAGCAACCAGAGAAAAACTATGGCCTTGGTGAATATGTGAGATCGATCCAGCAGCACACTGATCACTAGGGCCACACCATCCACTGGCACAGCACCACAAGGATCGATCCTCACAATCTGAGTGGTCAAATGAAATATGCCACTGTAGACATATGCAAGGACCATGGAACAAAAGCGCTTGCTCTTTAAAGTTATAGACAGGCTGAATCCTGTGCATTATGTACAGTATGCAAAGGGCAACAATCACAGATCGCGTCACTACCGAGCTCCTGTCTATCCCCAACAGACATGGAGAGAGAGCGAGGCAGAGGAGAAGATCCTACAGGCCACATCACTTGAGCATTGCGCTGACAACTCGGCAACAATGAGATACCACCAAGTAAGAGAGAGGACGCCATGCGATCACATGGGTAACCTATCTCAGGACTGAGGCTCCAACTGTCAATCTTGTACTCTGCATAACGAACATAACAAGTACACAATCCTTCTGCAACAACGCTGCTAACGGCGAAAGGACTACAAACAACGACAGCACCATCGTGATTTCGAGCACAATCAGGGCGACAAGAGGCCCAATGACCAAGACCAATCCAACGACCAAAGTCGACCACGCTGCTACAGGCGCTGAGACCAAAGCCACAAATACACACGCATGGATGTGAAGACAACATGTCGTGATGTACAAGACTCGGTACAAAAGGACTGGCACAAACACACGAGCCAATGAGACCTACACAGACGACCTCGACAATACCCATATCAGGGTATAGTCAAGTCCCAGCAGCGGCAGCTTCTTTGAGCTTTTTATGTTTCTTATCAAGGTTCCTCTTTTGTGTTCTGGACAATGAGACTGGGGTGGTGGGTTTAAGGGCAGCAGCAGCCTTCACATTGGGCACAGGCCTAACAACATCACTCGGGGCTGTCTGCTCATCGTCCATAGATGAGAGGGACTCCGAGACGACTCCATCGTCCCCCAGAGACACGAAAGGGTTGCCAGTACGAGGATCGAAATCCTGAGTGTCCTTGCCACTCGCTCCACGAGGGGACAATTCAAAATGAGAGCATAGAGTGGCAACAGATTTCTGGGACTGACAAGATGTGACGATATTGGGGGAATTCACACTCACAACCTGCTTACCCTTGAGACGCTGCTTCGGGTGAGGAACAACATCTGGAGGGCATACGGAATTCTGCGAACCAGCAACTTCCGAGGGAGAAAGCCCGACCGAAGAGGGAGGGGAGAGGGCCGCAGAGGGGGGATCGGAAGAGAGGGAAGGGTCCGATGGAAGTGGGGACGACACATCAATGGGGATAGTGGCATATGGATCGTTAACTGCGTGAGGCATTGAATCCGCATCTGGCACATGCGCAGATGGGTCACCTGCAGACAAACGAACTCGCTTCGTGGGAGCCGAGTCCTCGCCACCCTCTGCCATTATGCGCAGCTCCGATGGAAGGGCCATTATGGCATCGGCTGCATCAATGATTGGAATTTCCTCATCGGACGCAGAAGCATTAGAGGCTGTGAGTTTGTCCAAAAACTTGGACGCGTTGGTTAATGAGAGAGCTTCATCATTGTCACAGGAGCGGGACCTAGATACCGACACCAATGCATTAGACACCCTAGCGAGGATTGCAGCAATTTTTTTGGGGAGAGACTCTGGCTATTGAGGGGGGGGGGGAATTGTTCATCCTCTGAAGGGCGAGACGCAATTACTGCGGAGAGCTTGCCAACAAATGCATTGCTGAGCTCAATATGGTCGTGGACAGCAACAAGGCTACGATCACACTTGGACCTAACGTCTGCAAACATAGACGAAAGCTTTTGACAAGTGAGCAACTGGGACATCCACAGCTCGAGAATACCCTTGAGCTGAAGCACATTCATATTACAGAATGTGGACTCATCGGGCGGTGGGGGAAAATCATCTGCCAAGAAATCGCGGACAAACCCAAGCGCTTTATCCCTACTCATCTCAGGCTCCTCAACAAAGGGGGTGGAGACAAGGGAGTCTGAGGGTCTGACTGAACCGAGGAGATGAGTAGGGATATGTGCGTTCGCTTTAAACATTGCACAAGCCACGCAGGGGGATTTGGCAAGGCATTGATGAACAATGCTTCTTTGCACTTCGGCAAAATGAGTGCTTTGGAAAACCAAGGGGGCCAAGAACTCGGGACAAAAAAGTTTATATTCGTGCAATCGATTATGCTAGATTGCCATGGCTCAGGACTCAGACGTGGCGGCTCAATGCTCGAAGGGGGACTCACCGAATCAAAGCTGCTCCCAGCGGTCGCAGTAGGAGCAGATTGAGAACTCATCATGTGCGGTGGTGGAGGTACAAACTTCGGGGCAGATGCAAGCTTGTCTGGTGACACCGGTTGTGGTGGCCACGGTCCTGGAGGTGGTGGGGAAGGAGTGATAATAGGAGGAATGCTTGATAGTTTTCTGGTGCCATCGGGGTTAAAATCGCTAGCTGTAGGCGGGTTACCAGGTGGCGGCTTCATGGTTGGTGGCAAGGGCAAATTACCTCCAGGAGGAGCTGGTGGGAACCACGGATGGGCTGTACGAAGTTCTGGACGGTTAGGCAATGTCGTGATACCATATGTTGTGTCAATGGGTGGAGCGCGTGTGGCGTTTTGAAATACATAGCCGGGCAAAAGACCGGTGACAGGGTCGACCTCCTTTGCAGTAGTAGGAGCTTTGGGGAATTGACCAGGGATAGGAGTCGGCGCTGTTGGGAACGCTACTCTGCATTGGTTGCACCACTTGTGCCGCTTCAGATTGGCTTCATACCCACACGTACGGCATGTCTTGTAAGATTGATTGACAACAGGAGGGCGTGACGGATCTGCAAGATGGTAACGATAGAAGGGCGAATCTGCAAATGCTAACTGCGCTGCGGATGTGTAAGAAATACCAGTTGGGCCACCCTTGCCAGGTGGCGGTGGTGGGGGTGGACCGAACCCACCAGCACCGAGGGAGCCTTTTCCAATATTGCCACCGATGTAAAACGGAGAATCGGCGAATGGAAGCTGGTTGGACGCGGGGTATTGAATGCCTTTGCCTCCAAATTCGCCTGCACCATAGTCATAGCCGCCACCTGACTGTGCATAGGGTGCTCCGTTGTAGGTACTGTACTGGCCAAGGGAACCCTGGACAGAGATGTGCTGCCCGTTGCCCTTGTGCTGCGGCGGAATAAATCCAGACATAACCTGCGAATAGGGGCCAGGAGCGTAAGACTTACCCTGACCCACGAACCCCTTCATATAGCCTGGAATGACTGCCATTGCACAAGATCAAGTATTCCTATCTGATTAACGTTCCAACACAAATCATTTTTTTTGAGCTGATAGACTCAGGCGCACACGAGCCCCAGCCACAACCAAAACAGCCCGAGCCAAGAGCCCAAGCCGATCGCAAAAGAGGTTGCAGCCTTGAGCCAAAATGGCTACGGATATACATATATATATATATATCCACCACCGTGCCTCAAGCACGTGTTGGTGTGTCTGGGCTCTAAGCAACAATCTCTTGCATCAATGCTCAATCTAGATCCTAATCACAATCTCAATCATCAATG
>MPMD02153254.1_pt1 | contig 17814 bp, 12 predicted proteins | sample 1617291 | NCBI WGS metagenome assembly MPMD02 (sample SAMN05944810, study PRJNA350692) | marine metagenome | biome: marine; feature: ODZ; material: water; isolation source: 120 m water sample filtered on 30 um supor filter | place: Pacific Ocean | collected 2012-04-09 | depth 120m m | reverse complement strand
CCTGCGGGCCATTGACGCGTCCTCGCGGTCCACCGCGAGTCTGCGATCGAATCTGCACTCCCGAGTTCAGGCGATCGTCGACGCGCACCTCGAAGAGCAGTTCGAAATCGGAGTAGCCGCGGTCGGTGCACAAGAACGAGTTCGGGCTGCCCTCGGTGGTCCGTCCGACCACTGCGCCGTCCTCCACTCGGTAGGAGGCCGTGCCGTTGCGCAGGGTCCAGCCGTCGAGAGTCTCGCCGTCGAACAAGGAGACCCAGCCCGGGTCGGGCACGGCGGCGGGGACCTCCTGCGAAGCGGCGGCGGTCAAGCCGCTGAGGGCGGCCAGGCAAATCGTCGCAGAGCGGATGAAATCAGCGTTCATGAGGACCTCTCGATGGGTGTCGGTTGCTGGATGATACGGCACGGGCTTCCAGACCGCCCAGTCGCACACTCGAGCGCCGTCGGCGGGGCGATGTTGGGGTACATTGAGGTGGTGAGCCAGAGTCGGCCCTCAATCGATATGTCACACCGTGAGCCGTTCCGATCGCTCCGGCTGATCGCACTTTCCCTCCTGTTCCTCGCTGGCCGAGCCCCAGCCCAAAACGTCTTCGGACCGCAGGAGGTGATCTCGACCCAGGCGGACTACGCCTCAAGCGTGCACGCCGCCGATCTGGATGGCGATGGAGACCTCGATGTGCTCTCGGCCTCGATCCTCGATGACGAGATCGCCTGGTATCCCAACCTGGGCGGTGGCGCTTTCGGGCCTCAGGTGGTGATCAGCTCGCAAGCGGGCGGGGCCCATGGAGTCCACGCAGCCGACCTCGACAGCGACGGAGATCTCGACGTGCTGGCGGCGTCTTTCTTCGATGACGAGATCGTCTGGTACGCGAACCTGGGCGGGGGCACCTTCGGCCCCGCACACATCGTGACCACGCAGGCCGATGGTGCCGAGAGCGTCGTACCCGTGGACATCGACGGCGATGGGCTGCTCGATGTGCTCTCATCGTCCTACAACGACGACAAGATCGCCTGGTACTCCAACCTGGGTGGAGGCGCCTTCGGCCCACAGCAAGTCATCAGCCTGAGCGCCAACGGCGCACACAGCGCATACCCTGGCGACCTCGACGGCGACGGTGACATGGATGTCGTCTCTGCGTCGGTTATCGACGACAAGGTGGCCTGGCATCAAAACCTCGGCGGCGGGGTCTTTGGCTCGGAGCACATCATCAGCTCGCAAGCACTGGGCGCGCGCTGCGTCTTCGTCGCAGATCTTGACGGCAACGGCGCGCCGGACGTGCTCTCCGCTTCACTCGAGGACGACAAGATCGCCTGGTACCCCAACCTCGGCGGAGGGACCTTTGGAGACGAACGTCTGCTCACCCTCGCCGCAGACGGCGCAGCCCGCGTGCACGCGGCAGACCTGGACTCGGATGGTGATCCAGATGTCCTGTTCGCTTCCCGGGAAGACGACAAGGTCGGCTGGTTCGAGAACCTCGGTGGGGGTGACTTCTCTCCCCAGCGAGTGATCAGCACGAACGCCGACGGGCCCCTCGGCCTGTCCGCCGCCGACCTCAACGGTGACGGCTACATGGACGTACTCTCGGCGTCGAGGCACGACGACGAGATCGCCTGGTACCCAAACCTCGGCCCTTGCGGCGGCACCACGTACTGCGTCACGAGTCCCAACACCAGCGGGCCCGGCGCGCACATCTTCTCCTCGGGCGAGGCTGCGATCGCCGCGAACACGTTCACTCTCGAAGCCATCGGCGCTGTCCCCTCCCAGGTCGCGATCTTCTACTACGGCACCGAAGCGACGTCCGCGCCCTTCGGAGAGGGCGTCCGCTGCGTCGGCGGCCTGACGACTCGCCTCCTGCCCCCCCTCTTCATCGACGGCGCGGGCACCGCCGAGCGCCACGTCGACTTCACCTCTCCGCCCGCCAGCGTGGGCACGGGACACATCACGTCCGGCTCCACCTGGCATTTTCAATTCTGGTATCGCGATCCCGGCGGCGGTCCGGTGGGCTTCAACTTCTCAGATGCGCTCGAGGTGACTTTCTGCCCGTGAACCTGGGCGCCCGAGCATCTCGGTCGGGCAGATCACACCTGGCGCAGGCCGCGCCCGAGCGGGGGTTCCGCCGCCGCTTGCGTCCACTGGTGCCAGATCCCACCCTGGTTGCGGGCCGGTGCAGCGGGACTGATGAACACGTGAACACTCGCGAAGAACAGGGCGCATGCCGCGCGGCAGCATGAGACCGGTCAAGCTCGGCCTCGCCCTCCTGTTCGCCGGAGGGATCTGTTTTGTCTGGGGGTTCTTCGCGCACCGCGATCACTGGTTCCCCCACGGGATCCTGCAGGGGCTCGCTCAGGAGTTTGCGGATCGGGACGCTCCGCGGGATCCCTTCCCCAAGCAACTCGTCGAGTCCCGCTCCCCCGCTTTCGATGACCTGGCGGCTCTCGGCTACGTCGACGCCAGTTTCGACCCCGACAGTGACCAGCGCGGTGTGGTCCTCTCGGAGACAGACCGCTTCTTCCCGGGCTTCAACCTCTACAGTTCGCGGACCGCACGTTCCGCCCAGCTGATCGACATGCAGGGCGGCATCGTCCACAGCTGGGCAAGCGACACGACGGATACCTGGCAGAGTGTCTCGCTGCTGGAGGACGGGCGGCTGTTCGTGCTGGAGAAGGACCAGGCGCTGCTCGCGCTCGACCGCGATTCGCGCCCGCTCTGGAGGTTCGAGGCGCGCGTTCACCACGACCTCGATGTGTTCGACGAGGGGATCCACGTTCTCTCCCGGCGCGAGGAGATGCGGCCCGAGTTTCACCCGACGCGGCCGATCGTGGTCGACATGCTCTCGATCCTGTCGCTCGACGGGACGCTGCGGGAGGAGATCTCCCTGCTGGATGTCTTCCAGCGCTCTCCCCACGCCTACCTGCTGCCGAGCTTGATTCCCGCGCACGATGCGGGTGACCGGAAGGCGCTCGACCTCCTCCACACCAATCACGTCGAAGTCCTCGACGGCACCCTGGCGCACCGCTCCGAGGTCTTCGCGCGCGGCAACCTGCTCTTGTGCGCGCGCAACCTCAACGCCGTCTTCATCCTGGACGCCGCGGCCGAGCGCATCCTGTGGCTGTGGGGGCCGGGAAACCTGACCTTCCCCCACCACCCGCAGCTCCTCGCGAACGGCAACCTGTTGTTGTTCGACAACGGCCTCGAGGCCAGCCGCATTCTCGAGCTGGAACCTCTCGAACGCTGCATCACCTGGTCCTACGAAGCCGAGGGCTTCTTCTCGGTGACGCGCGGCAGCGTGCAACGCCTACCCAACGGCAACACGCTCATCACCGAATCCGACGCGGGCTACGCCTTCGAGGTGGACCCGCAGGGGGAAACGGTCTGGGAGTTCGCCAACCCCGACGTGGACGCATTCGGCCATCGCTCGGCGATGTGGCGCGTCACGCGCTACGCTCCCGGAGAGCTGCTCTTCGTAGACGCTAACGCCTCGCCCCCACGCTAGCTCGGGGCGGGAGCGAGCGGGGAGCAGATTGCGGTCGCTCCGTTGTGGTGGCGGTACGGGTGGCCACCTAGAGCACGTAACCTGTCCCTCAGACGCCGCGGCCCCTCGAGCTGCTCGCCCTGCGCGAATGCGCCGATCAGCGCGCCGTCTCAGCCTCCGAGAGAGCGCGGACATGCACGAGCACGCGCTGGTGGATTCGGTGCAGGATCGCGTCGCTCCACAGCTGCCAGTAGCCGCTCGGGCCCATCTCGACCACGTACCAGGTGCTGCCCTCGAGCAGGGTCCCGCCATCGGGCGTGGGCGTCAGGCGAAACTCTCCGCGCACGCTGCGGAAGGAGCGCTCTAGGTGCGGCGGATCGAGGTGCGCGTAGAAGCTCCACTCCTCCATGGGCACCGGCTGCGCGATCACGTCAAAGGACAGGCGGCGCGGCTCGTCCCAGAAGGTGATGGGCTCGACAAAGGCGCCGGTCGTGAACTCGCAGTGCCGCACGGCACCCACGCCCTCGCCGTCGATGCGCGCGCGCAGGGGATAGGCGACGCCGGTGCGGAAGAGCCAGTGCTGCGGCGTGGGCAACTCGCTGAAAGACACGACGTTGTTCCACACGACCGCGGGCGGAGCGTTCACCTCTATCGTGGTGACCACCTCGCGCACGCCGGGCTCCACCACGTGCTGGTCGAGACGCGCTCCCAGGGGGAAGGCCAACAACACCAGCCCCAGGCTCATGTCGGGCGCGACGGACTTGCGTGCCAGTGCACGACCAAAGAGCGCTCCCGGCATGGCGGCGACCCACATGACCGGGTAGGCGAGCGCAAGGCAGAGAAGGCCCTCAAAGGCGAAGACCACCAGCGCCATCAGCCCGACCAGCAGGGCGAGGGTCACCATGCCGATGGTCGCCGTGACCGTGCGCTCGACGGGCAGGTTGTAGAGATAGGCCGTCACCGTGCCGAGCACGAACGGCGTTCCGAGGAACAGGGCCGTCCCGTAGTAGTAGAAGCCCTCGGTCAAGACGCCGACCAGCACGGCCATCAGGACGGTGCTGACGGCGACGCCGAAGAGCGTCATGCGCGGGGTGAACAGATCGGGACGCAGGCGCCTTCGCTCTACGGTGCGGGTCGGCACGACGACAAGGACGACGATCATCGCGTAGTGGACGATCGGCACGAGGAACAGCAGGCCCAGCCACGGGGAGAGGCCCGCGTCTCGGGCACGGCGAGCGCTCATTCCGACGCCGACCCACAGGAAGGGCAGGGCCCAGAGCAACAAGAAGGCCAGGTACACCGGCGGCAGGCTCTCGACCTCGTGGAAGCGCTGGGCGAAGGTCGGGTCGAGGTAGGTGAGCGGGTCCCAGAATCTCCCCGTAATCGCCAGGTAGCTGCCGGCATCGACGCTGTACTTGACGAGCGCGAGGCCGAGGCCCGCGGCGAGGTAGCGCGATCTGGTGACGCCCCCCTCCAGGGCGAAGAGCTCTCTCAACCAGGCCATGCTGCTAAGGGTAGCGACCTTCCTCCGCGGATCCCCCCCTCGCTACCATGCTCTCATGATCGAGCTCGAGCGTGCGGCCTCCGGCGACTGGGAGCGGGTCAGGGCCTTACGCCTGCAGGCCCTGGCGGACTCACCCGACGCCTTCGCCAGCACCCTCGCGCAGGAGGAGGGGCTGGAGCCCGATGCCTGGCGCGAGCGCCTCGTCACCGCGGCGACCTTCCTTGCCCACGTGGAAGGCGAGGCTGTCGGGATGGTCACCGCCGCTCCGTTCAGAGGGCGGCCCGAGGCCGCAGGGCTCTTCGGGATGTGGGTCGCGCCGGACTGGCGCGGGACGGGAGCGGCCGATCGGCTCGTGGAGACCGTCATCGACTGGGCGCGCACGGAGGGTTTTCGCCGGGTCGTCCTCGAGGTGGCGGACGAGAACGCCGCGGCCATCGCCCTCTACCGGCGCCTCGGTTTCGAGCGCACCGGCGCGACGGCGACGCTACCCGCGCCGCGCACGCACATCACCGAGCACGAGCGCACACTCGTGCTCTGAACCGCGCCTCCGCGCCGGATTAGACGGTCGCGCAGCGATCGAGGCGGCGCAACATGAAGGTGCAGCCGTCGACGCGACGGATGTAGTGCGCCTTCTTGCGCAGGGCGTCGATGGCGCCGTTCACCTGGTGCGGCTTCGAGCCGGTGGCGTCCACCAGCTCCTCGAGCGTCATCGAATCATGGCAGCGCAGGGCGTTGAGCACCCGCTCTTGCCTGGAGCCCGATTTAGGCTCGACTGACGGCGGCACGCGGAGCGGGTTGAAACGCTCCCTGGCGGCGAGGAGGAGCAGGTTGTCCCCCGGGAACGGCCGTTTCCCCGCGTCCCGACGGTCACGGGCGGCCTGGAGCTTCCTGTTCTGGATCATGGAGACATGATCGACGCGCCCCGACAGGCCCTTTAGGCATTCCCGACCCCACCTCCTTCACATCGCCCCCGCGCCCGATTCTGCGACCCTTGATCGGCGCTGGACATGGTGGATGCTAGAAGGTGTGCAGCGGGCTGCGTAGGCGTATGCGCGGGTGACAGTTACATGATGGAGTTCAGCCTTTTTCTGATCTCGCTCCTCTCCCTGGGAGCGGTCCTGGGTGGGGTGATCCTGGGGGCCATCGCCCTGGCTCACATCAAGGCGCTCACGCGCCGGGTGAAGGCGCTGGAGGAAGGTGATGGTGTGCGCCTCGCGACACCTCCCTCGCAGCCGTCCGCAGCGGACGAGGTGGCATCCATCGAGACCGACGCGGCCCGCGAGGAGTGGCCCCCGCGCAGTGCCGCAGCCGAAGTCAGCAGCTCCCCTCCCCTCGAGGAGGCCGCGACACCGCAAGGCGCGGACCCCGCGCCGGCATCGCAACCCAATCCAGCGCCGCGGCGCAGGATTGAGTGGGAGCGACTGCTCGGGGTCCGGGGCGCCGCCATCCTGGGCGGAGTGGCGCTGGTGATCGCCGCGCTGTTCTTCTACCAGTACGCGGTCCAGGAGGGATGGTTCGACGCGCGCATGCGCGTTTTGACCGGCGCGGTCGTCGGCACACTGTGCCTCTTCTTCCAGGGGCCTCTGCGCGCGCGCGGTTATGGGATCGTGGCCAATGTCCTGGCGGGCAGCGGCGCGGCCGTGCACTACGCGGCGGCCTGGGCGGGCTTCCGCCTCTTCGAGATGCTCCCTTTCTGGGCGGGGTTCGGCTGGATGATCGTGACGACCGTCGCCTGCTGCGCCCTCGCCCTGCGGCACTCGGCCCAGCTGATCGCCGTCTTCGGCCTGGTCGGGGGTTTCGCGACACCCCTGTTGCTCTCCACCTCCGACGCGAGTGCGGTCAGCCTCTTCGGCTACGTCCTGGTACTCGACCTGGCCCTGCTGGCAATGGGCCGAAGGCAGGACTGGCCGTGGCTGGGACTGCTCGGGCTGTTCGGCACGACGGGCATCCAGATCCTCTGGCTGCTCGACGGCCACACCGAGGAGGCGGCCGCGGGCCTGGCCGCCTGCGGTGTCTTCGGCCTGCTCTTCGTCGCTTTTGGCGGGAACGAGGACAGCCCCTTCCGGGTGCGCTGGCTCCTGGGACGCATCGCCGGCGTGATGATCCCCTTCGGCATCGCCCTGCACTACGCCACCCTCGTGGAGCTGGGCGAGGACTTCTGGATGGTGGCCGCCGTCGCCGCCCTGCTGGCCTGCGCCGCGACCTTCGTGGGCCGCCGAATGGAGCTGGCCGCGCTGCCGATCGCCGCCGCCGCCGGCGCCGCTGCTCTGAGCGCGACCTGGGTCCTGTCTTCCGATCTTGCCTCCGACTCCCTGGTGGACTTCGCCCTGCTGACGGGGGCAACCGCCCTGTGCCTGGCAGTCTTCGACGCCTGGCCACGGCGCGCGCGACCGAAGGACCTCCATCCCTCGGCCGCCTACTCGCTGCTGGTCCTCTTTGCCGTCACCTGGGTCGTAGGCTGGGCCATGGTCCCCGCCTACGCCACGGCGGGCAAGGTCCTCCCCTTCTGGCCGATCTGTCTCGGGATCGGCATCCACCTGGCGTTCGCAGTCTGGGCCCGCGCCGCCCTGCCTGCTCTCCCGGTCCTCGCCGGCCTCGCGGCCGGGATCAACTTCGCGGTCCTCAACGGCTCCCTGGCAGAAGCCGCCCTCGTATCCGATGCAGTCGAGTCCCTGGTAGGAACGGACCTGCTCTCGCTGTTCATCGCGCCCCTGACTGCGGGCGCGCTGTTGCTGCTCGCCGTGGTCTGGCGCGCCCACCCAGCGCCGCGCGCCCTCGCTCTGGCCGCCGTTTGCTGCGCCGTGCTCCCCATGCTGGATCAAGATCGGCCCTGGGAAGGAGCGAGCCTGCTTCAGCACCACGTGCCGTTGTTACTGGCGATATGTGTCGGCGCTGCTGCCGCTGCGAGGTGTGGGAGCTCGATCCCGACCGCAGTGGTGGTCCTGTTTACCGGCACGACGCTCTACGCGTTCGCGGGAGGTGGCGACATCTTCAGACTCGGCTGGACCATACCCGAGGTGCTCCCCTGGTTACTCGCGGGCACGGCCGCCACGACCCTCGCCCCGGTGTTGTTTCGCGGGCAGCTCGCCCGCACCTCTCTCATGGGCCTCGTCGCCGCAACTTCAGTCTTCATGGGGTTCGGCGACTTCGCCCTCGACCGCTGGGTGCAGCTCTTCGAGCATGCCTGGGGAGACCGGTGGATCGGCATCGTGCCTCTGATCCTGGCCCTGCCCGCGGGGCTGGCCGCGCTCTGCCTGCGCGGCGATCACGAGCCCGACGGCGTGCGAAGTGCGCGAACGGCCTACATCATGGTCGCCTGCCTCCTGTGCGCCCTCGCCCTGCCACTCCAGGTCGACTCTCGCCAACTGGGCGGAGTCAGTGGCATGTGGGGCTGGATCGGCCTCGCCCTGGGAGCGGGTCTGTGGGCGTGGCTCGCACAGCGCCGGTCCAGCCCTCTGTGGAGCCTGGCAGCCATGGTGGCGGTAACCATCGCGGCGGCCCCCTGGTGCCTTCCTCTGCGGCTCATCGGTGTCACCGAGTCCGACATCAGGCCGTTCTCGGTGCCCGATGCGTTCGAGCCTCAAGAGGCCCTGCTATTGAACGGCTTCACCTACGCCTACGGCCTGGTCTTCGCCGCCCTGCTGGCCGTCCTTCGCTTCAGCGCCGCTCCGATCGCAAGGCCGGATGGTTCTGGGGAAGGTCGGGGGAGGAGCGGTGTCATTGCGAAGGCCGTCACCGGCCTGCAAGAATGGCTCACGGTCGAGGGCGGCCTCTGGCGTCCGCGCGCCTTCCTGCGCGGGGTCGTCGGCGCTCTCGCCTGCCTGGTGCCCTTCATCTGGGTGAACGTCCTGGTGGTCAACCGCTACGGCGAGGGCGAGCACCTCGTGATAGAGGGCACCAACCTCAACCGCGACCTTGCGCTATCGCTGGCCTGGGCCCTCTACTCGTTCACCTTGCTCGCCCTGGGCACACGCCGCGGCATCGTCGCCCTGCGCTGGGTGTCGCTGGCCTTCCTGCTCGCCACGATCTCGAAGGTCTTCCTCGTCGACCTCGCCAACCTTGAGGGCCTGCAGCGCGTGGGATCATTCCTCGGCCTGGCCCTGTGCCTGATCCTGGTGTCGCTCTTCTACCAGCGGTTCGTGTTCGGCCGGGACGCGGGGGACTGAGCCGAGGCAGCGCCTGCCGCCTCTCGCTCACGCGACGGATACGATCGCAGAGGCACGGCTCGCGGACTGCAAGGCACGGGAGACGCCGCCCATCCCCGGCACCTGCAGTCACTGGGTAACGGTGGTGGCGATCGGCAGGGATGGCAGCCCCCCCAGTGGTACGCCGGCTCGGCCTTCCCGCGCGCTCTTGTAGGATCCCCACATCAAGCTGATGTTCTCGCGGGCGCGGACCCGATAATTTGGGACACCACGGCCCAACTCCCGCCCCATCCCCGCACGGAGCCATGCGCACACTCACGCAGCTCGTTTTCTTCCTGATCCACCTCGCGGGGGGTCTCTTCGCCCTGCGCGCCTGCGGGAACGGGATGGCCGAGCGCGTCCACTTGCGAGTGGTCGCGGACCGCTTCCTCGAGTTGCGTCTCGGCGACACCACGAACTGGGGGTCCGGACTGGCCATTGCCCTGCTCATGGGGGCGGTCGGAGCCTGCGCTCTCCCCGCCCTCGCGTGCCTCGTCGCTCTCGTACGCCGCCGCAAGGAGGCGGTGCCGGTCCCCGACGCGGCCCTGCGCCTGCAGGTGCTGGTCTTCTGCGCTGCAGTCTGCATAGCGGTCTGCGCCTTCGGCCTCTCCACCGCCGAGACCCACGCCGGCCCGTTCCGCGTCCGCCACCCGGTCCTCGCGGAGTTCGCCGTGGCCTTCGCCTACGGGACCTTCGCTCTCTGGTCCCTGCTGCTCCCGAGACTCCGGCGTCTCCTGCCCGAGCGGGCGCGTCGTGTCCTGGCGGGACTCTCCCTCAGCCTACCGCTGCTCCTGGTCACCGGAGAACTCGGCGTGCGCGGCCTCAGGATCGCGTGGCCCCACCCGATCCTGGTCACCGAGTCGGCATCGTCGGAGATCAAGCGCGGAGCCGGACGGCGCCAACCCGGGAGCTTCCTCTACGGCTTTCCACTGAACAGCGGCGGCCACTACGACACGGAGTTCGTCCCGCGCTCCGAGCTCTCCGGCCCCCTCGTCGTCAGCATCGGCGACTCGTTCAGCTACGGAACGGTCCCTCTCCCCCACCACTACACGAGCGTCTGCGAACAGGAGCTCCCCGGGGTCGAGGTCTACAACATGGGCTACCCGGGCATCGGCCCCGGCGACTACCTCTACCTGCTGGAGACCGAGGCCCTCGCCCTCGATCCCGACCTGATCCTGATCGAGATCTTCCTCGGCAACGATATCGACGCCCTCTCGAAGGCGCCGACGGCGCCGCGCTGGTTCGACGCCGACAGCTACCTGCTCACGGTCCTCGCCTTCCGCCTCAAGAGCTTCGACCAGGCAGAGATCGCCGACACCGTCGGCGCGGCTTCGACGGCCGAACGGGCCCTGAACCAGCCCTGGCTCGCCGATCCGCTCCTCGAGAAACCGAGCCTCGGGGAGGAGATCTACATGCTGGTGGAGACCCAGGCGGCCGCGGCAGTCTGCGAGCACCACGAGCGGGTGGCCTGGGGGCTCAGGCACGCGGAGTTCCTGAAGTCGCTCATCCGCCTCGAGCGCGCGGCCGGCGACGTGCCCCTGGTGTTCGTCCTGCTCCCCGACGAGTTCCAGATCGAGGACCGGCTCTGGCAGGAAATCCTGCGCCGCACCGGCAAGAGCCTGGACCGAGACCTGCCCAATCGCGAGGCCCTCGCCTGGGCCCGGAGCCATGGCCGCGCGATGCTCGACATGACCCCCGCCCTGCGCGCGGTCGCGCCCCTCCCCGACGGCGAGCGGCACCTCTATCACCTGCGCAACATGCACTTCAACAAGCGCGGGAACGAGGTCGTCGGCCGCGAGTTGGCGCCCTTAGTGCGCTCGCTCCTCGACGGCAGCCTGAGCGCGGGCGTGCCCTACCGCCCCGACGAGAACCTGCCGAGCGCCGAGGAAGCCGTCCCGACGGTCCAGGCCTTCGGCCGCGTCCTCAGCAGCGTTTCCCTCGACGGCGAGAAAGTCTTCGACGCCTCCTTGCTCCCCCTCTCGAAGGACGAGATCCGCGATGGCGTCTTCGGCCTGCTCCGGTCGGTGAAGACCTCCGAGGACATCACCAACCTGACCAACGCGGCGGTCCTCCTGGCATATTTCCAGGAGGGCGTCGGCACGGACGCCGCCAGCCTGGACGACCTCGCCCCCGACGGCGCCCCCTGGAGGGACCGCGTCCAGGCCGAGATGGCAAAATTAACCCTCGAGGTCGAGGTCCTGGTCGACTAGAGGGGGAGCGGACCGAGACCGCGTCGGCCGCGGTTTACCTGACCTGCAAGGGAAACCGTGCGGCGCCGGCTTTCGCTTCCGCCGCGCTCAGAGGCACTGCTCGAGGATGGCGATGTCGCTCTCGAACGAATCCGGGCCGAGGGGGCCGAAGGAGAAGCGCATCATGGGGCCCAGGGGCCCCTCGTCGCCGCGCCGCGCCATGTCGCACAGGCGTCCGGGGAGGATGCCAGCCTTGTGCTTGAACAGGCGCTCGTTGAAGGCATCGCCGGTGAGGCCGTCTGGCAGCTTGCACCAGTGATAGAAGCCGCCGTTGCCGGAGAAGAGCTCCAGGCCGAGGCGTTCGAGGGCCTCGCCGTAACGTTCGCGCTGGCTGGTGTAGAAGCTCGCGATCGCCGAGCGGGCGTGGGCCACGCGCTCCAGTTCGAGGAGCTCGGTCACGTAGAGTTGCGAGGCGCGGGAGACGCCGCCCATGCCGAAGGAGGAGTAGTTGCGGAACAGTTCGACGTGGTCCTTGGCGGCGACGACCCAGCCCACGCGCATCCCCGGGACCTGTAGTCCCTTGGTGGCCGCGCCGACGATGAAGAGATTCGTCGCGTCGATATCGTCGATGTGTGCCAGTGCACTCTCGGGTTCGGGGTCGCAGAAGAACTCGTAGGCCTCGTCGAAGAGCGCCGCGCGTCCGTCCTCGCTGTAGTGCCGCACGAGCGCCGCCAGATCCTCCCCGCCGGTCATGATCCCCGTCGGGTTACAGGGATTGCTCTTGAGCAGCATGATCCCCTCGCGCGCCGGGTGGTCAGCAGGGCCTGGGCGGAAGGCGTTGCTCTCGTCGCTTCTGATCAGCGAGAACTCGCGCCCGAAGATCTTCAGGAGGTCCCAGTAAGGCGTGTACTCGGTCTCCTCGACGACCACCTCCACTCCAGGCTCGAGGAAGGCCAGCACGGCAAAAATCGCCGGCCGGCCGCCGGCGAAGACGGCCACGTTATCGGCCGTGATCCGCGCGTCGTAGAAGCGGTTGTAGTAGGCGGCGATGGCCTCCCGCAGGGGCGGCTGCCCGTCGGCCTTGGGGTACTTGCGATCGTCTGCTCCGATCCGCACCCCATCCGGCAGCTCGGGCCCTCCCGGGACCTGGCTCGTCATGGGAAAACCCTGCGCCCACGGGTGGGTCCCCACCTCCCCCATGTAGTCGTCGGTCGCCTCGGCGAAGCGGAACAGGGTCTCGTAGACCCCCATGGGCGGGAACTGGCGCAGGATCATTGGGCGGGGGGTTCTAGGGTGGATGTCCCGCGCAGCTTAGCGGCTGTCCCCCAGCCCGACACCCCGCCTCGCCCTTTCCGTGCGGTCGGGTACCATGCCCCAGTCAGATCCACGCCGTGAAGGGAGAGCGATGGCCGGATTCTTCAAGATCTACGTGATCGGAGGCCCCGGGGGCTTCCGGGGGAGCGACGGGGTCAACCCGATCTACTTCCAGATCCTCGTCGGCACCTCGAGCCGTCAGTGGTGGGAGCCGCACTACTTCATGGAGGAGATCAAGCCCATGGGGAAGCTGCGGGTCATCGTCCCCGCGGGGCCGGACGATCCCGACTCCTTGCTGGACGCCTGCGTGGCCTTCTTCCCCGAATGGTTCGAGAGCTGCCCGAGCCTCGCCGAGGCCATCGAGCAGTGCGGCGCCGAGGAGCGCATGGACTTCGACGCGGACGGGATCCCCGACATCTGGCGCGCCCTGCGCGAAGAGGCCCGAGAACGCTTCGAGGAGCTCCCCGTCTGGGAGGCGGAGCTCGCCGATCTGCATCCCCAGAAGCTCGATGGCTGATACTTCCTTCCGCCCGACGGCCACCGGACGCCCGGCCTTCCGTGCCGGGCACCTCGCCTCGTGACCGAGTCTGTCGGCCTGCCTTTCTGCGAGGTGCTGTCTGCCGCGGAGTTGGAGGCGCTCTGGGAGCCAATGAAGGCGCGCCTGATGAGAGAGGATCGCGAGAACGACCTGCGCGTCCGGATCCACCGCGCGTGTCGCGCCCTGGAGCAGGCCGAACTCGCCGAGGGTGACGGCAGCGATCCTTGCAAGGTCGACGTCGCCCTCATCCTCCGCTGGATCTCGCTGAACGCCCTCTACAGTCACTGGGACGGAGATGCCGGCCGGCCCAGAGGAGATCGCGACGCGCTCGATATCTTCACCAGCAAGATCTCCCGCCTCGATGAGGCAGGTCGCATCACCGCCGCCCTCGACGCCCTTCGCAGCGAGGCCCTCGCTCTGCTCGAAAGCCCCTTCTTGATCGAGCGCTTCTGGCGTGCGGGCGAATGGGAGAACATTCGCCCCCAACGCGGCCACGCGAAGAAGTTCGCCGAGGAGCTCCGCGAGGGCCGCCCCGCCGCCGCACACCAGCGCCTCCTGAGCGTGGTCTATTTCCTGCGCTGCCAGCTGGTCCACGGCGGCTCGACCCTCGGCAGCAGCGTGAACCGCGCCAACGTGGACCCCGCCGCGCGCGTGCTGCAATTACTCGCGAGTCAACTGATCGCCCTCGCCATCGAGCGTGGCATCGAGGCGGACTGGGGTGAACTCTGCTATCCGCCGATCTGATCAGATCTGTGACGCCGCCGCCGGACGCATGGTGATGCTCGCGATCTTGCTGACCGTTCCCTTGTAGCGTTCGAGGTTCTTCATCCGGTCCCATTCGGGGTGGGCGAGGAAGGCGTTCCAGTGGGCCTTGTGGGCGGCGACGCTGTCGGCGGAGAGCATGTAGGTCAGGTTGGGGACGTCGTTCGAGATCAAGGTCTCGCCGAAGAACACCGGGCCCAGGCCCACCTCGCGCATCAGGTCGATCTCGCCGTCGTCGAACATCTCGACCTTCAGGCGAGCCTTATGCTCGTTGTGGCTCTCGTAGATGCGCAACTCGAGGATGCGCTCGGCGCTCTCGCGCGCAGGAACCTCTAGCCGCGGCATGCCCGAGAAGGCGCGCGTCAGGCGGCTCTCGATGCGCGTGTAGGGCGGATCCTCCATCGAAACGGCGAGGTGATCGGCAGCGACGGACTGGTAGGCCTCGTCCGACTCCAGCAAGTCGTTGTGATGGAGCAACTGCTCCGGCGTGGCGTAGGGGATCACGAGGTAGACCGACGCGTCCGCCGCCTCCACCGAGGTGAAGACGCCCACCCGCTCCAGCCCCTGGCGATCGAGGGCCGGGAGCAGAGCGGACTCGACGTGGGCGAGGACCGCCGCCTGCTTCGCCGGGTCGGTGTTGCGAAAGGCCCGAACCTCTATCAGTTCTCGAGCATCGCCCTCGCCTGACAGGGGGCTCGCCGAGGCTGCGGCTGAACCCGTCAGGGCCGTGGCTCCGACGAATGAGCCGACGACGAAGTCGCGGCGCTGGATCTTGCTGGTCATCGTCAAGTACCAGGTTGAAGAGAGGGTCGCAGGAAGGACTCCTGCGAGAGTCTAGTGGAGAATGAACCGTACATGGCTGCGGCTTGCACCTGGAGTCGCCGCGCAGCTTGGTGGCGGCCTCTCCTGGCGAGACCGCTCCAAGCCGCGATGGCAGAGCTGACCCTCGCGGTCGAGGACCTGGTCCACTAGGGACAGAAGGACACCGTCAGTGCGTCGGACAGGTTGAAGCCCGCGCCGCCGGCGTTCGGGTCTCTAAACCAGAACTGGAAGTGGCGGGTGTCGCCTGCGTTGAGCTGGCCTGCCGGTTGCGGAATGTTGGTGTTGTCGATCGCGTAAGCGACCTGTCCCGCCGGGCCGGAGTTGAGCGGCGGCAGGCGGAAGAGTCCGACGCCGCCCGGGCTCACGCAGCGGTTGCCGTTGCCGAAGGGGACCTTGGTCTGTCCCGCGCCGTAGTAGAAGATTCCGGGCTGGTTCACCGGCAGGGCGCGCGCTTGCAACGAGAGGTCGTTGGCCGCGATCGAGGCCGAACCGGCGTAGGAGATCGCCGCGGGCGAGCCTGTCGAGTTCGCGAGGGCCGTGCAGTAGGTGCCGAGGGCGCAACCGGTGTCGGGGACCTGGGCGGGAATGTACAGCTCGTCAGGATCACCGGCGCTGCCGCTGGCGTACAGGTGCAGCTCAACCGTCCCGAGCGTGGGCGCCGCGTCGCTGTCGAAGCGGAAGGTGAAGGTCGTACCCCAACGCAGGGCGTTGGGCTCGTCCGCTCCGAGCGGGTCGGCGGCGCTCCAGGTGATCTCCGTTCCCTGGTCGTCGATCTCCCAGTCCTGCGTGTCGTAGGGTTCTCCAGAGTGGTGCGGCACGCCGTGGTATTCGGCGCCGGTGACATTCGCTCCGGCGGGCAGCAGCACGCTCAACGCGTCGGCGGCGCGCGCGGAGGAGAGGTTGTGGACGGCGATCTCGAAGTGCCAGGTGCCGTCACCGTTATCGGTCGCCCGGCTGGCGACGAAGAAGCGTCCGTCTCCCGGCACGTCCACGGTCTCGAGGGTCACGAGCGGGTCCTCTTCGAGCCAGGCAAAGAGAGCCGGTTCGGTCGCGCGCGTGTACCCGGTCAGTTCCAGAGGCCAGGCACCGCTCACCTCGGACCCTTGGGTGGCCGGCCTCCATGAGGCGTTGTTGGCGCTGTTCCCCGCACTGGCGTCGTCGGGATTCACATAGTGGACCTCGGCGAAGTAGGAGGCGCCGGGGTTCAGTGAAGGGTCGAAGTCGTCGTTGTGGACCTGGAGGCGCTTGTAGATGGCGTCGCCACTCTGCCCCATGGTGCCGTAGGGGAAGGGGAAGTCCCCGGTGTAGGGATTGACCTCCGAGCGCGGGCCCAACCCTCCGACACCGAAGCCGGCCTGGTCGCCGTTGAGTCCTGCCCCGTAGGTGTCGGCGCATCCGATGCCCATGATCTGCCCGCTTCCGGGCGGGATGCAGATGCAGCAGTAGTTCTCGGTGGCGGACGCGAAGCCGTGCTTGAGCCAGCTCATCCCAACCTGTTCGAAGCGTCCGCCATCGAGTCGGTAGAGGTTTTGACCGATGACGGGGTGGTGGTTGGTGTCGCCCTCCCAGGGCATGGTCGAGTCGCCGACGTTGCAGGCAGTAGCTCCAATGGAGTAGCCCGTGATGCCCCCTACCGTGCCCCACAGGATTGTGTCGGTGATGCTGCCCACGATGACATCGGGCCCAGCCGGAGGGTTGCTGCAATCGATGGCCGATCCGCCTTTGATGATCTCGATCGCTCCCGGACCCGCGACGTTGCCGTCGTAGGAGCCGATGCGGATCAGGTAGTCGTTTCCTGCCGTGGCGTTGAAGGCAAGGGTCGAGCGCAATCCGCAGGCGTCGTCGTTGCAGGCGATCGCGGGACCCGCCGGGCATCCCTGCCCGTCGTGGACGGTCAGTTGCGTGTCCCAGGCTGCCAGATTGCAGGTACTGAGGGTCGTGGACCCGTCCCAGGGTGCGTTCCACACGAACCACACGTCGCGCCCGACGGGACCGCATCCGTCGTCGCCGGCTCCATCGTCCGTGGCAAAGGAGCAGTCGAATATGAAGATGCCCTCGCCGGAGATGGGCTCGGCGTTGGCGCAGTCGTCGTTGGCGGGCGGTACGGAGACCGCCACCGTGAGCGTCCCCGTCCCCGTCGCTCCGCTGTAGCCGCCCACCTGGACCATGTAGGTGTTCCCCGCCACGACGGGCGCGTTGATCACCGACTGAACGCCGCAGAAGTCATCGTTGCACTCGATCACCTGGCTCGGGCAGCCCGCACCGTCCCACAGGGCGAGGACGCAGTCGTAGTTCGCGTCGCAGATGTCCATCTGAACCATGCCCGTGTCCCTCGAGGTCCACTCGAACCACACGTCCGCGGCAATGTCCCCGCACCCCGGGTCCGCGTCCGGGCCGCTGGCGCCGTACGTGTTCACGGCAAAGAGGCCCTGCCCGGAGATCGACTGGGCAGAGGCGCAGTCGTCGTTGGAGGCGTAATTGTAGATCGCCAGCGTCCCCGTTCCCGTCGCTCCGTTGTAGCCGCCCACCTGGACCATGTAGGTGTTCCCCGCCACGACGAAAACGGTGACCACCGACCGCAGACCACAGGAGTCGTCGTTGCACGCGACCACCTGGGTCGGGCAGCCCGCCCCATCCCACAAGGCGAGGACGCAGTCGTAGCTCGCGTCACACACGTCCAAGCGCACCGTGCCCGTGTCCGTCGCGGTCCATTCGAACCACACGTCCGCGGCCATGTTCCCGCACCCCGGGTCCGCGTCCGGACCGCTGGCGCCGTTCGTGTCGACGGCGTAAAGGCCCTGCCCCACGATCGCGGGGGCCGAGGCACAGTCATCACTGCCCTGGGCACTGCCCTGGGCCGCCGAAGGCGCGGCCAGGACCGCGGTGATGAGCATCAGGGAGAGCGGAATCGGGCGGAAGGAGGCGTGCATGGGGCTCGGGGATAGGGCTTCGAGTCAGGACGGACGGCCAACTGCCAGTGTAGGGGACAACTCACTTCTCGCACCGTGGAGGGGAGAAACAGTGTCCGGGG
>MPMD02151995.1_pt1 | contig 17851 bp, 16 predicted proteins | sample 1617291 | NCBI WGS metagenome assembly MPMD02 (sample SAMN05944810, study PRJNA350692) | marine metagenome | biome: marine; feature: ODZ; material: water; isolation source: 120 m water sample filtered on 30 um supor filter | place: Pacific Ocean | collected 2012-04-09 | depth 120m m | reverse complement strand
GTCAATGCGGTAGTACCTGCGGCCGAGTTGATAACCCGGGCGAGGCAATGGGCTGAACAAATAGCGGATTCGGCGCCACTTGCGGTGCAAACCGTGAAAGAGGTGCTGCGGGCGATCGAGGGGGATACCATCGAGGATTCTTTCCAGACCATGCGCACAGGGGATCTGCCGATCTATCGCAAGATGCTGCGCTCCGAGGATGCCAAGGAGGGAGTCAAGGCTTTCGTGGAAAAACGTAAACCCGAGTTCCGTGGGGAGTAATCTGCCAGCCGGCGATAGGAGGAAGTGGCGATGTCGACAAGTGAAATAAAGCGGGTAGCCTTGGTTGGAGGCGGGGTAATCGGCGGCGGTTGGGCCACGCGCTGCCTTGCCCACGGGCTGGAAGTGGTGGTTACAGATCCTAAGCATGAGGCTCGCGATTACGTTGAAAAGACTGTGGCTGATGCCTGGCCGGTGCTTGAGGAAGCTGGGTTAACTGATCAAGGTAATCGTGATCGGTTGTACTTTGCTGATGATATTGCCGCGGCGGTAACGGCTGCCGATTTCATCCAGGAGAACGTGCCCGAAAGGGAAGACTTGAAAATTGCGGTGCACGAGGAGATCAGTCAGCATGCAGCGCCCGCATCGGTAATTGCATCGAGCTCCTCCGGCCTGCTGCCCAGTCGCTTGCAGTCACGCTGCAAACATCCCGAGCGACTGATAATTGGGCACCCTTTTGCCCCGGTTTACCTGCTGCCCCTGGTCGAGGTGGTAGGCGGCGAGCAAACCAGTTTGCAGGCCATATCCCGGGCAGGCGACTTCTATCGGAGCATCGGTATGCGACCCTTGCATGTGCGCCGCGAGATCGAGGCATACATTGCCGATCGCCTGCAGGAATCATTGTACCGGGAGGCCCTGCATCTGATTAACGACGGCGTTGCCACCGTGGCAGAGATCGACGCAGCTGTAACTGGCGGCCCGGGTCTGCGCTGGGCGTTTATGGGTACATTTCTCGCCTGGCACCTTGGTGGCGGGCCGGGTGGGATGCGTCATACCATTGAACAGTTCGGCCCGGCCCTGGAGTTGCCCTGGTCACATATGCAGGCACCGAAATTGACCGATGAACTCAAGCGTCGCATTGTCGAGGGTTGTGAGGAGGAGTCCGGGGTGCGGGATTTCAATGAACTTGAAAGACGTCGTGATCGGTGCCTTGTAGAGATACAAAAGGTTCTGGAGCAGCACTGGTATCCGCAGGGAGAGGACGGCTGGCCCGAAATGCAGTGATATAAGATGTCAGCACTGAGGCAAGCCGACTAACAAAACCAAAGAACATAGGAGTAAATGATGGCAATAAACACAGAGGTCGTTGTCACCTGTGCGGTGACAGGGGCAGGCGATACTGTCGATATGCACCCAGCTATACCGGTAACCCCAGAGCAGATCGGCAATGCTGCAATCGAAGCCGCTGACGCAGGTGCCGCGATCGTGCACCTGCACGTGCGTGATCCTGAGACTGGCAAAGGCAGCCGAGATATCGATTTGTTCAAAGACGTTGTCGAACGAGTGCGCAACAGTAATAGCGATGTACTAATTAATCTCACCGCTGGCATGGGCGGTGACCTTATCGTTGATGATGAGAACCCGGAGATACCTGGCGAGGGTACGGACCTGATCAACGCTGAGGCTCGCATAGCACACGTGGAGTTGCTACGACCTGATATCGCAACGCTGGACTGCGGTACCATCAACTTCGACAACAGCAACTATGTTTATGTGCAAACCCCTAACATGTTGCGTACCATAGCCCAGCGTTACGAGGAAGCTGGTGTTAAGCCCGAGATGGAGGTGTTCGACCTGGGGCACCTGAGGTTTGCCAACCAGATGGCTGCCGAGGGCTTGATCAAAGCACCGGCCATGTACCAGGTGTGCCTGGGGATTCCCTGGGGCGCAGGCGCTGATCCAGCCACCATGATGGCTATGGTGGCGCAGTTACCGCCAGGGGTTTTCTGGTCGGGCTTTGGCATCAGTCGCTGGCAAATGCCGATGGTGGCGCAGGCAATGATGTTGGGCGGCAACGTGCGGGTAGGCCTGGAAGACAATCTGTACCTCGAAAAAGGAGTGCACGCCAGCAATGGTGAATTGGTCGAAAAAGCTGTACGCATTATCCGTGAACTCGGTGGCCGGCCCTGTTCGGCAGAAGAGGCCCGCGACAAGCTTAAGATCAAGGGTTGATGCCGCCGACAATAATTCCTGGCGGTCCATTGTCGTTGGGGTATGCCACGCTGGTTATTGCCAAGTGCGGGACGCCGGTCGTATTGCTTGGCTTGCTCACCCCTGGCAGTACCGTGGGGGTGCGGCACAGGCACAGGCATAACCGTATCGCCTTGACAGGAGAGATTTATGGATCAGGAACGATTTGACAAGGGCCTAGCGATTCGCCGTGAGGTGCTTGGTGCCGAGTACGTGGACAATGCGCTCGAAAATGCCGGCGAATTTGCCCGCGACTTCCAGGAACTGCTTACCGAGTACTGCTGGGGGGCGGTGTGGGGAGATGAGACGCTGGATCGCAAGACCCGCAGCATGCTGAACGTTGCCATGATCGCGGCATTAAACCGCATGCACGAGTGGGAGTTGCATCTTCGCGGCGCCATGGTCAACGGTGTGAGCCGTGACGAGTTAAAAGCCATTCTGAACCAGATCGTAATCTACTGCGGTGCGCCGGTGGCGGTGGAATGCCATCGTATTGCCAAGAGGGTATTTACGGAACTGGACGGGGAGTAGCCGTGCACCCACACCTGCTCCGGTGCAGCGACAGGGGCAAGTCCGGTGGCGATGTATGCCGGGTTTGGCCCACCTGATACTTGCTGCGCGGGCAACTGAACGAACACCGGCCAGAATGGAATAGTGCCATGAGAGACAACTTCGAGACGATCATAGTCGACCCCCAGGAACACCTGACCTGGATAACTCTGAACCGGCCCGAGGTGGCCAATGCATTCAATACTCGGATGGCTGAAGAGTTGCGGGATGTGTTCGGCGATTTCGTTTCAGGCGCCCGCCAGGCACGCTGCATCATTCTCACCGGCAGCGGTGATCGCGCTTTCTGCGCTGGCGGTGACCTTAAGCAGCGCCACGGCATGAGTGATGACGCATGGCATGCCCAGCACGTGGTATTCGAGGACCTGGCAAGAGCGCTAATGGATTGCCCGGTGCCGCTGCTGGGCGCCATCAACGGCGCAGCGTTCGGTGGTGGCATGGAACTGACACTTGCCTGTGACTTCGCCTATGCGGCCAGCCATGCCCGTTTTGCCCTGACTGAAACCACACTCGGAATCATGCCCGGCATGGCTGGCACCCAGTACTTGCCGCTGGCGGTAGGAATTCGCCGGGCCCGGGAGATTGTGTTTACGGGAAAGCCATTCAACGCACAGCAGGCGCTGCAGTGGGGACTGGTCAACTCGATCTGTGAGTCCGGTGAACTCGTCGATGCTGTGCGCGCTGTGGCACAGCGGATCGCGGATAATGGCCCGATCGCTGTGCGCAGCGCCCGTCGGGCACTGAACCATGCGGCCTACGCCGAACTCAAGGCCGGTTACGAGGTCGAATTGCAGGCCTACAACCAGACCGTACCGACCAAGGACCGGCGCGAGGGGATCGAGGCCTTCAACGAAAAGCGAAAAGCGCGATTCCAGGGCGACTGAGCCGGTTCAGGCGACCGGCAGATAAGGGGCACCTTCTGTACCCCTGCTAGTTGGAGGTCAGCCGAGTACCGAGTGGCTGCTTGCCAGGATGGGTGTGCGGTTACGCGAGAAGAACCCCAGGCCGATGTTGTGGCCGGTGCGCGGCAGGTGAAACTGCACGGGCTCGCAGTCATGGTCGACACCGTTCTCACAGGCCTCGATCAATGCCGCCATCAGTTCACCCACCGCCGGTGCGGTCTTGAACTGGTTGCCGCTGGTGCCGATGGCAAGATAGAAGCCGTCCAGTGCGCTGCGGTCATAGATCGGGATCCAGTCGTCACTCACATCCCACAGATCCGCGGCGCCGGCCAGGGTATTGGGTATGCCAAGAGCCGGGATGCGCTGGGCCAGACGGTAGACTGGCTCGATCGCGTCCTGGCTCAGGTTGCGGTCAAAGTCGTCCGGATCGGCAGCACGTTCGGGCTCGCCCTCGGCGCCGAAGCTGCCAGCAAGGATGTGCTGGCCAAGATCGGGCCGAATGTAACTGGCCAGGTCGGTGTCGTAGAGCATGATCGGCGCCCCGTTGGCACTGTTGGCCTCGGGGCAGAACAGGTGCACGGTTTCGTGGCGAACGACCCGAGTTTTGATGTTGTGAGTGGCTTGGATGCCAGCAAGATCATTGATATGCCCCGAGTGGGCTCCAGCCGCATTGACCACCACGGGGGCCTGGAGGCGTTCACCGCTGGCGAGCGTCACGCCGCTGACCCGGCCGCCGCTGGTGTCGATAGTGCAAACTGCTTGGTTGAAGCGAAAACTGGCACTGGTGTGTTCGGCTGCCCGCTGCAGGTTGTGAGCGGCAAGACGGGGGTCGCTGCAGTAGCCGCCACAGGGGAAAAATACGCTCTCTACTGACTCACCGCTGATTTCACCGAAACGTGGGTCGCTCCAGAGCACGGCTGGCCCAAAAGAGTGCAGGTCCCAACTGGGAAAGACCGTGGCCAGTTTTTCTACCGGCCATTGTTCGAAGGGAATGCCAAGTTCCAGGGAGAAGGCGAGCGGCTTTTCCAGAAAGTCATTGTCGGCAGTTTTGAAAGTGAGGACTCCGGCCGGGTGAAAAGGTGCGAAGCCGGCTTGATCGTCAACAGCAAGAAAGCCCGGCCAATCATTCCAGCAATGGTAACCCTCCCAGGCAAGTGCAGTGCCCTCACGAGTGGAGTACTGAGTACGTACCATGGCAACCGAGCCACTGGTAGAGCCTTGGCCGGCTCCGGCCAGCTGATCTATGCCGAGTATGCGCCAGCCACGCTGGGCGAGTGCTCGGGCAATGGCGGTGCCAATGATGCCTGCGCCGATAATGATGGCATCGTAATGGTTTTGCATGGCGGGTGTGACCAAGCGATAAAACTAATGGTTGCTTGCAGCCAACGGCCTCATTCACAGGCGACAGTATATCGCCCCAATGCTGACGTCTGAAGTCTTAGCGAAGCCCAGCTTTGCCCGCAGCTTTATTGGGTCGAGCCGCGTTACTCGGCGCTAGTGACCACAACGAGGGGCGCCAAAAGTAAAACTGATCCAGATCGTCGATGACCCACACCGGGTCTTGAAACGGGCCTGGCTGCCTCCATATAAAAAGCAGAGACAACGGGCGTATCGCAAGCGCGGTGCGCGTGTGCAACGTAATTACGGAGACCAGTTATGAACAACCTGATAAGACCCATTGAAAGGAGCCGGAGCTGGGACGCATTCGGCGATTTCGACGACCTGATGAATGGCTTTTTCCGCGCCCCTGTGGTTGCCCGGCGTGAGGGCAACGCCCGGGTACCGGCGATCGACGTAGGCGAGAATGAGGCTGCCTATATGGTCAAGGCGGAACTGCCGGGTGTGTCAAAGGACGAACTGAACGTCACCATCAACGACGGTGTGCTCACTATCAACGCTGAGCGCAAGGAAGAGAGCAAAAAGGAAGAAGAAGGTCGCCTGATTCGCCAGGAGCGCTATTATGGCAAGTTCGTTCGCTCTCTGCGGCTCGGTGCTGATGTCGACGAGGAAAAGGTCGCGGCCGAATACAAAGATGGTGTGCTGCACCTGAACCTGCCCAAGACTGCAGAAGTCAAGCCGCGCAAGGTAGCCGTCAACATCGCCTGAGGCGGCGCCAAGTTACAACTAGCCGGGGCCGCGTAAGCGGCCCTTTTTTTCGAGCTTGTCCCGCCACTCTGCCCTCACTTGCCTGACCTGCGCCCACCGTATTGGCCAGGGATACCTGGCGGCGGCGTTATACTTCGCGTCTCGGCAAGCCCATTTGCCGTTAATCTGCAGCATGAACAAGACCCGCAACAAACCCACCGACATCGCGGCTGTGCTGGCCGAAGCCATGCCGTACATCCAGCACTTTCACGGCCGGACCATCGTCATCAAGTATGGCGGCAACGCCATGGTGGAAGAGGACCTCAAGCGCGGTTTCGCCCGCGACGTGGTGCTGATGAAACTGGTCGGCATGAATCCGGTGGTGGTTCACGGCGGCGGACCGCAAATCGGCGCGCTGCTCGAGCGCATTGGCAAGAAGAGTGAGTTCGTCGAAGGCCTGCGGGTGACCGACCGCGAAACCATCGACGTGGTCGAGATGGTACTGGGGGGTCTCGTCAACAAGGAGATCGTGGCCTTGATCAATACCCAGGGTGGCCGGGCAGTGGGCCTTTCCGGCAAGGACGGCGACATGATCCGGGCGAAGAAGCTGGTGTTGCACAAGAACGGGGCCCCGGACGAGGAAGAACTGATCGACATGGGCCATGTCGGCGAGATCGAATCGATCAACCCGGCAGTGGTCGATACCTTAGACGAGGGTGATTTCATACCGGTCATTGCGCCGATCGGCATCGGCGTCGACGGCCTTACCTACAACATCAATGCCGATACGGTGGCAGGCAAGCTGGCCGTTACCCTGCAGGCGGAGAAACTCATCCTGCTGACCAACACCGCAGGCGTGCTCGACCCCGACGGCAAGCTGTTAACGAGGCTTGCCGAGCCGCGGGTGGAGCAGTTGATCGAGGATGGCATGATCTCTGGCGGCATGTTGCCCAAGGTGCGCTGTGCGCTCGATGCCGTCGCTGGCGGGGTGCGCACGGCGACCATTTCGGACGGCCGGGTGCCGCACGCCACCCTGCTCGAGACCCTCACCGACGAAGGGGTGGGCACCCAGGTCGGCCGCTCACGCGAAATCCCCCGTCCCAGCGACTGACAAAGGAACTGCACCGATAACCCGATTGGTTCGAGTTTTGGGTAAATATCTGGGGTAACGCTGGCAGATTCTATTCCAGGCAGCGAGCGGCCAGTCGGTGCAGATCAAAGCGCAGGCCTAGCCGGTCCGAGGGCATCACCTGGGTCAGAAAAAGCACGCTGGCATCGGCAACCGGGTCGACCCAGAACACCGTGTTGGCGTAGCCGCCTCAGCCGAACTCGCCAGGGTTGGACATCCAGCCGAGCCGCGAAGGCTCAGCGGCCACCCATACGCCACAGCCCATGCCGAGCCCGGCAAATGGCATCCATTCGCGAAAGCCCTGCGGTCCTTCTGGCAGGAGACTGGCGATATCGCCACATAATTGATTGGTCGCCATGCGCCGGACGATCTCCGGACTTGCGACCGGGTTGCTCTCGCCCCGGTATACCCGACGCAGCAGTTCGGTGAAACGCAGCCAGTCAGACGCAGTGGCAACAAGGCCTGAGCCGCCCCAGTGATCGGGAGATTTCTGTCCTTGGTGCGGGTATGGCACCGGCCCCAGCGGCAGTTCGGCTAAAGCCGGCGTCAACGTCCCTGGCTGGTCGAGCCGGAACAAGGCGGCCAGCCTCTGCTGGTCAGCATAAGCCAATTCGAACCGGGTATCGCTCATCGCCAGCGGCTCGAAGATGAGATCACGCATGACCTCGCCCAGTGACTTGTCCGTTACCCGCATAATCGCGATACCCAGCAAATCCAACCCAAAACCGTAGCGCCAGGCGCTGCCGGGAGAAAATACCAGTGGCAGTTCAGCCAGTGACGCCAGCAGGCCACTAAGCGTCGGCTGGGCCGCCATGTGCCGTGTCAGGGCCTGGTCCACGGGGGCGCCGTGCGCGTCGCCGTAACTGATCCCACTGGTGTGACTCAGCAATTGCAGCAGGGTTGGGCCCTGGTCCAGTAGGACACTGTCAGCAAGCGCTGCGGTGGGGTGGTTGAGTGCATGCCAAGGCGCGAGTTCCGGTAGCACAGTCTCGACCGGTGCGGCCAGGTCGAGCACCCCTTGCTGTTCCAGCAGCAGGGCCGTCAGCGCCGTCATCGGCTTGGTCATCGAGTACATCCGGAAGAGCAGTTCAGTTGCCGGTGCCACATCATGATCAGCACCGTGCTCGCCGCACCAGCGCCAGTAGCAGATGCTGCCGGCGCGGGCGATTATCGTCATCGCAAAAGGCAATGTCTGGGTGTGTATCAGGTCCGCCAGCCAGCGGTCCAACGCTTCAGTACTGCCGGCAGCCAACAGGCCGCTTGCCTCACTGGGATGGGCAACTATGGGCTCGCTATCGTCTGTCATGATATTGGGTAAAGCCAGTTACTGGCGAGGGTGTTTAATTGGTCGGCGGTGTTGCCCGCTGCCATTGGGGCGTAGCTACTGCGGATCGATCGGCATCCGGGATGCCAGCCCCAGGACCTCCTCCATGCGGTGACAGGCCCGCAGCAGATCAGCCTCACCTCGGGGGCGGCCAACCACCTGCAACCCTACCGGCAGGCCTGAGTCGGTAAAGCCCACGGGCAAGCTGAGCGCTGGACAGGAGGTCATGGTGATCGCGAACGTGATCGCGATCCAGTCAATGTAGGTCTTGGTTGGCTGACCGGCAATCGTCTCGACATAACGCTGCTCTTTCGGGAATGGCGGCACCGATACAGCAGGGCATAGCAGCAGGTCATATTCCGCAAAAAATTCCAGCATGTGCAGGTACAACTGGGATCGAACCCGCTCGGCATCCAGGAGTTCGGCATTGGTGACTGCCAGGCCTTTTTCGATATTCCAAATAATCTCTGGTGCGATCAGTTCGCGGTGTTGCTGTAGCAGCGACTCCATCATCTGTGCGATCAATACACCCCGTAAGGTCTGGAAGGCCTCGATCGAGCCGGAAAAATCGGGCGTGACAGGATCCACCTGCGCTCCGATTTCGCTGAAGCGCTCGGCAGCTGCTTTGCAGATATCAGCCACCTCGGGCTCCATCGGCACAACCCCCAGGTCGGGACTGAACGCGACTCGTTTGGGCATGGCGCCGGCCTGCAATGTCTCGACAAATGGTGTGCCGGTATGGGCAAACGACAGCGGGTCGGTTGGGTTGTGGCCAGAAGCACCATCGAGCATCAGTGCGACGTCGGCAACACATCGTCCCATTAGGCCCTCCACCCAGAGCGTATCGAACGCGGGCAACCGGCTGCCCCGGGGTACCCGGCCGGGGCCGGGCCGCAAACCCACGACGCCATTGAAGCTGGCCGGCACCCGCAGGCTGCCACCCAGGTCATTGCCCGTTGCCAGTGGCACCATGCCGGTGGCCAGTGCCACAGCCGAGCCGCCGGAGGAACCGCCAGCACTGACTGCGCTGTCCCAGGGGTTCAGGGTATGGCCAAAGACCGGATTGAACGTGTGTGCACCAGCCCATTCGGGCACGTTTGATTTGCCGACGGCAATGGCGCCCGCAGCCTCGAGGGTAGCCACGGTGGCATCGGACTGGCCAGCGATGTTGTCAGCAAAGATCGGTGAGCCGTAAGTCGTCCGCACCCCGGCCAGGTCGTTATAGTCCTTTACCGCGATGGGTAAGCCCCATAGCGGTCCTTTGGGATCATCCGCTGCTGGTTTTTCGGTCATTTGACGAGCCCGCTCACGGGCCCGATCCAGGCACAGGATGGGCAGGGCGTTGACCGTGGGGTTGGTCGTTTCGATCCGGCAGATCACTGCGTCCAGAACTTCGAGTGGTGAGACCGCAGCCGAGCGCAGTTGTATGGTGAGTTCGGTAGCGGTCAGTTTGGAAAGTTCATGGTCAATCATGGCTGGACGCTCCCCGGCCGGGAAAATCCCTGGTTGGACTTAAGTAGCTTAGGGTGAGGCAAACCATTATAGAGTCGTTGCTTCACCCCCAAACCTTTGCCAGGGTAGGTGGCGCAGGGGCCATGGTGCAAAAACCCCCTCCGCTAGAGGGGGTGAACCGAAACCTGGCCTCGCCGGCCAGTTTGCGGCTGACCTTGATCTGGATAAGCTTTTGTCATGATTGTGGAAAAAAGAAAACCCCGCCGCGGCGGGGTTTTCTGGCGCAAGCCTGGTGGCCTGCTGGCATAGGTCTGGTTGCTGCGCTTAAGCGCTGCAGGCCATGTCAGTACCACAGCACATCGGTGATTTAATCATGCCGCAACCATTGGGGCACTTGTTGACAGCTACCGTGTGGCCGTCGTCGGTGGTGATGTGGCCGTGGTCCAGATCTTTACCGCACTTGGCGCACTTCATGCCCGTAACACCCATGCCGCACTTCTCGCATGCATATTCCGCCATCATAGTTCTCCGTTTGTTGTTGGTATTACTGGAACAACCCACCGTATCTTAATTCAGCAACTACCGGTTTCGTCAACGTTGTTGGGGGTGTGGTTATTCGTGGCGCAGCGCGATGATCGGGTCGAGTCGGGAGGCTTTAAGCGCTGGATAGTAGCCAAAGAAAATGCCGATCCCGGCGGCAAAGCCCATAGCGATAAAGGCCGAGGCGGGTGACGCTATCAACGGCCAGTCGGCCAGGCGGGTGGCGGCCAGCAGGCCGCCGAAGCCCAGCGCCACACCCATGACGCCGCCGATCAGGGATACGGCGACAGCCTCGGTTACAAATTGCAGCAGGATATCCCGGCTCCTGGCACCAACCGCCATGCGCAGCCCCACCTCGCGGGTGCGTTCAGTCACAGATACCAGCATGATGTTCATGATGCCGATCCCGCCGACCAACAGAGAGATACCGGCAACAGCTGCAAGCAACACCGACATGGTGCGTTCGGATTTGGCCCGGGCCTCCAGGAACTGAGCCACGTTGCGCACATAGAAATCATCGGGAGTGCCAGGCCGGATACGATGGCGCTCGCGCAGCAGGTCGGTAACTTCCTGCTCAGCCGCTTCGAGCAGGTCCGCCGAGCGGGCCTTCAAAGTAATGTCGCGGACAAAGCGGCCACGAAAGCGTTCGCCCACGTTGAGGCGTGACTTGGCTGTTGCCAGGGGTACGAAGACTACGTCATCGTGGTCGCGGCCCCAGGATGTCTCGCCCTTGGAGCGGACTGTACCGATGATCCGGAACGGGATTCTCTCAATGCGGATGATCTCACCCACCGGGTCGGCCCCTCCAAACAGCTGCGCGACAATGGTTTCTCCGACGATAGCCACCTTGGCTGCCGAGCGCGTTTCTCGAACATTGAAGGTGCGGCCATTGCCGATCTCCCATTCCCGGGCCTGCAGGTATGCTTCGCCGACGCCGTAGACGGTAGTAAACCAGTTGCTGTTGCCGAATATAACCTGGCCGGTCGCTCGCACCGTGGGCGCGGCGATCAGAATCGACGGGGCCTGGGTCTGGATAGCGGCTGCGTCTTCCTCGCTCAGGGATACTTTCGTACTTGAACCGCCACGCACGCCACCCGCCACGCTGGTGCCATTACGTACGAACAGTACGTTTTCGCCCAGACCCTGAATGGCCTCCTCGATCTTCTGTTCGGCGCCCTTGCCTACGCCGACCATGGCGATGACCGCAGCCACGCCGATGATGATGCCCAACGTGGTCAGTGCGGTGCGCAGTTTATTTGAGCGGAGCGAGGCGGCCGCGCTCAACAGGCTGTCAGATAACCTCACTTGGCCTCCGCTGCCGCAGCGTCGTGCTCTGGTATGCCGCTTCTGTCGGCGCTTTCATCCCCGACCAGGCGGCCGTCGCGAAAGCGCAACACTCGCCGGGCAAACTGCGCAATTTCCCGCTCGTGGGTAACCACTACAACGGTCATGCCCGCGTGATTGAGTTGCTGCAGCAAGCGCATGATTTCCTTGCCGGTGCCGGTGTCGAGCGCGCCGGTGGGCTCGTCGGCCAGTACCAGGGCTGGCTGGTTGACGATGGCCCGGGCAATGGCAACGCGCTGCATCTGGCCACCGGAGAGCTGTGCCGGCAGGTGATGGGCGCGATCGGCCAGGCCCACAGATGCCAGTGCCGCTGCGGCCTTGTCAGCCCGGGCGGCGCGCGGTTCGCCGCTGTAGACCAGCGGTAATTCCACGTTGGCTTGGGCTGTGGCGCCGCCCAGCAGGTTGAAGGACTGGAACACGAAACCGACCTTGCGCTGGCGGATGGTAGCCAGGGCATCGCGGCCCAGGCCGGACACGTCCTCGCCATCCAGCAGGTAGTCACCGGTGCTCGGCGTGTCTAGGCAGCCGAGCAGGTGCATGCAGGTGGACTTACCCGAGCCCGATGGCCCCATGATGGCGATGAATTCACCGCGGTGAATCTCCACGCTGAGATCGCGCAGGGCGTTCACGGTTTGGGCGCCGACGGTAAAGTCTCGGCACAGCCCACGGGTGTGGATAATGACGGCTGTCACGGGTGGGGAATTGCCTCAGCGCGAAGCAGGCGCAAGACCAGCGATCACCTGGTCACCCTGGGCGATCTCACCGCTGACGACCTGCGTATGGGTGCCGTCGGAAAGGCCAACGACCACAGGGACGGCTGTAGGCCCACCCGGTTTCCACAGTGTGGCACGGCGGTTTTTCACGACCGCGGCTTCTGCGCGCAGCTGCCGGTAGCGGGCCTTCTGGGCGTCGTCCAGCAAAACTTCGACCCGTTGCATTGCCTGGGCGCGCAATTGGCGGATTGCGTCTGCCAGTGCTTGCTCTTCCATACCACCCGCTCGCAGGCCGCCGATAGATTGACCCATCTCTCTGAAAATATCGCCAACCGCTTTGCGCTGGTCGTCGCGCAAGCCAAGGTCCTTGGCCAGTTTCTCCAGCCGGGCCCGTCCGCGTTGCGCGCCACCACCAGGGGTTGCCCCGGTAGGCTTGTCCATTCCCTTGGGTGTGAAACGCAGTGCAGCATCAGCAACGCGTAGAACATCTTCCCGTCGGCCAACGATGATCTCGACCGTTGCCGTCATCCCGGGCAGCAGCACCTCGTCGTCATTGCGCGTGGCAACAATGACCTGGTAGGTCACCACCCCCGATACTTGGACCGGCTGCTTGCGGATCTGGGTAACCTTGCCTCTAAAGGAGCGCTCGGGAAAGGCGTCCACACTGAAGCGCACGGTCTGGTCCTGGAACACACGGCCAATATCTGCTTCGTCCACGCTGATCTCAAGTTGCACGTCCTTGAGATCCTGGGCCACGGTGAAGAGCACTGGCGCCTGCAGGCTGGCGGCCACCGTCTGGCCTACGTCGACGTCACGGTTAACCACCATGCCGGCGACCGGTGAGCGGATCACCGTGTAGCCAAGATCCAGTTCACTCTCGCGCAGCCGGCCTCGCCGCGAGTCGACCTGGGCAAGGGCCGTGCCAACCTGGGCTTGTTGTTTACGCAGCCTGGCTTGTAGCGCGTTGATCCGGGCTCGGGCCTGGTCGCGCTGGGCTACAGCACGATCGACAATGCTCTGGGAGACTACCTTGCGCTGGAGCAGCGCACGCTGACGCTTGAGGTCCTCTGCCAGTTCCGCCAGCGCGGCGCGGGCGCCGGCGAGTTCCGCCTGGAGTTCATCCAGTACGGCTTCCTGCATCACCACGTTGGCTTTGGCAAAGGCGAGGTCGGCCTGTGCGACTTGTACCCGGGCCTCGAAGGGTGCGGGGTCGATCTGGGCAATGACTTGCCCGGCTGCCACTTTCGAGTTGAAGTCTGCCAGCACCTGTGCCACCTGACCGGACACTTGGGAGCCGATGTCCACGATCATAACCGGGTGCACGTGACCGGTTGCAGACACCACCAGTTCGATGGCGCCCCGGTCGACCTGCACCAGGCGGTAATCCACAGCATCGACGCTATCGCCACGCTGCAAATACCAGAACGCGGCCGCTGCACCAAGGCCGATGATGATCAGGAGTGCTGCTGTTCGCCGCATGGATAGTTTCTGCCCAAGAATGAATTTGTCAATAACGGGGCACTATAGCCTGATTGGTTGCTGTGGCACATTTACAGCCTGCCCGCAGTGACCGCAGATCATCTCGGTGACTGCCACTGTGATCATAAAGTTGTATCGTTGCCACCCAGTCCGTAGTGCCGCAGGTAAACGATTATCCCGGGCGTGATTCTATCTGAGCACTGGTTCCAGGTTTTGACCCCGGGTAGGTTGACGGCGCTTTTGTGTTTGCCCCGCAGCATGGGGATAATGCGCTCGGGTAGGTATTTTGGACAGGCAGCGACACAATCGTTATGGGTACGCACCGGGGCGAACAGGCATTAGCCACTGCCACTGAAGGCATCGATATACTGCCGCTTGAGGTAAGGCATCTCACTTTTGTTGTCGGCGGACAAGTGTTGCTCGATGGGGTCAGTTTCGACCTCGAGGCTGGCCCCCTGGCCTGTATCGTCGGTCCAAACGGTGCCGGTAAGAGTCTGTTGCTGCGACTGTGCCACGGGTTGCTCCGGCCCTCGGCGGGGACGGTGCGCTGGGCCAGGGGCACGCTGGCCCAGCAACAGCGAGCCCAGGCCATGGTTTTCCAGCGGCCGGTCCTGTTGCGCCGGTCGGCTCAGGCCAATGTCGAACACGCGCTGGCAGTGCGCGGCAGCGAGCGTGTTGAGCGGCGTGAGCGGGCGCTGGCGGTGCTGGAGAATACCGGTCTTGCCGATAAGGCCGGGCGCGACGCTCGGGTGCTCTCGGGTGGCGAACAGCAGCGCCTGGCGCTTGCCCGGGCGTGGGTGCTGCAGCCGCGAGTACTGTTTCTGGACGAGCCGACGGCGCACCTCGATCCAGCAGCGACTCGCGCGGTGGAGGACATCATCAGCCGGATCGACGCCAGCGGCACCTGCATCGTGATGGTCTCCCACGATTTGGGCCAGGTCCGGCGTCTCGCCAGCGAGGTGTTGTTTATGCACAGCGGCCAACTGGTCGAGCGTGCGCGGGCAGAGCGTTTTTTGGACAATCCCGCGAGCGAAGCAGGCAAGGCTTTTCTTGAGGGTCGGCTGCTGTGGTGAAAAACATCCGGCTTGGTTTCAGAAGGGGTCGGTGTCGACAGCGTCGCCTCCGGCGCTGTTGTCTTTCGTGCCCCCCGGCTGCGGTAGCTGTAGTAGCCATAGTAGCGCACCCGGCGTTCGTCCCGGTCCGGGACGTGCTGCAGAAGGAGCTTCAGCCAGGCGGCTCCCGGCATGAATTGCCGCGACGCAGCAATATTTAACCTAACCTTTGTGCGCGTTGATAAACTTGGCGCTTGTTTGGGCGGCGTCCTTGCCCGGTATGAACGTGAAATCGAACAGCTTTTCTGTCGCATCGTTGTTGATCAGCACCTCGCGGCCCACTTGCGGCAATACTGACTTTAAGTCGCGATCAAAGAGCGACAAGACTGACAGCAGCATTTTCGGGGCGACTTTGGTGGCGATTTTGCGCTGCGGGTACAGCTCTTTGAGAGCTTCGGCCATTTGCGGGAAGGCCATTGTGTCGTCAGTCGCTACGACACGTTCGCCGATAGAAGCGTCATTTTCCATCGCTGCAATGTGCAGCGCGGATACATCTGCAATATCGACAACAGGCAGCCAGATCATTGGCGACATGGGATCTTTGCCGGACCATAGGCGTTCGATGACTTCCAGCGACGAGCCGTAGTGTATGTCCATCGGAGTTCCGCAGACCAAACCAGGGTGAATGGTGGTCATCTTCATTTCTGGATGGGCTTTCACGAAATCCCAGGCGGCCTTTTCTGCAAGCGTCTTCGATTTAATGTAGGCATTTGCGGTGAGGTGGTTCACTTCCGTCCAGTCTTCTGGGCCAAACCGATGACCCTTGGGGCGGTCGACATACATCATCGCCACCATGGAAGACGTGAGAACCACGCGGTTGACCCCCGCAGCTTGTGCAGCGTGAAGGGCGCGCATGGTACCGCCCACGGCCGGGCCGATGACTTGCTGTTCATCTTTCGGGTTCGCAATGGGGAAGGGTGACGCCGTGTGCATCAAGACATCCACGCCGTCCATCGCTTCGGTCCAGCCGGCATCTTTGGTTAAATCCAGTTCGACAAAACTGAGATTGCTGGCGTCACCAACAACGGCACGCACTTCATCGGCGCGTTTAGCTGAGCGCAGCGAACCGCGCACATGATATCTTTTTTCCAACAGGTCATGAGCAATGCGTTTGGCGATAAACCCGGTGATCCCGGTCAGTAAGACAGTTTTCACTGCGGTCTCCTAAAATGTGTGCGTCGCTTGTTAGACGTAAGATTGCTAGGGATAGGAACTTGCTTTTGGCAGATGTGGGGTCTTGGGCCATCAGCACCGCCCGAACCCTGCCGTTGTCTGTTTCACATAGCCTAGCATTTATAATCAGGCTAATAACAGGCAATTCAAGGCAGGGATATTTTTAGCTTTGACTCATAAGGTCAGAAAAGTTCTCTACGTTCGTCTTCCGGTATGGAAGATCTATCCCGGCGGTGTTATCTATATTGCTGACTTCATCCATAAGTTACGGCCTGGGGTCGAGCAGAGGATTCTTGATTTTGCCCTGATTCCAGCCAGCAGACGTCGCCGTGTGCTGCGTGCTCTGCTGGAGGAATTCAAACCTGATGTGGTCGCCTTCTCATGGCGCAACATGCAGACTTTTGGTCCGCACCCAGAGAATGAAGCCCTCGATGTGGTGATGAACTTCGACTATTCACCCAATCCACTAAAACGACTTAAATCAGCGTTTAGTGCTCTTGGGATAATCTATGATTATGCGGCTTCAAGGATCAATAACTTTGCCTTCATGAAACTGGTCAGGAAGCAATTGCCAGCAGCCACTGTTGTTGTCGGTGGGACAGCAGCATCCATTTTTGGTAAGCATGTAATTAAAAAGTGTCCCTCAAACAGTATCGTTGTAATTGGTGAGGGGGAGCCCACTATGCTCTCTGTAGTGGATGGAGACGAGAGCCTTGAAGGCCACTATTACACCAAGGATGAACAGGGACGAATAGCCCACCACTCCGGGCAGGAGAATTTTGAGCTGGAGAACCTGACAGCACCCAATTTTGAATATATTGAATCCATCTTTCCCGGTTTCAGGGAGTATCTCGATCAGGAGATTGGAGTTCATACCAAAAGAGGGTGCCCTTTCCAGTGTCACTTCTGCCTCTACAACAAGATCGAAGGCCGCAGACAGCGTTATCGTGATCCTGTAGAGATAGTGAAGGAGATTGAGACCCTTAACAAGGTGTATGGAGTAGAAAAGATCTGGTTTACGGATGCCCAGTTCTGTTCAACCCGACCGAGCATGAACCATGTGGAGAGGATTCTTGATCAGATGATTGCTCGCAACGTCAAGGTGCGTTGGGCAGGTTACCTGAGGCTCAACTTCCTCAATCAGGAGATAGCAAGGAAAATGCTGCTCTCTGGGCTTGATAGCATTGATCTCTCTTTTACCGGCACCCAGGAGAACATTGATCGCCTTACACTGGGTTACAAACTGAAGCAGCAGATGGAAGCCTTCAATCTGTTTAAAGAGGCAGGACACACAGATCAGAAAATTAAACTCTATATGCCTCTTAATGCTCCTGGTGAGACGGAGGAGGCGCTGCTTACCAACATCAATAAAATAAATGAGCTCTACACGCTTTTTGGTCGGGATAATGTGCTCCCCTTCATCTTCTTCATTGGTGTGCAGCCAGGTACTCCTATTGAAGACAAGCTGTTGCGAGAGGGGTATCTCAAGCGGGGTTATAATCCTCTCACATTAAACCCTTTCACCATAAAGCGTTTGCTCTATAACCCAGAGCCACTCGGGAAGATGATTGGCAGGGCCTATCTCAAGGCACTGGACAAGAACAACGCCGATTTTGATTATGTTGGAAGAGCTACCATGAAGTTGCTTGAAGAAGAGCTATTGGCGAGACAGCCTGGTTAAACATTACTTGGTTTTAGTTTTATAGAGGCAGAGCACGACGAGGGATAGGAATTTGCTTTTGGCAGAGGTGGGGTCTTGGGCCATCAGCAGATCCACAACCCTGTCGTTGTCTGTATTACAT
>MPMD02094358.1_pt1 | contig 17896 bp, 37 predicted proteins | sample 1617291 | NCBI WGS metagenome assembly MPMD02 (sample SAMN05944810, study PRJNA350692) | marine metagenome | biome: marine; feature: ODZ; material: water; isolation source: 120 m water sample filtered on 30 um supor filter | place: Pacific Ocean | collected 2012-04-09 | depth 120m m | reverse complement strand
GTTCGAAGAGTAGCACCCGATTCTGCTACTGGATCAGTACTACCATCACCAACAATCATCTGACCATCTGTCAAGACTCCCATTGCTGTAATAGCGTTAGTACCAGAACCTAATAGTACACCACCATCTGTAAAACTAGAAGCCCCTGTCCCACCATGTGTAACTGCTAAATCAGTCCCAAGAGTTAAAGCTCCAGCAATAGTGGTAGCGCCTGTAATATGAGCGTTACCCTTAACCTCTAAATTAGCTTGTGGTACTCTACCATCCGTATAGCCTACGGCTAGACTTCTATTTATAGAAGCGTTACCACTTACATTCGCACCATAAAACTGTGGGGCATCTCCAGTTCCAACTCCAATAGAAGTTCGTAAAGTTGCTCCAGATTCGGCTACTGGGTCGGTGGTTCCATCTCCGACAATAACTTCACCATCAGCAAGAACTCCCATTGCAGTGATAGCGTTAGTCCCGCTTCCAAGTAAAACGCCTCCATCTGTTAGACTCGAAGCTCCAGTTCCACCATGTGTAACTGCTAAATCAGTTCCAAGCGTTAAAGCTCCGTCAATCGTAGTGGCGCCGCCGATGTATACATTATTTTTAACGTCCAAATTTGCCTGGGGTACACGGTGGTCAACATATCCAATTGCTAAACTCTGGGCAATACTTACATTACTGGAACTATTAATACTATAGGAAACTACAGGGCCTGTAATTGTTCCACCAATTAAAGGTAATGTATTAACACTTAAGGAAGATATATTAGTATTAGCACCTGTTAATCCGTAAACAAGCTTTCCAGTGTCAATAGTAACATTGTTATCAAATATATCATAAAGGGATGAAATGGCAACTTTTTTAGTTTCATTTCCTCCTACATCTACTATAGCTAATACATCATTATTAGCAATATTGGCAGCTGTTAACTCTGTAAGATCTGTAATTTTTTTATTAGCCATCTATTCTATTGCTCCAATATAATTTTGTCATTAAGCAAGATGCTCCAATGTTATCTTACCACCATCTGATGAAGACTGGTTTGTCATTGCGTTATCACCCTCTTCAAAAGTATTTCCAAGTATAAAACCGCCAACTTGTCTAATTAGATTATTACTGTTTTCAGTCTGAAGTATTTGAGGACTTCCGAAATTAAGTACATCACCATCTTCAGTAAGTAATAACTGGGGCTCTTCTAGTAATAGAAAGTCCCCATTCTGTTGTAATAAATACGCAACCCCAACTACTACGTCCGCTACCGCACTAGTAATCTGACGATGAAGGAAATTTAATCCTAAACCTAACCGCATTTACTAAACCCTTTCAGAAATATGAACATTAGCATTTTTAGATGCATCTAATGTGATTAATGAAATATACTGATCACCTCCACCAGCATTAAACTGGTTTCCTCCATAAAATACGTTAAAATCATAATATAAACCTGATGGCCAAAAGTGTGACGATCTCGTAGCTGTCACAGTACTGTTACCAGTAACAAAATGAACATCAGCATTAGAGTACATAGAAACAACTTGAATATCCTCACTAAATGGTCCTAATCGTACCGCAGTTGTTGAAACTGTAGAAGCAAAAGTATTAGCAGTTCCATTTGTAGTATGATAGGTTAATAATGGCATATCATTGCCACGACCATCTGTAGGCATTAAAGCATTTTCAGTCATTAATCTAATACCTCTTTCATTAAGGAATCATAATTATTTACCTGAACTGCTACGGTCGGTCCTTTATCTTTAGGACGAGTTGAAGTTTCTACTTCATGTAAATGTTTTACCCAGTCTAATAAATCCTTTTTAGAATATTGACCAGTTTCCATAGCTTCCGCTAATTTTTGTTCAATAACGTTATTAATTATGTTAATTCGCTTGATTCGATTTAGATACCCTTGAGTTAAATAAACATTGTCAATATAACTTTTGACTTCTTTTTTTTCGACGATTTGCGTTACTCGATCAGGTGAAATATCAAATTTCTCAGCAATCTCGTTTATATCATTTCCACCTAAAAATTCATTAGCTACAGACAATAAAACAGGGTCTAAGGAAGGTGTTTCCAAAGTTTTGTTTAACGCATCGGCAATTGTAATTGGAGCTAAAGCTCCATTCGTTTTTGTTGTCATTTATATACTATTCCATTAATTATAAAATATCTTATTAAAATTTGCCAATTATAAAAATTAAGCAAGATGATAACGATAGGAAATTTGTGCCCTAATATCACATAAACCATAAGGATCAAACAATCCCTCATCAGTACTCACACTTAATACTAATGCATCTGAGATTTCTAAAGTACTATTAGTTGTTAATGCTCGATTTCTAAAACTATTAATAATAAAGTCAATATCTTCTGATAGGTCATCAGCTAGATTCAGAGAATCTTCGCCGTGGACGTACCCTCTAAAATTTACTTCAAAAAATTCATATCTAACATCCCCACCTACGTGTTGACGATTTATAGCTCCCACCATAAAACAAATCGTTGGGAAATCATTTATCTCTTCTAAATATTTCCAATTTCGAAATACATTTGTATCAAATACATTAGACTTAAAAGTATACGGTTCAATAAAATTACCAGGGTTACTGGTCGCAGTACCCCCATCAATTTTTTTCAATTCAGTTACTAATAAATCTACAACTTGAGTCCTTACACTTGCCATTAGAAATCTTACTCCTAGTTTTTAGTATACTAGGTATAGATGAGTAAGTCAACTTTAATTTTTAAAGAGTCTCTCACTCGTAGGCTTTTTGAAAAATTTCCCAGGGATAGTTTCTGGGAAAGGGAGCTGAGCGAGCGGTCGACACTAGTCCTCATAACCGCCCTATCAAGGGGAGAGTCCCCAAATACCTGAGTCGGGGAGTCTCACATAATGACACGGCATTTAGAATGGAGTCTCACATAATGACACGGCATTTAGAATGGAGTCTCACATAATGACACGGCATCCCGGGCGCGAGCTAACCCATTGATATCATTGACAAATAAAAATGCAAAATAATTAAAAAAAGTTTTGTTTGTTTTCAATAACTTAGCAATAAAAAAAGCATAAAAAAAAGGCCGATTTCTTCTTTAATATCAAGAGGTTAGCAGGGGGGTCGACTTGACTTATATGGTCAACTCCTGTATACTCTACATCATGAACAGAGGAGATAACACGATGATTAACACGTTTCAAGAACTCCATAACCGTTTCGACGCCATCGCGCACGCAACGCACAATGTCACACGCACCAGCGCTGGCGCAGTTGGCGAGCTGTTCGAAGAGTTGATGCAAGGTGAGATCGTCGGGAATGATCGCGGTGCGGATTTCGCTGGGATCAATACAGAGGCCAAGGTGCATCATGGTTCAGGTGTAACCACGGTATTCACTTTTGCGCCATCATCTGGCATTAGTGCCAGCCAATTCAAATCAGCACACGGATCAACGGTTGTGCGCGCCGATGTTGTCAACGGTCACGGTCACAGCCTCACAGTCAGCGCCGATAGCGTCAGCGTCACGGTTGACGGTCAAGCGGTAGCAGGGTGGACAGTCGCCGAGCTGAGCGCACGCATCGTGGAGAAAATGCCAAACCTCGCCATCGTCACGGCAACTAAGAGCAACTCAACCGTAACCTTTGACCGCATGGCAGTTTGCCGGAACGTCATTGCTTCTCGCTTCATTGACAGCATCCGCAATGGTAATGTGGTTATTGAGATGAGGGGATCACGCGGAGTTACCTTCCGTGCCATGCCCTCGATTATAGAGGGATGGTTTGAGGTGTTACATTAATACCACACTTGATAATAAAATGAAGGGATAGTTACCTTTCTACTTGACATATCCCCAACAATATGCGATAATACACTCATAGTTAGAAAACAAGAGGATTACGAAATGACTAGAAAAGATTTTGAGATGATTGCAGAGACGTTGTTCGAAACAAATACAACTATCGAGGTTGTTAAGGTTTGGGCAGAGCGTCTTGCCAATACCAACCCACGATTTGATCGTGATCGTTTCATTCTTGCAGCCATGAATTGGGAGTAAGACAATGGCATCAGATTGCAAAACACAAATGCTTTACGATATGGCAATGCGTTATAAGAAAGAGGCAGAAGCAGAAACAGACCTCGACAAAATGTCAGAGCTATATGAAAAAGCAATCGAGATATATGATCGCTTTACTAAGCACACTAACGAAAGATGGGATGAAGGTAATGATTAGATTTATATTAGGACTAGGTACCGTCATTGCAGGCGTGGGATTTATCGAGGGCTCCAATTCGTTTGCTATTGGTATCCCCATCATGGTAGTTGGTGCTATGGTTATGTTGTGGGCATTGACTTCTGCACAGTTGACTGAATAGGTGATATATGCACAACCCACTTCTTCGCGCCCCTGACGTTAGAAAGTTCGCAAGGAATAATCCTGAACGTCACGAGAAGATGAAAAAAGTTTTGCGTAATGATAGGGCAAAGTTAGATTTTCTAGACAGAATTGAAACTGTTCCTATGCGATATGCTTCTGAGATAAGTTATGAGGCGACCCAAGAGAATGACGCCAATAAGTCTGAGCTGAGAGATGTTATATCAAAGGTATTGAATTCGAAGTATATTACATCTCGTGAAAAATATATTCTCAGAAAGCGTTTTGGTATTGGTGTAAATAACGAATATACTCTGGAAGAAATTGCAAAAGAACTAAAACTTAGCGCGCCGTATATTCGTCAACTTGAACAAAAGGCATTTCGTAAGTTGAAGCGTCCTAATAGTTATTCTCGACAGCTTCGTAGTTTTTTGGATACGTAAAGGAATAGAAAAATGTGCAAATTTACTCAAACGGCAAATCGGTTGAAGCGCGAGCCAAAGGTTAAGAGTATTCGACTTTCTGGCAAGAGTCACCTTATTATTCAATTGATCGATGGCAGCACTAATTCACTCGGTAAAAAGATGGCTGAACAGCCTTATAACCGTATTAAGTCAATCCTTTCAGTGACTTAGGCGGCGCCCGGGGGCTGGCTAACCCATTGAAATATAAAGATAATTTGGGGGTGTTGCATATATATCACAAAATCAGAAAAAAGACAAAAAAACGTGTTTTTTTTTGTTTTACCCCTTGAAAAACACCCTCGCAATCACCATATATATAATAGAGAAGAAATTACAAAGAGAGGTTACTGGAACAAAGATTACTGGAACTGAGATTACTGGAACCGCAAGGTTAGGTTTAATAGACACTGAAAATCGAAGTTAGGGCTAAAAGCCACTGAAAATCTAAGTTAGGGTTAAGAGCCACTGAAAACCTCTCGAAATAGCTCTTTAATATCAAGCACTTAGGCGGCGCCCGGCCCGCGGCTAACCCATTGAAATATAAAGATAATTTGGGGGTGTTGCAGATATGCCACAGCTCAGAAAAAATCGACATAAATCGAAAAAAAGTTGCATTTTAAGTTGTTGAAAAACAACAATAAATTCATATCGAAAAACGCTTATTTACCCTTTAATATCAACGACTTAACAGATCGCAGATTTGATTTCTCTGATTGAGTGTGCTATAATCTACCTAGAAATTGAGAGAGAGGTTACTGGAACGAAGATTACTGGAACTGAGATTACTGGAACCGCAAGGTTAGGTTTAAGAGACACTGAAAATCGAGGTTAGGTTTAAGAGACACTGAAAATCAGAGTTAGGGTTAAGAGCCACTGAAAACCTCAAAATATGAAGGAAAGACAAATGGGTAAGTTCAAAGAGATGGTAACCGAAGAGATGACCACCAAAAACGTGGATTTTGATACGGCTGTTGAAAATCTCAACAGTAAAAGCGCATTGGTGAAAGCCGAACGCGCTATTCGCGCAGCGTTCACTTCTGAGAAGTTGGACGAAGCGTGGAACAAATCATGCGTTGATAAATTCAATGAGATGGTTGCTACTCCTCGCGGTCGTTTCTTTCTTCGTAAAGGTTCCCCCTTAAATGCGTTTAACAAACGCCCAAATGTAAGGTTTTGAAATGCACTTTATAACCAATGTTATCGTTGAACTTCTCACCGATAATGAGTTAGACGAACTCATTGCCAATTTGCACTCTCTCGATTATGTTTTTACAGATCGAGAAGCGAAAATTCTGCAAGATGCAGAAACAGAACGAGATAGTCGTCAAGATACCATCATTGCTATTGGATGGGACGAAGACGAAGAACTCGAAACCCTTCACTAAAAGGTTTGAAAAATGAAAATCGCCAATCTTAATGATGCGTATTTTGTCAAAGTCTATGAAGATAGCCAGCGTGTATATGTATGGTTTGGTGGGCTTGGAGTTTCAATTTACGATTTCGAATTGAACGAAATTGATTACTTCACAATAGCTGAATATCCTTCGATTGATAAAATAAAGCAATCAATTGAATTTCACGAAGATGATCTTTTCATGGATGAAGATTTCACAGATGATATGTTCGTTAATTACGAATATGAAACTGGGGAAAACTTGGAAAAGCAAGCATAATGCTTATATCTCAATGACTTAGGCGGCGCCCGGCCGCGCCGTAACCTATTGATATTAAAGGGAAATCCCTAAAAGCTGTGGCAAAAATATCACAATTCAGAAAAAAATTCATCCCAAAAAGCTCTTATTCAGCCTTTAATATCAATCACTTAGCAGTTTGGAGATTTGATTTCTCTGATTGAATGTGCTATAATCTACCTAGAAATTGAGAGAAAGGAAAAAAGATGTCAAATATTTTTAACGAAATGCTTTTGGAACAGTTTTTCGAGGAATTCCTCGAAGAAGGATTTTCGGATTGGGAAGCTGATAAGCTCGCACACGAAAAATTAGAGCAAACACCTAACCCTTGCGGATAGGTGAAATTAAGAGAGGTTTACTGGAGTTTCGACTGTACGCAGGAAACTAGGATTAGGATCAAAGGAATTAAGTTCTACCCTAATCACTGAATAACCTCTCGATCATTGAAGGATGTTGTTATGACGAATTTAGAAATTTTATTGAGTAGACGAGAAAAGTTAGTCGAACGGCTAAATGGTATTTTAGCTGGAATGTGCGATGACGACGAGCATGAAGTTGCAAATAAAATTACGCGCATTAATTTCGCCATTGCAAAAATTAAACGCCAATACTGGGCTCGATTTTCGAGACCGAAGGAAAAAAAGAAATGTCAGTAATTGCGGAACATTGGGATTTAATTATTGCTGCCATAATGATTCTAACAATAGGTTGGTTATTATACTTTTCACCTTGGAAAAATATAGGGGCTGATTAAATATGAATCCTTGCACGCACTTCGTGGGATTTCGTGGAGACGAATATCACAACGCAGTTAAAATCTTTGGGAAACCTGATTTTTATCATCCCGATTTTGATATTCGAGCCAAGGCTGATATTACCAAAGGTGATACCGTCGTATTAGCCAACGGTACAGAGGTTTGCAGCTTTCTCGTTCGGAGGCAGGAAAAATCTTTAATATCAACCACTTAACTCGGCCCCGGGCGCGCCGTAACCTATTGATATATAAGGATAATATGGAGGAGGTGTTGCATATTTACCACGCAAATCAATAAAATGCATATAAGATGCATTTTGTTGTTGACTTATTAGAACCTTTGCTGTATAATACAGTTATAAATTAATGGACAGCTGGAGCCGTCAAACGGTTAGGCTAAAAAGCACTGATTGTCCTACCACTAAAAAGGTGATTAGTTAGAATGTGACGATAATCTAAAGGCCCGTTAAACCGCGAGTAGGTTCACCCCATGTGAATTGAAAGCTATGGCCTCGGAGTGTGACATGGGGTACCCTCAGAGAATTATATTTCTGGGGGTAATGATGATTTTTTACAAAGGATGTAGTTATGAACTCACACGAAATTTACCACGAAGAGCGTGCCGAAGCCATCGTCTGTGGCGACCTCGATTTCCCCACTTACAGCGAGTGGTTGCATAATCTTTGCAATCCACGCGCGGAACGAATTCGCGCGGAAGAGCGCATCGAAATGCGCGAGAAAAGGGAAGACCAAAATGGATAGATTTTCAAGCTCACCAAGGCTGCAGAAAAAATACGAAGAAATGGAAAACAACGAATATAGAATGACCCTTAAACTTCCCGTTCTATACACTCTTCGTCGTAAGAAAATAGCTCCTGATAATCTATGGCAAATGCATTACGAACAACTAAAAGAAATATTTGCAAAGACTCCCGAAAGAAGATGGGGGCCAACCTATAACGGGTGGCGCGAAGCGCGCTCGATTGGAAGGGAAACTGGAGCTTGGACTGCGGAAATGAACGGCGGTTTCCAAAAAGGAAACAAAATTAACGTAGGAAGAACGCCTTGGAATAAAAGGCCGCTTTAGTCCAATTAAATCAATGACTTAGCTCGGCGCCGGGCCGACCGTAACCCATTGAAATATAACGATAAAAAATGTCCCCGGGCGCGCCCGCTAAGTTATTGAAATATAAGTATGATTTTCGATTATAAGTATGATTTTCGGTTTTAAGTATGATTTTCGATTATAAGTATGATTTTCGATTATAAGTATGATTTTCGGTTTTAAGTACGATTTTCGGTGATGTGACATATTTACCACAAAGTATGAAAATCGACGTAAAGAATGTGTTTTTTGTTTGACTTATTGGAATGTTTCCTGTATAATCCATATTAGAAAGTTGAGGAAATGATGATGAGAAAAGGTCACAAGATGGTTTTAGAGTGGGTCAAGGAAACTGACCACGCTCTTGCTACATTCAAGCGCAACGTAGAGTTGCAAGCAGAATTGTGGGATAAAGTCGAAAAAATTGTGGAAACAGAAGCCAAGAGGGAAAATGATGATACCAAAATGGTCTAGTCTCGAAACGAAAGATATACGCTTTCTGACGGATGTGGAAATTCGTGAAGTGGTAGCATATTTTACTACTAGGTCACAACCGCTTTCACAACGTGAAGTTGAAATGCTTGAAGTCGCTGAAACATTTCTTGATGATGATGAGATAGAAGTGCGCGATTATTGGAACGATATTGCGTCTGATGGCGAAGCAGACGGAGATGCACTAGCTTCTGCTGGTTGGGGAACTGACGAGGATTATGGGTGCTATGGTGGAGAGGATTGGTAATGCTTAGAGATAAATCTAAATTAGAACTAATACTGGATAATTGTAATCATACAATGGAACTAGTGAGAACTATTGTTCCAGTTGCAGTATTAATTTTGCAAGTTGTAATATTGGTAAAATTGCTATGATAAATAATATTATGTTACCTGTAGATATGGTTATTCCAGAAATACGTCGAGATACAACTAAGCCTGAGAATGTGCGTTGGTTGTTGAGGAATCTAGGGGTACAAAATCAAGATCATCCACGTTTTGAAATAGTGTGTACGATCTTGAAAAACCTAGCCAAATCAACCACTTAACTCGGCCCCGGGCGCGGGCTAAGTCATTGAAATCATTGAATAATAAAAATGCGTCTAAGGCGCATTTTTTACTTGACAAATGAGATTTAAGGGTGTATAATGCTCTTACAATGTCAATAGAAAGGAAGACAATGCCATATATTACTGAAACGGCTAGAGAACAGCTAAATGACGGAGGGTTGCCAGATAACGAAGGCGAACTCAATTATGTTATTAGTTCATTACTTGACGAATACTTGGCACAGTATGGTTTCAACTATGCGAATCTTAATGCAGTAGTTGGAGTGCTTGAATGTGCCAAGTTGGAAATCTATAGACGTATGGGTGCGCCATACGAAGATGTCAAGATGAAAGAGAATGGAGACGTATATCGCCAAGAATATACCCATAATTACGTCGATAATCGATTTGACGGGGTGTGACATTAATACCACACCTAGTTATAAAATAAAAGGGTAGTTACGTTTCTACTTGACAAATGGGATTTATGTGTGTATAATAGGCACATGATAAACAACGAAGGAAAAAAAATGCAATATAAACCTACAATCTACTCAGCCAGCAAAATTTGGCACTCAAAAAAATGGTTAGAGATGCGCGACCAAGAAGGTTTCAATATCATCTCTAATTGGATTAATATCCCTTGTGGAAGCAAGGAAAATCCGACAGGAGCCAAAAAACTCACGACAGCAGAAAAAAGAGTGCTTTGGTCAGAATGTGCGGAGGAAGTTGTCAAGGCAGATTTGCTCATAGCGTATGCAGAAGATGGTGACGAACAGCGTGGAGTATTGGTTGAACTTGGTGGAGCGTTATCTAGTAACACTCCCGTCTATCTCATTGGGGATTGCGAGACATTTCGAGCTTGTGACCACAGTGATGTTGCCTTTGCATACCATCCTTTATTCCATCGTGTAATCAGCCAAGATTACAAATTGGGATATTATGAGGCTGTTAATCATTGGCTTGAAAAATATAATGATTATTTCACTCATCAGAAATTAAGAGCAACAAGATAATGGAATATGCTCATAGTTATTATGGGGAAGAAATTTTCGACAGTCCTACCACTGAACCATCTAGCGTTTATATAATGATCCACGAAAACTTGCCAGACGCTAGCAAAATTGGGGTATCAGTAAATCCTGAGCAACGCAAAAAGCAAATTGCAAAATGGACTTCTAAGGAGGGTCGTGTCTATAACTATCCGATGTCTGTCGCATGGCAAAGTCGAAAAGTCAAGCGTCAACTTGCGGAAGCGGTAGAACACTTGGCGCAAGCCTATGCTTTGGTAAAGTATGGACAAACTCAGGAACTTCCAAAAACTATTGTTTCTGGTCGTTCCGAGTTTTTCCAATGCTCAATAAAACAAGCTGTTAGTTTTATTGCTAACGCTTTTAAAATAGCAAAGAAATTAAATAATGATGTTTTAAAAATTGCTCAATATGCTAAACAGTATATTGAAAAGAAACTAGATTATTTACCAATTAACATGGCGCGTTGGGTATCACAAATTTAGAAAAAAACTATGATTAATATATTGTACCTGCCGCCCTTGCTTGATATCTTATTTTATAACATAAAAACATTTAAAATCAATGGGTTAGGGCGCCCCCGGCCGCCAGCTAAGCCATTGAAATCGTTGAATAATAAAAAAGCGCCTTGAGCGCTTTTTTTACTTGACAAATGAGATTTAGGCGTGTATAATACTCGTATGATAAGCATTGAAACCAAAAAAAAACTGAAAATGCAATGGTTCGAGAAATTGGCAGATTGGATTGCACGCAGAGGTGGAACTTGTCGCCAATTCATGTTAGATTTTGCTCCTCTCAAGGTGATATTAGATAACATGGAGGGTAACGAGAAACACACCACAGCTAACAAATTACTTCCACTGAAATTCGAGAGAAGGACAAAACTATGAACGGAATCGTTCGCAAGGAACTAATCAAACATGAACGTATCATTCAACAATTATGGTTTAAGATGAATGATGTTTATGACCCTAGAGACAAGAAAAGACTTGACAAGCGCATAGACTATCATGTACAATGTGTAAACAAGATTAAACAATTACGAGGTGCGGCATGAAGCCCACAGTTTTTTTCGTTATAGATACCGAAACTTGTCGTTTCGACGGTATGGTATTTGATATTGGCTGGAAGGCCATTGACCGTAAAGGTCGAGAATATTCAGAAGGTTCTTATTTGTGTGCGGATGTTTTAGAAACAGATACACCGTACTATAGAAAGAAAATTGCAGCATATTGGTTTAAGGTTAATAAATCAATTACACCTGTTAGGTTCTCAACTGTAAGAAATATCTTTAATCAAGAAATCTCACGATTGCAGAATAAAGGTCATCGTTGCGTTGTATGTGCATATAACGCTGCTTTCGACCAAAGGGTATTAGATAAAACATCCAAGGCATTGGTTGGTCGCAAATCCAAGTTTGTAAAATCACAGCGAGTTGATTGGCTTGATATTTGGTTGTTTTGGGCAATGACTTGTCCACAGTCAGCTAGAAATATGCCAAAGCTAAAAAGCGGCAGAATTAAAACCACAGCGGAAGCTGTCACGCAGTTTGAAATCAGCAAAGATTATGAACATAAGCATGAAGGTTTTGCAGATGCCGAAGGTGAGGCAGAAATTTTACGAACAGTTTTAGGTCGCAAGAAAAAAATCCCCTTCAATGAGTTGGGTGCGAGAAGTTCACGCATAGCTAATGAGAGGTTGGGTTTGATCGAGAAAGAAGGGGCTTAAAAATCGTGTAAAATCAGGCACTTAGCTCGGCCCCGGGGCGCGGGCTAAGTCATTGATATTAAAGGGTTTTTCGGGCTCGGTGTTGCATATTTACCACATCTACAATTAAATGAGGTTGGGGTCTATTTTTTTCTTGACATTTGGGATTTACTCCTGTATAATGCACATATCAATCAGAGAGTGAAGTCATGTCTAAGAAACGGAAAGTTCGCAAGGTTCCACGCAAGGTGCGTTCTGCATACATTTTGTTTGCAAGGGATACCCCTTTTCGCCCAAAAGTTGTAAGGAATAAAAATGCGTATAATCGGAAAAAAACGCTTGACATTTCAGAATTTGTTTGATATAATACTACCATTGTCAACAACGCAGAGAAAGGAAAATTCTGTCATGGCAGAAACTGCGAAAAAGGCCGTCAATTACACAAAGGAATTGACAGCCAAGGTAATCAGTGATTACCAAGAGGGTGTCGATCTTGACACCATTGCCGATGAGATCGGTAAGAGCGTTCGTTCAGTTCGTTCTAAATTGGTTAGGGAAGGCGTTTATATCGCCAAGCCCAAAGCCACTACTTCCGACAAGCGTGAAGGGCCTACCAAAAAGGAACTTCTCAATAGTCTGGAGAATATTGCACCTTTCGAGGTCAATGGCTTTATGGGAGCAACGAAAACTGCTCTCTCTGATTTGCTTGAACATCTTACGGCCAAGCAATAACAGCCAACATTCGTTTAGGTGAGCGAATTAAAAATCTCACCTACTTTTTTTAAGAGGGAGAAAGGATTAAGGAAGCATTGTTAAGTTTACATCCACTTGACACGTTTCTTATTAAGACGCTCCGAAAGCAAATTACTTTTTGTCTTTTTAGTAATTTGCAACATTTTGTAGAGCGCTCCTTTCGACCTCGTTTTATGGAGGATTAAAATGTCAGAGATAATTAACTTTCCAGAACGACCTAACAAATTTGGAATTAAACCAACTATTGCTCAAGAGCTAATTGGAAATGGTTATAATCCTAACTCTATTGATGAGATTAAAGAATGGATTAAAGATATGAAAGAAGGGAAACCAGACGACGATGGCTGTGCGTAAAAATACTTTTCTGCATCGTTTATTTAAGGTTAAAAAACGCACCTCTATTGGAAAGAGCGTGCGAAGTCGTCCTAAAAATAAACATAAACGTCGCAGTTGGAAAAAATATAGAGGTCAAGGAAAATAATAGGGTTCGATTCCTTAATTCCCTGCCAAATCAATAGGTTAGCGGCGCCCCGGGGGCGGCGTAAGTCATTGATATTAAAGGATCTTTCAGATGTCACATATTTATCACAACTTCAAAAGAAAGCAGAAAAAATGCGTTTTTTTCTTGACATTTGGGATTTATTCCTGTATAATGGGTTTTAATGATTGAGGCTGAATCATTCGCGATGGAAAACGCTCAGAGCGTTTCACAGCGTAAAACTTTAAAGGAATGCCTCGCAGTACAGTTCACAATGGGGTCTTGAACGCCTCTCGGTACGCGATAAAATGAACTTGGCATTGGTTCGGTGAAACGAGCAGCAGTTGGTAGGTGAGTTACGTTACTATCATCTGGAATAGGGAGAGGAAAGCCACCTCTCCCAATTCGAAACTGTCACAAATATATCACACTGGAAGAAAAAAGACAAAAAACGTATATTAGCTATTGACTTTTCAGATTAGCTATGTTATACTACAGTTAATAAATCAGAGGAACAAAGAGATGTCACGTTACAATAGAACAATGAAGATTAGCAACCAAGACCATTCCGTTTCTTATGGTCACGACCACGCAACTGGATATTTTGTCCAAATTTACTCTCCACAATATGATGAGCCTGTCGTGGAGTATGACGACCTTTTTGGGTGGCAAGTTTCACAACGTGCCACGTCGAAGCAACATGAGGTTGCCTCTCAACTCGTCAAAGATATTAAGGCTGAGACAGTATTCACTGAGCGCATGGATCGTGATCCTGAAACTCATCTTGGTGCTAAGATTGCAGCAGCGTTGATGCCAACCAGAGGTAACGCTTGATGAAACATTCATTCGGAACTAAAGTTGGTATCTGCACTGTCTGTAAGATAAATTGTTGGGATGCCTCAGATGGCAAACCAGCAATTTTTCCATGTGGTGTAAAAGACTGCCCATATGAGACCGCTGAGTTTCAACAGTCGATTGGGCTTAAGCAAATCTTTTCAGACACAAGCTCTGGACTTGCTCAGATATTGGAGACATAATGAGAAAAGTAACTGTACGCGAAGAACTTGATAGTTTACAACAATCATTTAATGAAATACAAAAAGAAATTGATTTTCTTCGCGCCAAACTTGAAAAATTAGATAACGATGAAGAAGAAGAATAATCTTTGGAAAGATTAGCAAGATGATGGGGGCAGAGGTTAATGCGTCAAGGCGGGTATAAACCTAAAGGTCACAATAGCGGCACTTATTGGGTGCGCGCTAATGCTAATACTGGGGGCGGAAAGAAAAAGAAAATCCTGAAGCCTGAAGAAGAACTTGAGGGTGATTATAACGAAGATGGTGTCGTTGATAAATGGGATACTCTTGAACAGAACACTATACTTTGGAGCCGTATAGGTGGGTTCTTTGTTGCAATAATTATTGTTATTGTGGCTTTAATCGCTTCCTAAAATTACCCAATTAAATCAAGAACTTATCGGCGCCCCGGGCACAACCTAACCCACTGATTCTAAACACTTTTTATATCCTCCCAAAAACCCAATGAAATCAATCATTTACATTGTCCCCGGCCGTGGTCTTTTTTAATAGAGAAATCAATGACTTACGAACCATTCTTCACCTTAAATCTTAAGCAACCATAAGTAGATTTTCTAAGTAGATTTTCTATTGATGCATAAGTACATTTTTGAAGTATATTTTCTATTGGTTAGTAAGTACAATTTTGATTTTAATTTTTAAAGTACATTTTATACAAAAATATTTTAAATTTTTTTATTATTAAGTACAAATTATAAGTACATTTTTGATTGATATATAAGTACATTTTTGAACTAAATTTTAAACATAGGAGTAAAACATGTTTCCATACAATGAAGACGAAATAGCATGGCTTTCCGGTAAGTAGTTTTTCTATGGTATTACCCCGTACCCACCCTGGAATTATAACACACTTTGAATCTCTTGGCAAGAATTAAGTATAGAGTCCTTGTCTTCTACGGGCAACATTATAAGAGACTTCAGGCATGGACGTATACTTAATTATATTCAATTCTAAATCGATAAGGAGAGTACCACATGGGAGATAAATTAGCCCCACGTACAATGCAAGACACACAAATCAGAATTTACAAGAATGCTTATTCAGATGAGTTCTGCGACAAGGTTATTAATGCTTGGAATAGCCTTCAGAAGACTAGTTCGGAAAAAGAAGATCACGACTGGTCTGACACTAATTTCCGAAGAGATAAAGCTGTCTTCATGGATGTAATAGAAGCGGATGTTCCGCAAGATGAGATTATAATACGTACCAAGATTACTCAAGAGTTCTATGATACACTTCTACCCAACGTAGACGATTATCTCAAAGATATCGGGATATTCAAGAATGTTTACTGCCAGCCTCATCATATGAAGGTACAGAAGTACGATTATACACGAAGTGGCGGATACTATGCATTCCATTGTGAACAGTCGATATTGGTCTCCGAGGTGAAGAGACTTCTCACCTACTTACTTTACTTGAACGATGTTCCAGAAGGTGAAGGCGAAACTGAGTTCATGTACCAAGGTGTGAGAAACCAACCTTGTAAAGGAGATTTGGTGATCTTTCCTGCGTTCTTTACACACATTCACAGAGGGAATCCTGTATACACAACTGACAAATACATCGCTACTGGTTGGATGATGTGGGCAGATAACCCTGATAACCCTGATAAGGCAACACAAAAATAAAACGCTCTCAACAATAATAACAGAAGTATTTTCTATCTTGTTAAGTAGTTTTTTGAAGTGTGTTTTTTTATGCCCGGGTTACCCCGCCCGCGCACTCCGTGCGCTCGCTATTTAAGTACATTTTCTAAGTAGTTTTTCAATGCATATTTTTAAGTGCATTTTCTAAGTAGTTTTTCAATGCACCAATGTAAGTAGTTTTTTGAAGTAGATTTTAGATGCGGTTTTTAGGTAGCCCCTGACCCTCCCTGGTATTATATCACATTTTAGGCCATCACGCAAGAAAAAAGCGCCTTTCAGGAGACTGAAAGAGCGCTTTAAGTTTGCGCACTTCGTGCGCGCGTTATAAGTACATTTTTGAAGTATTTGGCCCCACGCAAGTACTTTTTTGAAGTATTTTGTCATTAATGCGTCACAGATCTTGGTTTTTAAGGGTCCAGACGTCCCAAAGGATAGCAATAGCCCACATTTCTCGGCGCAAAGGGCCAGCTGGGTGTACAAACAGGGCGGTAGGACCCCCCTGAAATGGAGAAAACCGCTTGGTCCACTTATTTTTCGGAGAAAAATGGCGGTTTTACTTAAAAATAAGGAGTTTTGCAAAGAAAAAAGAATTTTTGAGGAGTTTTGGGAGAAAAAAAAGAGTTTTATCTCTTGCTAACCAGCGATGTGGCACTCCGTGCCAGGAGATTTACATAAAAAAAATCACCTGCAGACCGAAATCCACAGGTGATGTAACAGAAAATAGTCATATTCCTTCGGAATAATACTATAAAGCGTAGACGCTCCGCGTCTAATAATGTTGCGTGAATGAACCGTTAATTCATCTTTATTTCTTCCGCGCACTCTGTGCGACGTTAAAGTCACTCGCTATGAAACTCCGTTTCACTTATTTGGACTTTAGTTTTAACGCTATGAATAACGTTATGAATTAAGTGAATCCTAGATTTAATACAAGAATTATTGAATCTGGAAAATATTAAAATCTCTATAATTCATTTGGTCACGTAGTTATAGTAACATACTAAAATCTATTTAGCAAGTGCAGTTCATTTCAATAACGACATTTGCCCTACTAAATGTAACTTATACTCGTCGTCTAGTAGAGCAAATTAACAATTTTATGGTTAGTCAGTATCTTGTGACGAAGTCACATCTAGTTATTAGCGTCTTCGATTCTAAAATCTAAGATATTTAAGTATAGAATGACGGAGTCATGCTGCTTTTGTAACGCTTCGATCTTCTAAAATTTCATCGACTAAATCTCTCACTTCATATCCTAAATCTCTCAGTATTCCTTCAATTTCGTTTGAAGCATCTTCAGGAGATAAATAATAAAGTTCTGTTTGTCGTTGTGCAGTCTTTTCTATATGTTGAGAATCTAAAGTCTTTCTTATTGCTTTTTCGACTATATGCGTATCCTCTTTAGTAGGCAACATAAAATAGGAATCAAACCACCAATTAGCTCCTCCCTGTGCTCTTCCTCGTTGAATAGCTTGAGCGTTTTTAGAACGACCAATCTTAGTCTGTGCTCGATGTCCATCTATTTCTTGAAAACCTGCATAAACTCCATGACAGTCTTGTTTAGAATTTAAACCTAAATATTCATGTATTTCGTGACCTGTTATCATAGTAATTCCTCTTCAGTATTCAAGTATATATCCCAGAACTCATCTTGATATTCGGTTTTATATGGTTCTGCTTTATAATAATAATTCATCCCAGACGGATGGTCCCCATGTTTATTCTGATAATTCAGGATAGAACGATCAAAAATGTCTTGTTC
>MPMD02398799.1_pt1 | contig 17990 bp, 18 predicted proteins | sample 1617291 | NCBI WGS metagenome assembly MPMD02 (sample SAMN05944810, study PRJNA350692) | marine metagenome | biome: marine; feature: ODZ; material: water; isolation source: 120 m water sample filtered on 30 um supor filter | place: Pacific Ocean | collected 2012-04-09 | depth 120m m | reverse complement strand
CCAGCAGTGAATGTTACTACAGGTAAACGACCCAGTCGCTTGACGTCTTCTAGAATCTCAAAGACCCCTGCCTCTATTTCTTTTCTCTCTTTTCCAAAAGCATTGAAACCTGCAGACTCGCCGAGGTTATCTTTGACCTCTCTGTCTAAATCAAAGAATTTCTCTACTACTCGTGTTGCTATAGGTTTTAGATTACCCGAGGATTGTACAGCTGCAATCTCGGCCTGTAATAATCTCGCATGTCTCATTGCAGCCACCACATTCCCTGTCCCGGCTTCACCCTTGGTCCTGATCATGGCGGCACCTTCCCAGATACGCCGTATAGCCTCACCTAATGATGTGGCTCCGCAAACAAATGGTACTGTGAACCCGTCCTTTACGACATGATAGTAAGGGTCCGCCGGAGTTAGAACCTCTGATTCATCAATCATATCTACGCCTAGCGCTTCCAGAACCCTCGCTTCTGCAGAGTGCCCAATTCTACACTTTGCCATTACAGGAATAGTCGTAAAGTCTATTATTTCCTTAATCATTGATGGGTCTGACATTCTGGCTACTCCTCCGTCAGCCCTAATATCTGCAGGCACTCTTTCCAGGGCCATTACAGATACGGCCCCTGCATTCTCAGCGATTGCAGCCTGTTCAGCATTTACAACATCCATAATCACACCTCCTTTTTGCATTCTGGCAAAACCACGCTTAACCAGTTCTTTGCCATGTCTTAGAGATTCGAGATCTAAATTCAGTGACATTATCCGCTCCTGTGGTGGACCGGGCGGGATTTGAACCCGCGGCCTCCGCCTTGCGAAGGCGGCAATCTTCCAAGCTGATCTACCGGCCCTTCAGCTGAGCCTAGACTGTCCAGAAAATCAACTTTACTAGGCAGCACTACTAGATTCCAAGTGCATAGCTGCAGCTTCACTTAGATCCTCATATAAGTCTTGGTTATCAACACCAGAGTAGGAGATATTTCCTCCTCTCCCCCGGTTAATTTTCATTATTTCGAATTCAGAGGCATTGTCTCCATCAGTATAGGACATGATTGCATATTCAGCCCCTTCAACTTCTAAAGCTCCATGTATTCTCATCTTAATTTCATTTCCAGTTTCATCTTCAAATACCTCAAATTCATTAGTTTCAGGTTCTTTCCCTTTGCTCCTCAACCCAAACGTAGGCATTCCCCAACCCTTGGACTTAGTTTCTTCAGAAGTGATTTCTCTCCCCATAGCTTTGGACCAAGAATTGATAACATCTTCTTGATTCATTCCAGCAGCTAATTCTATTTTCTTCCAATTATTTAGAATCCAAGGCGGATTTTCAAACTTTGTAGATAGTGCCTGAACAAACATTCGCAGATCATTGGGGTTCTGACATCCCAACCTCAGTTCCAAATATGAATTACGGGGCGTCCCAAAGAAGCCCTTGTATTTTTGTGAAGTGAGTCGTGCTTTGAAACCAGCGAAACGAAAGGATAGACTCCAGTTCATTTCATCAAAGCCGCTTGAGCGAAGTCTAATCTTTGCGTTATCATCAACACTCTGGCAAGCTTCCCAGAATTTTTCTCCAAAGTCCGTAAACCAGATTAAGCCAAAAGTACCTCTGTTTTTTGTCTCTATCCTCCCCGAACTGAGTGCACGTCGCTTTACCAACGGGTGCTTGCTACGGGGCTGAGCCAGAAGTGTTACAGAATGCACTAATTTGACACCAAAAGGGATGCATAAAACGTCACCGCTAACTTTAATAATACCACACTGACACGGAAATCGGCCTCTGGGCCACTGACGGTAATCAATTCACAATTAGATCCTTGTCTTCTTACGAGAGGTTCAAGGAGTATGGAATTAGTCCGCCCTTGGTTAGAGGCAGTATGCAAAAGGTGGTACAATGAATATAGATCCAACAAGCAGTAAATATTTGATTCGCGCTTCGATACGTGCGAATGGCGTAGTTAACAAGTCCGATGTAGTAGGGGCCGTTTTTGGTCAAACAGAAGGGCTATTAGGTGATGAATTAGATCTTCGTGATCTTCAGAAAAGCGGACGAATGGGTCGCGTAGAGGTTGAAATAAAAAGTGACAAAGGAAAGTCTGTTGGAGAGATAGTAATCTCTTCAAGTATGGACCAGGTTGAAACTTCGGTCTTCGCAGCTGCACTAGAAACAGTTGAACGCGTTGGCCCCTGCAAGGCCACAGTGAAGATTACGACATTGGAAGACAGTCGTAGTTCAAAACGTGAAATAATCATAGATCGTGCACGAACACTTTTAATTAATTTAATTAAAGATTCAAGAGGTGCCGGTTCTACGATCACGGATACGGTTAGACAGGTACTTCAAACCGAGGAGATAGTTCGGTTCAAAGGTAAATTGCCTGCAGGACCGAATGTAAATACCAGTGATGCCGTGATTGTTGTTGAAGGCCGTGGTGATGTTCTCAATCTATTGAGGCACGGAATAAAGAATGCCGTAGCAGTAGAGGGCACCAACATACCCAAGGAAGTTGTAGCTCTCAGTAAAGAAAGGACAGTAACAGCCTTTGTTGATGGTGACCGTGGCGGTGAAATGATAATTCAAGAGCTTCTTCAGGTAGCGGAGATTGATTTTATTTCACGCGCTCCAGATAATACAGAAGTCGAACATCTGACCCATAAGCAGATTATGAAATCTTTGAGAGACAAGTCCTCGGCCGAGCTATTTATGGAACAGAACAAATGGTCTAGACCGGGTTCTTCAGGAACAAAAGCTAAATCATCGGATAAGAAAACCCGTCGAGGGACCAAGAGTAAATCTTCTAAAGAAGAGAAAGCAACGCCCAAAGAAAAGGAAGTGACTAAGGAAGTTCCAGCCGAAGCGGCTGTGGCCAGTCCTGTGTTTGTGAAACAGCTGGATCAGCTCCAGGGTACAAAAAATGCAAGGTTATTGATGGGCGACGAAGTCGCGGACGAAGTTTCAATTAGTGGTCTTCAAGAGGTTCTGGAAACTCGCAAAGATAATGGCGTTAACACATTGGTTATGGATGGGATTATAACTCAACGTTTGATTGAACTGGTTCCCAAAGCAGGAATAAAGATAATCGTGGCTGAAAAGAAAGGCCCTTTACCTCGAGACCCTGTCGGAATAACCATGTTTACTCGTGAAGACTTAACCTAAGTAACACTCTGTGGCAAAATGGTTATATCCCGCTCCAGTAGTGAGCTTCTGTTATGGCAGATGAAGCTAGTATTGATGAAGAGGGTTTACGACGTTCCGCACGAAGCCAGATAATTGTTGACACTATCGAACGCAGCTTAGAAAAGATGATGTTCGTAGAATCCAATTTAGGCAAAGAAATGGAACCTCAGGATCTTTTCCAAGTGAGGAGAGAAGCGGTAGCAGCAGTTGCTGAGTTGAAGTATGCCGTTTCTGTATTAACCGGGAAGTTAGAGATTTAATGGCTTCACGGCTAGTGCTCGCACTGGATGAGACAGATTCGGTTAGGGCCTGTAGAATCGCTGAGGAGGTCGCACCTTTTGTGGCTGCGATTAAGATTAATTATCCGTTAGTGCTGTCTTCAGGCTTAGAAATTGTTACAGAGATTTCAAAATTTGCTAAGGTAATTTGTGATTTCAAAGTTGCAGATATTCCGAATACAAATCGCCTTATCACTGAATCAGTTTTCGAAGCCGGAGCACAGGGAATAATTGCCCATGCTTTTCCAGGTTCAGAATCCCTTAAAGCCATAAGAGAGGTAGACAGTTCCAAGGATCTGTTTGTAGTGATTACGATGTCACACCCACGAGGTGGGGACTTCTTCGATATTGAGGCCTTCTGTTCTCTAGCTCTCGAAGTTGGTGCTACTGGTGTTATCGCTCCTGCTACCAGACCAGAAGATATCTCACGAATCAGGGATTTAATAGGTAATCTGAAAATAATGTCACCTGGCGTAGGTGCCCAAGGCGGAAATTCCAAAGGGGCATTGAAAGCTGGAGCAGATTTTATCATAGTTGGGCGAGGAATCTATCTTTCAGATAATCCTGCGGAAGCAGCTGAGCAATACAGTCGTGATTTAGAGATAGATGATTAAGCTAAATGCTTTTTTCAAATCTTTTGGCCCTAAGAAGGTTCTACGCAGCTTAGACCTTGAAGTGGAAGACGGTGAAATAGTAACTTTAGTTGGCAATAATGGAAGTGGAAAAACCACCCTGTTACGTTCTATCAATACATTGGATAGGCCTGATGATTACGATGTAGCAGAAATAGACGGTTATGACCTAAGGAGCTTTCCGGAAGAAATACGTTCCCGTATAGGATATCTCCCCCATAATCCAGCATTTTATCCAGAATTGACCGGTTTTGAGAATCTGCGTTTCTGGCTAGAATTGAATTCAATAAGGGACGCTGAATCAAAAGCTAGAGGATTTTTGGCTAAAGTGGGTCTGATATCCTTTGGCGATGACCTATCTGGAAATTATTCTAGAGGGATGGTCCAGAGGTTAGGTTTTGCTATGGCAATTTCCCATACACCGACCACATTGCTACTGGATGAACCCTTTACAGGTTTAGATTCAGATGGTATTGCAATAATTGAGAATTTATTAACCAAGCACAGGGATGAAAATTGTAGTATTATCCTAGTTTCGCATGAGAGTCCGTCTTATTCCAATCGGACAGTGGAACTGGATAGGGGTGGAATTTCATGAACCCAGTTCAGGTTCTCATCAGAAAGGAGTTGAAGGTAGAGTTCCGTTCCCTTCAGGGGCTGGTGGCGTCCGCTATGTTGTCATTCATGATTCTGATGTCGCTCAGATTTTCAGTGGTAGACAGCATAATCCTCCAGAATTCTGGCATATTATGGGCTTCCATTTTATTGACTGGATTGGGTCTTGTCACTCACATTTCAACACGGGAGTCTGAAAGAGGAACTGTTGATTTACTGAAATTGGCCCCAATCACCCGATACCAGTTATTTCTGGGACGAATGGTTGGTTCATTGGTTCTGCTCTGGATTCTTAGCACAATTACTCTTGTCATTTATGTCATTCTGTTTGGCAATCCTTTTGCAGAAAATCTACTTCTAGCTTATTTGATTGTTCTGATTGGTTGTACCGGTCTGTCGGCAGTAGGGACACTGGCGGCCAGCTCCGCTACTCCTTTACATGGAGGGTGGATGATTACTTCCCTTTTTGCGATTCCGATTCTGCTTTTTACAGTGATTGAAGCTGCAATAAGATCTACAGATTCATTGATTACAGGTTCCTCCGACTTTGAGTTAGCATTCATGCTTCTAGTCATGTACAATGTTGCGTTTGTAACAGGAGGAGCATGGTTGAGTGAGATTTCAGATTAGTTTCTTTTCAGGCTTAGTGATGCAGAATTAATGCAGTAACGAATTCCAGTCGGTTGAGGGCCATCATCGAATAAATGTCCTAAGTGAGATTTACAGTTTGAACATATTACTTCGACACGCCTCATTCCGTATGAATTATCCTCATTTTCACCGATTATTTTTTCGGTTGCAGGTTTGAAAAAACTGGGCCATCCTGTTCCTGAATCAAATTTGTGCTCTGAATCAAACAGTATCTTATCACAGCAAACACAATGATATTTTCCATTGTCCTTGCAGTCCCAATATTTGTTATCAAATGGAGGTTCTGTAGCACTACATCTACAAACTTGGTATTGTTCTGGAGTTAGTTTATCCTTCCATTCGTCTTCACTCATTTGTCATTCTTACAGGATACCTGCAGATTTCCCGCCTTTTTCAAATGCATTCAGTGCAATATCCAGATCTTCTTTCTCTAGTCCAGCACTCATCATGACTCTAATTCGAGATTTATCCTGTGCAACCATAGGGAATACTATTGGCAATGCGAATATGTCCTGATTCAGAAGTTCCGCACTCAATGCCTTGGCACTATGTGATTCTCCACACATTACAGGTATTATTGGCGTTTCAGAAACGCCAGTATCAAACCCAAGTGATTGAATCTCTTTTCTGAAGTATTCGGTGTTGCTCCATAGTTTTTCCACGTGCTGAGGTTCAGTTTCAAGAACTTCTATAGATGCATTACAAGCTGCAATTGTGGCAGGCGGTGCAGAACCGGACAATAGCATTGTTCTTGATTTGTTGAATGCGTAATCTACCATATGCTTCTCACCTGCAATCAGTCCACCAACAACGCCAAAGGCTTTGGAAAAAGATCCAGATTCCATATCAACTTCATCTTCTACTCCAAAATGTGTTCCAATTCCTCTACCTCCAGCTAGAACACCTTCACCGTGACAGTCATCTATGTATGTCATCGCACCATATTCCCTAGCTAGTCTGGTTATTTCATCCAAAGGTGCAATGTCCCCATCCATTGAGAATACACCGTCACTAATAACAAGAGTTTTATCACATTTCTTTGTCATAGTCTTCAGTTGATCCTCTAGACCACCCATATCATTGTGAGGATAGATTGTTCGATTTTCCTTTTTGACTCCTGATAATCGCACACCATCTATGATTGAACCATGATTCAATTGATCAGAGATTATCGCATCGTTTTTTCCAGCTAATTGAGGTATTAGACCTGAATTAACTGCAAATCCAGTTTGATAGTATAACGCAGCTTCTCGTTTTTTGAAACGAGCTATGGTTTCTTCCAATTGGTTATGAATATCCATATTCCCCGCGATTGGTCTGACACTACCACTTCCAGCACCATGAGTCTTTACAGCATCAATAGCCGCTTGTCTTACCTTTGGATGTGTGCTAAGATCCAGATAATTATTAGCACACAGCATTATCTTTTCACTTCCATCAATTATACATCTAGCTGACGATGCGCCTGTAAGAACAGGAGGTTTCCAATCAAAACCTTTTGAGACTAGGTCATTGTATTCATCCTTCATCCATTCCGTTGGTGTCGTCATATTATCCTAGTTTCCTCTTCAGATTTTCTAGCATGTCATCACTCATTTTCTCAAGATCATAACTTGGCTTCCAACCCCATTCCTCACTTGCCGCGGAATCGTCAATCGAATCAGGCCATGAGTCAGCTATATTTTGCCTAGAATCGGGCTTAAAAGTACACTCAAATCCGGGCATTCTAGCACTTATACAATCTGCAAGTTCCTGCGCGGAAAAGCTCATTCCTGCAAAATTAAAGTCAGAATGGTGTTTTAGGCTCTCTAAAGGAGCATCCATCAGGTCCAATGTTCCCTTTATTGCATCAGGCATATACATCATAGGCAGTTTAGTGTCAGCCCTAACAAAGCATTCGTACCTGTTATTCAGCACTGCTTCATAGTATATTTCGACTGCATAGTCTGTGGTCCCACCAGTAGGTCTTGTCTTCCAACTTATGAGGCCAGGATATCTGATGCCTCTTACATCGACCCCGTATTTGTGGAAATAGTAATCACAAAGTAATTCTCCAGCAACTTTTGTGACTCCATACATAGTAGTTGGTTTCAGAACAGTTTCCTGTGGAGTGTTCTCTAAAGGAGTTCCAGGTCCAAAGACGGCAATCGAACTTGGACAGAAAAGACGTTGACCATGGTCTTTTGCGACTTCTAATATATTGTATAATCCATTCAAGTTGACATCATAGCATAACTGAGGGTTTGATTCTCCTGTGGCTGAAAGAATTGCAGCCAAGTGATAAACTGTGTCTATCTGGTAGCCATCTACAATCTTTCGGTACCCTTCTATATCTGTGACGTCACCCATTACACAGGGTCCACCTTCAGCTATATCCTTGGGCATGGGTGTTTTACGTCCCATGGCAACAACATTCTGATTACCAAATTTTTCTCTGAGAGTGGTTGTCAGGTCAGTTCCAATTTGTCCTGCCGCACCTGTAACCAGAATCATCATTACACAACAGATGTATTGCTTTATATTGATTCCCAAAGAGTCATTAAATGCGGGTTTCGTGGGATATTATGCGTGATGGCCTTCCAATCATAATTGTTAATCTGAAAACGTACGAGCAAGGTTACGGTGCAGACGGATTTGACCTCTGTAAGATAATGGAAGAGATCTCTATAGAACATAATGTAAACTTAGCCGCAGCAGTTTCGGCTATTGATTTAGTTGACTATAGTGATAATTTGAAAATCCCTATTTTTGCCCAACATATTGATGGGATAAATTATGGTTCACATACGGGTTCAATATTGCCTGAGGCAGTCCGTTATTCAGGAGCAATCGGTACTTTGGTAAATCATGCAGAATGTCAAATGAATTGGGAAGATATTGAGGCTACAATAAATCGGTGTAGAGAACTTGGTCTTTTGACGGTACTTTGTACTGCAGACGTTGAAGCCACAAAACGTGGTGCCGCCCTTAATCCCGATATGCTTGCAGTTGAACCACCTGAATTGATAGGTGGAGAGATCTCAGTTTCTTCAGCAAAACCTGAAGTTATCAGGGATTCAGTATCGGCAGTGAATCAGATAAATCCAGAAATTCCGGTTCTTTGTGGAGCTGGAGTTAAGGACCAAGCCGACGTATCCAAAGCCCTGTCCCTTGGTTCACAAGGAATTCTACTTGCATCTGGAGTTGTAAAGTCTTCAGAACCACGTAAAGTATTGATAGATTTAATACAAGGATTATAATCAATTTTATATAGGGGCTGGAGTAGACAACCTCAGGTTGGCTACTGCTTGTGAAAAAACCACATCGCAGGCTCACCTATCCCGAAAGCGGAGTAAAAAAATGACGATTGGAATCGAACCTTTAGGAGAGATGGTTCTCATAGAACTAGAGCGGGCAGCCGAAAAGACGGCCAGTGGATTTATGCTACCAGAAGCAGCCAGAGAGAAAATGAATGTTGGAACAGTTGTTGCAGCAGGTCCAGAGTCTGAGAATGTTAAGGCTGGAGACAAGGTAGTCTACAAGAAATATGCAGGAACAGAATTGACCTGGGGAGATACAGATTACCTATTGGTAAAATCAGAGGATCTTCAGGCAAAAGTTAAGTGAGGTAAAAAATGGCAAAACAGATGATTTATGGTGAAGAAGCAAGAAAGAAGCTGTTAGATGGAATAACGGCAGCAACAGACGCAATTAAGGTAACCTTAGGGCCTAAAGCTAGAACGGTAGTATTGGACAAATCTTTTGGAAGTCCAACAATTATCAACGATGGTGTTACTATTGCTAAAGACATAGAATTACCGGATCCTTATGAGAATATGGGTGCTCAATTAGTGAAAGAAGTAGCTAGCAAGGCTCAGGATACTGCAGGTGATGGGACTTCTACTGCTGCAATCTTAGCTCAATCTCTTTCAGCATATGGTCTAAGAAATGTCTCTGCAGGAATGTCTCCAGTTAATCTTAAGAGTGGTTTTGATAAGGCAATCGAAAGGGTAGTTTCCGAATTAAAGTCAGCATCTAAGCCTGTTGTTTCGGGGGAAGTTATTGAACAAGTTGCTTCTATATCGGCTAACAATGATTCTGAAATTGGAAGTTTAATTGCAAATGCGGTTGAAAAAGTAGGTCAGGATGGAATTATAACAGTTGAAGAGGCAAAGTCGATGGAGACAAGTCTCAAAGTTGTTGAAGGTATGGAATTCGATAAGGGCTATGTTTCACCCTATATGATTACAGATCGTGAAAAGAGAGAAGCAGTATTAGAAAACCCTAAGATTTTATTCACAGATCATTCTATTTCATCTGCACAAGATTTGATTCCAGCATTAGAGGTGGCAGTAAAGCAAAGTAAATCGCCACTTTTGATTGTTTCAAAAGATTTAGAAGGAGAAGCATTAGCTACTTTAGTCCTTAACGTCGCTTCAAAGGTCGTTAAAGCATGCGCAGTTAAAGCTCCAGGTTTTGGAGATGAGCAAGGAGAACAATTAGAGGATTTAGCTATTTTGACAGGAGGAACTGTTATGGTTAAAGACCAAGGTTCTGACTTAAAAGAGATTACAGAGATGCATCTCGGAACAGCTGACAAAGTAATTATCGGTAAAAATAAAACAACGATAATTTCTGGTGGCGGAGATAAGAAGGGTATAGATCAAAGAGTTTCTATTCTCAGAAGTCAAGCAAAAGTTTCGACTAGTAAATGGGATAAAGAAAAGTTAGACAAGCGTGTTGGACGTTTGAGTGGCGGTGTTGCAATTCTTGAGATTGGTGCAGCTACTGAAACTGAAATGAAAGAAAAGAAAGCACGTGTTGACGATGCACTCAGTGCTACTCGAGCGGCAATGGCCGAAGGAGTTGTAGCTGGCGGCGGAGTCGCATTATTAAGAGCTTCAGACTCTTTAGATAAACTTGCAGGTAAGTTGCCGGATGAAGAATCAGTCGGTGTCAGAATAGTAAGAGATGCTCTTGCAATTCCATCCCGGCAGATAGCCGAAAACGCAGGTGAGGATGGTTCTGTAGTTGTTTCAAAAATTAAAGAAGGAAAAGGAAATTTTGGATTTAATGCACGAACAAATACTTATGAAGATTTGATGAAGGCTGGAGTAGTAGATCCCGTTAAAGTAACTAGAAATGCAATTCAAGCAGCAGGTTCTATAGCTGGTTTAGTCTTAACCACGGAAACCTTAGTCACAGACATTCCCGAAGAGAATGGTGGTGGAATGCCTGCCATGCCAGATATGGGTGGAATGGGTGGAATGGGCGGCATGATGTAAGGATTTTATCCTCTAATATCAATCAGTCTCTTCAAAACAGCATCTGCGTGATCTTTAGCCTTTACTTTAGTCCAAGCCTCAGCTATGTTCCCATCAGGACCAATCAAATAGGTTGTTCTTACAACGCCCATGTATGTTTTACCATACATTGACTTTTCTTGCCAAACACCGTAATCGGATAGCATGCTCTTTTCACAGTCAGCCAGAAGATTAATCTTCAATCCATGTTTATCAATAAATTTACAATGCTTAGCCTCATTATCAGGACTTACACCTATGACGGTAGCCCCATTCTCCTCAAAATACTTCTTTGAATCTGTGAATTCTTTAGCTTCAATTGTGCAACCTGAGGTATCATCCCGGGGATAAAAATAAACTATCAACCATTTACCTGCAAAATCATCTAATCTTACACTATTTCCATCTTGATTAGGCAGGTTAAAGTTTGGTGCTTTGTTTCCTATTTCCAACGTCTGATTCATAAGGGGATATTTCCGTGCTTGCGTTTTGGTCTTTCTTCTCTTTTGCTACCGTATCTTTCTAAGGCTATTAGCAATTCTTTACGCGTATCTCTAGGAAAAATCACTCTGTCAATGTAACCCATTTCAGCAGCTATATATGGAGATGCAAATTTTTCTTTGTATTCTTCTGTCAATTCTTGATGCATTTTCTCAGGATCTTCAGCCTCCTTTATTTCTTTTCTGAAAATAATATTGACGGCACCTTCAGAACCCATTACAGCAATCTCAGCTGTCGGCCAAGCCACATTTAGGTCAGCACGTATGTGTTTTGATGACATAACATCATATGCTCCACCGTAAGCTTTTCTAGTAATCACCGTCAGTTTCGGAACGGATGCCTCAGAAAAGGCATACAGTAATTTGGCTCCATGCCGAATTATACCACCATGTTCTTGTTCAGTCCCAGGTAAAAAACCAGGAACATCAACAAAGGTTATCAGAGGAATGTTGAAAGCGTCACAGAAACGCACGAATCTTGCCGCCTTCGTTGATGCATCAATATCCAGACAACCTGCTAAAAAGGACGGTTGATTTGCTACAATACCAACAGGCTGCCCTCTTAATCTTGCGAAGCCCGTGATAATATTTTTTGCCCAATAAGGTTGTAATTCGAACAAATTTTCGTCAAAAATTAGATTGATAACGTCACGAATATCGTATGGTTCATTAGAATTATTGGGAATAATAGAGTCCAATTCTTTTATACTTTCTATTTCATCTGGATTATATTCGATTATGGGAGCCACTTCAGCATTGTTCTGAGGGATGTATCCCATTAATTCTCTTAGCGAATCAAATACATCTTCTTCCGATTCACAGGCTAGATGAGCAACTCCCGATACCGAATTATGGGTCATTGCCCCCCCTAAATCTTCAAACGTTACATCTTCATGCGTTACAGTTTTAATCACGTCAGGTCCCGTAATGAACATATGGCTGGTGTTTTTCACCATCAGTGTAAAATCAGTCATTGCCGGGCTGTAAACTGCGCCACCAGCGCAGGGCCCCAAGATTAAGGAAAATTGGGGAATTACTCCTGATGAAGTTACATTTCGGTAGAATATCTCAGCATATCCTCCTAAGCTAACAACACCTTCCTGAATTCTGGCACCTCCAGAATCATTGAGTCCAATGACAGGACATCCTGTTTTCGTGGCCATATCCATCACCTTACAGATCTTTTGGGCATGCGCTTCACCCAAGGCACCTCCAAAGACAGTAAAATCTTGTGCAAAGATGTATACTATTCTACCATTTATCGTTCCATGGCCTGTGATCACACCGTCTCCCGCCGGTTTTTTATCTTCAAGACCAAAATTGTTACTTCGATGTTTAACCAGCGCATCCAATTCAACAAAAGAGTCAGAGTCCAATAAAGTGGCAATACGTTCTCGTGCCGTCATCTTTCCGGCCTTCTGTTGTTTTTCAATTCTTTCGGGGTCACCCTCTACAGCTTCTTTGAGTTTCCTTTCAAGACCCTCTATTTTCTCTGGTGTCCCCATCATATGCCCATTGCGGGAGTTCTATAACTTTGTGGGCAGTCCGAAGCACTTAACATCCGGCTTCAATGACCTAATGTGAGTCAAGGCGTTCGTGGCACCCGTGATTTTTATCCGGAAGATATGAGATTACGGAATTGGTTGTTTGACAATTTCACAAATGCGTCTCTTTTACACGGTTTTGAGGAGTATGACGCGCCCGTTTTGGAATATGAAGAATTATACACAAGAAAACAAGGTGAAGAGATAACTCAACAATTGTACAGTTTTCAAGATAAAGGCAACCGTAAGGTTGCATTACGTCCTGAGATGACTCCATCCTTAGCCCGTATGGTAATGGCTCGCGCAGGTGGATTACCAATGCCGATTAAGTGGTTCTCAATTCCCCAATGTTGGCGTTATGAAAGAACACAACGCGGTCGGGGAAGAGAACATTATCAATGGAATGTTGATATTTGGGGAACAACTGAGATTTCTGCAGATGCAGAACTAATATCTGTGTTGGTAACTTTCTTTGAAGGTATTGGATTAACTGCTAAAGATATTGTTATTCGTGTTAGTAGTCGAAAAGTCCTTGAAGAAGTCCTAGGCTCTTTGGGTTTGGAGGGGGATATCTTTGCTCAGACATGCATTATTGTTGATAAAATGGATAAACTTTCCTCAGATGTAATTGAAGATCAATTGTCTGATTTAGGGCACGATTCAAAAGTGGTTACGACAATTCAAGCAGTATTGGGAATCAAGGATATGAATAGTTTACAAAAAGCCCTAAAAGATGAAAGTGTGGCGGTATCTGAACTTAATCTTCTATTTGACGCGATTGATTCATACGGCATATCTGAATGGGTTGAATTCGATGCTTCTATTGTTAGAGGTCTTGCATACTACACTGGTGCAGTTTTCGAGGCCCATGACAGAACGGGTGAGTTCCGTGCAATTTGTGGTGGGGGCAGATATGACAAACTTCTCTCTACATTAGGAGGGAAAGATTTACCTGCAACCGGGTTTGGTTTTGGAGACATGGTTATCATGGAATTACTCGCAGAGAAAGGCCTAATTCCTGAATTAGTAAGCGATATTGATGACATAGTAATTCCACTAAATTCTGACTTACGAAATGCAGCAGTTATGGTAGCAGCATCCTTGCGTAATTCAGGTAGAACTGTTGATTTAGTTTTAGAAGACAAAAAGATGAAGTGGGCGTTCAAGCATGCCGAACGCATTGGGGCAGCGCGTTTGGTTTTACTTGCTCCTGACGAATGGTCCCGTAAGATGGTTAAGATTAAGGATTTGGATACAGGAGAGGAATCTGAGATTTCCTTAAAGGATATCTAAACTTCACATTCACTTAGGGGTTTGTCTTCTCTTGTTCTTATAATTATTGGAAATTCAAAACACAATTGACCTTTGTCATTTCTATTTTGACGGCTTTGATACTCTATTTCTACAGCAAACCAGTCTTTTTCTTTCAATTCACTTTCCTCTAATTTGTAACCCTTTTCAATCAATTCTGCAGTTAATTTATCCATATTGTCTTCACCTAAACGACCGCCGCCTGCCCAGCCACAATCCACTAGTACTGGGTCATCAAAAAATGGGCTATTTTCATATTGATACAATCTAAATCTTGCAAATCTGACCTCATGTTTTCCAGATCCTGGGCATACTTTTGCAACAATACAGTCTGTCGTTTCAATAAATTTGAATTTGTATGCACCTTTACGTTTAGGTTTTCCATTCATAGTAAAAGTTATACTATCATCAGCCTGTCTCAGAATGAAACCTTCCCAGCCCTCTTTTCTTGCTTTTAAGGCTATTTCCTCCGTAAAAGTTTTAATTTCCCTATCTCCAAAGAATTTTGTTATTTCCAGCCTCTCAAGAAAAGTCCGGTCTGTAACATCTTCACCATACCAGAATATTACGTCAAAAACGTTGTATTTGAAATGGTATCCTTCTGATATTAGATATTCGTATTTTAATTTAGCTTTAGCTTCAGTCGTAGTCTCCGTCGTAACGGCCTTGAGAACTTTTGGATCTTCTTGACCTTCTTTATCAAAGGCTACTAATTCTCCAATTACTAGTGATTCTTCCGGCAGTCGACTTAGCGTATTTCTGATTTCTCTAACAACACTTAAAATCTCAGTTATGGTTTTTATTCTTCTTGTATAACCAATTAGTTCCTTACCCGTATTATGCAATAAAATACAAGAACCATTGAATTTTCTTTCAGATAACCAGGTTTCGTCATAAGCATCATCTTTTTCCTTGAGTTTGCTAATAGGTTTACAGGGTGCAAAAGATTGTGTCAAAGTTGAACTAACTACTATTTTTTCCCCAAGAATAGCATCTTTACGGGTTTCAACATAACCCTCTTCTTTCTTCTTTTTAACTTTCCTTTCAAATTCTAGAAGTGCTTGTTCTTCATCCGTGGTTTCATTAGTTCTGCCTCTGTTTTTACCATAAACTGTTTCTTTTGTACTCTGTTTTTTACCATCTTCATCATCTTTTGATGTCCACCATTCAGTAAGAATTTCATTCTCTTTTACCTCTATTATCATATGCTTTAATCTTCCCGTAAGGTGTAATTGGTACAAGGTAGTCTTCATGCTAAATACGCTATAACTTAACCAGTATAAAAAGTGGGGCGAGGCCCGGGAATCGAACCCGGGACGAGGGAACCACAATCCCCCAGTTTAACCAAACTAGCCTAGCCTCGCCAAGTCATTGTCGATTGACAGGGTATTAGATAAAATTACTTGAATATCACAATATTTCTTTTGGCCTATACTCACCCCAAACTTTTCGGAGTGAATTACAAATTTCTCCAATCGTTACTTTTTCACTTACGGCCTTGATAAGATGAGGCATTAAATTTTCTTTAGTCATTGCTTTTTGTTCAATAATATCAATATAATCAGATACATTTCCTCTTGTTTCTCTTAAAACAGACAATTTATTGATTTGTTCTTGTATTGCCTCTTCATTTATTTTTGTAATATCTTCACTTTCCCCTTCTTTATCTTCTAAATAATCGTTAACACCGACTATAATTCTCTCCTTTCCTTCAACTTCTTTTTGGAATTTGTAAGCTGAGTCCATAATCTGGGATTGAACCCACCCCTCCTCAATACAGTTTAAGATTCCTCCTTTTGTGTCTATTTCTTCGATTAAGGAGTCTGTCTTGTCACATAGTTCTTGAGTCATTTTTTCTATAGTATAAGAACCTGCTAATGGGTCGACTGTATTTGGAATTCCAGATTCTTCAGCGATTATTTGTTGTGTTCTCAAAGCTACTTTTGCAGCTTTTTCTGACGGAAGTCCCAAAGCCTCATCCATAGCATTTGTATGCAGGCTCTGAGTTCCTCCGAGAACTGCAGAAAGGGCCTGTATTGCAGTTCTTACAACATTGTTGTGCGGTTGTTGCGCAGTTAATGTCGAACCTCCTGTTTGAGTATGGAACTTCATAGTCATTGATTTTTCATTTTTAGATCCAAATCTTTCAGATATGATATTAGCCCACATTTTTTTTGCCGCTCTGAATTTTGCAATTTCGTAAAGGAAATCATTGTGTCCATTAAAGAAAAATGTCATTCTTGGAGCAAAATCATCAATTTCTAATCCTTTTTCTATTGCGGCTTGAACATAAGCTATTCCGTTTGCTATAGTAAAAGCTAGTTCTTGTTCTGCAGTACATCCAGCTTCTCTTATGTGATATCCAGAAACTGAAATAGTATTCCAATTCGGAACTTTGTTAGCACAATATTCGAATACATCCGTTGTTAATCTCATTGAATCTTTTGGAGGGAAAATATAAGTCCCTCTTGCAATATATTCTTTCAAAATATCGTTTTGGATAGTTCCTCTTAATTTTCTTTGAGGAACTCCTTGATTTTTGCCTGTAGAGATGTACATTGCTAATAGAATAGATGCTGGAGCATTGATCGTCATACTAGTTGATACTTTATCCAGAGGAACTTGATCGAATAGAGCATCCATATCTTCTACAGAATCGATAGCAACTCCTACCTTTCCAACTTCTCCAGTTGCCATGGCGTCATCACTATCATAACCAATTTGAGTTGGTAAATCGAATGCAACAGACAGACCATTTTGCCCTTCAGAAAGTAAATATCGAAATCTTTCATTTGTTTCTTTGGCAGTACCAAATCCAGCATATTGTCTTATAGTCCATAATTTACCTCTGTATCCAGTGGCATGTATGCCTCTCGTGTAAGGAAATTTTCCAGGCAATTCTGTTTCAGAATCGTTCACATCTTCAGGAGTGTTTAGTATATCTCGTTCATCCAACAAAGTTTCTTTTCTTTCTGGGTACTTCTCTAGAGTTGGCTTGAGTGTCTCATCTTCCCATCGTTTTTTACTCATAAATTATCGTAACGTTGCCAATAAGGCCTATTATCATCCTTTTTATCATCTTCAGCTTTTTTCTCATCCAATATGTTGGTTGCTTTCGATTTTTCCGTCGAAACCCAAAATCTCTCAATTATTGCTAATTCATGATTAATAGAATCTGTTGGAGAATCGGAAAACCGTGGACCATCGAACCACATACTCTCACAATATGCACAACCATCAAGCGTTATTGTACTTGTCTCATTCTTTATTCTGGCATTAACTCTTTGAGCTACATGGCTTGTCATCTGGACAACTGCTACACTCATAATAACTACCCCAATTAAGATAATAATGGGATGGTCTCCACCGCCAAAGTCTAGACCTATTGGTCTATATTCACTAGCCTGATTTGGATCGTATTTGATTCCAATCTCTACCATTTTTTTGTTACATAGGGGGCAATTTAGGTCGCCTTCCTGACCTTTTTGTATAAACTCTAAGAGTAGGTCTTTTGTTTTATGTTCTCCAGTTAATTTCTGAAATAGATTTCGTGCACCTTCTGTAAGAGTCTCTACGCTAACTTTTACTCCGTCACATCCGCTACAAGTTAATAGTCCGTCTTCTTCTATTAGAGAACCTTTACAACCTCTAGGGCATAAGTGGACAATATCCGTTTTCCCTCCGGCTTTCCATCTACGATATTCTTCACTACCTTGAGATAAATTACTATCTTCTTTACTCATCTCTAGGCCTCTCAAATCTTCTGATATATATCAGCATTCTTCTGTGTAATTCATCGGCTACTTTCTGAGCTTCTCCAGGCCCCACTTTCATTGGCTCCATCCAGAAACAGTAGACGTTCGTGTGAATCTTGTTTTTGTAAAAATCAAGGATGCTCTTGAACAGATCCTTCTCAGTCCCAGTACTCCCCCAATCTACTAGTGGATTATCATAACAGAAAACTAAAGGCTGAATCATATGTCCGGTATTTTCAGCCGCTTTGAAAACT
>MPMD02074093.1_pt1 | contig 18009 bp, 13 predicted proteins | sample 1617291 | NCBI WGS metagenome assembly MPMD02 (sample SAMN05944810, study PRJNA350692) | marine metagenome | biome: marine; feature: ODZ; material: water; isolation source: 120 m water sample filtered on 30 um supor filter | place: Pacific Ocean | collected 2012-04-09 | depth 120m m | reverse complement strand
TGACGCAACCGAGGCGAGTAGCCCTCCCATTCCAGCCGACGCTCGTCACCGTTCACCCAGCCGACGAAGACGGCGCGCCCCTGCTTGGGGTGTACCTGGATACGCGGGGCCTGCTCGTCCAGGGCACGCGCAGGCAGGGGCACGATCAGCTCTCGGCTCTCCCCGGCCGCCAGCCCCAATTCAACCCGTGTCTGCCCCGCACTACCCATCTCCAAGAGCACACTCTGCAGGGGACCGCGCAGCTCAAGACGTCCGAACTCCAAGAGGTCTCCGCCGGCTCCCGAGTGCGAGTGGGCAGCCGTGGTGGCGATCAGGACAAGAGCACAGGATGCGATCCAAAGCGAGCGTTGGAGGAGCATCATGCGGACTCCTCTTCTGCGCCCGCGGGTTCGCGGTCCGTCGCGGCCGCCTCTTCGTTCTCTTCGTTATCTTCAGGGGATTGCACGGGCGGACTGGCCAGCAGCACGAGCCCCACGGCGAGAGCCGCGGGCAGGATCGGCCACTCAAAGTCCAGAGCGAGGGCACGCCCATGGGCCCACTCCAGCGGTGACAGTGAGGCATAGGCGGCCCAACCCTGTACAGCTCCTCCCGTCGCTCCATCCCAACCCGCCACGGCCTGCATTGCGGGAGCCAGCAGTACACACGTCAGCCAGCCCCAGCCGTAACGCAGCGCACCCCGATCCGAGCGGCCGGAACGCTGGGCCGCGACCTGCAGCAGGAGTGCCAGGAGCGCGCCGCAGGTAAGGGTCAGGCAGAGGTCCCCAGCGGGAAAGCCCGCGGCCTGGTCCAGAGCACCCGCCAGACACAAGAGCGGCCCCATGATCGCCAAGGACAGCCCGACCCGCGTGAAGAGGCCGGTCATCTGAATGGGGCGCCCTTCCGGGCCACTGGCACGCACGACCCGGGGTACGCCGGCCAGGGTGATCCAGATCAGCAGCATGCAAGCCGAACGCGGCAACCCCGCCAAGGCCTCCAAGCCCAGAGTGGGGCCGGCCAGAATGGCGAAGCAAAGCAGCCAGCCGATGGTTGCGGTTACCACCTGGGGGTCCTCCGGCCGAGCTCTGGAGTAGTCGGGCTCATTTGTGGTACTCGGGCTCGTCGAAGCGCACGTCCACTGCATCGAAGCCCCGTTCGAGAGCCTGGCTCACGTGCTTCCACTTGATCTCCACGGGCAACTCCCCCGGCCCCGCCTCACAGGGGGCGCGTCCAAAGTGAATGAGCCGACCGTGCGCCTTATCCCCCACGGCTTCCAACTCCAATCGTGCGCCTCCCGGGAGTCCATCAAAGGCCATCTCACTGGTGGCATCGATCAATATTCGCCCCAGACGCGTACGCTTCGAGCCGTCGAGGTGCGCATGCAGGGAGTGGGCAATGTCGAGAGCCGCCAGCACCGCCCCCCCCTGTAGCTCGCCCCCCACCTGCGGGGCGTCGGCTCCACCGTCATCGAAACCTGCCAGCATGGGGAGGAAGTACGCCTCATCATCAGAGCCCACCCGGTGAGGCACGTTGGCCGCCCCCGGCAGAAGCACACCGCGCACGTTCTTGTCATCGGTGATCATGGCCACCGGATAGTACTTGGATCCCCGGTGCACGCAGGCGATGGGTTGGTGCAGACGCAGGGAGATGTCGAGTCCGTCGGGCCAGATGAACCGCGCGGACCCGACCTCTGCTACGAAGGGCAGCTGTTCGATCATCGAGCACAAGCCCTCCAGAGCTCCTCGATCGTCTGCCCGCACCCGGCCTTGCTTGGCCAACGCCCCTCGCAAATCCTCGGACCATTGGGGCAGGGCCCCGGGGCATTCCCTGAAGAAGGCGCTGCGCGTCAGGTCCACCCACGCCCCAGTCCGCGAACGGGCCTCGCTCTCCGTCGTGCGCCAGACCCAGACGGCTCCCGCCAGGACTATGGCCAGGGGAATCCAGACGGGGACCGAGCCCGACTCCCTGGCAGGGCTTGCAGCGGTCCGCACCAATACGGTTTGGCGCGACGGCGCAGGAGCGTGAGCTTGAGGTCCCATCCCGGAGAGGTAGCTCCCGCGAGGGACAAGCCACTGCGCGGAGAGACCGTCCCGTCAGTTACGGGCCGTTACCAGACGCGTTTCCTTCATACCTTCCTCATTCACCAGACGGGAACCCCCGGAGCCTCCCGACAGGCGGCGGGTAGCCTCTTCGATGAACAGGTCCAGGGAGGTCTGGATCTCGACCACCTGATCCCGTGAGAGGGCGATGGTCTTGCCGGCCCCCTGGGAGTGCAGCTCGTGACCCAACAGACGGGAGACGACTTTGATGTGAGCGAGGTGGCGGTGGAGTTGGTTGCCTTGCTTGCTGTCCATGGTGTGTGATTCTGAGCTTCGGTGGAGGTGGATTCGTCGGACGCGCCGAGAGTCGCGGGTGGGCTTGGTGGCACCCCCCCTCAGCCTTCTCGGGCTCGGTGGCGGGGCACCAAGTAACTTTGATACCCAATTGGGAGGGTCCGGCTCAAGAACTGACTTGTGAAGTCCCCTGGGATTGCCAATCCTCCCCATCCCATGCCTCAAGACCCATCCAGCAATTCTGGCGACACACCCTTCGGGTTTCTCCCCGCGGAGCCCTCGCCCCCTGAGAAGGGGGAGCGCCTGAGCGAGTGGAAGGGATACCAGCTTCTGCCCTTCCAGATCCAGGCCGTGGAGGCGGTGCGCAAGGGCCGCAATGTTCTGGTGGCAGCGCCTACGGGATCGGGCAAGACCCTGGTGGCCGAGTACGCCATCGAGGACGCGGTGCAGCGCGGCAAGCGTTGCATCTACACCTCTCCGATCAAGGCCCTCTCCAACCAGAAGTACAGGGATTTCCGAGACGACCCGGAGGTGGACGTCGGGCTCATGACCGGAGACGTCACGATCCACCCCCAGGGCCGGGTGCTCATCATGACCACCGAGATCCTGCGCAACGCGATCTTCGAGAACCCCAGTCTCCTGGACGACGTGGGCTTCGTTGTCTTCGACGAGATCCACTTCATGGACGACAGGGAGCGCGGAACGGTCTGGGAGGAGAGCCTGATCTTCCTGCCCGAGAGCGTGCGTCTGATCTGCCTCTCGGCCACGGTGAGCAACGTGGAGCAGCTGGGGTCCTGGCTGAGCGAGATCCGCACGCAGCCCATGGAGGTCGTGCGCGAATCCCGGCGACCGGTGCCCCTGGCCCACTACTGCTGGACGGAGCGCAACGGCACCTTTATTCCCGGCAAGCTCAAGGGCATCCGCAACCGCGCGCAATCAGCAAAGGCAGCAGGGGGTAACCGCAGGGGTGGACGACGTGGGAGCCGCGGTCGACGGGGACGGCGCGGTGGCGGAGGCTTCAGCGCACCCCCCGATCCGACGCCCCTGTTCGATGAGTTGATCGCCGAGAAAGAGATGCCCGCGCTGGTCTTCTCCTTCTCGCGCAAGGACTGCGAGCGTCTGGCTCGACGGAACGAGCACCGCCAGCTGCTCTCCCCCGAAGAGACCAAGGCCATGGAGGCGCTCCAGCTGGAGCTGGTCCATCTCTTTCAGATGCCCGAACGCACCCTGCGTGGAGAGATCTTCGCCCTGGCCCGGGGCGGTGTGGGCTACCACCACGCAGGTATGCTGCCGGTCTTCAAGGAGATGGTGGAGCGCATGTTCACCGCGGGTCTCCTGAAGATGCTCTTCACCACCGAGACCTTCGCGCTCGGGATCAACATGCCCGCGCGCTCGGTGGTCTTCAACGCCCTGCGCAAGTTCGATGGGGTGTCCTTCGACTACCTGCGGACCCGAGACTTCCTGCAGATGGCCGGGCGCGCCGGGCGGCAGGGGATCGACACCAAGGGCCAGGTCTACTGCGTGCTGGGCGACCGGGACCTGCTCGAGGCTCCCCTCGAGCGGCTCTTCGCCGGCAAGCCGGAGGCGGTCACCAGCCGCTTCAACCTCTCCTACTCCTCGATCCTGCATCTGGTGGAACGGGTCGGGCGCGAGTACCTGCACGAAGCCTGGGAGCGGTCCTTCCACTGCTACCAGGGGCGCGAAGGCAATGAGAAAGCCCGCAAGAGGCAGCGCAGGGACCAGCGCCGCTCCATCGACCGCTACCTCGCGCTGCTCGACGAGCTGGAGTACCTGGACGGGGACTCGCTGACTCCCCGGGGCCGGGTGGCCTGCACCTTGAACGGCTACGAGCTGCAGATGAGCGAGCTCCTCTTCTGCGGCACCCTCGAGAACCTGAATCCCAAGGCCCTGGCCACGGTGCTGGTGGGCCTGGTCTATGAGGAGCGCCGGCGGCACGACCCGCCACGGGTGCCCGAGCGTATGTATGGGGCCCTGCGCCGCTCCGTCTCAGGGGTGGTCAGGGAGATCAACGGGCTGGAGGCGCGCCTGGGTATCGACCCGCCCGTCAAGCGCCCGGACTGGGGCCTGACGCCTGCCGTGCAGCGGTGGTACGAGGGGGCGGATCTGGAGGAGCTGGAGGAGCTGGGCGGCTCGACCTCCGGGGACATCTGCCGGGTCTTCCGCATGAGCGTCCAGCTCATGCGCAATGTGAGACGGGCCGTGGGTCCCGAATCAGACCTCTCAGACCTGCTCCAGGACGCTGTCACGGCCCTCAACCGGGACGAAATCGACGCCCGCAAGCAATTGGAGCTGGGGTAGGGGGCCAATTACCCGGTTGCCGGGGGCAACAGGGGGGGTAGGCGATTGCACAGGCCCGTGACTCCGGTACAATCGGCAGATAGGGTCTGCCCGGGAAACGCTCCGGACACCTCTTCTCCCCCCACCCCGCAGACCCCCAACGCATGCTCCTGTCCTTCACCCTCGCGGTACTGCCCGCGATCGGGCCCGCGCCCGTACACCCCCTGACCAGTGCTGCAGCTGAAAGAGCTCCGCATGGTGTGGTTGCCGGCCAGGACAGCGGCAAGGAGTCCTCGACGAGTGCACTCGTTGGTGACGACACCAAGACGTTGGTTCGCCTGACCACCTCGGACAGGGTGCACCTGGCGGCCAACTACTATCCGCCGCGCTCGAAGACAAAGCGCGCCCCGGCCATCATCCTGCTCCACGATGCCGGCGGTCAGCGCAAGGGCCTGCAGCCCATGGCCGAGTACCTGAACAAGAAGGGCTTTGCCATCCTGCTACTGGACCTGCGCAGCCACGGTGATAGCGCAACCGAAAAAATGGACTGGTCCAAGCTGGACGAGCGCGGCCGCAGCACTCAGTGGGCCTTCGCCAGTCGGGACATGGCCGCCGCGGCCAAGTTCCTGAGAGGACAGAAGGGTGTCCATACGGCCAACCTGACCGTGATCGGGCTTGGAGCGGGTTCAAGCCTGGCCCTGCGCCACGCGCAGGACGACGAAAACGTACGCGCCACCGTGCTGCTCAATCCGCCGCAGAAGGCGTTGGGCCTCAAGATGGCAAACGCCCTGGTAGACCTGGGTGGTTTGCCCACCCTGATCGTGAGCCCCAAGGAGTGCCGCGAGGACCACTCCGGCCTCCAGAGCCAGTGCCACGAGGAGAACGACGGTCTCAAGTACGTGGATCTGCAGAGCCTCAAGTCCAGCGCCAAAGACATGCTGGCGGACAAGCGTCTGAACAACGGCGTCTACACGTGGCTCAAGGCCAACGTGCTGTCCTCGAAGGAGTAGAGCCTCAGGGGAAGTGGCGGCGAGTCCGTCCGGTCGGACCCCCAGAACGGGAATAGGACGTTCTCGTGCTTTGATCGGACACCCGGAATTGGTCCAATCGGTCTACCTCCCGAAGGTAGCTGACATTGACCAACCCTCCCCAGGAACCGCAACACCCCTCGTCTTCGGCTCCTGACTTGGGGGCTCCTGACTTGGGGGCTCCTGACTTGGGGGCTCCTGACCTGGGAGACGAAGAGCGCTCATGGTTGTTCGCCGAGGGGGACGCGAACCCGGACGGGGAGCCGTCGGGCGAGGACCTCAAGACCTGGGAGCTACCCAGCATGCCCCCGCGCAGCAGGGCGCTGGGGACCGTGGATGAGCGCGTGGAGAGCATCCAGGAGGCTGTGCGACGCATCTTCGGGTTTGACGGTCTGCACCCGATCCAGGAGCAGGCCGTGCGGGCCACCCTGGAAGGCAAGGACAGCCTGGTGGTCCTCCCCACGGGCGGCGGCAAGAGCCTGTGCTTCCAAGCCCCGGCCCTGACCGAACCAGGCCTGGCTCTGGTGGTCAGCCCCCTGATCGCCCTGATGAAGGACCAGATCGACGGGCTCAACGCCAGCGGCGTCCCGGCCCGCATGTGGACCAGCGCCCAGAGCAGTGAGGACATCCGCGCCGTTCAGCGGGAACTGGATGACGGCCAGCTGAGCTTGCTCTACGTCTCCCCCGAACGCCTGGCAGCACCCGGGTTCCTGGAGCGGGTGATACGTGCCGGAGCCTGGATGGTGGCCGTGGACGAGGCACACTGCATCAGCCACTGGGGCCACGACTTCAGACCCGAGTACCGCATGCTGGGTGAGCTGAAGGCGCGCCATCCCGACCTGATCGTGACGGCTCTGACAGCCACGGCTACACCCCGCGTACAGGCGGACATCGTGAGCGCGCTGGGCCTGCACCTGCCCCTGGAGTTGGTAGCCAGCTGCGACAGACCCAACCTCACCTACCGCGCCCTGCCCCGCACCGATCTGGTGGGTCAGTGCATGCAGGTCATCGACCGCCACCCGCTCCAAGCGGGCATCATCTACTGCCTGCGGCGCAAGGACACCGAGTCCCTGGCCCGCAAGCTGGCCGGAAACGGAGTGCGCTGCATGCCCTACCACGCGGGCCTCACGAGCCAGCAGCGCCACAAGGCCCAGGACTCCTTCCTCTCCGAAGGAACGGATGTGATCGTGGCCACGGTGGCCTTCGGCATGGGCATCGATCGACCCGACGTGCGCTTTGTGATCCACGCCAGCCTGCCCAAGGGCATTGAGCAGTACAGCCAGGAGACGGGCCGCGCCGGGCGCGATGGCTTGAGCGCAGAGTGCGTCATGCTGTATTCGGGTGCCGACTACCACCTCTGGCGCAGCATCCTGGAGCGCAGCGCTCGCGAGGGCGCTGAAGAGGGGCTGGAGGGCATGGATCAGTTTCTTGCGACCGCCCTGGATCGTCTCTCGGAGCTTTGGACCCTGGCCGGGCGTGCCACATGCCGTCACCGGGCATTGGTGGAGCACTTTGGCCAAACCTGGGAGAGCGAGGACTGCGGTGCGTGCGATGTGTGCCTGGGGGAGCTGGAGGAGGTCTCCGATGCCACCGTCGTCGCCCAGAAGATCCTCTCGTGCGTTGTGCGCTGCGACCAACGGTACGGCGCCGCCCATGTCAGCGACGTCCTGCGCGGGGCGGACACCGCGCGCATACGCGAGCGGGGACACGACTCCCTCAGTACCTACGGGCTACTGAAGGATCAACCGGGGCGCGGGATCCGCTCTTGGATCGATCAACTCCTGGGCCTGGGGCATCTTGCCCTGGCGCGCGGGGACTACCCCACCCTCTCCCTGACCGAATCCGGTGCGGGGGTCCTGCGCGGGGAGACCGACGTCAGCCTGTTTCTGCCGCGACTTCCCAAGGGAACCAGACGCAAGACCTCCCCCCTGGCCAGCGCCACCGAGAAGGGGGGCCCCGAGCCCGATCCCAAGCTGTTTGAACACCTGCGCAGCCTGCGCCGGAAGCTGGCCAGGGAACGTGGTGTTCCCCCCTATATCCTCTTCAACGACCGCACGCTGGCCCTCATGGCCGCCCACCGACCCAGCACAAGAGAGGACCTCCTGGCTCTGAAGGGGGTGGGAGAGCGCAAAGCGACGGACCCCGGCCCCCTGTTCCTGGAAGCGATCGCCGGTTTCGCTGGGACAGCAGTCCCCATTCTGGATGAAGAGTCCGCTGCTGAAGCAGGGGCCGGCAACCCATAGGGATGCCCCACTCCTGGACTGCCAGGGGCCTTTTCACTGCGACAGGCTCAATCTGATATCCCAGCCGCGATTGCACCTTTTACGAAGTTGCATTTCGGAATAGAGCTACAGATGAGCCCTTCAGGGCGACCGATAGGAGGACTGACCCACCCCGGGTCCCCCACCGTGGCGCCATCGCCGGCATGAGCCGGCACGCTCGGCGGGGACCGCACACCACCCGCCTATACAGTCATGCGCGCCTCCCACTCCCTTCGCTTCGCCCAGTCCTGCCTGCCCCTGGTCCTTGTCTGCTCCGTGATGTCCCCGGAAACGAGGGCCCACGAGAAACAGACATCGGACCTCAGCGCACCCTGCCTGGTGCATTGGCAGCGCAAGACCTTTGAGCCGGGTCAGTGGCCCGTCGAGTTGCCGGCAGCGGGCCAGTCTCTCATCTCTTCCTGGCGCGGCTGGGCCCAGGAGATGGGGTATCGGATGGACTTCGATCCGGACATGCGCGTCATGAGCCTCTCAAGCACGGCCCACAATCGCTCGGTCTGCAAGGAAGACAAGCTGGTCGAGCGCACGCTCAGAGCATTCGACCGCCGCCTGCAGGCTCCAAGTTCGCGGCCCGGGGGCTCCGATGATGGACTGATCGAAGAACGCGTGGAGGCGCCCGTGACTCTCTTGCGCCTGAACAACCGCGCGGACTATCTGACCGTGCTCGATTTCCTGAGCGTCACGCGTCCGGAACTGCGCACCTGGGCGCAGGACATGGAGTCCCAGTCCGGGTTCATCCTGGCCGAGCCCCTGTGCGCAGCCTGGATCGAGAACGGTGTCGAGCAGGACGGTTACCGCCCGGGCAACGAGATGGTCCACCGGCTCGCATCGGCCCTTTGCCAGTCACGCTTCGGAATAGTCCCCCACTGGCTCGAACGGGGAGTGGCATGGGACGTGGAGTTCGAGGTCCAACACTCCATCCACTGCTTCCCAGACCGTGATGGAGACATCGACAACGACCAGCACAAGCAATGGGAGCAGGACCTCAAGGACCTGTGGCGCAATCGCACGAATGCCTCCCTGGCCCTTGAAGACATGGCCATCTGGCAGCCCGGTACCTACAACGAAACCTGCGCTGGCATGTCCTGGGCACTGGTACGTTTCCTTCAGGAGTACCGCGAGGACTCTCTGTCCCCGATCCTGTACGACCTGGGTGTCTATCAGGCGAAACAGACCCGGGAGTCGAACTCCGCAGGGATGAAGGTCCCCACTCCCGCCACGGTCACGGAGAGCGTCCTGCGCCGCCACACCGGCAACCAGACGCTGGCCGAGGTGACGGAGTTCTTCCAGCGCGGGAATCGCTACTACCCGAGCCGCTGACCCCAGAGGCCCAGCGGGCCTTCCTCGACCCGTTGGGCTAAGATGACGGGGTGCGCCCCTCGCCTCTCTTGTTCCTGGTTGGACTGGCAGCCCTTGTAGCCTGCGGGCTGCTCTGGCTTGGCCACGGCGAGTCACGTCCCCTCCCAGGCCCAACGCCCGGGCCTCTGGGGCCGTCCACCGGCCCCGAGCAGGCAGCAGAGCCCCAGTCCCCGCTCCTGGCCCCAGATCAACAAGAGGCCGACGCGGGGCCCCAGCGTGCGGAGATTCCCGCCGACCTCTCGGCAGCCGAACAGATCCCTCCCCGCGATACCGTGGGCGACCTCTCCCTCACCTTGCGCGTGCGAGATGACCGGGGCATGCCGGTCGAGTTGATCCTGCTCCACGCCTACCACACACCCGCCCCCCTGGAGGACGGCACTCAACCCGTCACCAGTCATCTGGCCCGCTCAGTGGGTGAGGCTTCTGGGATCTTCGAGGTGACGGGGTTCTGCGAGGGTGAATGGAGAGTGATCCTCAGCGCGCCGGCCTTCGGCTGGCGTCGAGGCCGGGGACGCGAGATGATCACGGTCCTGCTGCCCCACGACCCGGGATTCCTCGACGTCGTCCTGGCACGCCCCGCAACTGTACGAGGCCAGGTTCTGGATGCCGACGGCAAGCCTCTTGCGGGAGTCCGGGTCTTGGCCAACCTCAACGAGAGCGAGCAGTCCGACGAGTACGGGGTGTTCGAATTCTCCTCCCTGGCCTCTGGCTCCGTGACCTTGAGGGCCTCACTGGGGCCGGCAAGAGCGGAGACGGAGCTGAACCTGCTCCCTGGTGCCGAGTTGCGCGACGTGATCATCCGCTTCCCCGCTGCGGGACGCATCGATGGCTGGGTGTTCACGGCCCAGAACGAGGCTGCGGCCGGGATCGACGTCGTGCTCTTGTCGGGTAGGGACAAGCTGGCCAGCACGCGCACGAACGAATTCGGGGAGTTCATCTTCGAGCCGGTGCTGCCTGGCGAATACCTGGTTGGGGCCATCTTCATGGATCTCTCCGAGGATTCGGGCCCTGATTTCTGGGAGAGGCTGCACACCCAGAAGGTGGCCGTCCAAGCAGGGGAGACGACGGAGGTCACGATGCAGATCGTCAAACCCGAGTCCCCGGTACGCATTTTCGGTACCGTCACGATGGCTGGGGAACCCGTGGCCCACGGCCACCTGTACGCCATCTCCGAGGGGGGGCCGGCCCTCGAGAAGGCACGCTATGCCGTCCTCGATGAGAACGGCTCCTATTCCATGGAGCTCGTCTCCCCCGGTCCCGTGGTCTTCTATCAGAAGACCTCCTCGCCGCCCGTTTCGGTAGCAGACGTGCCTCCGGTCGCCGAGTACCGGCACGACATCACGATTCCCACGGGATCCATCACCGCCTTGGTCAAGGGCGGGAAGCCGCCCGTGGTGGTTCTGCTGCACGCAGTCGAGAATCTGCCGGTCGATTGGGAGCGGAGAAGCAGCTCCATTCGCACCACCGACACCCAGGCCACGTTTACCCAGGTCATGCCAGGGCGGTTCGCACTCACTGCCCGTGACGATACCGGGCGGGTGGCCTCCCCCCATGAGGTTGTGCTGGGCGCAGATCAGGAGCAGACCGTGACCCTGGAGTTCACGGCGACGGCCAGCGTGTCGGGCACGCTTGTCGACCCGGAGGGACGGCCGGTCCCCGAGGCGACCGTCGCGGCCCTTGCGGAACACGCGGTCCCGGCCGGCAGCACGCGCACTGACGCACAGGGGCGCTTCACGCTGGGAGATCTTGCGCCGGGCAAGACCACCATACTTGCGAGCAAGGGTCAGCAGTGCTGCACACACGCCTGCCGCCTGGAGGAAGGCTCAGCGGCCGATGTTGAGCTCGTGATGGTCGAGGGGGGGAGCGTACTCGTCCAGGTCGTCGACAGCGCGGGCCGGGCCCAGGGTGCCAACGTGCGACTCCTGGATGCAGCTCAGCGAGAGTACGTGCCGCTGTCCACATCTGATTCCTACTCCTCCAGCGCCAAGAACCTGGCGGAGGTGCAGCTCTCCAGGTCCAGCTTCGACGCCCTGCCCCCCGGCCGCTATACCATCCGAGCGAGAACCCTGGTGGCGGGCAACGTGGCTGAGGGCAGCGTCCTGATCGAAGCGGGTGAACGCAAGATCAAGACGCTCATCGCCGACTAGGCCCGTGCGCGCTCGCGCAGGTACTCGAGCAGGCTGGTCATGTCCTCGGGCAGGGGAGCCTCGAAGCTCACCTCCTGGCCCGATCCAGGATGGTTCAGGACGAGGCTCGCCGCGTGAAGAGCCTGGCGACCCATGGAGGGTGCGTCCTCAGGAAGTGGGACGGGCAGCGCACCGGGGTGTCGGTACACACGGTCCCCCACGATCGGGTGTCCGAGGTGCGTCAGGTGAACGCGCAGTTGATGGGTACGCCCGGTCTTGGGGTGAGCGGCGACAAAGGAGAACCCACTCAAGCGCTCTCGTACCTCGACCAGGGTGGACGCCTCGCGACCCTCTCCCTCATCCGTGACGCGATAGCGGTCTCGACGCCGAGTGTCGATCCCGATGGGCTCACGCACCCACTCGTTGTCAAAGCGCGGCTCGCCGTGACACAAGGCGAGGTAGGTCTTGTGCACACGCCGCTCCTTGAATTGCAGCTTGAGGTTCTCAAGCGCCTCGGGGGTACGACCCAAGACCATCACTCCACTGGTCAAGCGATCCAGGCGATGGACAATGCCCGCACGCCCTTCGCCCTGCACCTCGGGCAGCTCGCCGAAGCGCTCCTGGGCCAGGTCTGCCACCGTGCCCCCGGCAACTCTATCCGTGGGGTGCACCAGCAGTCCGGCGGGTTTGTGGATCACGATCAGGTGCTCATCGTCATGCAGGACGTCGAGGGTCCGAATGGGGCGCCCGGCGGGAGTGGTGGCCACCTCGGCCTCGGGTGCCTCGACGAGGATTTCCTGCCCACCCTTCAGGCGCAGACCCGGCCGCGCCGCACGCTCTTCGTCCACCCGCACCCGGCCGGCCTTGATCAGGGTCTGGATACGCGACCTGGAGATGCCGCCCAGGCACTCCACAAGGAGCAGATCGAGGCGCTTGCCTTCCGATTCGGAGGCAACCCGGAAGGACTGGGTTTCGGAGAGGGGCTTCATGATTGCTTGCTCGGGCTGAGGGCTTGGGATGATAGGGTAAACCACTCTGTTTCCCCCACCCCCGGCTTGCTGCAAGTCCCCGGTCCGCTCCCCGCTCCGCCGCAACCATGCACACCACCGCGAAGAAGGTACTCCTCGTCGATGACGAAATCGGCACGCTTGAGGTGATGGGCACGCTCCTTGAGGCCCAGGGCTTCAGCGTGGGTTTCGCCGCCTCGTCAAGCGATGCCAGGCGGCAGTTGGAATCCACCCCCTTCGATGCGGTCGTCAGCGACGTGATGTTTGACGGTCACCCGGAGGGCACCCAGATCCTGGCCATGACACGGGAGGTGCGACCCGAGGCCATCGTGATCCTGATGACCGGGTATCCACAGATCGACGGGGCCGTGGCCGCCATCAAGGACGGGGCAGTGGACTACCTGCAGAAGCCGGTGGACTCCTCGGTCCTGGGCGCCACCATCCACCGCGCCCTGCGTGAACGCGACCTGCGGGGCCAGCAGGAGGAGTTCACGTTCCAGAGCATGGTGGACATCCTCTCGGACCTGGTCTCCCAGACCATCGAACGCGTGGACCCCTACACCGCAGGTCACGGAGAGCGCACGCGCAAGTACTGCCGTGAGATAGCCAGCGGCCTGGGCCTTGATCGGGTCACGACCGAGCGCCTGGAGCTGGCCGCCATCGCCCACGACTACGGGAAGATCTACCTGGACGACCTGGGCTTCCTCACCAAGAAGGGGCCTCTGACTTCAGCGGAGTACAAGGAGGTGCAGCGCCACCCCGAGGTAGGCGCTACCAAGCTCGGAGATCATCGCGAGCTGAAGGACGTTTGCCGCTTCGTAGCCGAACACCACGAGCGCTGGGACGGCGCCGGTTATCCCCTGCGCTTGAAGGGCAAGGAGATTTCCGCTGCCGGCCGCATCCTGGGCGTGGTTGAGGTATTCGACTCGTTGACCACCAAGCGCTCCTACAAGAACCCGTGGAGCCTGGACAAGACCATCGACTTCTTCGAGGCCCAGTCCGGAAAGGCCTTCGAGCCCGAGGTCCTCGACACCTTCCTGCGCCAACTCGAGACCCAGGGGGCCGCCTGGCTGAATGCTCCGCAACGGGATCTGGAGGCAGCGGGAATAGCCCCCGCCGCTGACGTGGGAGACGGCGCCCGTCAAGCCTGATCCACGGCCCCCGGAGGGGGTGGTGCAGATGCAGGTCGGTGCCGATCTTGCGCCACACGGGGTGATCGCTATCCTTGTTGCCCCATTGGTTGTGTTACGCGCCCCCCTTGGGCGGGTAGTGAACACCGGATGGCACCAGCCCCCTGCTTCGGAAGGGGTTGGAACCCACTCTCGGCCTCTGCCCCGGCCCTCTCCTAGACCACCTGCGCTGCCTATGCTGCTCCCTCCTACGCTCCTCACCATTGCCCTGTCCGCAACCTCGCTGGTCCACGGTTCGGATCCGGCGGACCTCCAGGGAACAGAGTCCCTGACTCCCCCGGGCCTCTTGGAGTTGAACGGCGGCACAACCGTCGTGGGCTCCACGCCCAAGGAGATCCAGATCCTGGTGGACACGATCCCCGGTGCAGCAAGCGCTCTGCGAGTGCTGGATGCCGAGACACCCCAGCGGCGAATCGCAGTGACCAAGTTCTACTACGGCGTGACAGAGCTCACTCATGAGCAGTACGCCGCCTTTGCACGCGCCACCGGCTACCGTCCCCTTCAGGACTGGGGCGCCAAGGCCATCGAGGCGGGACGCCTGGCTTGGTTCGAAGAGATGAACACGATCAACGAGCAGCGCAGAGCGGAAGGCAAGCCCGTCCTGCGTGAGAAGTTTGATACTGCAGCCTGGTGGGAGGAGAACTGGAAGGACTCGGAGTGGGATGTACCCGACGACATCAAGCTCATGCCGGTCACCCACGTGAACTTCGCCGATGCTGAGGCCTACTGCGCATGGGCTGGAGTGCGACTGCCCACAGAGGAAGAGTACCAGCACGCGGTGCGCGGCTCGGGCAAGGATCCCTACCCCTGGGGAGATGAATGGGAGACAGGCAAGTACTGCGGCACAAGCGAGGTGCGAGGACACGCCAAGCCCTATCAGGTCGCCCACTTCGAGGAGGGCAAGTCCAAGGAGGGTCTCTACGAGTTGTCCGGCAATGTCTGGGAGTGGACCTCGAGCCCCTACATCGCCCCTGAGAAATTCAAGAAGAACACCTACAAGGTAGAAGGCGAGAAGAAGTCGTTCTCGCCGCGCTGGAACGGCAACAAGCGCATCGTGGTCGGAGGTTCCTTCCAGAACCCGCGCTTCGCGGCCCGCTGTACTGTACGCCGCGCAACGCCTCGAGATGAGGTCACCAACGCCATGGGCTTCCGCATCGCGGCCTCGACCGGCCCAGGAATGGACATGGCCCGCTCGCTCTTCAACTCAAAGGTCAAGCACTCCGACTTCAGGCCCGAAGGCGTGACCTACGCCCCGGATCAGGTGATCGCCAAGGATCGCTGGATTGCAGAGACCAATGGCGAGGGTTCCCCGGACAACTATGGGATCATTGGGGACTACCAGTACGTCCTGTTCGTGCCGCTGGCCGAGCTCGAGGAGACCCAGGACGCCAGCTTCCGGCGAGACAGTCTGAGCCTCCTTGCCCCTCTGGGTTTCCTCTGCATCAAGGAGCCCATGCTCCAGCCGGCCCTGGCGCCGGGCAACTACTTCCTGTCCTTCAGAGCCGCGGGCGAGACCCCGGAGCCGAAAGTCGAGGAAGGCGAGGAAGGCGAGGATGACGGGGTACAAGCTGAGCCTGAAACCCCCGTGCTGGATTCCCTCCTTGAGGGCCTCAACCTGGACGTGGACAACCTGCTGCTGGTCGATGCCCAGACAGGGGAGCGAGCTGCTGGGTTCGAGATACCAGGCATGGCATTTGGCAAGGGCGAGCCCGGTGGCAGCTGGTCCAAGATCGTCAAGACGCACAAGGAAGTCGACCCGAACAACCCCAAGAAACAGATCGACGTCTCTGAAGACTGGCTGCGGTGCGACATCCGCATCGGCACGAAGATTCGGCGCCGCTCTCTGATCTTCGGCCTGGAGATGATGCCGGACCCCGCTCACTTCACCAGCAAGTGGCGTAAGTAGGCTCAGGCCCCGACTGACCCACTCTCGCCATGACCACGGTCATCGTCACCCGCAAGAACGGGAAGGTCTGCATCGCTGCCGACTCACTCGCCAAGTACGGCAGCACCATGGAGAGTGCGACCCTGATCGCCAATAGCGACAAGCTCGTGCAGGTGGGCGATGCCTGGCTCGCCCCGACGGGACCGGCGAGCGCGCAGCTGCTCCTCCACAGCTACTTCGCGGACGAGAAACGGGCGCGGGATTTCTCCAGCACCCACGGCATCTTCGAAACCTTCGTGGACATGCAGGGCATCTTGAAGGACGACTACTTCCTGAACCCCAAGGAGGACGAGCGCGATCCCTTTGACTCCCTGCAGATGGAGATCCTGATTGCCTCCCCGGCAGGCATTTTTGGGGTCTACCCCCTGCGCTCCATCCAGGAGTACACGCGCTACTACGCCTTTGGCAGCGGCGCGGAGTACGCCCTGGGCGCCATGCACAACGCCTACGAGGCCTGCCCGGACGCGAGCAGTGTGGCCCAGGCGGGACTGGCAGCGGCCGAGTCGCTGGATGACTCCACCGGCCTGCCCTTCACCCTGGAAGAGATCACTCTGGACCAGGCTTGAGCCGGCGGTAGCGCAAGGCGCTGACGCGGCCCGTGGTCAGGAAGGTGGACAGGCCCAAGGGACGGTTGAGCTGCACCTCGGGACGCAGGCTGAAGTCGTGCGCGGCCAGGGCCAGATCCACGATCAGCTCCTCGTCGAGAAAGCAGCGCAGGCGACCGCCGCCCACCCGGATGCGGATGTGGTAGTCACGCCCGGTCTCAAAGTGCACGAAGCGCCGGGTCGGGTTGCTCGATGCATCCTCGCCGTCCACGCAGGACAGCCCGGTCAGGGTCCCGCCCCACCCTCCCAGGACAAGCGTCGCGTGCTGATCCTGTACAGGGAACGTCAGCCCACAGAAGAAGTCCGACCCCGAAAGACGTGCGGCCGCGCACTCGAGCTCGTAGTCACGAGTGGGGAAGGCTCCGGGATAGGTCACTCCCGTCAGAGGCGAGCCGAAGGGCAGAATGAGCGCCCCGTCCTCGACGTGCACCTCGCCCTCGCCCCCGAATGAGGTTGGCACGAGCGCCCCCAGCCCGCGTCCATCGAAGAGCTGCGTCCATGGCCCGGGACGCAGGTCGTCTTCCGTGAGCGGAACGACGGACGGCTCCGGGGATCCTGCGCAGGCCGCAACGAGTGTCAGGGCAGCTAGCGGCTCGAGCCTCACGCGCCGTAGCGCTCCTCGAGCATGGCCAGGGCAGCGCGCACGCCAAAGGCGTCCCCGCCGACCGGGCGTCCCGCCTGGGCGGAATCCGTCCAGCCCATGGTGTCCACGTGGGCCCAGGCCTGGTCGGTGGAGATGAACTCGCGCAGGAACAGGGCGGCGGTGATGGCGCCCCCCATCCCTGTGGTGCCGATGTTGTTGAGGTCGGCCACGGGGCTGTCGATGAAGCGTCGATAGGGCTCGTGCAGGGGCATGCGCCAGAGTGGATCGGTCACGCTGCGGCCGGCGGCCAGGTAGGCATCAGCCCAGGCGTTGTCGTTGCAGAAGAGCGCGGGCAGCTCCGTGCCCAGGGCCACCCGCGCCGCACCGGTCAGCGTGGCGAAGTCCAGGATCAGGTCGGGGCCCTCGCTATCCGCCTCGGCCAGGGCATCAGCCAGGACGAGTCGGCCCTCCGCATCGGTGTTGCCCACCTCGACGGTCTTGCCCTTGCGCGTGTTGAGCACGTCCAGGGGCCGGAAGGCGTTGCCCGACACGGCGTTCTCGACGCACGGCACGAGCAGGCGCAGGCGCACGGACAGGCCAGCTGCCATCACGGCGTGGGCCAAGGCCAGGGCCGAGGCCGAGCCGCCCATGTCTTTCTTCATCAACTTCATGCCCGCCGAAGGCTTGAGGTCGAGCCCGCCCGAGTCAAACACCACGCCCTTGCCCACCAGGGTGATCTTGGGCGCGTCTTCCGCCCCCCAGGTCAGATCCGCCAGGCGAGGGGCGCGGTCCGCGGCCCGGCCCACCGCGTGGATGCAGGGGTAGTTCTGGGTCAGGAGATCTTCACCCTCGATGCAGGTGAACTGCGCTCCGTGCCGCCCGGCCACACCCTCGATGGTGCCCGCCAGCTCAGCGGGGCCCATGTCCTCAGCCGGGGTGTTGACCATGTCGCGTGCCAGGGCCACGGCCTCGGCCTGGCGCGTCACGGCCTCGCGGTCGGCGCCCTCGGGCCAAGCACAGCACGGCAGGTCCGTCTCGGCGGCCTTGTAGCGCGTGAACCGGTAGCAGGCCAGGGCCCAACCCAGAGCCGCGCGGGTGGCCTGGTCCGGATCCACTTCCTGGATCTGGAACACGGCTGGTGGCGAAGAGACCGGCAGGGTCGGGACCAGGGCCGCCCAGTCCCACAAGGTGGCCTCGTCCGGCACACCGAAGAGAACCCGCTCCACGCTTCCCCCCGCACCCGGCATGACCAGGCTCTGACCCGGCTTACCCTCGAAGCC
>MPMD02253860.1_pt1 | contig 18021 bp, 12 predicted proteins | sample 1617291 | NCBI WGS metagenome assembly MPMD02 (sample SAMN05944810, study PRJNA350692) | marine metagenome | biome: marine; feature: ODZ; material: water; isolation source: 120 m water sample filtered on 30 um supor filter | place: Pacific Ocean | collected 2012-04-09 | depth 120m m | reverse complement strand
CTATAACTAGTGCAGCCGATGACGAAGTTCTTGTGTATGATAGTGGAACTTCAAAATGGGTAAATGAAACATTACTAACAACAAAAGTTGACGAAGGCACTAATTTATATTATACAGATGCAAGAGTAGATGCATATATTAACGCAAGTATAACAACAGATGATGTTAGCGAAGGCGCAAACTTATACTATACAGATGCCCGTTGGAATACTAAAATGACAGCCGCTGACACAGGTGACTTGTCAGAAGGTTCGAACTTATACTACACAGACGCAAGAGCAGATGCACGTATAACAGCCGCTGACACAGGTGACTTATCAGAAGGTTCAAACTTATACTACACTAATGCTAGAGCAGATGCAAGAATAGCATTAGCGGATATCAGTGATTTAGCAGATGTACATACAGCAGCTCCAACAGAAGGCGATGTATTAGCATGGGATACTACAAACTCAAGATGGGAGCCACATACTCACCAAGCTATAATACTTGCAAATGATATTAATGAAACACACATAGATTGGGGCGCAGGTGCAAACCAAGTAAGTACAGCAGATGTTCCAGAAAATACAAACTTATACTACACAGACGCTCGTTGGGATACTAAATTAGCGGCTGCTGACACAGGTGACTTATCAGAAGGTTCAAATTTATATTATACAGATGCAAGAGCAGATGCAAGAATAGCACTTGCAGGCAGTGCTAACTGGAATACTGCATATGCAGACACTAATGCCGCAACTAGTAGTGATACTAGCAGTACAATTGTAAAACGTGATGCCACTGGTGCTTTTTCCGCAGGGGAAATTGAAGCAACAGACGGTCTTGTACTTGGGACAACAACAGCAACAACAACAGGCATACTTCGTTGGTCTGGCACAGATTTCCAGGGACACAATGGTTCGGGTTGGCAATCACTTACAGGTGCCTCAGTGGCACAAATTAGTGGAACGATTGCTACTATTGCGACAACGCAAACAATATCAAATACAACATATGTTGATATTCCCGGATATACAACAGCAATAACCGTAACAAGTTCAAACATTATTAATATACAAGTTAATGTAGATTTAGCAGGCCCAGCTTCAAATGAAACGTCTAATGTAAAATTAGTAAGAGTTGTAAGCGGTACGCCGACTGATTTATATATTGATGAAAGTCAGTCAGCAACTGCTGGTGGCTCTGATCACTTTAATATTACATATGCAGACACACATGGCCAAGTAAATGGTGCAGTAATAACATATAAACTTATGGCAAAAGTTACTGCTGGAACACTAACAGTTAATCCAGATGGGACAAACGCACAAATATTTTTACAAGAAATGACAACATCAGCAATTTCTGTTACATCGGTTAATGGTAGTAATGGTGTAGTTGTATTAGATACAGATGATATTGCTGAAGGTTCGAGTAATTTATATTTCCCAGATGATTATGGTTCTATTGTATAATTTAAAATTATAATTTTGTATCAGAACTTTGTGACATAATAGGGGAATACTCATCCCCGCATGTGCGACTACATCGCATTAATTTACCATTTTGTAAATCTTTATCCCAACTAGTCTCTAGTTCAGCGGCTAGCCATTTGTGTTTTAAAATTTCTTGCCAAGTATTTAAATGTAAATCATTAAATGTTGTACCATACTTATTAAACACTTTGTTTATTGTATCTTGTTTAATATTGTTTGTGCCAGGGTAAATGTCATTACTAATATAACAGCAAGGAAATACTTGCCCATAAGCATTAACATATATGCGATTAAAATAATTTTTATATAAGCAATTTACTTTTGCACTGTTAAAATATGCTTCTTCTGATCCGTATTCATTTATTAACGATTCAAACTTATCCATTTCGGTGTTATAATACCTCTCATCCGTTGTTGGATATAAGTAATACTCTAAATTATCATCCCTATCGTGGACTGGCCATTTATCTATGCCGGCCGGGCTATAATTAAATCTTGCTGTTTTTCTAATACGAAATTGCTTAAAACCCATTCTCTTTGCAAGTGCTTCGGCTGCCTCAACTTGATGTTGATTGTGTTTAAATACAATAAAATCCCAACGTGCTCTACCGCCAGCATTAATAAATGCCTCGGCGTTTTCCATAATAATATCCCAATGTGTTTGCCTACGGTAGATATGATTTGTATCTGCCAATCCGTCAATGCTAAAAATAGCAATATCATATTTTCTATAATGTTCATCATCTATTTTTTGCTGTAACAAATTACCTAACTTGCGCCACCAGTCTTTATTTCGTGTAGATCCATTAGAGAAAAATTCTACTGTAGTGTTAAAATTGTTTTTTAGATATTGTACCGCATCTAAACTTTGTGGCGCAACTGCTGGATCACCGTGGGTGCCACAAAACATAACATTACGTAAGTTTTTAAATCGTAAATCAAATACTTTAGGTATTAACGTTTTATCCCAATCTTCTTGTTTTAAATCAGATTTAGTTTCGCCACCTAGTTTATTTCTCGCACACATTGGACAAGCGGCATTACACCTACTAGATATTTCTACATGGAATTCTTTAACTGAATCAAACGTATGATACATTAATTAACATCCTGGATCATATCTATGCTAATCTCATTGATGCATAAATCACGGGGCTGATCGACAATCCATTTAATATATCCTACTGCACGATCTATATCCATGCATACCCGGCCGTCGTGCTTATCTTGTTTATTAGATAATGTGCAGAATGAGATTAAACTTACTTTAGGCGATTTACTATGTATACCACATTTTCCTAAACTATCAGCATATTCTCTTAATGCTTTTTTCTCTGTACTATATAACCAAGCAGATGCTTTGTGATAACGATCTGCTGTACTCCCGAGAACTATTATCAGGGGAGTTAATTTTGCATTATTGTTCTCTTTAAACACCTTCTCGAGTAACAATGTCTGTTGGAATTTCCATAATGCACTAACTAGTATAATCTCATTATGGCTGCAACTTTCTTTAGCAAATGTTTCTACATCGTCTCTTTTCTCAAAATTATAACCTGATGTACGAGAACAATACTTTGCATCTGGATAAATTTTAGCCAATGCTTCTGCTACACCATAATTTTTATTACCTGCTATTATCATGCTTTCCCTTTTCCCTTTATAATAAAAGCGTGGCCTTCTAACACTAATATGTGTTCATCATGAAACCCAATGCCTTGTACTTCAAGCCTATTAACTATTGATGCTTTAACAAATAACTTTACTCTGTTCCTAGGAAAGCATTCCTCATTAGTAAATGTGATTTGTACCGTATCACCTATTCGCACCGGTGCTTTAAAATGTAATGTCTGATCTATATAAATTGTCCCTAATCCATAATGATCTGTTAGACTTGCGCTAATTAACCCAGCCGTTAACATTCCATGTACAATAGTACCTTTGAACATTGTTGTTTTTGCATAGTCCTCATCAAAATGAATTGGATTTAAGTCGCCAGTGGCCTGACCAAATGCATCCACCATTTCTTTTGTTATTAGTATCTCATTTTCGTATATCATTTACTTCTCCGGCTTTGAATATTTAATTAAGTTATACAATTCAGGAACAGCATTTTCAAGCGACTCGCCTCGTATGTTGTCTAATTTTGTATTGAGTTCCCAGAATTTTGGCAACAGTTCACTCCAGTCGTCATTGTTCATAAAAATAGCATAATTGTCTAATAGTGCTATTGTCTTACTATATAATTCTTCTTTCTTCTCTGGCCCTTTGTCGGTTTGTGAAAATATTAATTCACGGATACGAGGTTTACATATTTCATAGTATTCTGTAATTTCTTTCTTTGCTTCCGGCGGTAATATTTTTATATTCAGCCATTTAGGATGATGTAATGGATGTGGTGTAATCGGTGGCTTCCACGATTGTGCATTAATAAGTTTAAAATTCTGTTCCAATACCCAAATAATCATATCGGGTAAATGCCTACTATTAAGTATACCAATCGTCGGCGCTAACCACATTTTAAAATTACCTTCCGCGTCATCGAGCCTACGCATATTGCGTTCCAATATACGCCATTTGGCAGGATGCCTAATATACTCTACAATCTTACCTACACCATCTACTGATGCGCCTATCTCAATTTTTTCAAAGTATTTCCATATGTTCCACGCACGTTCGGGTATGTTTGTAATGTTTGTATTATATTCTAAAGTAATATGGTGGGATTCATTCCTATCTATACATTTTTGTAAAAACTCATAATGCTGATCAATCATTAACGGCTCGCCACCGACTAGATATAAATGTCTAATGTCTGTGATATTTGCTTCGAGTTGCTCCCAAAACGCACTATTCTCATACCAATTATATAAGTCAATCTTTGGTTTATACCGTCCTTTTTCATCTTGAACTAATTCGACAATACCTTGTGTATCTTGATATGTATTGCCGAACATCTTTACTTGTTCGTCATACCATTGACTACTATCAGTTGGCCCACACATGCGACATTTTAAATTACACAGATTACCAAACCGTAAATCATAAAAAACAACTGGTAATTTGTCTGTGTTAATACTACCATCGGCCTTAGTATTTTTATGTGCTTGTTCTACATCAAATAATTTATCCCATCTTTCGCGTTCATATTGCATCCGACTGCGAATACCAGCTGCTTCCTCGTCTTCACATCGTTTACATGCCAATGGCCATTTATTGTCAAGCATATCCAACCGAACTTGTTTCAACATAGGACAATTTCGTGCTTCATCTAAATTAGCATCTTTTGCATTGTATACTTCACCCACATTGCGTATATCCCAGTAATCAATATAATCTAAATTAATTTTATTTTCTTTTACTATATTTAAATTGTTAAGTTGCCTATGTCGTTTATCGTTGACCCACGCATTAGTATCGTCGGCCGATAACTTAATTGTGTCAATAGTGGATCGGAAATTTTCTTCTTTTAGTAAGTTAGATATTTGTTCTAAATTACTATTAGCAATATATTGATTCGCATCTTCTATATCTTTAAATAACATACTAGTAATAACATCATTATTATCACTATATACAACCCGCATTAATATTGTTTTATTAACAGATAAACTCTTAAGCAGCGCACTATGCCCTTTAAAATGCGGCCAAATTTTATCAAATGCTAGATCTAACCCTTGATAGTAATCATCTAAAAATCTATTATTCTCTTGTAGAGTAGCACTTATAAGTTTCGCAGGATCTGGCACATAGCATCGATTCCATTCAACAATATAATAAGTATCCGGTATTGTTGTTTCTTTACGGGCAAGGCCCTGGTCATAGCCAACATTAGCCTGACAGCATACTCGTATATCACCGTTGTTGCGAGTGCTTTGTGTAATCCACGGCATAGGACAAAATGTTGAACTCATAGTTTATGCTCCTTTATCATTTTATGTACGCCGCGTTTTCCGCAAGTATATGAACACATTATAAATCTACCATCGTTAATTGTTGTTGCCTGCCATGTTTCGTATATGTATTTAAACCACGAGCCATTTATTATATTAGACAATTTATCAGTTTTAATATTTGTTTGTGTATGTTTATTTAATTCATTAACAATTTGTTCGGTAAAATGATCTGCTTTATTTGCCCAACTATGTATATATCCCAGATTGTTACACGGAAATACATAACCGTTTGCATCAATATATAACCTTTTATCTGCTAACGCATAGCAGTTTAATGACGGTTGGGGCGAATGCTTGTCTTCCTTATTAAGCATATTAACTAATGCCTTGGGTGTTAAGTTAACAAATGGTTTGGCTATGCGCCGTAAGTATTCATAACCTTTATTATTTTGTTTTTTCTTTACGTTTAAACTACTTTCCTTACGATGATTAAATTGCGAATACTCGTTAATGTCAACAACACTCGGAAAAATATTATATGCTAATTCTCCTGCTTTGTTGTATACTGGAAAATTATCAGCACGGAATCGATCAGATACTACTGTTCTAAATGAATTAAACCCTAAGTCTTTAGCAAGCCGGCTTGCTTCGTCAATCTGATGCTGGTTATGGAAAAACACTAAAAATATCCAAGTAGCATTGCCACCGTTGCTAATAAATGTTTTAACATTTTCCATTAACATTTGCCAATGGACACCAATCCGGTAAATATGATTTGTATCTGCTAACCCGTCTATGGCAAATCGTATTTCAAAATGTTCACGGGCTGCTGAAAGTTTACCCAATTGCTCCCATACTGTACTGCTTCGCACACCACCATTGGTATGTATAATCATACGTGCTGTCGTGTGTTTTAAAAAGTATTCTATAATATTAACTACATTACTATTTGTTAATGGGTCACCGTAATCGCCACTTATATTAATCGTATCTAATTGTTTTAAATATTTCTTATCAATATTTTTTATATCATCTAGTGTTAACTCGTCTAACTTTAAACGCGGATTAATTGACCAGCCGTGTATATTTCTCGCACACATAGGGCAGGCGGCATTACACCGATTACTTAATTCTATATCAAGCAACTGAACATCATTAAAATAAAAATTAGTCATTGAACGAAGTGTCACCTGGAAATAGTGGCAACTTTGTTCCCGGTGCTCGTTTGGGTATTTTACTGTCGGCGCTGCTTACACAATTATTACTAATACACGAAACCGGCTTATCAAATAATTTAAATCCAGTTTCAATCTGGCCGAGCGGTACATCGTCACACGAATAACTTCTTTTAATAGTGCCATCGGGTTCTCGTATAACAATACTTCGCATACCACTTGAACATTCCCATCCTTTAAAACAATTAAAATTAAATGCATTAAATCTTTCTGCTTGGTCCATATACCATTCTTTGTGCTTACTATCTTTAAACTCAACTTGAAAATGCTGAGGTACATCATCTTTATCAAAGTTATTATATATAGGATCTGGCGCCCTCATAAATGTTGGTACGGGTCTTGTTACATACTTGTTCTTTGATTCAGTGAATCCTCGCTGTGGCATTCCGTTATGTAATTTGTCAAGCATTTCTTGTGTATAACCTTCTACCACCTTGCTTGCCGTTGGGTCACTTTGTGGTTTTAATGTAACATTAATTCCACGATCGTGGAAGTACAATGCATTTTCATAATACGCCTCAAACTTATCCGGCACCATTACCATATTAATTGTAACTTGAACATCGTGTTCTTGGCAAAATTCTAACTTATCTCCAAAGTCTGCTAATTTTTCTTGTGTATTTAAATGCTGTACATGTAAACTTGCTGTAATACTTGCTCTGTGAAACTTTGCGGCATAACCAACATAAGTTTCAAACCATTTCATATTACGCGAGCAATTGGTTGTCATGTGTACGCTTGTGAAGTTTGTGTTAGGAACATCAGTTGCAAGGTGTTCTAAAATATCAAGATAGCCAGGATGGAAGGTAGGTTCACCACCAGACAAACTAAAATGAAAACTATTAAAGCCGTTATCTCTTGCTTGCCGTTTAATCTCATCAACTGTTTTAAGGCACAATTCTGTTGGCCTATGGTCTTTTTTATCACTGCGGGCATATGGCCAACAATATGAACAATGGTAATTACAAAAACGACCAAGCAGCCAACTTACTGTAAACATATCACGATATAACATTGTGCGTTGGCCAACCCGAACTAGATCGCGATAAGGTATCTTTGTGAAATCGTATTCACTCCATTTTAAATCAGACATATTAATTCTCTATAATAAATGTTATATCTTTGCCTGGTCCGGCTTTACTAGGCAAATCGCCATAACGATCTACATACCATTTAATGGCTGCTTTGTACCAGTTTAAACTATTATTATAACCGTGTTTATTAAATTTATATATATTATTACTAGTAGCTTCCATTGTTGAAATAACTCTAGCGGCTTCTTTTTGTAATGTTCGTGTATCTAAACTATCTATATCTATCATACTATTTTGTAAATAATTTTTTTGCTATTTGCTCTACAATGACTTTCTCTTTTGCTTTAGGTGTGCAAAGACCACAATTGCAAATATCATTTGGACATTTTATAATAGGAATATCGCCTTGCGCTATTCTGTCAATGTATGCATCAAATGTATCAATGGTGCATATTGGTCCTTGTCTACCATCAAAATTTGCTTGGCAAGTTTGATGAGCATATATCATTCTTGTTTCTTGTTGTATATGTGGCAAATACATATGCACTAAACAATACCAATCTTTAAATCTACTTTTTTGTAAATACTTTGTCTCTTGCCACTTTAATTTATCAATATCTAAAGTAGGACTAGGTTGTGTGTTTATATTTAAATTATCGTCAGTTAGTGTATTAAAGGTAATACCACCACAGCACGGCCGGCCAATTTCATTCCGTGTCGCCATTTTTACAATAGGATTATCATCTATAGTTGGTGGCGCAACTAATACTGATTTTTTAAAACTTGCTTTATTTTTTGTATTTTTTAATTGTTGGTAATATGCTGTAAATATCTCTGTTTGTTCTTTAGTATAACTATGAAATTCTTTGTCACCTTTTATTTTTTTAATATCGCCTTGGTCCTCACCGATAATACGAGGTACAAAATTAACACCATTTTCTTCTAATAACAGACACAAATCTAAACATTCTTGAAAGTATTCCGGGTCGGAATGAAACATAATGTTACAATTAATATATGTATCTGTATTTTTATGTACATAGAGCATTGCGTCTACAACACCTTTTTTAAGTTTAGGATCTGCTTCGCAATGGTAACTAATAGTTAATGAATGTACATAATCACCAATTGACTTATAAACCCGTTCTGGCATAGTACCATTGGAGGTTAACCCAATTCGTATTAGCGGATCTATTGCTCTCATCTCATTACAGAAATCCCAAAAAATTGGATTAGAGGCTGGTTCGCCACCTGTTAAACTAATAGTAAATTCTTGTAACTTTGAAACCTCAGCCATTACTTGCCTATAACGAGAAAGTTTTTTAAATGTATCGACTAATTCATCCAATGATGCATGTGGTGAATAAGTATTATGTCGATGCGAAGGGCAATAACTACAATCATAATTACATCGTCGGCCGAGATCCCAGCCAAACATAATTCTTGTTGCTTCCCATCCAAATCTATTAATTGCTACAATTTCATCTGTCATTATATGTTATACCTGTTATTTATTTTGAGTGACAACGCATGTGATATATCCACTAACATATATGCGTTAAGCCGATGCCATTCCGACAACCATGGTTCCTCATCGGGTGCTGTACATAAATTTACACAGTTAGTTGGTGTTAAATTAAAATCTTTACATATTTGAAGTTGTGTTTTTCTATATGTATTATACAAATAATCAATTGAAAATTCTTCTAATATTTTTACAGCACAAGCCATTTCTACTTCTGATATTGCATAATTACCAGATAATGCTCTTATATATGGAGAGCCTTCTTGCCCATTAAAACCATAATCATCTTCTATGGTATATCTGCTATATCTGATACCACTATACACTTGCCTAATACCTATATTGTCACCGATTGTAAATATTACTTCTTTAATTGAAGGACGGGAAAAATCTATATTTATATCACGGCTAAATGGTAAAAGTTGGCAATCTACAACAACTGGTATATCTAATAAATCTGCTTGATTGAGCATCCCTTCTATCTTCTCATCAACATCACCAGTGCCATGAAATGGTATAGTTAAAAATACCCAATCATCTCTGTCGAGATCAAAGTATTTGCCAGTCAGGCTATCGATATATTTTATATATGGAAATTGCCGTACGTCGGTCGGCGCAGAATCAAAGTATTCACCAGTACAAAAAAATGAGTCTTGCATATATTCATACTCGCCTCTAAAGATTCGTAATCGACGATCGCGATAACGCCATCTTGCTTCGCTATAACATTCAAATTGTGTGCGAACAACATGTTCTTGCCAATCTATAAAATCAAAATTATAATATTGGCTATCGGTTATCCATTTAGTAAATACATCTAAAAAATCCAAATGATCAATATATAAATCCTCACCACTTATTACTAAATTATTATAAAATGAAGTAATTGCTGGATCTTTAATAAATTGATGATTAACTGCGCCTGTCCTAGGATCAAATCCTAATCTTGTCCAATATTGTTTTATAGTTTTATTATCCATTATAAATCTTGTGTGCTTGTAAATGATTTGGTTTTAATTCATATCCCCGTTTTGAACAAGTTTTAATACAAGTAAAATAGCTGTCCAATTTATTAAAACCGTGTTTTTTATCATCGGCAATACTATTTAACATATCGGAATAAAATGGTTCTTTGATCATTATTTTATCAATGCTATAATGATATAAGTTATTAAAATTCTCACCATACTGTGCAAATTTTAATTTTTGCAATTCAATAAACCGAGGACTACGCAATGAATCAAAAGCAATATAACAACAAGGCCAGACTGTACCGTCATAACTAATATAAATTTTTCGATCATCATGCCATATACAATCAATATTATATGGTTCTTTAAAATTTTTTCTTTCTAATTGATTAGAGAATTCAACAAAGATTTCCTTTGATGTATAGTCTGTTTTGCCAACCGTTGACGTGTGCTGTTGCTTTATTGTATACCACGGTTTGTCTGATGTATCGGCCCTGGATGACATTTTATCTAAATCTGGATCGCGATTATTTCGTATAATAATTGTTGTGAATCCCATTTCATTTGCAAGTTTTTTTACTTCTTCCTCTTGATGTTTGTTCCACGGAAACGCAATAAATTGCCAAGTGGCCTTGCCACCTGCTTGTATAAATGCTTTAGCATTGGCCATTATCTTTGTCCAATTAGTACCAACACGATAGATGTGATTTGTATCCTCTAAACCGTCGATACTAAAATTAACTGAGTGTCCTTCAAATTGATTTAATATTTCTGCTAATTGAATAAAATATGCCGGTGTGCGTAAACTGGCATTACTATGGAATGTAATGTTTAATGTAGGTTTTATTTTTAACATATCTGCAAGCAATTCAAGTAACCAGGGATATGTCAATGGGTCATCAACTAATCCAGCAAATTCAATTTGTGTTAAATTTGCACTTGCTTTGTTTTGTATAAAGTCTAATATAATTTGCTTATCTAAAAACTGATTCTTTTTTACTAACGGATTTAAACTATATTTGTCTAAATCATAATGTGTTCTATTACACCCAGGACATAATAAATTGCAATTTGTACTTAATGCAATTTGTACTGCTTTATAATTTGGTGCATATTGATTATTCATCTTATAATTCTAATTCTTGAGATTTATGTGTATGATAACTCGGTATTAATGTAAATCCTCTTGTTGAGCAGGATCTAATGCAAGTATAATATGCATCTAATTCTCCTATACCGTGTTTCCTATTATTAGTAATACTATTTAATATATTTGATGAAAATGGTTCTTTGGACATAATTTCATCTATTGTATAATGATATAAGCTATTAAAATTTTTACCGTACGAAGAAAATCTTGCATTAAGTAATTCAGGCCTTCTTAACGGGTCAAATGCAACATAACAACAAGGCCAAACATTTCCTGTATAACTAATATATATTTTGTGATCACCATGCCAAAGACAATCTATATTATATGGTGAAGAATACTCGTCTTTTTTTAATATCTCGTTATATTCTTCAAACGTTGTTTTTGTATAGTTACTAACTACTTTATCTTTTTTCAACCAAGGCTTATCTTTAGCCATTTGTAATGTGTTCAATGATAAATCTTGATTATGCCTTACAACTATATTTTCAAATCCCATTGTTTTTGCTAATTGTTTTACTTCTTCCTCTTGGTGTGCATTCCATGGAAACACAATAAATTTCCAATTAGCATGGCCTCCTGCTTGTATAAATGCTTCAGCATTGGCTATTATTTTGTTCCAATTAGCACCAACTCGATATATGTGATTTGTGTCTTCCAATCCATCAACACTAAAGTTAACAAAATGTTTTGTAAATTTATTTAGAATAGTTGCAAGTTGCTTGAAATAATCAGGATTACGTAAACTAGCATTGGTATCAAATTCTATATTTAAGTCTGGCCTTACATTTAATATTTCTTGTAATAATTCTAGTAGATGTGGATATGCAAGAGCATCGTCTATTAAACCCACAAATTCAATCTTTTCTAAACTGTTACTTCTTTTATTTTGTACTACATCTACCAGTATTTGTTTATCTAAGAATTGATTCTTTTTTATTAATGAACTTATATTACGTAGAGTATCCCAGTCTGTTCGTTGACAGCCAGGACATAATAAATTACAATTTGAACTTAATGCAACTTGTATTATTTTATAATTAGGTGCATATTGATTACTCATCTAATAAGTCTGCCATTTCAGGAAATGTTTTACAAAAATCTGTGCCGCGCAATCTATCAAGTTTTGTAATATATTCTTTGAACTCTGGCATACGTTGTGACCAATCCTCCGCCTTCATAAAACTAACCATGCCGCGTAAACGATCTATTCCGTAACTTTCGGCTCGCCATTGGTCGTATGTAACTTTTCCTTTATGCCAACTTGGCACACCCTTCTCCCAATTTTCTTCCCACCATGGTATAAATTCCTCATACTTGCGTTCCACTTCGTCTTTAAACCAAGCAGGGAGGATTTTAACATTGAGATGTGGTGGATGATATACAAAATGATAATTAATACCACCTGCGCCAAACGGCCACATATTAATCTTTTTAAAACCAGCGTTAAGTTTCCATTTAAGAAAATCTGGAATGTAATATATGTTTAATGCTTGTACCGCACATGCAATTGTAATTTCTGTGTTGTTTCCTGTCTGCTCATCTAGTATATGAAATACTTCTTCATTGCGTTCCCATTTACTTGGGAACCTGACATAGTCATTCCTTTCACCAACATCATCAACACTATAATGAAATCTTACTAATTTAAAATGACTCCATAACTCAAATAAATCTTCTCGCCATTCTAAACCATTACTGTTATATCGTATTTCTATTTCATTAGCATAACCCATTTCAATAACTCGTTCAAGCAACTCATAATGCTCCTCAATAATTAACGGTTCGCCGCCAGCAAAATATAGTTGGCGCATATGCGGGATCTGTTCATATAACTGTTCCCAAAATACAGGATTGTTTTTATGCCAATTATACGAGGCACGATCTACTTGTCCTTTATTTGCCCACATCATTGTTTGTTTTAATGTTTCATTCTCAATCTGTGGATACAATTCTTGCCAATCTTTAATCCACAATGAGCTATCATGCGGGGAACACATTACACATTTAAGATTACACTTTGTACCAAAACGCATATCGATATAACGCACTTTAGGTGGAATACTCCCATCGGCATCAGTTTCAGCAACTAACTCGTCCACGCTAACTCGTTGTGACCAGTATTCAGTTTCCCACATACGCTTACTATTATGTCCGGCTTCTTCTTCTTTATAACACTTTAAACACGATGCTGGCTTTTCACCATTTAGCATCTGAACTCGTGCATTTTTCATATAGTCATTGTTCCAACTACTTAAAAAATCACTATGATTTAAATTAGCAGGCTTACCGTCTGCACCTTTAAGAATGCCAACTTCACCGCCGTGCTCTCTATCATTTGTTGGGCCTACACTTGATGCATTTGCTGTACAACAAACTCGCATATGGCCATTTGGGCGAGTACTTAAATGCACCCATGGTAAAATACAAAATGTGTCTGATGGGTATTTGTTCATAATAATATTTAGTATTAAAAGAAAACCCCCGAGTTTCCCCCGGGGGTATTCAAATTCGTAGCGTCTAAATTCGCTACTTTAATTGCGAATTAACGCTTATACTTGTCCATAACGAATAGTAACTGCTACCGCACCCGAAGTAGGTGTTGAAGCTGTAGTACCATCGCTCGCGACACATTTTGCAACTAGTTGAGCACCGGCTGCTGTTGCTGTTGTTGCTGGAAGATCAATTACAAATGTACCTGCTTCCGTTGCATCAACATCACCAACTGCTGTTAAGTAATTAGTTCCATCGTGTAAACGAATAGAATCAATACTGTCGCCTGCTAATGCTGTTGTAACTGCCACTATAACTTGTGTTACATAGTTTGTTGTATCTGAATCAATTACAGCACCTACGTTAAACTCTGAGTTAGTTAATGTCAATGAACCACGTCGAGCAAAAGTTTCTGTTGAAGAGTTAGCATCAACATATTCTTTTGTTACCAGTGAGTTTGTTCCAAAGCCTGCACGATCCTTATATGATGCTGGAACATTTACTACACCTGAACCTTTAGGATTGAGATATAAACTAACGTTTGTATCACTACCTGTTGCATCAATTGCAGGGGATCCACCCGTTGCGCCATTTGTAACTTTCAAATAGTTAACAGCAGATGCTGTTTCGCTAAATGTCATTACTTCATTACCACTGGAATCACGCATTTGTACAGTACCATTGGCTGCGCCACCTAGGCCGCCTTGGATGTATACATTACCTGAGTTATATGCACCTGTGCCTGCACCACCAGAGAGGATTAAGTCACCGGCGTGTGCGCTATCTGCATCACCACCACGTACTGTTAAGTCAAGGTCATCATCACCTTTAACAACACCGTTACCAGTACCTTCAACAATAACGTCACCACTACCTTGTGCGCCGAGATATAAATCTACGTCACCTGAGGCAGCTGTGTTTGTTGAACGAACATATATTTTACCTGCGGCGTTTGTTAGCTTTATGCCTTCACCTGCGCCAGAAGTTGTTGCACTAGCAACATCAAATATAGTTACACCACTACTGTTTTCCAACGATGATAGATACTTACCACCAATAGTAGAAGCATTAGACCAGTAAAGTACTTGGTTTGCTACACCGGATGTTACACCTGTGCCACCATTTGCAACTGGAAGTGTTCCAGATACTTGTGAAGCAAGTGCTAGATTACCACCTAAACTAGATAGTGTTAAGTTGGCTTCTACAACATCTAATGTTGCGTCACCGCCAATAACTGTGCCAGCGCCGCCTGATACAGAGATCTTACTAGATCCTGCTACGATATCATCAAGCGATGTTTGTGCCGTACCACCATTTGCAACTGGAAGTGTTCCAGATACATCTGCTGTTAGACTTACATCACCTACTGACCATGTGCCGCCGTCTACACGAACTGCACCTGTGGAACTTGAGGAATCAATACCTGTACCGCCATAAGCTGCGCCTATTGCTGTACCATTCCATGTGGCTGCTTCGATTGTACCAAATGCTACTGCACTTAGTGATGCCGAGCCGATTGTATCATGACCTGATAAGAATTCCCAACGATCTTGTCCATCATCGTAAGCCATATGTGCATCGGCTGATGAACCTCGATCAACTGTTATACCAGCAAATGTATTTGTAACACCAGCACCCGACTCACCTTTGTTTAAGAAGATTAAATTATCTACAATGTCAGTGTTTGTTGTTGAGATTGATGTTAATGTACCATTAACTGTTAAACTACCAGTTACTGTAGCATCGCCAGATACATCTAAGTTGTTAGCAATAACAACATCGTTATCACCATCAATAGTTAGACCTGTGGCTGTAGAGGCAGTGTCTGTAATACCAGTAGATGTAAGGTCTGTAAATACAGCAGTGCTTGGCAAAGCTGCACCAATTGCTGTATCATCGATATTACCACCATTGATATCAGCAGTGTCAGCAATCAATGAATCAATGTTTGCTGTACCGTCAATGAACAGGTCACCCCATTCTTTGGCATCAGAACCCAGATTGTATACTGCATCTGTTAACGGTAGTAAGTGAGATTTAACACCTGCTGTTATTGTAACTTCATCAGTTGCTCCATTACCTATTACAGTATTACCATTGAATGTAGCAGTGCTTGACGCAGTTAGTGTCGTAAACGAACCAGCTGCGGCTGTTGTACCACCAATTACGGAGTTATCAACAGTACCAAGCAGAATTGTTAGACCGTTCTCAACGTAAGCATCTGCAATTGCTGTACCATTCCAAGTACCTGTAGCAATAGTTCCTAATGTTGTAACGTTTGTTGTACCTGCCCATGTACTTAAAGCAGTGTTTTCAACATTGCCCAAACCGAGGTTTGAACGTGCGCCTGACGCGGTTGAAGAACCAGTACCACCATCTGTTACAGGAACATCTGTGCCACCTGCGCGGTAAATTACGTTACCTTCGATGCTAAGATCACCGGCACCTGAACGTGCCAATGTTGTGTCAGTTGCGTGACCTACTTCAATTCCTGTGAATTGAGGTGAATCACCTGTGCCAACACCTAAGGATGTTCGTGCTGTTGCACCGGACTCTGCTACCCAACCAGCTGCTGAACCAACAATAAAGTTGCTATCTGAACTTGATAGGGCTGCGAGTGTGGCCAAATCGGCATCATATGCTTGTACATCTGAACCAATTGCTACACCAAGGTTTGTCCTTGCACCGGATGCTGTTGAAGATCCAGTACCACCATGTGCTACACCTACGTCTGTTGCCTCCCAAGTACCAGTGGCAATTGTACCAATGCTAGTGATATTTGTTTGGGATGCTGTTGTTAATGTACCAGAAATGTCTGAGAAATTACCAGCTACGGCTGTTGTACCACCAATAATTACGTTATCAATGGAGCCACCTGTGATATCAAAGTTTGAACCTTCAATTTCAACTGCGCCTGCTTCTAACTTCTTACCAAGTACAATCTTCTCACTACCATTTGTTGTTACAAATGCTAGATATGAATTACCAGCTTCTGTAATATCAAGGGCAGATGCATTATCATCAACCATCCTAATGTCACCAGCTCCGGTAAAGTCAATGTAACCATTGGACATTGTTAAATTACCACCGAAGTGAGCGTCATCTGCATGAATTTTTGCGTAACTAGCAATAGTTACGTTACCTGCTGTTGTTGCAGTATCAGCTGTGTTTACGAAAGCGAATTCGTCTGCTGACTCATCCCACAACCAACCTACGTTAGCATCATCACCACGTTCTACGATGAAACCTGCGTCTACCGAAGCAGAACCTGTTGCACCACTTGAAAGTAATGATAGCGGATCTTCAACTGTTAATGTTGATGTGTTAATTGTGTTATTACTACCATTAATTGTTAAGTCACCACCGACTGTTAAGTTACCAGTTGTTGCAACGTTGTTGGAACTATCAATTGTTATTGCATTACCTGCGGCATTATCATCAATACCTGTGGATGCAAAGTTACTAATTGTTCCGCCGTGTACTTTATCACCTGAGATTTGGTCAGCTGCAAGTGTAAATGTATCACTTGAAACGTCTACATCACCTGTGAAAGAACCACCACCTGTTAAGGTTGTGATTGTAATCGCGGCAATTGTACCACCTTCAACTTTATCACCAGAGATCTGGTTAGCTGCAAGTGTTAATGTACCTGCTGATACGTCAATTGTTTCGCCTGCTTCGACTGTAACATTACCTTTGAAAGTATTGTCTTTAATTGTTGCACCATCAATTTGTACACCGTTTGCCGCAGTTTTCTCAGCAATTGTATCTGAATAAACAATGCTGTCTTTTAACTTAATGCCATCAATTGTAACACCAGCTGCGCCTGTTACTTCAGAGATTGTATCTGTAGATACAGAAGTTGATGCCGTTACTGTTAAAAAAGCACCTGTACCTGCAACTGCGGCACCAATGTTTGTTCCGTCAATAGAACCACCACCAATGTCCACACTAGTAAGTGTTGCAGCGCCAGAACTGCTGATTGTTGTAAATCCACCAGAGCTTGCATTGAGTGTACCAATTGCTGTACCTTCGATCGAACCGGCGTCAATATCGGCCTTGCTGATATAAACTGAACCTGTACCGTGAGGCACAAGGTTAAGATCTAAGTTACCAGAGGTTGTGGAAATTGTTTGGCCATTAATGTTAACATTGTCAACATCTAAATCACCTGTGACATCCATAGCACCTGTTAATGCAAGTGTAGAACCATCAAAGGTAAAGTTGGTTTCTGCTGTT
>MPMD02290795.1_pt1 | contig 18034 bp, 11 predicted proteins | sample 1617291 | NCBI WGS metagenome assembly MPMD02 (sample SAMN05944810, study PRJNA350692) | marine metagenome | biome: marine; feature: ODZ; material: water; isolation source: 120 m water sample filtered on 30 um supor filter | place: Pacific Ocean | collected 2012-04-09 | depth 120m m | reverse complement strand
CGGAAAGGGAACGTGCCACTCGCGGAGGTCTCCGCTGATAGGGGCATGTCGATCAGGTTCTCGCCCTCCTCCGAGGTCACTTTCAGTTGAACGCTCAACACCTTGTTGCGCGCCATCGGTTGGACGGCGACCTCGAAGGGCCCCGTGTTCACGACATCGACCTCCCAATGCCCACGGGAGTTGGACGTCCAGCCGGAGTCCTTCGTGTCGATCCTCCAGTCCTGCCGTGTAAGGACCGTGCGCGGTGCCGAGGCATGGCCGAGGTGGATACGCGGGGGCGCATAATTGTCGGGCCGTGTACTCGATACATCGTCGAACCAGGCGTTGTAGGCGCGCTGAAGATCGAGGAGCACCTCGGGGAACTCCTCGGCCAGATCCCGCTGCTCAAGGGGGTCTGCCAGCATGTCGTAGAGTTCGAGTGCCTGCTGGGGATTCTTGCCTCCGAATCCGCTGGGGCACAGAAGCTTCCAGCGCTGGGTGCGCAACATGAAGTGCCTGCCACGCAGGGCTTCATCGCCGCGGTGCGCCTGGATCACGAGCTGGCGGTCAGGCCAGGGCTCCCTGCGCCCTTCAAGTAGAGGCAGGATGCTGCGGCCATCCAGCGCGGCATCCTTGGGCAGGTCCACGTTACAGGCATCCAGGATCGTGGGTAGCACGTCCACGTGGGCACTGATGCGATCGCTACCATGCCCCGCCTCCAATCGTCCGGGCCAGTGGGCAAGTAGGGGCGAACGCACACCTCCTTCGTGTACGTGGGACTTCATCCCACGCATACCCGCCACATAGCGCTGGGTATTGGGACCGTTGTCTACCATGAACAACACCAGGGTGTTGTCGAGGGCGTCCATGTCCGCGAGGGCAGCGAAGAGCTTGCCGACGTTCTGATCGATGTTCTCGATCATGGCGAAGATGCGTGCCAGCTTGTCTGCGTTGTTCTCAGCCGGGATGGGATGCCCCACACTGTCGGGAAAGGCACCCGGTGAGAGGTCCGTCTTCAGGTACTTCTGATAGAGCTCCTCGGGCACGTCTCCGAAGGGTCCGTGCGGGGCGTTGGTCGCCACATAGGCGAAGAACGGCTGGTCGGCCGCCGTGCGCTCGCGCATGAAGTCGATGGCCGCGTCGAAGTACACGTCCGTGCAGTAACCGGAGGTGGGGACGGCTTCGCCATTTCTGAAGAGCACGGCGTCGGTGTAGTCCGCCTCTGCCCCGATCGGGTCGCTGGGTTGGCCGATTCCACCACCGCGATGTACGAGTGACTCGCCAAAGCCCTGATCCATGGCTCGCATGGGATAGCAATCCCCCAGGTGCCACTTGCCGAAGATCCCCGTGCCCCAACCCGCAGCCTTCAGATACTCAGCAACGGTGCGCTCGTCGGGCTCAAGCATGGCGCGGCCGATGTAGGTGTCGATAGCCCGCGTGCGCTGACACCAGCGGCCCGTCATCAAGGACGCACGGGTCGGAGCGCACACCGGGCTGACGTAGAACGTCTCCATGCGCGCACTCCGTCCAGCCATCGCGTCCAGGTTGGGGGTTGAGATGACGGGGTTACCCGCGAACCCGAAGTCCCCGAACCCCTGATCGTCTGTCATGACCAGCACGATGTTCGGTCGCGTGTCACCAATCGGAAGCGATTGCGCTTGCGGTTGGTCTGCAGCACAGGCCAGGAGAGGCAGGCACAAGGGAATGAGGTTGGGAGTCTGCATGGTTCCCGGGCGAAGGAGCGCCTAGCCTAGCAGGTCATTCACCGGCCTGGATGTTCGGCGCTCCCCGGCTCCACAGCCTCCATCCAGGTCGGCGGCGCTTCGAGTTCCACCAACAAGTCACTCATGCGCTGCGCCATTGCTGCGAGGCGAGCTGCGTGCTCTTCCTGCCCCACGATGTTGTGCCGTTCGTCGGGGTCCGCCTCCAAATCAAACAGAGCCTCCTCTACCACACCACGCCGATAGCGAACGTACTTGTAGCGTTGCGTGCACACAGCCATCTCCTGAGGGCCATCGACGAACTTCCCCCACCCATCGATATAGAGCAGGTCCCTGCGCCAGTCAGGTGCGCCCGCGCCCCAAAGGCGGCGCATGGATCTACCTTGGTAGGTGCTAGGAATAGTGGCTCCGGCGAGGTCGAGCATGGTCGGCGCAATGTCGATATTGAGGGCCAGGTCGGTCAGGGACGTACCGGCTGCGATCTCGCGCGGGAAGCGCACCAGGAGAGGAACGTGGATGGACGGCTCGTACGCCGTCCTCTTGCGGTATAGGCCATGCTCGCCCCACATGAAGCCACCATCGCTGGTGACGAAGAGTGCCGTTCGATCGCTGGTTCCATCCTCTTCTAGGGCAGCCGTCAAGCGGCCGACGTTGTCGTCCAGTGACAACATCATTTGGTAGTACCCGCGCACGGACATCTCGTGCGTCAAGCCCTCATCGTCGAAGAAGCGGTTGCGCAGGGTTGTTCGTACGCGCTGAACAAAGGCCGGCAGTTCTTCAACCGGATCATGGGCGCTCTCCGGCAGCGGCCAATCCTGGTCCGCCAGGGAGCCGCGATGGCGCTTGGGAACGGTTGGAGGCCGATGCAGGTTCTTGAGGGAGATGATCGCGAGATAGGGACGGCTCCCTTGGTCGCCAATCCACTCAAGAGCGAGGTCAAACAGCCGATCGGTGTTGAAGCCCAGCAGCTGCTTGCGCTCACCATCAATATTGAACGTCTCGTCGAGGTACTGGCCCTGCCCATCGAAGCTCACCCATTTGTCAAAGCCGGGCTGGGGCATCGCACCTGGATTGGGGATGTGCCACTTGCCAAAGAACCCCGTGGCGTAGCCTTCCGCTTGCAGCAGCTCGGGGAACCCCAGGCCCGAAGCCAAGAAGTCCACATCGTCCTCGTTGCTGCGAATTTGGGTCTTGTGGGCGTACAGCCCGGTCAGGATGCCGGCGCGTGCTGGGCAACAAAGTGACGTCGTGACGTAGGCCCGCTCGAAGAAGGCGCCTTCGGCGGCAATCCGATCCAGGCAAGGTGTCTGGACGTGCTTGCCCCCCGCGCAAGAGAGGGTGTCGAACCGCTGGTCGTCGGCAAGCACGAGCACCAGGCTGGGGCGTTCGTCCGCCGGTGCTTGTCCGCACCCGGTGAGCAGCGCAAGGAACTGCAGCCCTAGGGCGAGTCGCAAGGAGAACCCTCTCACCGCAGGGCCACTCGCCGGCCTTCGGCCGCGGAGACGTATCCCGAGTAGATGATGCGCGTGACCTCCAGGCCCAACTCCCCGTCCGACGCGGTTGGGCGCCCTTCGCGGACTGCCGCCACGAACTCGTCGCACATGGCTTGGTGTCCTGAGGACCAATCCTCGTCAGGAATAGGCGTGTTCCAGCCAGCTTGCGTACTCGCTTTCTCCATCATGTACCCCTCCCCGAAGGCGCCATCTTCCACGGCGTAGGAGCGGAGCATGTTGTTGGGCGAGAGGTTGATCTCAAACTGACAGGTGGAGGCGAGGACCTTTAGATGGCTCTCCATGCCGCCGAGTTGATTGTCGGATCCAATCGCCACACCCCGGGTTCCATCGGAGAATCGAATGGTCAGGCAGCCCCAGTTCTCCACGTCGACCCAACCCGTTGTGATTTTCGGTTCCGGGCCAGCAGAGGCGGCCTGAGAGAGATCCGCCACCTCACAGCTCACCTCCATGGGAACGATCGGTTCGCCGCGGCTCTGCCCCTCTGCTTTCTTGAGAGCCACCATGGCGCCAATGGGGTGAGCAGCCAGACGAATCAATGCGCCGCCGCCGTTATAGCGCCAGAGCTTCGCGTAGGGAGTGTGAGATCCTGAGTGGGTCTCCCACCCACGCATCTCGAGTGCAACGGCCCCCGAAGAGCGAAGGAGCTCTTGGGCACGCCTGAAAGATGGAGCGTGCACCCAGTTCTCGCCGTACATCAGCTGGACGCCTGCCGCCCGCGCACTGTCCACCATGGCCTGGGCATCGGCCAAGGCAACCTTGAGCATCTCGGGGTGCGAGGTGCGGGAGACTTCACCGTCCTCCGTACCCTCGGGCAGATCCTGCCCGACGTAAGCGGTCAACGGCTTTGTGCATACGATGTGCTTGCCCGCTTCCGCAGCCTTTTCGGCAAAGGGACGGTGCAGATGGTTCGGCACACAGAGATCGACGATCTGGATTTCTGGTCTGGCCAGCAACTCATCGAGGTCTTCGCAGATGGTCGGGACGCCGTGGGCCTGGGCGTACTCTTCGCTGCGCGCTTGGGTCCGCGACGCAACGGCCAGAATGCGTGCGCCTCGTACCCGTCCATAGCAACGGGCCCGGGTCTGAGCCAGGAACCCGGCTCCGACGATGCCTACTCCAATAGTGTCGCTGTCAGTCATCGGTGGTGAATGCTGTGCGGGCGCTTTCTAGGGTCTCGAGGTTGCCAATGTCGTGGAAGGTACCCGCGATGAGAGCGGCCCCCATGGGATGATGCCCATGCAGCCACTCCAGGAAGTACCCGGGCGCGTCGAGATTGTGGTTCTCGGAAGCGTACTGCGCCAGTTCGCTACGGATGGACCCGGGAAAGAAGTAGAGGCAAACCGCGCTCAGGTTGGATTGGGGGTCATCGGGCTTCTCACGAAAACCCGCAATGGTCCCGTTTTCGGCCACTGAAACCTCGCTGAAGCGCCCCGGGGGGACAGGCGTGGGGATCTCCCGGACCAGGAGGAGAGTGCGCTGCTCCTGCCCGAAGCGTTCCGCATAGGGCCCGAGGTCGAAGTCGATCAGATTGTCTCCGGCCACAACCAGCACAGGGGCGTCATGATCCGCAAGAGACTCCATGCCCAGCGCCATGTCAGCCACCGCTCCCAGCCGGTTCTCGTTGGTATCGGTACCATCGCTCAAAACTCGCAGAGGGACGGCGGTCCGGTAGCCCGCTGCCCAATCTTCGAAGGCCTCCCGAAAGCGGTCGTTGGTCACCACCACGACTTCGTCCAACCCCTCCAGAGCCAAGACCCTATCGAGCAGTCTGGTAAGGACCGGCTTGCCCCCGATATCGAGCAGGGGTTTGGGACAGTTCCGGGTGAGCGGATATAGACGGGTCGCAAACCCCGCGGCCAAGACGACAACCTTCATGGTCAGGACTCACCACCGACGACCTGGGGAAATAGCCCGCTCCACCCAGCTTGGTTAAGGGCTTGAGCCAAACGGCTCAAGGCGGCCGGATCGGGGTGCATGAATACTACAGAGCCACCTGAACCACAGAGCTTCGCGCCCGCACCGTAGTCCCGCCCCAGGGCGATAAGTTCTTGGTCGCGGGGGCTGATGTTGAATATCGAGCGGCGCAGCTCGAAGTTACGGTCCATCAGAGCAGCGAGGCGTGAGTGATCTCCCCCCTGGAGGGCAGCGGCCCCCTCTACTACCAGTTGGGGCAGCTCCCGCATGACCTCTCGCACAAGCTCATCCCCAGCTTCCCAACGGGCGAAGACGCTGGCGTGCACGTCTCCCGAGGATTGTCCCGGCTCTGGATCCCATGCCAACAACAGAGGCGGCAGGAGGTCCGGGTCCAGCACCTGTACTACGGGTTTGGAATCGGAGAAGTCCATGGACAGGAGGCCGCGATGCGCTTGCAGCACACGGTCCTGGGGGCCCGCCACCAGACCCAGCTCTTCCGTCTCCGCCTCCTGCGCCAGGAGTGCGAGGGCCTCGGGATCCAGATCCACGCCAAAGTGGCGCCCCAAGGCGCGCAAGGCTGCAACGATGATCCCACTGGATCCGGATAACCCTGCCTGGCGCGGGATGTCGGTTTCGAACCTCAAGGAGAAACCGCGCGCCTCGGTTTCCAGCTCCGGGTACGCGGCGACAAGCCTCTTGACCGCAGCCGCCAGAAGCTCTGTTCCTCCCCTGCCCGCGCGTGGGTCCAGTCCGGCGGCGAAAGGTGGCTGCGGCGAGCAGCGGAGGACCCCTTCACTGCCGTGGAGCTCGATGCTCTCGCAGGGATCCAGGTGAACCTGCGCCATGAACCCGCCGAACGTGAAGCCCAGCACCCGACCACGGTAGAGATCTGAGGGGTTTCCCAGCAGGCCAATACGGGGGTGCGCGTGGGTGGTGATCGTCTTCATCAGAGGGCGCCGTCAGGCTGAGGTCATTGTAGGGTTCATGACCGTTCGGCACCGCCCTCGCTCACCGCAAACCAGTCCGACCTAGCGGCCCTGGAGTTGCAGCTCGATCTCCGCAAATCCCACGCCCGTCAGGGTCGGGTCCTTGCCTTCCGTCTGCGCAACGATCCTCACTCGCAAGCTCCGAACTTTTTGGGCTCTGCCAAAGTGGATTGGCGTCTTGATCAGATGGCCGGGCAGGAGGGTAGCGACGATCGGAGCACCGCGATCATTGATGGTGACTTCCACACGAGTTGCCAGCGTCGTGCGGGAGGCGTTGGCGCGAATGATGCGCGTAGGGCTCAGCAGCAGTACGTCGGCGCGCACTGGCCTGGTGAGGGTGACGTTTATTTCGGGAGCGGCATCGCCATCAATGCTGACCCAGCCACGGATCTGATTGTTGTTCACGGCCCGGTTCGGCTCCCAACCGGGAATGAAGGACGACGCCTCAACGCTCTCGACCATTCCGTTCATTTGGTTGTGCAAGCCGTCCGTGGCATACTCAAGCATCTTGAGGTCGAGGGCTGAACGAATGTTGAGGCTGAGCGGCTTTGAGTCAATGGCAATGGACTCGCCCGTTGTCTCATCCAGGACGTGGGCTCTTGCCCACACGTCGTACATCCCCGGGCGGGGCATACTGAAGCGGGCGGCATAACGCTCACCGCGCTTGGCCTTGTCGGGGTTACCCTTTGCCGATGCAAGGAGTTTGGAGCCCAGGAGGGACAGATCCAGGCTGCGGCCAGAACTTGAATTCTTGGCATGTACGGCGATCAGGTTGCGTCCGGGCACGAGATATTCCCTGAGCTCCTCGTCTGCCAGAATCGTCTCAAAACTGTCGGTCTCCCAATCCACGTCGATCGCCATCTTGCCGTTCAAGTACAGGGTCAACGCTCCCAATTCCGCTGGCCTGGGGCCCTCGAGGTTCGCTGCCGCCCACTCCGGCACCTCAGCCAGCAGCCCCTCCTTGCGCCTGAAATCGCTCTTGGATTGGGCCAGATAGAAGGCGTCAAAATCCGCCTCACTGTCGTCCATCGCCGTAAGAGACATCCCCGTCACGAACCCGTCTGCGCCCATGTCGGCCCACAGGTCGCGTGTCACAACCGTCCAGCGCTTGGGGGCCTTGGCCGTAATCTCGATTGCTGGGTTTAATGCAATCTGATTCTCCCCTGCGAAATAGCGCACGCTACGACCCCATGCTCCATCAATGGCCAGCTGGATCATCACGTTGTTCGCAGGTTTGCGCCAAGCAAACTGGATGTAGCGATACTCACCGTCGCCCGGCTTGGCCCGGATGGGAAACCCCCAACCTGGGATGCGGACTTTATGCCGCTGGCGAGGGGTGATTCTCAGATAGCGCTCTCCGCTAGAGGCGTCTCCACTCACGTTCAAGGCCGCGCCCGAGCCATCGGTCAGGTGGGACACGAACTCCTTCTCCTCATCAAAGAGCTTCACCAGCTTGCTCTGCACGCCCCCTGCGCCCGCGCCGAAATTGAGTGTCAGTTCAGGATTGGTCAGACGGTTGGGCTGTAGCTCGATTTCCTTGCGAAGCCAGATTTCCGAGCTCGTCCATGACGTTCCCACAGCCACCCGTGGGCTGTCCTTGGGGCCGAAGGCCCCTGCGCCCGATTTCCAACCTTTCGTGTCGAAAGTTGGCTGCGCCCAGCCTTCCGGCGGGGCCTTGGTGGTGTAGGTCCATTTTGCCCCACCGTGTCGACTGTCCGCCAGTAGCACGCCTCCCTCGGTCAGGTAATCCACCTGCGTGACGCGCAATCCAATCTCTTCCTCGCCTTCAAAGACGTACTTGTTGAACAGCGCGTCGCCGAAGGAAGAGACCCAGAGGGTGATTGGGCTGTCGCCAGCAGCGCGCAAGGAAATGGTCTCCTCGGGATTGTCATCTCCGTACGTTACGGCTGAGCGCCCACCACCTGGACCGGACTTGGGGGAGGATGCGCGATTCAAGAACAGGAGGCAGTACGAGGTGGTGGAGTGTTCGCGACCCCAGGGGTCCCCCCAACTACCGTTGCCGCGCTGCTGCTTGAGGAGTTGACGCGCGCCCTCCCGATACCAGTTCTGACCGTTGAAGATCTCGACCTCCGCGAACGCGCCGACCCGCTCGATTCCGTACATGTAGTAGTGAAACCAGCCGTTACCGTGACCCAGATTTGTCGTAGGTGAGAAGTTGCGGTCCAACCAACCAAGACCTGAGCGCTGAGCGACTTCAACATCGTGCTGAAACGCCTTCCTTTTCGATAGCTGCGGCAAGCACAAGGACAGGACGGTGACGCCAGCGGCTGACATGGAGCCGGTAGCCCCGCCCCCGGGGGTGTACCCAAACCCCCCGTCACTGGTTTGGTAGAGCATGACGCGCTCCGCGAGGCGCTCCCATGCGGGAGGAGGTACCTCCAAGCCCAGCTTTACCGCCGCCCAGAGCCCCAAAGCGCCGTACTGCGTGTTCGAGAGATCCTTGTGGGCTGCGCTGGGGTTTCCGTGACCACCGGGATATCCCCAATCGCCGATCTGCCAGTCCAGAAGCTCGTCCAGAATCCCCGCGGCATGGTCCTTCCAGCGCTTCGGGTCCGCAGCCACGAACGCCATGAGTTGCGTTCCAGCCTCGTAGGTATAGCGCGGAGGCCGCGCGGCCAGGTAGGCAAGGGCACGCCGTACTGCCTGATGCTCCTTGGGCACGCCGGACTTCAGTAGGGCGTAGGCCACCAGGGCCGTCCCGCCGGTGGTGTACCGAGCCTGCTGATCCGACCAGGACCCATCCAGCTCCTGTTGGCTCAAGAGGTAGGCAACGCCCTTGTCGATGGCCTGATTGATGGCGATCTGCGTCTTGCCCCACTGCGCCGCCTCTCCCTTGGCGGAGTTGCCTTGAATGGAGCTGGCGGAAATCCTGAAGCAGCCCAAGGATCGCGCGGCGCCCGTATGGAATTCGAGATCCAGGACCAGGGTCCGACGGCCTCGCCCCAGCGGCTCCTCGAACTGCACGACGAGCTCCTGCGGTCCTCGTCCAGGGCCGGGACTCCAGGCAGTGTTCTCACGCGTGTCAACTGCAGCACCTGCGGGCCAACCGACTGCTGCTTCGCTGGCCGTTGGATTGATGCAGCTTATCCAGCGCGACTTTCGCCCCACGATCGAGCGTATACGCATTTCGCTCAGGGCAAAGTTGCCCTTCTCGCCAAGCCCTGGTCCCTTGCCGGGTAGGGAGTCGTGAGCAAGGGCCTCGAGGCGCAGAGACCCCACAGCATCCATGTCTATCAGGCACTCCACCCTGATTCGCTTGAACCCCTCCGCAGCGGAGACGACAACAGAGCCATCTTCCAACACGCTCGCTGATCCGGCTGGCTCGATCTGGACCGTACCAGGAGTCAACACGGCCCATTCCTGGGCCCCCAGGGGGGCCGAAAGGAGTAGCCCGGGCAAGAAGAGGGACCACCGCATGGGGCCATGATAGGGACCCCGACCGGGTTGGGTGGAGGGAATCTCAAGGCAGGCACCCCTAAAACTCGATGAAACGGTAGATCCCCGGCCCCCTCAGCCCCTCCCCATGCAGTCCAACGTTACCACCCCAGATCAGAACGCCACCCCGATCGTGCTATCCGCCGTGGTTCTGGCGCTCCTGGCCGTGATGGCCTTGCCACGTCGCCCACAGGCACCCTCCACAACCCCCACTCTGCGCGCGCAGAGCGGACCGGAAGTATCCACGCATGCGTTGCGGGAAGCCATCGGGCGCTACCACCGCGACCACGGGGAGTGGCCCGGTCTGCCGCCCCATTCCGGTCTGGAACGCAAGCGCTACTCCACCTGGCTCGTTCGCCAGCTCTGCATGGCCAGCAATGGCAATGGAGAGGTCGTTGATGTGGTCAAGCCGAGCCACCCCTTCGGGCCCTACCTTGAGCGCACCGGGTTCATGAGCCCTGTCAGCGGCCGCTCAGACGTGTACTTGTTGGCTGAAGATGAGTGCATGCCTTTTGGAGCAGACGGCCACAGCGCATGGATCTTCGATCCGTGCAGCGGCGAGTTGCACATGAATGCCGTGGGTTGTGTTGAGGCAACAGACCGGCGCTACTTCGACCTCTAGTACAGAGCAGATACACCCATGCCCAGCTCGAAAACAAGACCTCACTCAACCGTCTCGCTTCTGCACCTGATGCTTGTGCTGAGCATAATTTCCGTTCTTTCCTGCGCGGCGATCCTCCGCTGGTTCGGGCGGGCGGAGATCACTCTGGACAACGCGGTTAGTTTGTTGGCCGAAGACCTCCAGCATGTGCAGGGAAGAGTTGTGTTCGAGAACATCGAACTGCAGGTGGTTTTTTACGAGGATGGAGGGGGCTACGAGATTCTGAACGCCAATGGCCAGTCCATCCCCGGCCCCCTCGGAACGCCTTCCTATCTGCGGCGCTACGACGCAGATGCCGTGTTCGCCGGAGTGAAAATCGGACCGCTAGACCTGGGCGGTGTGCGGCGAATCCGCTACACACCCTCTGGCCCGATTCCGCCCTCGGGGACCATCCACGTCGCCTTCGGAAGCGAGCAACGCTCGCTGGCACTGGTTGATGAGTCCGGTCGGATGGCTGTGGCCCCAAACAACTAGAACCACGGTGCTCAGGAGCTGAATAGGAAAGGGGCCGCTCCCAGAGGAAGCGGCCCCACGCGCCTTCGCTGTTTTTTGAGTTTCAGCACGTCAGATGAGAGGATGGCAGGGTCCGCTCATCAGTGCCACGGCGGGATTCGCAGGCCGCCGTGACGATCCCGGCAAGGGGCAATGCCTCCTGCGGGAAGGTCGACTCTAGCAAGCCCCGTCAATAATGGGGCAAGAAATCAGTCTCCCGGCACGGCGTAGCATGGAACCGATGGGTCGATCTCCTCGCTCCATGCCAACAAGCCACCTCGCATCCCAAAAACGTTGGTGAACTGGTGTCCAACAAAATAGCTGGCCACCTGTAATGCCCGCTCACCGTCCCGACAGACGAATACGAGGGCGCGCTCCTTGGGCAGACTCATGTACTTCTCGGAGTGGTCGAAATCGAGATACTCCGCCTCTGGTATGCATGACAGTTCGCGCTCTTCGGGCGGACGACAATCGATGAACGAGAACTCCTCCCCCTGATCAAGCCACTGCTTGACCGTCTGCGGCTCCAGTTGGATTTTGCCGTCCAACTCCTCCGCCTGCAGAATCGTCTGCACAACCTCATCCACGTCGAGGATGTTGTGGTCGGCCGCCACCTTGGCCAGGGTCTCATGGGGCTGAAAGGCACATGCTGAGCAGCCACCAATGTGGTAACGCTGAAACAGAGCCCGCTGCGCTGCGGGGGCCATTTCGAGGATGGCTTCCATGGTCATGGAGGGGTCGATTCTCATTTTGATAACTGTTTACTGACTGCCCTGCTGGAGCGGGTGGCTTGTGGTACCTAGGGTAGCTTACAAATGTAGGATCGGTCCACGCGTCATGCTCTCTCGCCTTCTTACTGCCATTTCAGTCCTGCTGCTGACCGTCCCAGTGGCCTCGGCAGGTTCTGGTGACTTTACCGTCGATCTCGGTCGTGGGCCGGTCACTGTGCACGTGCCGGATGTCTATCGGTCCGGCACACCCGCACCCTTGATCATCCTTCTGCATGGTTACTCGGGCACTGGCGCTTGGCAGGAGTTCTATATGGGGTTCCGCCCACATCAAGAGGAATACGGATTCATCTATACCTATCCGGACGGCCTGACCGACAGCTCAGGCTATCAGTACTGGAACGGGACGGATGCCTGTTGCGACTTCGGCAACAGTGGCGTGGACGATGCGGCCTACCTGAAAGAGCTGGTGACCGCCATCCGCCAACAGGTCGACATCGACCCTCGGCGCATCCACTTCGTGGGACATTCCAACGGTGCATTCATGGCCTACCGGATGGCATGTGAACACGCCGATACGGTTGCTTCCGTCGCCGGGCTAGCCGGTGCGACGTTCAAGGACCGCGCCATGTGCTCCCCTGGTGAGCCGGTTCACGTGCTCCAGATCCACGGCACCAACGATTCGACAATCTACTACAGCGGGGGCTGGATATACGGCGTGCCCTATCCGGGCGCCCTGGAGAGCGTGCTCAAGTGGGCCGCATACGACGGATGCGACCTCGTACCAGACAACTCCTCTCCCAATATCAATCTGGATGCGTCAATCCCGGGCAAGGAGACCGCGGTCTCGCGCTACGAGAGTTCCTGTTGGCCCACAGGCGCGGCGGAGCTGTGGACGATTCAGGGCGGCAGCCACGCGCCCTCCCTCACAAGCCAATTCCCGACCAAGGTGATCAAGTGGCTCTACCGTCATCCCAAGCCAGGGGTTACGGCAACGCGCTACTGCAGCCCTGCAGTGAGCAACTCCACCGGTCAGCCGGGTTGGTTGGACGCGAGCGGCAGCGATGCCGTACAGCACAACAACTTCTTTTTGACGGCCTCAAACCTGCCGAGCAACCAGTTCGGCTACTTCTTGTGCTCTCTTGATGCGGGGTTTGTCTCCAATCCCGGGGGATCGGCAGGAAACCTGTGCCTGGGTGGCAGCGCCCTACGGCTCACGTCACTTCTTGGCAACACCGGCACGGGCGGCACCCTAACGGGCAAACTCAAACTCAATTCGTTGCCTGGCCCCCCACCGAATGCGGTCGTGACCGGGGACACCTGGTACTTCCAAACCTGGTATCGGGATAAGGGGACGTCCAATTTCACTGACGGCCTATCGGTCCTGTTCCGCTAGGCCGGTGAGCCTCAGAAGAGATAAGCGTCGTCGGTAGGCCGCAGAGGGCGATTCATGTGCAGGGGTCGCCGCAATCCACCGGGGCCGGGGGCGGGATGGGTGATTCCCTTCCACTGCTCGTAGATTTCGCGAGAGAGGGCCGTGTCTACGCTGATGTCGCCATAGCGGTCGCCGTCCTGAGCGCGCTTGATGTTCACCTTCTGATGCCAGCAGTGCATGCCGCTGGCGGGATCGGGCTGAACGGGGAAGGTCATGTTCTGGTTGACGCCGGTCTCCTTCCAGAACACACGCTCGCTGTCGGGATCACTGGAGCTGAATGGTTGCGCGCCCTGCTTGGCTCGGAAGAGGAACTTTGAGCCCGTGCGCTCGATATCCACCAGGGAGCTCGCGCCAACGGCTCCCGATCCAGAGAACATACGCCAGCGCCCAACATGGTGGGAGCACGCCACAACGCCCGGGTGCATTCCCTCCGTGACCCAAACTCGTGGAATGAAGTACCCGATCTGCGTGTGAACGCGCACGAGGTCGCCTGTCTTGAGACCGAATTGGGCCGCGTCCATCGGGTTCACCCATAGCGGGTTTGTGTGGGAGATTTCTTGCAGCCACTTGGCGTTGGCCGAGCGTGTATGGATCAGGGTCGGCAGGCGGAAGGTGGGTAGAAGTGCCCGATCACCTGCGGCGAGGTCCATGGCGCTCCAGTGCACCTGGCTGCGCTGATAGGTGGGCAAAACGCCATCATCAAAACCCCACTCCCCCATCACCGGTGAGTAGATCTCGATGCGCTTGCTGGGCGTTGGAAAGCCAGCCCTGAAATCACCGGGGGCCACCTCCAGACCTGAAGTGTCCTTGGCTTGCGTGGCGTAGCGCTCACGCCCAGGGTAGGGCACCTCAAAGGCGCCGTGACGGCGCATGTACTCCAGGGGAGATTGACCCTCCTTCTCGGCCGCTTCCGGAAGGCCCGGGACGTTGCCAAACACGTCCGACCAGTACTCGTCCATCGTTGCGGGCTGGCCTGGGCGATCGGGCGACTCAAAGTACTTGGCGATGCCCAGGGATCCATCGGGATCGATGGCGTGGGTGAGGGCAATCCAGAACTCAGCCTCTTCCCAGACTTCGCCCGGATTGGATCCCAAGGTGGTCTGTGGGTCAGCCCCTTCCAGGCGCTCGTATTCCCTCTTTACTGGCTGGCGGAAGCCTATCCAGGTGGCTGCATGAGTCTCTTGGCTCATGACGTCGTGGCGCTCCGGGGCAAGGCCCATGGGCAGCACGTAGTCCGCCCACTGGGCCGTCTCGTTCCAGGTGGGCGTGAGCGCCACGTGGCAACCGATACGAGAGGCGTGTTCGAACATCTCGATCCATGAGCAGCCGTCGGGATTGGTCCAGACGGGGTTGTAGACGCGCGTGAAGTAGACGTCGACCTTTGAGTCCTGTTCGCGCAGGAGATGCGGCAGGAGGAAGCTCATTTCATAGTGAGCCAGAGGCCACTCCTTGGGCCACAACCTCTCGTTCCAGCGCGAGTGCGGTGGCGGTGCCAAGCTGGGCTTGGGTACGAACTTGTCCCAGGAGTTGGGGTTCAATCCGCCCTTCGTACCGACCGAACCCGTCAGGCTGTGCAGCAGCAGCAAAGCCCGAGCCACTTGCCAACCACCCAGATTGCCCGCCGCTGTGCTACGCCAGAGATGGCTGGTGAATTCGCTGCCCGCTTCGGAGATACGATCGGCGAGATACTCGACGGTGCCCTCTTCTATCTGGCACTCGGCCATGGCGTAGGCAGGGGTGTATTTGACGTACTCCTCCGCCAAGAGCTCCAGGTAGCGGTCCAGGGTCTGGGGCCCGCCGGGATCCTTGGCGGTGAGGTAGTCCTGCCAGTTCGTCCAGCGCTCCATGAACTCCTTGTCTACGCGGCCCGAGGTCAGCAACAGGCGCGCGACGGACAGCAGCATGGCGGCTTCGCTGCCAGGCCAGGGTGAAATCCACCGATCAGCATGCGTGCTGGTATTCGACAACCGCGTGTCCACCACGGCTATGCGAGCCCCCCCGTTCTTGGCTTCGATGATGCGCTGGGCGTGGGGGTTGAAGTAGTGCCCCGTCTCCAAGTGGGCTGAGATGAGCAGGATGAACTTGGCATTCGCGTAGTCAGGGGACGGGCGGTCCGCCCCGAAGGACAAGGAGTACCCCAAACGCGCGGAGGCACTGCAGACGTTGGTGTGGGAGTTGTGGGCGTCCACACCCCAGGCCTGCAACATCCGCATCGCGAAGTGGTCCTCGCCGGGTCGGCCAACGTGATACATGATCTCGTCGTGGCGCTCCTCGCGCAGGGCCTTGCCGATGCGTTTGCCGATGTCCGCCACCGCCTCCTCCCAGGAGACCTCCTCCCACTCGCCCCCACCGCGCGGCCCCTTGCGCTTCAGGGGTTTCAGGATGCGCTCGGTGTCATTGACCTGATTGATCGTCGCCGGACCCTTGGCGCAAAGGCGTCCACGCGATCCCGGGTGGAGCGGGTTGCCTTCAAATTTGGCAATGTCTCCCGACGACTTGTCAACAAACGCGAGTAGGCCGCAGCCGGATTCGCAGTTGAAGCAGATCGTCGGGATGCAGCGGTAGTGGTTCTCCTTGCGCTCTGGCCAGGCCTCGGCGTCGTACTCAACCCAGTCGTCCCAGTGCTTGGGCTCCGGACCGACAGCCAACTCCCATGGAGAGGTGCGGCCTGCTGGTGTCTTGTCTTGCGAGTTGCTCATGGGTCGGTCAACTGATGGGCAGGGCTTGCCCTGCGCGCACAAACAGGTCTTCCTCAACGAGAAGGCCGCCCAGGGCCAGAATGGCCGCTACCGGAAGGAGGGGGGGGGAGCCGGCCAAGATCGCCAAGGGCAGAAGAATGCCGAGTGCGACGCCCACACCCCAGTGCATGCGCGCATAGGGCCCGTGGGAAAGCAGCCGAGCCGCTCGAGCGTATTCCTCTTCCCGCCCCTTGGGCACCATGCGACCTTCAAGGAGGATGGCAAGAAGGTGGCCCCCCAAGCAGACCGTCAGGATCTTGGGCAGGGAGGCCAAGAGGCTCGAGTCGAGAGCCACACCAAGCGTATCCATCAGCGCCAGCACAGACGCGCCGGCAATGCCCGCCTGAATCACGAGGTGAATAGCCAGACCGGGGCGCATCCAGAGCACCCGCCCCTTGGCCTGACCAAAGAGGTAGGCGGTGTAGGCCGCCGTCCATCCGCCGAGAATGTAGGCCCCCCATTCCAGAAGCCACGACCCGACAAACAAGCACGCAACAAGGACGGCGCTGTAGCCGAGAATGATGAAGCTCCCCCGAACGAGCCAGGAATCCCAGTTCGGGCGCCGGAAGATGTAGAGGACTCGTTCTGGACGCTTCAGGTCGGCAATGAGAAGCAGACCCGTTATTCCCAGGAAGACGAGAGCTACAGCCGCCGCAATGAAGCGGGTGAAGTCCGCCTCGGAAGGCACGGCATCCGCGCCCATCGCTTGGGCCAAGAAAGCCACGGGCAGAACTCCGGCGGCAATGGACTTGGTCCAAAGGTAGGTGCTGACACGCCAGCCCCATATCTGCGAGCGAGGCACGTCGTAGGTCGTGCGGGCGGTCTCTTGGCCGTGCTCGGCTTCATAGCTCTGGGCCACCGCGCGCTCACCTGAAGGGGGCACAGACCAGATGAACCCCTGGGAGAGGTTTGTCTCTCCGGGCGTGATGCCCGCCGAGTTGACCCCGATGTAGTGGACGTTTGGTCCCGTTCTCGCTTCGGGCTTGCGGACGGTCAGGCCTCCGTTGCTCCTCAGTTGAGATACTCGACTCTCGGGATCGTTGAAGTCGCCGGGAATGATGGCCTCTGTGGGACAAACAACGGCACAGGCCGGCGCCAGCCCACGCTCGATGCGGTGCTCACAGAAGTGGCACTTCTCCGCGATACCCGATTCCTCGTTGATGTAGATCGCGTCGTAGGGACAAGCATGCGTGCAGCTCTTGCAGCCAATGCAGGCATTGGGGTCCACATCCACGATTCCGTTCTCGTGCTTGCTGAGAGCTGTTACTGGGCAGATCTCCACACAGGGGGCTCCCGTGCACTGATTGCAGCGCAGGACCGAGAAGCCCCGGCGCACGGATGGGAACGTGCCGCCCTCCGTGTACTTGACCCAGGTGCGGAAATTGCCAACAGGGACGTGGTTCTCGGACTTACAGGCGACGGTGCAGGCGTGGCAGCCAATACACCGCGTGTGGTCGATGACAAATCCGAGTTGCACGAGGGGGGTGAGATGGGCGCCAGTAGCGCTTCAGGGGGATGGGTGAAGGGGGGTCTCAGGGTACCGAAACCAGGAGGCTCAGGGCCCCCGCTTCGGGCTAGAATTGCCTCCGCGCCCATGGTCGATCCACTACTTCTGCTCGCCCCCCTGGCCGTGGCTGCGCTGGGATTCGCCTTCGAGGTAATCGGACAGCGGCATGACGCCTCGCGCTTCCCTGCGCCTGGCAAGCGGGTGCGCGTAGCCAACACGCATCTTCACGTTCGGACCCGAGGGGAGGGCTCGCCGGTGATTGTGCTGGAAGCCGGAGCGGGAGGTTGGTCCACCCACTGGGACCCTCTTATCGGTCCACTCTCAGAGCTATCCAAGGTGATTGCCTATGACCGGGCTGGCCTCGGGTGGAGCGCAGGTGGCGAAGCACCGCGGAGCGCCGATTGTGCCGCCCGCGAACTCTCGGAGCTCCTGCGACAGGTGAGTCCGGAGTCCACGAAGGTCATTCTGGTCGCGCACGCGGAAGGGGCGCGGATCGCCCGCTCGTTCGCAATCCGTTACCCACACAAGACGGAGGGGCTCGTCTTCGTCGACGGCTATCACGAGTCCCTTGAGCCCTCTCTTCAACGGGAGGGGATACCCTCGCCTTGTGTCAGCACCACCATGCTGGCGGGGCTCATGTGGGCAGGTCGGCTCGGACTCCTACGCCTGCTCCGGTACCCCCCTCTGGCCCCGGGACTGGAGGAAACGCCCCTGGGACGCGCCAACCTCCAGACGATTGCCGCCCTCTCTCGCAGCCCACGGGTTCTCGCGGGAATGCATGCCGAGCAGAAGGCCTCAGGGGAGAGCGATGAGAAGCTCGCCGCCCATCCCACGGACCAGCAGACCCCCTGTCGCACGTTGGTGGCGGGGGCGTCCCTGCCCGCCGCGGGCCTGCCAGAGGGG
>MPMD02089907.1_pt1 | contig 18044 bp, 14 predicted proteins | sample 1617291 | NCBI WGS metagenome assembly MPMD02 (sample SAMN05944810, study PRJNA350692) | marine metagenome | biome: marine; feature: ODZ; material: water; isolation source: 120 m water sample filtered on 30 um supor filter | place: Pacific Ocean | collected 2012-04-09 | depth 120m m | reverse complement strand
TGTAAAACTCAATATTTAATCTGTCTTACAGTGTAAGTTTTGGTTATGATTAATTTTTTCTTGCAAAGTCTATAGTTCCTATTCTGATTAGTACAACTGATGCAAATAATGCTCCTATAATATTAATAATTGACCAATATAAAATACTAAATTCAAAACAGTTAAAAGGTTGATAAATTATCATATAAGCAATTAATAAAATAAAGATGACTGTTGTTAATATTTTATCGTCAGCTTTTATTTTTATTTTTATTATAAGAACTTTTAATTTTAAAATAGAAAGAACAATTAGATCTGAAAAAATAATAATCGTTAAGTAATAGTAAAATATATTTTCATCTGCATATGCTTTAACAGATGTACTACTTGGAAGTTGTAGAAGAACCCCCGATATAGAAAATATCAAAAAGCAAATTATTAAAATAGAGTTTAATATTACTACTAATATTAATTCTGGCTCTTTAGTTAAATATCTGCGACCCAATTTAATCCTCTCTATATAAAATTAGGATATTCTCTCTATAATAACTAAAACCTCTGACAATTCGGAAACGTCCGGAAGTGATCGATTGCGGAGGTTTTAGGCAATATACAAATCAATATCCATCATCAAACAGTTTTTCATATTCAGCAAAGAAGTTATTTTCTTCTTCCGCAATTCTTATAGCTAGTCCTAGACAGAATTTATCCAGGTCATTTAAGAATTTATCTTCATCTGTTAAAGACTCATGGTCATCATAAAACCCTAAAACAAAATTTGTTGTTTCCACCATAGAAGAGCTTAACATGTGACATTCTTCAGTTAATCTTCCAATGTCTTTCAAACCATTAAGCAATGGACCGTAGAGTTCATCATTTTCTTTTAGCAGATGTTCAATCAGAACAGGCTTTAATTCAAATATTTTTTTGTGCTTTTCTTTAGCTGTAAACTCTTTGCTTATAAGTTCTAAAATAGCATCCAATACTATTTTATGTTCTTTTTTAAAATCATCAATTAGCTTAGACATAATCACATCTTAGAATTGGAAATTTATAATTTTTTTTATTATTATATCATAAAGCACGGTTTTTAGAGCACTTTTTAATTTAAACGTCCTTTAATTCATCTTTTATTAAAATACCTTACATGTTGTCCAAAAGGGTGGTTTTATTGCATCTCTATAACGTCGCATAATATATATTATGTTAAATCGACATTAATTAGAGTATTTTTATTTACATATCTAATTAGTTTATAGTAAACATGTTAAGCATATCGATATATCCAATGTTAATAACTTGTTCAGCATTTTATCATTAAACTGTTAGTAAATGTAAATAAATAACAAAGATAGGAAAGTCGATGGTTAGCATAGTCTTAATTAATGTTCAGAGTGTAAATCTGAACACAAAATTATTATATTAATATTCATATAAGTAAATTTATGATATTGCGTATTTGCTTATTTAATATTGAAAATTACTGTAAATAATATCGATACTTAATTTAATAGTTAAGTTTTATTAACTGAAATATAAAAGGACTAAATAAAATGGCAGTTGGAAAACAAACTTTCGGATTTTTTATCCCTGTAGTATCACTTATGGGTGTCGGATGTCATACTGAAACAGCAGCACAATTATCATCACGCGGATGTAAAAAGACTTTAATTGTTACTGACAAAGGCATGACAGCTATCGGCTTGACAGAAAAATTTGTCAATCTTTTAAAAGAAGGTGGAGTAGAACCTGTTGTTTATGACGAAACGGTTCCTAACCCTACTGACAAAAATGTTATGAAAGGTGTTGAAGTATATAAAGAAAATGGCTGTGACTCTATCATGACATTAGGTGGCGGAAGTCCGCATGACTGTGGTAAAGGTATCGGCATTGTAGTTACTAATGGCGGAGTCATAAATGATTACGAAGGTGTCGATGTTTCAAATAAAAGCATGCCTACTTTTATTGCAGTGAACACAACAGCAGGTACAGCCAGCGAAATCACTCGTTTCTGCATTATAACTGATACTTCAAGACATGTAAAAATGGCTATTGTTGACTGGAGAGTTACACCAGATGTAGCAATTAATGATCCTGAACTTATGCAGGCTATGCCCCCTTCCCTGACAGCTGCTACAGGTATGGATGCATTGACACATGCAGTAGAAGCTTATGTATCAACAATCGCAACACCTGTTACTGATACATGCGCACTAAAAGCCATTGAATTAATAGCACAAAGCTTAAGAGCTGCGGTAGCTAACGGTGATGACATGAAAGCCAGAGACAACATGGCTTATGCTGAATATTTGGCCGGCATGGCATTTAATAATGCAAGCTTAGGTTATGTTCATGCTATGGCTCATCAACTGGGTGGATTATATAATCTTCCTCATGGCGTTTGTAATGCTGTATTATTACCTCATGTTTCAAGGTTTAATCTATTGGCAAATCTTGATAAATTTGCAGATATTGCAATTGCATTAGGTGAAAATATTGAAGGACTTTCATCAAGAGAAGCAGCAGAGGTAGCACTGGATGCAATTGTCACACTCTCTGAAGATGTTAACATTCCGGCAGGCTTAGAAGAGCTTGGAGTAAAAGAAGAAGATTTCAAATTAATGGCTGAAAATGCAAAGAAAGATGCATGCTGCTTTACAAACCCAAGGTTGGCAACACATGATCAGGTTGTAGAAATTTACAGATCTGCCATGTAATTCTGTTTATTGTTATAAAAGAAATTTAAGCCACTCAATTATGAGTGGCTTTTTTATTTTAAATCCCTTTTTTAATATATTCATATCACTGTGTAAGCAGTAGTAATAAACATACTTGTAAATAAATTTACTGTCACTATATTTAAAATTTGTAATATAATTTGGGTTGACACTCCATCTTTTGCCTTATGTCAAATTTCAAATGTGATCATTATGACTGATAATTCCATTAATAAAATAAAATTCAGCTTATATATTTTTGCCATATTCTTTGTTTCCTATGAAACAATAACATATTTGGCAAATGATATGATTATGCCTGGCATGGTAGATGTCACAAAAGAGTTTCACGTTGGTCTCGAATACGTTGCCAGCTCATTAAGTGTCTATCTCCTTGGCAATACAGCAATACAGCTTTTTTTGGGACCTACTGCAGATCGTTACGGAAAGAGAAAAGTTATACTTGTGGGAAATTTCTTTTTCCTGATGTTTACAATCCTTATTGCTTTGTCAACAAATATACAAGGATTTATGTGGGGAAGATTCCTTCAGGGAACCGGATGTGCATTTGTTGCTATAGGGTATTCAGTAATACATGAAAACTTTAATGATAAAAGTGCTGTTAGGTTATTAGCATTAATGGGAAATGTAACAATACTGGCTCCATTATTAGGACCTGTTCTTGGAGGTATTGTAATCACTTACTCTGGATGGAGAACAATATTTGTTATCATAGCAGCAGCAGCCTTAATTGTATTTATTGGTTTACTTAAATTCACACCTGAAACCAATTCGGATGTAATAAAAAGAGTTAGTCCTAAGTCATGTGTAATTGAATATTTTTCTATTTTAAAAAATCGTGGATTTGTTTTTGGTACTATAGCAACCAGTCTGGCATTAATTCCTCTGTTAGCCTGGATAGGACTGACTCCGGTTTTAATTATGGAAACAGCAAAGCGCAGTTTTGCTGATTATATAATATGTCAGATAATTGCATTAAGCGGCCTTTCAATTGCCAGTATACTCATGCAGTTCATAGCCGGCAAGTTCTCTTTCTATAAGATAATGCTTACAGGTACAATTCTTTTTTTCCTCGGAGCTTTCCTCAATATAATTTTCTATGAAAATGTATATATAATAGCTGTAAACTTTTTTATAAGTTTTTTTGGTTTCGGTTTATACAATGGAATGGCAATTAGAAGTATCATAATAACCTGTAAATTTTCTAAAAATATGACAATGTCGTTATTTGTATTTTTCGAATCTGTAGCAATGGCTGCCGGATTAGAACTGGTTAACATTATCTGCGATAAATATAATTTTTCATTATTCAGTTTTACTTTTTCAATCTTTATTATCTCATTGGTAACAGTTACCTTTATGTTTATATTCTGTTATATGAATAAAAATAAAAACTGGGAATAAAAGATTTCTACATGATACTGCACTAGATATTGTTTATAATAAGTTACACTGCTATTTACAAAGTATAAATGCAGCATAATATCCATTCTCTGAACTATACACTTTTTTTACTTCTCTAAAACCGGCCTTTTTAGCATATAATTCAACTTCTTCATAAGATCTTATATAGTCATGGTTTTTCGTATGATCCAATGTTATATCTCTTTCTTCCATTGTTAGATCATTCCAATTTTTATATATTTCATTATGAAATATATTTCTATATTCAATAAGCTCCAAGTTGTTATTTCTGAACATATCATACCAGAAGACATAACCATATCTATTTTTCAGCTTTAAATAAACATTTCTCAACAATTCTGTCAATTGATCATCATTCAAATGCTGAAGCATATATCCGGCTACAATAATATTGTATTTTTCATTGATATTTTGAAGTTCTAGCATGGCATCATTGCATATAAATTCACAAGAAAAATTAACATTTGAAATATTTTTCTTGGCTTCAGCAAGTGCATATTTACTCATATCTATGCCAATATATTTTATTATGTTAACCTTTGGAAATATTTTGGAAGGATAGTATGCATCACCACATCCAATTTCCACAACGGTAAGATCCTCATCCTCTACATTTGTAAAAAAATTGTAAAATGAAGAAAAAATTTCATCATGACACATATAGTTATTTTTTATAATGGATTTATATATATGCCATTGTTTAAAAAATTTTTGTATTTCGACTTTATTCATATTTTAGTTTCATAAATAAATAATAAGTTATCTAAAAGTAGAGAATATTAGATGAGAAATCTGTATAAAACAAATATGTAAAATTTTAATTTCTTTTTCTTTTAACAAGAAGAACTGTATCTTTCAAATCCTCTATGTTCTTAGCAGACTCCCATCTATCTTCAAATATAGGATCCTGTACTACCTGAGCTATAGCAGACAGTGCCCGTAAATGAAAATTTCTTTCATCTTTTGTGCCCATAAGAACAAAAACAGTTTTTATACAGTTTGATGTATCGCTAAATCTTATCCCTTCTTTGCATCTGGCAAGTAAAATTACAAACTTATTAGTACCTTCGATTATTATATGAGGAATCGCCAGATTACGTGAGATGACAGTAGATCCTTCATTTTCTCTTTCCATTAATTTCTCATAGATAAAAGAATCACTTAAATCAAGTTTAGTTGAAAGTTCCCGACTGGCCAACTCTAAGAATTCTTCTAATTTAACAGATCGTTTAATATCCAGAACAATACTTTTCTCTATCAGCTCATCAAATCTGTCACTAACTATCTCATCACGTTCTTTAATAATATCTCTGAGCTCACTTTCAAGGTATCTTGTTGTTAGTTCTTTATTTGTAATACGTTCAATAAGATGAAGTAATGCAAATTCTTTATCAGCTCTTATTCTTCCGTAAAAGAAGTACACCAGCAAAGAACCGATAATAAGAATTACGCAGATCAGCAGTGCTGTGGTCCCCATCTGAAAAATCAGAAACATAGAACCTATGATACCTATAATCTGAACCCATGGATATAAAGGTGATTTAAATTTAGGCCTGTAATTCTGCAGTTTACTTTCACGCATGATGATAACGCATAAACATGAAAAAATAAATGTTAAAATCAGGACAGTGGAAGCTGTTTTAATAAGAAGTTTTAATTTAAAAAAAAGTGACAATGCTATAAAAATTGTAGTAATAATCAAAGCAATATACGGTGTTTTAAATTTATTGCTGATTTTCATCAGAAATTTAGGCATTAATTTATCGCGTCCCAAAGCAAGCGGATATCTTGAAGAAGCCATAATGCCGGCATTTGCTGTTGATATAAAAGCTAATATCGCAGCGATACTCAAAATAATTTTCCCAGGGGTTCCCCAGAAAATTGATGCTCCCAGTGAAATTGGAGTCAATGAATTATTCAATGCAGTTTTATTCAAAATACCTGAAGTGACAAATACTACCAATACATAAAAAGTCGTAACAACAATAAAAGCAAAGATCATCCCCAGCGGGACAGTTTTAGCCGGATCTTTAACTTCCTCTGCAATGCTTGCAACTTTGAGCAATCCGCCATATGAAACAAAAACCAAACCTGCTGTAGAGAAAACAGGTCCAATACCATGAGGAAGAAACTCTATAATGTTTTCGGCTCTAACCGCAGAAAAACCAAATAAGATATATGCAGTTAGTATAGCAAAAAGCCCGAAAACTAAAATAATCTGAATTTTGCTGGCTTCTTTAATCCCAATAATATTTACAAAAAGAAAAACAGCACATAGCACAAGACCTATAATTCTTATATCTAAAGTTACCAGAATCGCAAAAAAAGCAGACATACCGACTAACGCAAATGAGGTTTTCAGGCATAATGAAAACCATGTTAAAATACCGTCAACGGTTCCGACAGCAGGCCCCATTGTTCTGTTAACATAAAAATATGTGCCACCCGCTTTTGGCATGGCAGATGCAAGTTCAGCCTGACTTAACATTCCGGTTAAAGCCAAAAGGCCGGCAATTAAGTAAGAAATAGCAACCGCCGGTCCGGCCAGTGCATGTGCAATACCAGGCAGAATAAATAAACCGGAACTTATCATTGCGCCGGATGCAATACAAAAAACATCTATTAATTTTAACTCTTTTTTCAAGTTCATGAGAATAAATACAGTTTTAAATTAAACCTATCGAACTTATTTTAACTATCTTAATCTAAATTATAATGAGTTGAGAGCATTTTTACGAGAAACCATTATAAATTCCTGATTGCCTTTCGGACCTTTTATAGGTGAAGGAAGAATATCCAGCACTTTCCATTTCAAAATATCCCCTACAAAGGAAGTGACTTTATCAACATATTTTTTTCTTATATTTACATCTCTGACAACTCCACCTGCCCCTATTTCATTTCTTTCTGCTTCAAATTGAGGTTTAATAAGGATAAAACTCCAACCATCGTTTTTAAGAATTTGATTTACAGCAGGCAGAACTTTGATAACAGAAATAAAAGAAACATCCATCGTTACAATATCCACTAGTTCAGGCAGTGTCTCTGAATCCATATTTTTAGCATTCAGCTTTTCCATATTTATAACCTGAGGAATATTTCTTAATTTATAATGAAGCTGACTGTGTCCTACATCTATAGCGTAAACTTTTACTATTCCGTACTGGAGCATTAAATCGGTAAATCCTCCTGTGGATGCACCTATATCTGCTGCAGTTTTACCAGAAAGATCATTTAAATACTTATCAAAAGCAGGTTTGAGTTTATATGCACCTCTACTCACATATGGACAGGGGCGGTTAATATTCAAAGAAACATTAATATCCAGCATATCAGTACACTTATAAATAACTCTATCGCTTCCGATTCTGACAAAACCTGCCAAAATCATTTTCTTAGCTTCATCCAGTGAATCAGCCAGATCCTGTTTTACTACTAATTCATCAGCTCTTATTAATCTTTTCTTTTGTTTTTTCATTTTTTTTTTATTATTAACAATTAATCATTGTTCATTAAGGTAGCATCTGCTGTTTTTTATCTTTCCATTGCCAGATGCAAACAATCAAACTTAATACAAAAACAAACAAACATGCATAAATAAAAATATTACCATATTTAGTATAAAATGTCATTGCCGGATCTTTCTGCACCTTAACTTTAAAAACAGCAGCCCCCCTACCCTCAATATCCGGAGCAGGTACAAGTTTTCCATCTACTTTTTTATGAAAAATACTATCTGTTATAGCACCGTCAGGCTGTATAACGCAAGTTCCGTTATTATTTCCTGATCTGATCATTACACGATTATTTTCAACTGATCTAAAAACCGCCTGAGCCAGATGCTGTTCCGGTTCACTGCTTGATGGGAACCATGCATCATTGGTTATAGTAACGAGCATATTGGCTCCATGCAAAATATGTTCTCTTGATACGGCTGGAAATGCGTCTTCAAAACATATCAAAACAGAAGCCCTAATTCCTTTTTTTAGTTTAAAAACTGTATTTTTTGTGCCAGGGGTCAATGATCTCCCCATGCCGAACGTTTTTTTTATCCACGGATAAATGTAGTAAAAAGGAAATGTATGTTCCATAGGGGTATACTCTCCCCAAGGTACAAGATGCATTTTACTATATCTATCAACTATTTTGCCCTGGGGGTTTATGAGCAAAGCACTGTTATATATAGAATAATCCCCTTTTGCATTTAGAGTATCGCTGTAATATATAGTACCCAACAGTATTTCAGTATGAAATTTTTCCAAAAGTTTTCCCAAACCCTCTCTATATTTCTCGCTCACATCCCCTCCCCCTCTAAGCGGTTGAGGAACAGCACTTTCCGGCCAAATCAATATATCGGGTTTTAATGGAAGCATTTGTGCTGAATCACCCAGATAGATCTTTAATGCCTCCAAAGCTTCAGTTCTTGAATAAAATCTTAACTGCGGGAGATTTCCCTGAACTACCAGTGCCCGTAAACTGACATAATCTTTTTCAGGTAAACGATGTAACTTAGTAATTCTGTAAATACCATAAACAAAATTACAAACGACTAACAGAATTGCCAGATAAACAACGGCAGGTCTATAAAATTTAGTTTTATATTTATATCCGTAATAACAAGCTAATATAGTTTCGGCCAAAGCAATATTAACAAAAGCTAAAATAAAGCTTACTCCATAAATACCTGTAATGGATGCAATTTGAATTACAGCAATATTACTCCATTGAGTTATAGCCAGATAATTCCAAGGCAATCCGGTAAAAATCCAGCTTCTTACCCATTCAAGAATACTCCAGAAAGCAGCTATAGAGAGACAAAGAAATATTTTTTTAGTATGGTTTTTGTTTTCGATCAAATATTTACGCGCGGCATTATATCCTTCCAGCTGAACTTTTGCAGGAATAAGAAGATATTTATTTAAGACCGGTATAAATATGCTCCAAACTGCAGGGAAGCATGCTAATACTGCAGACATTAAATAAGGGATAAAAGGTTCAATTTTTCCCATCCAATAAAAAGAGATGATACTCCAGCCGTATCCCCAGATAAATCCGCCGGCTAATGCCTGAGATTTTCTTAAATTTCTAACAAGAAGATATAGTGGTATTAAACCAATCCATCCAATCCATGAAACATTAAAAACAGGGAAAGCCAGTGCATAAAAAGCACCAAATAAGAAGAGTAATATGTACCTCAAAAAAACATATTTCTTTGAAACAAGGTATGCTTCATTTTTAGTATGTAAATTATTTCGCATAGCATTTAGCCTGTTTATCCGGTTGGACGTAATTTGTGAGCATGCAGTTTCTTAAATCATAATTCGTAATTAGGTAACTGCTACTGCATAGTCATAGCTTTTATATATCCGTTAGGTCCAATCACTGTTGGATAATTTACCGGAGGCTGAACATCTGCCATACCCCAGCGTCTTGAGAACGGCCAGAAAACAAATAAGGCTTTTCCTACAATATTCTGTCTGGGAACAAACCCCCAATATCGACTGTCTGCACTCCAGTAACTGTTATCACCCATCATAAAATAACTGTTTGGCGGAACATGTACTACTTTTCCTTTAGCCAGACGTCCTACTGAAGTGTAGCCCTGATATCCACCTTTATGCGAATAAATTCTATTAAAGGCTTCAACATTAAAATCAGTAACAGGTTTGTAGCTATTTTTCCCTTTCGGTTTTATATAAAGCATATTATTTACAATTTTCATATAATCACCCGGCATACCTACTAACCGTTTAACATAGTAAAAACCAACTTTAGTTAAGGGTTGACCTGTAGCATCCTCGTATAAACCATTTGTTGTGAAAACAACTATGTCACCGCGGGCAGGTTCAACGAAATGATATATCAATCTATTTACAAACAGATGATCTCCGTCTGACAACCAGCCATTTGCTATGGTAGTGTTAGCTGGGAAATATGTAGGCATGCTTTTGTATTTCAAAAAACTGTACTCTGCCACTTTCTGCGGTTTTCCAGGCAGATCATATCTAACTCCACCTATATCAAATGCGCTCCACGGGAAGAACAAGAATTTGCTGTATGGAGGGAAAAAACCTTCAAATGGTCCGCCTTTCTCAGTTACCGCTTTAGCTCTTTGTGTAGAAAACAGCGCAAATTCAAGTGGTTGCGGTAAGTCAGGAATTGCCTTCTTCTCTATATAGTGAATACCGAAAAGAGTAGGTTGCATACTACTTGTAGGTATTTTAAAAGGCTGGACATATAAGGCTCTGATACCAAAAGCAACTGTTAAAGCTACAACTATTATTTCAGCGTATTCCAGAATAATTTTAAAATTCTTTTTGGGTACTGTTTTATTATAGCGATTAGTGAGACCTGTTAACTCCGATTTAACTTTCTGGCTATCTTTAACATCCAGTTTTTTAACTTTACTGTTTATATCAGATATCTCTTTTTTCTGCTTATCAGTCAATATATCATCATCTCTTCTTAGACGAGAACGAGTAAGCTTATTCAGTAATTTTATTTCTTTTCGAATATTGTGGCTTTTTAACATTTTTTTAGTCATAAGTTATAAATTAATTTTCTGATTTTAGATACTGCAAAACAGCACAAGTTTACGCTAAGCGTTATAAATTTAGACTTGTCTCGCTAAAAGCGGGATTCAATATTATTGTATATCTTATATTAATTTTATAGATACAATCATAAATCAACATTCTGAAATCCGTATTTTTTAAGTTGATTTTAATATTTCCACAAATGCTTCCTGGGGGATATTGACTTTCCCGATCTGCTTCATTTTCTTCTTTCCTTCTTTCTGTTTTTCAAGAAGTTTTCTTTTTCTGGAAATATCGCCACCATAACATTTTGCTAAAACATTTTTTCTTAATTGGCGAATTGTTTCTCTGGCAATAACTTTACCTCCGATAGCCGCCTGTATAGGTACACTAAACATCTGAGGAGGAATAACTTCTTTTAGTTTTTCAGCTATCTGCCTTCCTCTATATTCAGCCATACTTCTGTGTACAATTGATGAAAAGGCATCGACAGGTTCACCATGAACAAGAATATCAAGCTTTACAAGATCCCCGGCTTTATAGTCATACGGCTCATAATCCATACTACCGTAACCTTTTGTGATTGATTTCAGTTTATCATGAAAATCTATTAGTATTTCATGAAGCGGCAGATGAGCAGTTATCATGACATGCTTTGTATCAATCGATTCTGTAGCTGTACACTCGCCGCGTTTATTTAAAATCAGATTCATTACATCTCCTATGTAGTTATTAGGAAACATAATATTTGTTAATATTCTAGGCTCCTGAATTTTATCTATGAGAGTTGGATCCGGCAGGTGAATAGGATTATCTATATTTCTCACTTCTCCGCTTTTCATATAAACATGATATATCACACTGGGATATGTAGCTATAATATTCATGTTATATTCACGCCTTAATCTTTCCTGTATTATCTCCATATGAAGTAATCCAAGAAATCCGCATCTGAATCCAAATCCCAGAGCTGCAGAACTTTCTGCTTGATAAACAAAAGCAGCATCATTAAGTTGAAGTTTTGCCATGCTTAATTTCAACTGTTCATAATCGGCTGTGTCAATAGGATATATTCCGCTAAAAACCAGCGGCCGTATTTCTTTAAAGCCCGGCAGAGGTTCTTTCGCCTGATCATCGGTTCTTGTGATAGTGTCTCCTATTTTAGAATCACTGGGAGATTTAATATTTGCAATTACATATCCTACAGAACCTTCTTCCAAAACTTTAAGAGGTTTCATTCCAAGCTGAAAGTAACCGACTTCTTTTATATCACTTTCCAGATTATTACTGAATAGTTTTATTTTATTCCCTCTCTGCAGTGATCCTTTTACTACCTTTACATAGTTCACTACACCTCTGTAAGCATTATAATTTGAATCAAATATAAGAGCATTTGTACCTAATAGGTTTTCTTCAACTTCAGGTGCAGGAATTAATTCTACAATAGCTTCCAGAATTTCTTTTATGCCCTGCCCGTCTTTCGCACTAGCCAGTATTGCTTCTTCTCCGGGAATGGCAAGTATCTCTTCCAATTGTTCAATACACAAATCTATATTTGAAGCAGGCAAATCTATTTTATTAATAATAGGAATTATTACAAGATTCTGTTTCATTGCCAGTTTTGCATTAGCTACAGTCTGAGCCTGTACTCCTTGAGTTGCATCTATTAAAAGAAGAGCTCCTTCACATGCAGCCAGAGAACGGCTTACCTCATAGGAAAAATCAACATGTCCAGGTGTGTCAATTAAATTAAACTGATATTCTTCACCATCATCTGCTGCATAAATCATTCTGACAGGATGTGATTTTATAGTAATACCTTTTTCTCTCTCAAGTTCCATACTGTCAAGAACCTGATTTTGAAAATCTCTTTTATCTATGGAACTCGTGGCTTCCAGCAATCTGTCAGCAAGTGTTGATTTTCCATGATCTATATGTGCTATTATCGAAAAATTTCGTATATGTTCTTTATTATTCATTATTAATTAAGGCGATCTATTATTTGTTAAAGAATTGCTAAAAAGTATAAATTTATATTAATATATTATAATGTCTAACACTATTATATAAAAAATAAAACTTTAGATTATTTTAAAAATTCATCAATTTGTTCATAAATAACTGTTTTATTGAACCCTTTTGAGTAGAGATAGCGAAATAATTTTTCTTTTTTTTTTCTTTTTTCCAAGTTTTTACTTAATAATCTATTTTTCCTTTCGAGTAATTTTAAAACAACTTCTCTATCATCATTTTCAGTGTAAAGCTCAGTAACCATATTTTCAGCAACATCACTGCTGATTCCTTTAATTTTTAACATCTGAACAGCTTTATATGAACCGATACTGCGAGCTTTAAGCTCATGTAGATAATTCTCCGCAAATGTATTATCATCAATTAAGGCCAGATCTGCACATTTTTTTATTATTGTCTCAATAGAGTTTTTGTCGTATCCTTTTTTATAAAGTTTCTGCTTCAGTTCATAAGCACTGTGCATGCGGATATTTAAATATACTAAAGCTTGTTCAAAACACAATTTTAGTTTGTTTTCACTGAGGATTGCATTAAAAGAATCATAAGATATAGTCATATTCGGCTTAAGATTATATTTTAGGACGATTTCAGGATGAAACTTATATGAATGATCGTCTTTTAAGAAAACAATATATTTACCGGTTTTTTTAGTGATATTTGTAATTTCTAAGCTGTTCATATGCAAAGTGAAAATAATTTATATTTAAAATGAATTATTTATATTAAGTTTATTCGCAATAATAAAATAATCTATTAAGTTTAGCAGTTATCTTATAATAATATAAAATGAGTAATCTTTTTTATATTATAACAATTAAAAAAGGATCGAATTAGATAATTCTTCATTATGGATAAAGGATTTGATACTACAGTAGCAGCAGTAAAATGCAGCTCATACGAAAGAAAGTTAGTACGTGAAAAAGTACATAGAGCTATTGCACTGACCGGCGGTTTTCCTGAAAAGATAAAACCCGGTTCAAAAATACTGTTAAAACCAAATCTACTGACAGCCAAACATCCGGATGCTGCAGTAACTACACATCCTGAAATTCTTCGAGCTGTCATTAAGGAACTTAAAGAATTGGGCATTAATGATATAACCGTAGGAGACAGCCCTGCAGGAAGACATGAATGGAAACAACTGTGGGAAAAAACAGGTATCAAACAGGTCGCAGAAGATGAAGAAGTAAAGCTGATTCCTTTCGAAAATATCAAAACAATTCTTATTAATAAAAATGTTAAAGTTCCGGTGCTTAAAGAACTTGATGATTTTGATGCTGTAATATCTCTACCAAAACTAAAAACACATTTACTTACAAAAATCACAGGAACCGTTAAAAATTCATATGGACTTGTGATTGGACAGGCAAAAAGCCATTTTCACGGAAAGTACCCTTCTCCTCGAAAAATGTCTTCTTTTATCGCTGATCTGTATTCCCAGTTAAAACCAGATTTTGTTATAATGGATGCAGTGAAAAGCATGGAAGGAGATGGTCCGAATACAGGAAAACCATATAAATCAGGAGTAATCCTGGCCGGTGTAGATGGCGTGGCTGTAGATTCTTGCGCATGTTCCATATATGACTACGATTATAATGATATTTTTACACTATTTAAAGCAGTGGAAAAAGGGTATGGAGTTGGAGATCATGAGCTTATTAAAAGAACAGGAGATGCTTGGAAAAATATGGACGCAGCAGTATGCAGAAGATCCAAAGCAGATTTTCTTTCTAAAATACCTGAAAAACTTTTTTTCATATTGACACTGGTTTCAAAATGCAGACCTTCTTTTGATAAGAAAAAATGTATCAAATGCGGTCTTTGTGCTGAAGCATGTGTACAAAAAGCAATAATTAATAAGAAAAAATGCTATAAAGTAAAATCTTCAAAATGTGTATTGTGTATGTGTTGTATAGAAGCATGTCCATATCAGGCATTAAAATTAAAAACTACAAAAATATGGAATCATTTTTCCAGTTAACTTCAGGACTTATATTCAATGAAATATTCATTTGACAAAGAGATAGACAGAATTAGTTCCAATTCAATTAAATGGAACTATATACAGAATAAAAATGACTTTAATGTACTTCAGAAAACAAATGCATATTATGGAGAAAATAGGATTTTGCCGATGTGGGTGGCTGACATGGATTTCACCTGCCCTCAACCGGTTATAGATGCATTGGCAACAAGAGCAGTACATGGAATATTCGGTTACACCGGAACAAGTGATTCCTACCTGAACTCTGTAGTCAACTGGATGGCTAAACGACATGCCTGGAATATTAAACCTGAATGGATATGTACATCTCCTGGAGTAGTACCGGCAATCAACATGCTGATAAGAACATTCGCTAAACCTGATGATAAAGTAATAATCCAGACACCTGTATACTACCCATTCTTTTCTGCAATAAAAAACAACAAACGCCAAATAGTTGAAAATCCCTTGATAAAGGATCATGACAAATATAGAATAGATTTTGACGACTTAGACCTGAAGACCAAAGATCCTTCATCAAAGCTGCTTATTTTATGCAGTCCCCACAATCCTGTAGGAAGAGTGTGGACCAACGATGAGTTAAAAAAAATTGGTGAAATCTGTCTTAAAAACAAAGTCCTGGTGATTTCAGATGAGATTCATTCAGATTTAGTCTTTAAAGAGTATAAATTTACCCCTTTTGCTACTATTAATGAAACTTTCAAAGAAAACTGCATAGTATGTACTGCTGCAAGTAAAACCTTTAATCTTGCCGGGCTTCATACTTCAAATATAATCATACCAAATGAAAATTTAAGAACTAAATTCATGGAAACTATTTATTCAAACGGCCTTGCCGGCATGAATACCTTTGGATTACTGGCTACAGAAACAGCTTATAATGAAGGCGAAGACTGGTTGGAACAGGTTCTTTCCTATATTCAGGATAACTTCACTTACCTAAAAAATTATATCAAAGAGAATATACCAGAGATAAAAGTAACTGAAACAGAAGCAACATACTTAATATGGCTTGATTTCAGAGGCTTAAAACTTTCAGAGAGAGAATTAAGAGATTTCAGCGTTAATAAGGCCGGCATTTTCTTTGACGAAGGGTTTATTTTCGGAGAACCAGGCATAGGATTCGAAAGAATAAATATTGCTTGTCCGAGATCCATTCTTGAAGAAGGGTTAATAAAATTGAAAAATGCAGCGAAATCTCTTAGGTAAAATTTAAAATCTATCAAAACTGCTAGGCATCAAAATTATACACTTTTTTTATACACAACTTCTTACAAATCATTAAATCAGGGAACATATTTTCCCTGGCTTAATGTCATATTTTAATATTAGATTGCCTTTATATATTTCTTGGATATAATCTTAGAAATAGTTGTAATATTTTAACCATTTACAGTTGAGGGTGTATGAAGAATATTAAATGTTATCTAAAGCTTTCCGTCTTATTAATCCTGGCAATATCACTCAATAGCTGTACCACCTCTTCTACCGGTTCCTATACTTCAATGGAACATGCTTCACGCCCTTTTACTGGAAAAGCAGCCGAAAAGAGTCTTCAATATGAAGGAATAAAACGAAATCCTTTAATAGTTGTACATGGTTTTCTAGGAGCAAGTCTTATTGATATAAAGACTAAGAAAAATGTCTGGGGTATTTTTAAACCCAAAGATCTAATAGGAATTTCTGATGAAAAAATGAGATCTATTACTCATCCACTTTCTAAAACTACACCTTTAAGGCAACTAAAAGATGATGTAATAGCTGAGAGACTTATGGAATCTGCTACAATTAAAATTCTCGGAACTGAATTCGAACAGGATGCATATAAAGACATGATTAATATATTGATTCGAGGAGGATACGTCCCTGAGAACAGACCACTTCCAAAAGATAAGAAATATGCATCTATGTTTCTTTTCGCATATGACTGGAGAAGAGATTTACCAGAGAATGCTGCAAGGCTTGGAGAATTCATCAAAGAAAAAAGAGCTTATATGCAAAAGCAGTATGAAAAAAACTATAATGTCAAAGATTATAATGTTCAATTTGATGTTATAGCACACTCCATGGGTGGGTTAGTTTCAAGATATTATTTAAGATATGGAAACCAGGATCTTCCTAAAAACGGCAGTATGCCGAAACTTAACTGGGCAGGAAGTAAAAATCTTGACAGATTAATTATTGTCGGCACTCCAAATGCCGGTTTTCTTGATACTTTTCTAGAGATGAAACGAGGCGGAGGTCTGCATCCGTATACGCCTGCAGCACTTGGAACTCTTCCTACCTATTATCAAATGCTTCCAGCTCCTAATACTAGATCTTTCTATTATGCAGATGATCCAACGGGAAAACCTATTGACATTTTTGACCCTACGATCTGGGCAAAAATGAAATGGGGGATAGCCAATGCAAAAGCTGACAAAACATTAAAAATCATACTCCCTGATATTAAATCAAAAGAAGATAGAAAAGTTATAGCTTTAGACCATCTCGCAAAATGTTTAAAACGGGCTAAACAGTTTATTAAGGCAATGGAAATCACAGCAGCACCTCCTGAAGATGTTAAATTATACCTGGTGTTTGGATATGGTGTAAAAACAACAAGACGAGCTTTTATCAATCGAGATACAGGAAAAGTTGAGAAAATAATATATGGTTCAGGAGATGGCAAAGTTCTGGCGCTAAGTGCATTATGGGATGAAAAATTAATTAAAAAAGATTTACATTTTATGACATCGCCAATAGCATGGTCCGGAGTGTTTGTATTAAGATCCGCCCATATGGGAATAACAAAAGAGCCTGCTTTTGAAGACAATATTCTTTTTATGTTAACAATGGAAGAAACGGCAAAGCAAAAAAAAGATTTATCTAAAATTAAAGATATAAAGTAGAAATCACATAATAGAACAAAAACAGATTAAAGTTTTATGTATTTATCTTAATACTCAACATCTAAAACTTTAATCTGTTGTCCCAAAAAACCATATATAAAGTTACAAAGTATTTTAACTTTTTTTTATTATTTGCAGGCATATTAACTTTTCAACGACTTACAAATAATTTCCTAAGTTGTTGACTTCGTGTAACTTTTTCAAGTCTTGTTTTTCTCTTCTTTTGATGATTTAATAGATAATAGAAACAGATAAAAATTAATCAGAAAGGAGTAATAAAAATGAAAAAACTAAATTCAAAAAAACTCCGTAATGCTTATCAGGCTGTTGTCAGTTACCATGGCGAAAATTCTGAAATGATTTTTAATATTCCATCTCTTATGAAGTACTGTATAGAAAATGACGTAAGGACTGTTTTAAAGGATCAAAAGCTTGATGA
>MPMD02174624.1_pt1 | contig 18214 bp, 9 predicted proteins | sample 1617291 | NCBI WGS metagenome assembly MPMD02 (sample SAMN05944810, study PRJNA350692) | marine metagenome | biome: marine; feature: ODZ; material: water; isolation source: 120 m water sample filtered on 30 um supor filter | place: Pacific Ocean | collected 2012-04-09 | depth 120m m | reverse complement strand
TTTCTCGATGGCCTCCCGGACCGGATGACGATCTAAAATCGACTTCCTTTCAAATGGAATCGACGCGCTTCGGAGAAAAATGCGCGTGTTGGGACGGTTGTCCGACGTGGGGCGAGTACGTACTGGCAACAAATGAAGTACGGGCAGGAAAAACCGGGTGCCTATCGCCCGGGTCCACATTATAGTTTAATGTAAACGTTCATAATTCAGTTTGTCAGAGTCTTCGCGGAGTGTGAATTGCGTGGACGGTTTCTCGCAGGCTGATGAGATTGCGAATGGGAAAATCGAATCGCCATCGTCGATTCGGAGACACGCATACGATAAGGACGACGCATGACAGAACCGCCAGTTGAACTGAAAAAACTCTATGAAGCCGTCCTTACCGGAGATGCGGCCACCGCTGTTGAAATCACTGAAGGCGCGATTGCCGCCGATATCGACCTCCAGGAACTGGTCACTGGGCAGATGATTCCCGCGATGGACGAGGTGGGGCGGCGTTTTGAAGAGGGTGAGTACTTTGTCCCTGAATTGCTCATTGCTGCCCGTGCTATGAAGGGGTCGCTCGAATTGCTCCGTCCCTTACTGGCGGAACTTGGCATGGAGATGGCCGGGCGCATTGTCGTGGGTACAGTCAAAGGTGATTTGCACGACATCGGCAAGGGACTGGTTGCGTCGATGCTTGAGGGAGGCGGATTTGAAGTCGTGGACCTTGGTGTCGATGTCTCTTCCGAAAAGTTCCTCGCCGAGGCCGAGGAAAGCAATGCTCAGATCATTGCTCTTTCCGCGCTCTTAACGACCACCATGCCCGCAATGAAGGGCGTCATCGACGCCCTCCAGGAGGCTGGCGTCCGCGATAAATACAAGGTGATTGTCGGTGGTGCGCCGGTCACGCAGCGGTATGCGGATGAAATCGGTGCCGATGGCTATAGTCCCAGTGCCAGTGGCGCCGTGAACCTCGCCCGCGATCTGGTCGCCGTTTAGATCGGATTGTCGTTTATATCATATTGCTCTTTAGACTGGGTTGCTCTTTAGACGTAGCGTCCTCAGCGCGCCCCTAGCGATGGACGTTGGCCCCGCGTATTGGCCGGACGGCCACGCCACCCCCGACCCGCCCAAAAGAACGCCGTAACCATCGCCCGTTCGTCGTGCAGCGTGGAATTCCATCGTGAAACGCGACGCTGATTGTTGACTTGCTCCCTATTTCAGCGGTTCGGAAAATCCGAATACATTCTTCGGTGTCGCGCTCGCAAAGAAGCCGATCTCCCGGTCGGGCATGTTCTGCCTTGAGACAACCTGTGCGGGTCTGTGGGATTTTTTGAGTGCGATCCGAACTCGAAGGTGTTAGCAGCGGTCGCAGAGAGAAACCTGCGCGATCGGACACCGATTCGGGCACATTCCGCTGAGTAAGAAACTCCATTTGCAGCCGAAAGACGAAAACTATACAATGAGAGTTCCATTTAACGACGTTCCCGCTTGGTCGACTTGTTCGACATCCTGCCTGGCTCCAACCCTGTTTTTCGAGCAGGTGGCTTTACGTTGTCGGAGTTTGGTTACCCGCAAGCAACCATCGGGATGGAAGGTGGCAATCGTATCTCGATGTTTCCCGCACAATCCACGAGGTTCCTTACATGTCTTCTCATGACGGTCTGACTCGGCGTGGTTTTGTCAAGCGAGCGGCGACGGCAGTCGCCGTGCCCGCGTTCATCATGCCCTCGACACTGGGGTATGGAGGGACGGTACGTCCCAGCGATCGGATAACACTCGGTCTGATCGGCTGCGGGCATCACGGGACGGGTTGGAATTTGGATCAGATATTCCGAAACGATGATTCGCAGGTGGTCGCGGTCTGTGACGTTGACGAGCCGCGAATGCTCACGGCCCAAGCCAAGGTTGATGCGCATTACGCGCAGAAACGAGGGAAAAACTACCAGGGCTGTGCGATGCACGGAGATTTCCGGGATTTGATCAATCGGCCCGATATCGATGCGGTCGCCATTTGCACTCCCGATCACTGGCATGTGATTCCGGCCATGATGGCGGCAAAAGCAGGCAAGGATGTCATTTGCGAAAAACCGCTCTCGTTGACGGTCGAGGAAGGCCGCCTTCTCTGCGATACCCTGTACCACACGAGACGCGTGTTTCAGACCGCCTCGGAGAACCGGTCGATCGAGACGTATATCCGCATCTGTGAACTGGTTCGAAATGGCCGCATCGGAGATATTACGCACATTCAAGTTATGCTTCCTGGCGGGAACGACAAACGAAGCGGACAATTTGACCAGCGCGAAACAACGTCGATTCCCAAGGGCTTCAACTACGAAATGTGGCAAGGGCAAACGCCGCTGGCTCCCTACGCACCGGCGCGCTGCCACGGCAGTTTTCGCTGGAATTTGGCCTACTCGGGAGGGCGCCTTACCGATTGGGGTGCCCATCTGATCGATCTGGCGCAGTGGGGAAACAGCACCGAGACATCTGGCCCGGTTGCTGTCCGGGGCGTGGGAAAATTTCCACCGCGCGATGCGCTGTTCAACACGGCTCCCGAGTTTAGCGTCGATTACCGATATGCCAACGGCGTGACGATGAACGTTGCAACCGGTACCGCTGGCCTTCGCTTTGAAGGAACTGAGGGCTGGATTGCCTTCGAGAAATGGCGCGGTCCGTTGATCGCCAGCAACCCGGCCATCCTCGAATCGAAAATCGGTCCGAACGAAGTGCATCTGCATCGTCCGCGGGTTGTCATTGCCCGTCGAGATTCCAAAGGGGGTGAGCATCGCAATTTTCTCGATTGCGTCAAGTCGCGTCGCCCCTGTTACGCGCCAGCAGAAATCGGTCATCGAACCATCTCCGTCGCACACATCGGCAACATCTCGATGTTGCTAGGACGCGAATTGAAATGGGATCCCGAAATCGAGCGTTTTGTCGGCGATGCCGAAGCAAACACCATGCTCAGACGCGAGCAACGTGAACCGTGGGCCATCAAGAACATTGATTCATGGATAAATCGTCATGCCTGATGAAAACGAATCGACAGCCGTCGCCGATAGAGTGCAGTCGGTGACCGAGGTGGAACGACGATATGCCGAAAGGTTGAATCGTTATACGACCGCCATGCGGAACGAAAAACCGGATCGCGTTCCGATTCGGCCGTTCGTTGCCGAATTCACCGGCAAGCATACGGGATACAACTGCCAGCAATTGACGCACGACTACGAATTGGCGTTTGAAGCGGCGCGAAAGTGCGCACTCGATTACGAGTGGGACGCCGTCGTCGCCAATATGGTCTATGTCTGGACCGGACTCACGCAAGCCATCGGGCTCCGCTACTACGGAATCCCCGGTATTGACGTTCCCGCCGACACCGGATTCCAGTATCGCGAGCCTCCTGAAGGCGAAGCGTTCATGCGATCGGATGAATACGATGAACTGATCAAAGATCCCACCGCGTTCTTATACAATGTCTGGCTACCCCGCGTCTCGACGGCGGTTAGCCCGATGGGCGAAGAGACTTCGTATGCCAACAATCTCTCGTTCGTCAAAGGCGCGATGGCAATGCTGCAATACTTCGGTGGCTTTGGCGTTCAGAACGGACGTTTGCGGAGCGAGTGTGGTACCGTGTCGGCGATCGCCGGTATCCTCAAAGCGCCGATGGATATTATCGCCGATAAACTTCGCGGCTATATCGGACTGCTCGATGATCTGCGCGAGCAGCCCGAGAAGGTCCTTGCCGCCTGCGAGGCACTGGCGCCACACCTGGCAAAGATCGCCTGCACCACTGCCGATCCGGATGGCAACGTTCCGGTCGGATTTTGGATGCACCGAGGCTGCGTCCCGTTCGTCAGCCCAGACCAATTCACGAATGTCTACTGGCCGACGCTCAAACCGGTGATCCAAGAGATCTGGGCTCACGGACATCAGACGTTGTTCTATGCCGAAGGGGACTGGAATCATCACCTGGAATCCTTTGCCGAATTACCCGATCGAAGCATCGTCTATCATGTCGATCAGGCAGATATTTTTGAGGTACATCGGGCGCTTGGCGACAAGTTCTGTCTCAGTGGCGGGATTTCCAATGTGCTCCTGGCCTTCTGCCCCGCCGAAGAAGTTCGCCAACGCTGCAAGGAAGTGATCGAAGGCGTCGCCCGAGATGGTGGTTACATCATGGACGCCAGCGCGATTATCCAGAACGACGCCAAAGTGGAAAACGTTCGCGCCATGACCGAAGCCACCTTGGAATATGGCGTCTACTCGCAGGGCAGCACTACTCCGATTGAGATCCAGCCGATTGAGATCCAAGGGGCACCCAAACCGTTACCCGAGGATGCTCGCCCCGGTCATTTTATTCCCCCGACAGGCAACGGTGACGTTCCGCCGGGTGCCTGCGTTCCCTGGTCGGAACAACGGCAGCGGTTGCCCGACATCTCAGGAGACCAAGCGATCTGTCAAAGGGTATGGGAAGACATCGATGCGTTAGGCAACATGTACATCTGGCAGTGCTTGTTGTCGTTTTGACGTCGAACTCTTCGGGCGGTCGTTGCGGCACCGGTGCCGGTTTGGTTTTCGCCAACGCCAAACGCAAAAATCGTTTCGCCGCATCGATCAATCTCTCCCCTGCGCCTGCGGTAGCCATCGGGTGGGGCGATGCAAGAATTCGCTCCTCGTTGATGGAAGATCACCGCGGTTTGGCGCTTCTTTTTGCCTGCTTATTGCGGATTTTGCGGAAGGTCGATACGATATATGTAAAGTGGAGTCACTTTGTGTAGTATTTGAATATCCTGCCCGGCGATTGCAATGAGGAGTACGAAGATGATCCAACTCGGTATGCATACCGACAACTGGCGTGAACGCAGCGGGAATTTCCAGACGGCCATCGCTTCGGCCGTAAAACATGGCTTGAGCTACGTTGAGTTCGGCGTGATTCACGGCCAGTATTTTATACATGCCCTCGGTTACGATCCTTCCGTGTCGCTCCAGTCCAACCCACGCGCGTTAAAACGCTGCCTGGACGAAAACGGATTGGCCGTTTCGCAGATCGACGCGGCCTATCCCCTCATGGGACCCGATGGATCGTCCTTTGGCGTGCCGTACGTCCAGCAGGCGATCCGCTTCGCCGCGGAAATCGGTTGCCCGTGCGTTGATACCACCGACGGGGCATCCAAGGTGGAAGGCTACCCCGACGAAGTTGTCTTTCGTATCGCGTGCGCCAACTATCGGCAATGTCTCGCCTGGGCCAAGGACTATGGCGTGACGATCAACGTCGAAACCCACGGCCCTTACACCAACGATGGCGACTTCCTCGAACGCTTGTTCAACGAATTGGATTCTCCCAACCTGGGATTCAATTTCGACACCGGCAACACGTTCATCGCCGGGAACGATCCACTGGAATATCTCAAGCGTTTTCGCCAGCGCCTCTCGCACGTCCACATCAAAGACGTGAGCGAAGGGCTCGCCGACACAGCTCGTGGCGAGGAGACCGGCATCGCCTGTAGTCAGGTGCCCATCGGCGGCGGCGTCAACGCGAAAAATATCGAAAAATGCATCGAGTACCTGAGAGAAACCAACTGGGACGGCGTCTTGTCGATCGAGTGTCACGGATCAGACGAGAACATCGAGAAGAGCATTCAATTCCTGCGTGGGTTGCTTTCGGCAACGACCGAGCAGAAGGATTCCCACCCCATAGAAGCGTGATTCCCACCGACGTACCATTCCTCCGGATCAAGGTTTTGTCATGACTGCAGTTGTCTTGGCACTGGTTCTTTCGATGACGGCGAACGCCGAAGCGGCTGACGTCGAACCGGTCCGCGTTCTGTTGGTCACCGGAGTCGACCATCCGGCGCACCATTGGCGGAAGACCGCTACTGCGGTGCGCGAGGTGCTCGAGAAGCAAGGCCGAATCGAAGTGCGGATCGTCGAGGATCCCGCGTTCCTCGCCTCGGACACGCTCTTCGACTATGACGTCCTCTTTTTGCACTTTAAGAATTACGAACCGCTAGCGCGGGAGGATCGGGTGCGCGAGAATCTGATCAACTTCGTCACCGGTGGCAAAGGACTCGTTGCCATGCACTTCGCCAGCGGCGCATTTGAGAAATGGCCCGAATATGAATCCCTCGTCGGCAAGGTGTGGGACGGAGTTTCCAGTCACGATCCGAAAGGTCTTTTCACCGTGAAGATCGCCGATCAGGAGCATCCGATCACCAAAGGCCTGCATAATTTTGCGACCGACGATGAACTTTATATTTGCCTGAAAGGCGATCGCCCGGTCGACCTTCTGGCAACAGCTCGATCCACGATCACGGGAAAGGACCACCCGATGGCTTTCGCGCTCCATTGCGGTCGCGGCCGCGTTTTTCACACCGCGCTTGGTCACGATGCCAAGGCAATTCAAACATCCGGAACCGCCGAACTTTTACATCGTGGCTGCCTGTGGGTCGCTTCACGCGATCCGTCACCACCTTAACTCGTTCCGCGGGGGTTTTCTTGATGAGAACCTCCGCCAAATGCAAAAATGAACGCAATCTGAACCGAATACGAGGAGATTAGACCATGAGCGACAAAACAACGCGGAGACAATTCTTGGGTAAGACCACCGCCGGTACCGCGGCACTCGCCTGGGCCGGAGGCCAACTCTACGCGGCGGGCGCCGAGGGTAGCCCGGGACCGGCAGAAACCGTGAATCTCGGTTTGATCGGATGTGGCGGACGCGGCGGTCAACTTGCCGATTCGTTTTACCGCAAGCCGGGCAATCGCATCGTGGCCGTCTGCGACGTCGACTCAGAGCGGATGGGCCAGGCGCGCGAACGGCTCGGTGGTGAAAAAGTTCAGATGTACAGCGATTTCCGCAAGATGCTCGAAAGCAAAGATGTCGATGCGGTGATCGTGGCAACCCCGGCCATTGGCATGTCGTGCCGACCATTCAAGCCTGTCAGGCCGGCAAAGATGTTTACGTGGAGAAGCCGCTGGGCACCACCATCGGCGAAGGGCGCGCTGCGGTTGACGCGGCTCGTAAGTACAATCGCATCGTTCAGATCGGCACCCAACAGCGCAGCACCGAGCATTACCAGCGTGCCGCCGAAATTGTGCAGTCGGGACGCCTCGGCGAGATCTCGGAAGTGAAGGTCTGGGATTATCAATTCTTTTATCCCGGATTCGGTTCGCCCGCCAACTGCGATCCACCGCCACAACTCGACTGGGATATGTGGGTCGGTCCCTCGCCCGACGTGCCGTACAATCCAAACCGATTTCGGAATCACTACTGGTTCTTCGATTACGGCGGGGCCTGGCAACTCGATTGGGCGGTCCATCATTACGACATCGTCCACTGGTTCATGGGCGTCGATCAACCGGTCGCGGCGATGGCGATGGGCGGAAACATGTGTTTCGAGGACAGCAACACCGAGTGGCCCGACACGCTCTCTGGCGTGCTGGAGTATGGCCCCGGTCCCGTCGCCAAGAAAGGTTTTCTCATGCAGTACACCTTCCGCGGCGGCTGCCGACGCGAACACCGCTGTCATGCCAAATGTTTCTTTGGAAGCGACGCTTCGATGATCATCGATCGTGGCGGCTATACCATTACGCCCGAAGCAAATAGCAAGACCGAGAAGGAACATTTCCGAGTCGTGGGATCTTCCAACCACCTGGAGAACTTTCTCGAGAGTGTTCGCAACCATAAGGTTCCGTTCGCGGATGTCGAAGTTGGCCACTACAGCAGCAATCCGGGCCACCTGCTGAACATCGCCTGGCGCGTCGGGCGAAAGATCAAATGGGACGGCGTCAACGAACAGGTGCCGGATGATCCGACGGCTAACGCCTTGGTCACCAAACAGTATCGCGCACCGTGGAGTTTAGAAATTTAACGGGCGGCATCGAGGCGGTTGGCCAGTACGGCTGAGGCGTGCGGCTGAGGCGTGCGGCTGAGGCATGCGGCTGAGGCATGCGGTCGAGGCGTGCGGCTGAGGCATGTGGCTGAGGCGTTTGGCCAGTGCGGTCGAGACATGTGGTCGAGGCGTGCGGCTGAGGCGCGTGCGGGCAGTGCGGTCCCCCCGTCTTAGGCACCACCAATCATTCTCACGCGAACCGTCGAGTCGTCGTTCCGAAACAGATCGAGGCGCAATTCGTCACTGGCGCGTTTTCGCCGGTCGATGCGAAGCGTCAGTTTTTGCCGGCCCGAGGAAATCGGTGCCGTGAAGCGATCGTGTACCGGTACCTGTTCGTCACCAATCCAAAGCGTGACGCCTTGCGACGAGTTGAGCGCGATACCGAGTTGTCCTGCAAAGTCGACCATGATTTCGCCCTGTAGATAGATGACCTGTTCTTCTGGCGAAGATGCTAAATCGTCGAGCGGAAGGGCACCGCTGACCAGAGAATAGGCAGGGGACCAGCTCGTCGCGTCGCGACGCAACACATGGTCGCCAAATTGTTCGATGTTGGGTATCGACTCGGACAGCTTCGCCGGGACATCGCGAAGCACGCGCCAGCGGCGAATCGTGGGCGACTCACTAACGGCGTACTTTCCGGGGCGGCCCAACTCGGAAAGAAAACGGGTCAGGTCGATCAACTCGCGACGGGTCATAAACTGCACCAGTCCGGTCGGCATCAGCGATTGTCCGGGTTGCCAGTCACCGTCGATGTCGGCCTTGGGGATCACGGTCACCTTGCCGGTGGCATCTTTGAGCACCAGGCGGTCGTCCGTGTTTTCCGAAAGAATGCCGAGATGCGACTTTCCGTCGTCGGTCAGGACATGCGCCGTGACATATCCCTCCTTGATTTCCTTGCTGGGCGTAAGTAACGCGCTGATGAGATACTCGACCGGCGAACTCGAACCGACCGCCGTGAGTTGGGGCCCCACTTTGCCGCCGACCCCTCCGAGGCTATGGCAGTTCATGCAACTCAGTTCGGAACGGCGGAAGACCTGTTCGCCTCGGGCCGGGTCGCCGTGGGTTAATACATCGGCCACAAGTTGCTTCGTCTGCTCGGCTGAAAGCGTAGGCGTCTCGGTGGAGATGTTCGCGGCGCGGGTTAGAACCTCGGATAGGGCGGCATCGCTTCGGCCGACGGAATACATGTAGCGGAGAGCCAGCTTGGCCACGTCGGCAGAGAGATCGACCTTGGACAAGACCTCGGCAAGACGGTCGGCACCCTCTGGTCGAGTCAAGAATGCTCGAACCAATGGCGTCGGATCATGGTCTGCCGTTGCTGTGGAGAGAACCTGCGCCGCGCGCTCGGCGGCCTGATCGATGTCGAGTTGCGTCAAGATGGCCGCCGCCAGGTAGCGCACGTTTACTGGCCGATTGGCGGACGTAAGTTGGATAACCGTGTCGTGAGCGAGCGGTGGGTCAATGGTCACCAGGGCCTCCAGGGCGATACGGCGAATGGAGTCCTTGGTCTTCGGGTCAACGGCGATTTGTGCCAGTTCATCTCCAGCAGCGGCGACTTTCCAAGCGCCGGAGAGCTCGATGGCGGCGATGAGCATCGCGGAACTATCGTGCTTTCGCTCCTCTTGAATCAAATCGCGGAGTTCTGAAGGATCGACATCCGGACGCACCTTCCGCACGAGGGCTGCCTCGCGCAGGCCTAGCAGGGCGTTGTGCCGTGCCTCGGCGGGCAAAAGATCGGAAGTAACGACCGCCCGATAGATACCGGCCAAATCTTTCGCGTCCCCTCGCTCGCAAACCATTTTCACGACGAATGCCATTCGATCGGCCGGTAGTCGCCCGCTGTTGAGCAGTTCAACCAGAGCGCTGGCATTGTTGCCGAAAGCGCTCTGGGTGCGAATTGTCTCCTTGAGGGTGTACTTCAGATAATCGTCCTGAGGATGCAAGAGCGCTTCGACGACCACGCGGGCGGCCTCTGGCTCGCGAAAGAAACTGGCAGCGCGAACCGCTTCAAGCCGAACGCGTGGATCTGCGTCGCCTGCTTGACGTTCCAGAAGCGCCAACGCATCGCTTATCTGATCCCGCCAATAACAAAGCACGCGCGTGGCAGCCGCGCGGGCCCTCGCGTCGGGCGATTGGAGCATTCGCCGAAGCAGATGTTCGTTGATCGCGTTGTGATGTTGGTGGACCCACAGCGCTTCGAGCATATGATGTTCGATCTGTTCGTCCTTCGGATCCAACCCGGCGATCCATTTGTCTAACGCGGACAGGACATCGTCGGTTGGGCGATTTCGGAGTTCCCGTCGCACGTGGTAACGCGTTCGATCTTCGTAGACCTTGAGCAGGTCGAGCAGCGCGGGTATCGGCGCGCCGACGATTTTTTCCGGCTTCACAAGATCGCGGCTCTTGTGGGTAACCCGCCAGATGCGACCGTGCGTGTGGTCGCGGGCCGGATCGCGCAGCGAATGTTGCATGTGTCCGATGAGCGGATTGTACCAGTCGCAGATATAGAGCGCCCCGTCGAGACCGAATTGCAGATCGACCGGACGGAAGTTGGGATCCGACGAGGAGATGAGTGGTTCGATTTCCGTCGCCGCGAAACCGGAACCCTCGTCTCGCATCTTGTGTTGCAATACTCCTTGAAAACCGATGCAGTTGTTCAACAGGTAGTTTCCTTGCGCCTCGTCGGGAAAATGACGGTTCGCGACGATCACAGATCCACAACTGGGACGGACACGTCTCGGAAGGATCGATTTCATGCGCCGGTGTTTGTGGGGATATTCGACGTGGCCGGAAAAGGCGGCCGCAAAGTAATTGGACCCATCCGAGGCGTCCGCCACAAAACTCTGTCCCCAGCGATCAAACACGTGACCCCAGGGATTGGCGAACGGGTACGCCACAAACACGTCGAGTTTCTCGCTTCGCGGTTCGTAGCGAAACACGCCTGCATCGGAACATCGCACAGGACCGTGAGGTGTCTCGATTTGTGAATAATGAAAGATTCCCTCAAGCATGTAGAGCGCTCCACCCGGCCCCCACGTAAAGGCACAAATGCCGCAATGGGTGTCGGCCGAGTCGAAACCGCTCAGAATTCTCCGTCGTACGTCGGCTTTCCCGTCACCATCGGTGTCCTTTAGGAAGAGAAGGTCGGGCTGCTGGGCAACATAGACTCCGCCGTCGCCCAACTCAAAGCCCGTAGGTACGTGTAGGCCGTCGGCGAACACAGTTCGCTTATCGGCTTTTCCATCGCCGTCGGTATCCTCCAGAATCAATAGCTTGTCGTCGACCGGGTTTGGAGGCAGGTACTGGGGGTAGGACGGCATCGTGCAAACCCACAGCCGCCCCTGTCCATCAAACGCAATCTGTGCCGGGTTTTGTAACTCCGGAAACTCGACTTCCGACGCAAAGAGATTGACTTGATAGCCCTCCGCGAGCGTGAACTTTGAAATCGTCTCGTCGGGCGATTCGTATTGGATGGGGCGCTGAAAATTGGTCGGTACCTCGGGCAAATCGGTGGTACCGGTGTCGTCGATGTTTGCCGGCGGGGTGCTGCCAGCGGCGACTTGCCAGATGCGCCGGTCGCGATTCGACACCATGTCGTCGAGCTTGCGGCGCTCCGTCTCCATCACCTCTCGATTGTTCCACAAACGGCTCCGCGCCCCATAGATGTAATAGCCATTCACGGCACGATATCGGTACCAAAACTGAAGATTCTTCTCGTTCACCTCCGCGCGAAGACGGTCGAGGTCCACCACCTCTGCATCGGCGAGAGGCAATGGGTCAAAGAGGCCGTGAAGCAACAGCGGTGCGATCTGCTGATACCCCTTCTCGTTGAGGTGGATTCCGTTGGTCGTCAGCTTTTCTTCACTACCGGTCATCATCTCGCGCGACGGCTGAAAAAGATCGACATACGGTACATTCTGCTCCTTCGCAACGCGAGCGGTCGCCTCCGTGTAGCGGCTTAATTGCTCGTTCGTTTCGTCGCAGGCGGGCAAATGTGCGTTGTCGATATCTTCCCGGGCAATGGGAGATATCAACGCAACTTGCGGAGCCGATTCGCCGTTGTACTTTTTGCTTCGTCGTGCTGCGATCCAGTTGGTCAAGTCTTTCTGGAACTTGTCGATGCCTTCTGGCCCGGCGAACGATTCGTTGAAGCCGAAGAACGCCAGAATCACGTCCGGTTTTTGCATTTCCAGGTGCTTATCCAGGCTGCCAAAGTTCAAAGACCGCGGCATCAGCGTGATTTCGTCCGCCGACCATCCCATGTGGCGGACGACGAGTTGATGCTCGGGAAAGTGGCGATGCAGCATGGTTTCAAAATGGCCGAAATGCTGCATCCGTTCGGCCAGCGTGTTGCCGACGAGAACAATGCGATCGCCCTTTTTCAGCGAGAGCTTTGGCACCGCGTCGGCAGCGGGCGTCGCGGACAAAGGCACAGCGCCGATCGCTGCCCAAAAAAACGCGAGCCGCAGCACCCAAAGGCAGCAAAATGGGGAACGGGTGTCCGGTGAGGTATTCATTGTCGGTGGGGCTACTCGGGAGTGGGGTTACTTAGGAGTGGGGTTACTTAGGAGTGGGGTTGGCAAGTGATTGGGAAAAACATTTCTTGAGGTAGTCTCGCGATTGGGCAATCGCCTGATCCATTTGGCGAGGTTCGAGGTCTCCGTGCATGAATGGATTGACATAACCGGGGTAGCGAATTTTTTCCAAAGCGGCGAGCCAGGCCGTCATATCCGTTTCGCCGTGACCTGGAAGTTGCTTGATGCCGTCGGCCTGCTCCCATGCGTAGAAGAAGAGCAACTGCTCGCCACAGATTTCGATCGCCTCCTCGACCGAGGCGCCACGAGCCTGAAGATGGTAGGGGGCCAGTGCAATTCCAATCCGCTTGGATTGATTCAGGTCGACGAATGCCTTGAGCGAATCGACCGAATCGAGCAAAGCATTGCCATGATTTTCGAACGCCAGTTGCGAGTTGTGCTCCTCGGCAAGCTCCACTAGCGGTTTCAAGCGTTGTAGGAATGCCCGGGTTTTACTCGTGATCTCCGCCGGCTTGCATGGCTGAGTGCTACCCTGAATGGCGATGCCTCCCCCTAAATCACCGAGAAACTTGGCATACCGCCCGTAGCCTCCCTGGTAGACCGAAATCGACGCGAGCTTGAGATTGTGCCTGTCAAGCAGCGCGTTGAACCCTTCTGGGCCGAGTCGTGTTTCGGCATCATCGAGGTGGCGACAACCTCCGAAACCATCCCACACGTCAATCGCATCCAATCCCAACGCGGCAATGCGTTTGCATACCTGTTCAAGCGGAAGGTCCCGATACTGAATGGAGGAAGTGGAGAGTCGCAATTTCCCATGCGGTTCGGCCAACCTGTGGGTTTCGCCGGAGACGAGTGCCGCCGGAATCGACGCCGCGGCGGCAGCGCCGAGGGTCGCCTTGCGAAGGAATTCGCGTCGCTTGATTTGCGAGTTATAGCGTTTGGCGGTGTCCATCGAAGATTCTCCCGTTCGTCGGTGCTTCTCCAGTCGGCACGGCATTGTCTAGGTGTATTATCGCAAATTGGACTCAAATTGTCTAGTTTCGCCTCCGAGTCTCCCCGAGCGCGCCGCAGATCGATCAAGCTCGGTAGCCGCCGAAGGCGCGCTAGACCCTCCTGCGACTCGGCCGCGGTATGCGCAAGTCGTCGAAGGCGGAATCGTCGAACGGGCAACCACGAGTAGGGAGCGCGTGCGCCAGCTCTCGGCTGCCGCACGATACACCCGAGCGTGTTGCGATCCTTTATTTGAGACTCTTGAGGTACGCGATGAGATCGTTCAACTCATCGCGCGTGAGCAAGCGATCGAGCCCTTCGGGCATCACCGAGATACGGCTCTCGTTGACCTGGAAGATTTCGTCGTGTTTGAAGATCAGCCTCTTGCCTTGCGCGTCGATGATCTCGAATTGCTTTTCCGTTTCTCGTCCGAAGCGGCCGATGTGCGAGGTGCCATCCTTGAGAGTCACCGTTACCGGTTCGTAACCTCGCGCGAACGTGGCATTCGGCAAGCCGATCGACTCAATCAAATCGTACCGGTTGCGGATTTGTCCGATCAGCGTAAGATTCGGCCCCACCTGTCCACCTTGATCGTCAACGCGGTGACAGAGATGGCAGCTTCCTTTGCCGAAGAAGACCTCCCGGCCCGCGACTGGATTCCCTCGGTCGTTGATGATCGACCGGAGTCGTTGCCGGCGGACATCGTCCAGTTGCGATTCATCGGCAACGCGGTTGATTAGCGCCATGGCGCCGTCGCGAACTTCCGTAGGGTAGTTGGCAACGATCTTTGCCAGATTTTGGACGTTAATTGCCTGTAGCCCGCCCGACTCGTCCAGCGCCGCTAAGAGAGCTCGGCCGACGTCCGGGTCGTTGCTTTTCATGAAGGCCGTCAACAAGGTGGGGAGTTCGACAGGTCCTAGTTCGCTAACCAAGTCGGTCAATTCGAGGAGTTGTTCGCGCGTCAATTTCGCGGTGCCGAGAACTTGGACTGCCAGCAGACTTTCGGTGGACGGAATCGCGCTATCGGCTTCATCTAGCACGAACTCGAAAGTTTCGCTATCGAGCCGAGGATCGATCCTTAGTCGCGCGATCGATGCCGAGAGACGAACCGGCAACATTCGATCCTCGTCGAGACCGATCGCCTTGAGAAGCGGGAGAAATATTTTTAGTCGGAGTGTTTCGGCCGCAGCGATCGCTGCGTCCGGCGCATCTGACGAGAGCGCCGCAAGGATTTGTTGAGCCCATGCCTCGGGCGGCGCTGTAATGCCGCTCGCGGCGATGATTTCCAATAGCGCCTGACGGGTCGGGGGGTCGGCTTGCTCCAACGAATCGGATACCAAGGTTTGGAACGCTTCATGATGGATCGAGGTGAGGATCGTCTCTCGTGCCATCCGCACCCGCCCGGGTGTGTTGAGATAGCCATTGAGCGCCGCGGCCACCGACTCGGCCCATTCCGGATGTCTCCGGGTCACACGAAACGCCGCCTTGCGCAGCGCCTCGTTCTCGTGGACCAACAGTGGGGTAACCTGGGAAGCGGAAAGCTTTCCATGTTGCATCTCGTCGGAGGCGATCAACGCAGCGCGTTGTATTGCCACATCGGATTGACCGATTGCAGCGGCGGTCGGTCCCTCCGCGTCGATTTCAATGAGCGCGTAGATTAAGGCATGTTGGAGCATGCGGTCGACCGGGTCGGCCAATTGGGCCAACAGAGCCGGTACTGCGGCCTCATCGCCAATCCGGCCGAGCGCCGTGGCGGCCGCGCGCTGCAAATGCGGAGTGCCATCGAGCATTTCGATGAGTGCCGGTACGGCGCGCGGTTCCTGAAGTTTGCCACAGGCATGCGCCGCAGCCTGCCGCACGGACTCGGAAGGATCGCCCAACGCACCAACGATCGCCGTCCGGGCTTCATCGTTGGCGATGCGACTGAGGGCCCAGACCGCGTTGCGGCGCAACCGCGTCGAGGAGGACGATAGTGCGCCGCGCAGCGGCGCCACGTCGCCTCGTTCGGCGAAAGCGTCGAGGGCTCGATCGCGCACGGTGAATCGGGGATCGTCCAACAACGTCACATCATCGTACGTCACCTTCAAGCCGCGAGGATCGGCCGCTACGACTGCGTCGCGACGACGGACGCGGTAGATCGCGCCTTCGATATTCGGCTTCGCGACTTGGGAAGTCGGGCAGCCCTTGACGTACCAGCCACCCGTGTCGATCGCGAGCAGACTTCCGTCGGCGTCTTCCAATACATCTGTAAAGTGGACGTCGTTGTGCTCCGAGAAGAGAAATGGCTCCGCCGTACCGGTATAGGTCGAGCCGGCCTTCTTCATCGTTATTTTCATGACGCGGTGCGTGTTAAATTCACATAGGAAGTAGGTGTCTTTGTCGAACTGACCCGAGCGGCTGCGCATCACGCCAGACGGTGCGACGTGCCCCAAATCGACGACATGCCCAAGCAACTCGCCCGTGTAGGGAAATTCGTGTTCCACGAAACGGCGGCTGAAATAGGAGCCACCGTAGACCCAGTGAATGAGCGCGTCGCGGCGAGGATTACGGTAAAGCAACGGCACGGTACCAAACATATCGCCCTCGCTGCTGAAAGCGAGTTCGACGTGATTGGCCATGCCTCCGCCGGCATACCAGTGAAGGTCGCTGCCATCGGTGCGGGTGGTGAGGACCATGGCCCGACGCCCTTTGGAGACCAGCGTCCCGTCAGGTCGACGAATTTCGTGGCTGGTTTGCGGAGTGGTCCAAAAGAACCGACCGGTCGGACCGAGGAATGGACCGTAAAAGCCAGACTTGGAGACATACTGTCCCTGGAGTAGATCGATCCGCTCATCGGCGACGCCGTCGTTATCGACATCGAGGAGCTTCCAGAAATAGGGCGGCGCGGCGACATAGACCGCGCCTCGGTAATAGGCTACCCCGGCAGGCTCGGAAAGGAGATCCGCGAATATCGTGCTCTTGTCGAATCGCCCGTCGTTGTCCGTATCGTGTAGCACACGAATGGACCCCGGCAGCGTCTTGGAGAGCACATCAAATTTGTCGTTGCTCCCGCCGCTCTCGGCGACGAACAATCGTCCGTCGGGGGCGAACGTGGCCAACACCGGGTGTTGAACGAGTGGCGGCTGGGCGACCTTTTCGACCGAGTACCCTTCGGGAACATGCATTTCCGCGCTAACGGGAGCCGCCAGCAACAGGAAGATCTGAAAAAGGTTGGAAGAGATCATTGCTAAAGGGTCACTTTCTGGTGTGCGGAACTTGCAACACGGTGATCGAATGGGCCGGTAAGACAACGGGCCGCTCGAGTTCCAATGGATCGCTCAGCTGTGTTGTCACGACGGTTTCCTTCTGCCCGGGAACGTTGATTGATTCCAGTTTTGGGCCGTGAACTCGCCAGCCAGTTGCCGCCGGGAGGTTCGTTGCGCCGCGGACGTCGACTTTCACCGAAGCGCGTTCGGTCGGAGAATAATTGATCATTGCGATCGAGACGGATTGTGACTCGTTGTCGTACGCTGCCACCGCGTCGACCAACGCCAGGTCGGTCACTTCGACGGGTAGGAGCTCCCCACCGAGGCGCGCCCGATAGAGAGCGAGCATATGCCCCACCGAGCTGAGCGACGCGTGGGTGCGGCTTGTCTTGATGGCGCCCAGTACATTGACCGTTTGGGCCCACTGTGCGAGTTGTACGATATCGGCGGATCGGATCATTTCGTGTACCGCCCGCCCACAGGCGATCGCATCGCCTAGCGGGAAATAGACTTCGTAGATGCCAATGCCGGGCCCATCGGGTTTGGGTTTCCACTCGCGCACGATCCCCCACTCGTCGATCGATAGCGCCAGACGATCAACGGCGTCTTGGCTGCCGTCCTGATAGGCTTTCAATCCCTTCACGAGATCCTGGACGCCTTTGACCATGCGGTCGGTGTATTCGGGAAAGGCGGCTCTGTACATCCGGCGATCATCCTGAGAGAAGGGTATCCGATAGTGTCGCTGTTTGTAGAAGTGACCACTCAACAGGTCCATCTCTTCGGCACAGCGTGGAATGATCACGTCGTTCCAATCACCCGCATCGCCGACTCCCACGAGCTTTATGTCGGCATCGACCGCCTTCATCGCGCGGGCAAACTTGTTATGACGCATCGCGTAACGTTCAACCGGTATTTGCCCAAGCTGCCAGTCGCCGAACATTTCGTTGCCAACGCCCCACCAGGTAACCTTGTAGGGCGCCGAGTGGCCATTTTGAGCCCGGCGAGCACCCCACTTGCTCGTTGCCGGGCCGTTGACGTACTCGATTTCCTCCATTGCGCTCTTCACCGAACCGAGACCGGTGTTTACCACGATGAGCGGTTCTGTTTTCACGTGGCGGCAGAACGTCATGAACTCGTCGATCCCGAAGTCGTTATCCTCGACATCCTTCCAAGCCCGTTCCCAACGTGGCGGACGGCGGTCGCGCGGACCGATCCCGTCCTTCCAGTCGTAGCCGGAGACAAAATTTCCACCAGGCCAGCGATAGATCGGCGAGTTGAGCTTCTTGATGAGCGCAAGTGTGTCGGCACGCATTCCCCCAATATTGTCCGCCGGCATCAGAGAGAGGCACCCGACCCATACATAACCCGGCTCGTTAAGCGAGAGCGACAGACTCGCATCCTCCGTTGTCGCGCCGGCGCGAAATCGAAAGACGTGTTTCTTGTACGACGTACCGACATCCGACAACACGACACTCTGTCCATCTGTCGCCTCGGTGCCCCACGACAACCGGACCGTCACCGGACCAGATTCTTTCACGTTGCACAGAACCGCATAACCAACATATTCCTT
>MPMD02468471.1_pt1 | contig 18267 bp, 15 predicted proteins | sample 1617291 | NCBI WGS metagenome assembly MPMD02 (sample SAMN05944810, study PRJNA350692) | marine metagenome | biome: marine; feature: ODZ; material: water; isolation source: 120 m water sample filtered on 30 um supor filter | place: Pacific Ocean | collected 2012-04-09 | depth 120m m | reverse complement strand
TTTCTGGCAGCATTTTATCGCAATCTTCGTCTCGCTCTTTGTCATCACCGACCCGTTCGGCAATGTCGGTATTTTTTTGAGCATTACGGATGGTGATGATGAAGCGTTTCGCCGCAAGATGGCCTTTAAAGGCAGCCTCTACAGTTTCCTGTTGATGTTTGTGTTCTTCGCAGGCGGAACGTACATCATGAGCTTCTTCGGGATCACGATTGATGGTATCCGGATCGCCGGAGGCCTGATCGTGTCGAGAATCGGCTTCGGTTTGCTCACGCCAAAAGAAAATCGCAGTGTCGACGCCGATGGCCCCGGTGCATCCCCTAAAGAGGACATTTCGTTTTGTCCCCTCGCCTTGCCACTCATTGCAGGCCCCGGAGCGTTGGCGGTAGTGCTTGCCGCATCGGCAAAAATCGAGACGTTTGCCTGGTCTCCCTACATCTCGATCACGATGGCGATTCTTGCAACGAGCCTCCTCAGCTGGCTGTGCCTGCGGTTTTCCGTAAGGCTGCTGCACTTTATGGGAGTCACCGGGATGAATGCGATCACCCGCATCATGGGTTTTCTTCTGATTTGTATTGCGATTCAAATGATCATCACCGGCACGGAAAATCTCATGTACCAATGGGGCTTTATCGCACCGGGTGTGCATGAACATATATGTACTATCACCAAGCACTTTGCCTTTTGAGGTAAAATAATGCAAACTCCGGTTTTGTTTTCAGGTTTTTACCGCCTGTCACCCGCTTCGAACTCTTGTGCGTGTTGATCGGCCGAAAACATTCAAAACCCTTTGGGAAGATACTGTGCACGATCCATTCCTTCAGGCGCTAGGTGGCATTGTTCCCGAGGAGCGGTTGCTCCTCGGGCAGGCCGAACTGTTGCCCTATGAATCGGATGGTCTCACCGCTTTTCGCGCAAAGCCACGCGCTGTGGTGTTGGCCGAATCGGCCGAAGAGGTGATTCAAATCGTTAAGACTTGTCATGCACACGATGTCCCTTTTCTGGCGCGAGGTAGCGGCACGAGTCTTTCGGGCGGATCGGTTCCGGTGGAAGATGGAGTGGTGATTGCCTTGAACCGGATGAACAACATCCTCGATTATTGTCCGATATTCCGCTCGATGGTGATCGAGCCGGGTGTGATTACGGCCCAAGTGACGCAGCGGGCGAGTGAAGATGGCCTTTACTACGCTCCCGATCCTTCCAGTGGTCCCGTCTGTACGGTTGGTGGGAACGTGGCATTTAATTCCGGCGGTGCCCACTGCTTGAAATACGGTATGACCTCCAATCACATCTTGGCGCTGAAGGTGGTACTGCCGGACGGCGAGGTGACCACGTTTGGCACCGCGAGTCTCGAAGGAGTGGGGCCGGATTTGACGGGGATGTTTGTCGGTTCGGAAGGCCTTTTTGGGATCGCCCTGGAAATTACGGTTCGACTGCTGCCCGTGGCTGAAACGTTCTATACGGTGATCGCCGCCTACGACACACTCGAAAGGGCCGGCAAGGCGGTAGCGATGCTGGTTGCCTCGGGCCTGTTGCCCGGCGCAATCGAGATCATGGATCGCCTTGTGATGGAAGCAGCCCATGCCGCCGTCGGCGTGGAGTATCCGTCGCGGGCCGAAGCGGTCCTGATCGTTGAGCTTGAGGGTCCCACAGAAGAGGTGGCCGAAGAAAAAGTGCAGCTACAACAAATACTTAAAGAATCGGGGGCTTTTGAGATCAATCCCGCAAAAAATGAACAGGAGCGGCTGATGATCTGGAAGGGCCGCAAGAGTGCTTTTTCCGCAGCCGGTCGGCTGAGTCCCGATTTCATCGTCCAGGATGGTGTCGTTCCCCGGTCACGGCTCGGCGAAGCGCTCGTTGAAATTAAGAAAATCAGTAACAAATACAACATCCGTGTCGCCAACGTGTTTCATGCTGGCGATGGGAACCTGCATCCATTGATCCTTTACGATGGGCGGCAGGCGGGGCTCTATGAACGGGCAGAAGAATGTGCCACCGAAATCATGCGACTCTGCATCGCGCTAGGCGGTTCGATTACAGGGGAGCATGGGGTGGGTCTGGAGAAGCTCGTTTTTCTCAAGGAGATGTATGGACCGGAAGATACGCTGTTCATGCACCGGATTCGCGACGCGGTCGATTCGGCACGATTGGCCAATCGTGGAAAAATGCTCGCTTCGGCGGAGGCCCCTGCCCTTTTTTCCCACGGCCTGCACCCGCTCGAAAAACAGGGAATTATTTTCAGGAACTGACCATCGATGGCCGAGCAAGCAACCACCGTCGAAGAAGTGTGTGACTTTGTCCGCTCTACGCAGCATGTCCGTGTGATGGGCGGTGGCAGCAAGGACAATCTTTCGCGCGAGCCAACGCTCTGCGTCGGTGGGCTTTCCGGCCTGATCGAATACCAGCCCGATGAGTTTACCTTCACGGCCTTGGCGGGCACCCCGGTGGCCCAAATCGAAGAGGTGCTCGCCGAGCACGGTCAATATCTTCCGTTTGACCCGCCGCTTTCTAAGAGCGGTGCAACGCTAGGGGGCACTCTTGCCTCGGGACTTTCCGGTCCGGGTCGGTTTCGGTATGGCGGTGTCCGTGATTTCGTGATCAGCTGTCGCATGGTCACCGGCGCGGGCGAAATCATTCGTGGCGGCGCAAAGGTGGTAAAAAATGCAGCCGGATTCGATATCCCCAAACTTTTGGTGGGGAGTCTCGGCTGCTTTGGGGTACTCATCGATCTATCGTTTAAAGTGTTTCCCAAGGCATCCGCCACGGCGACGCTCAAGGTAGAAACCGGTGGCGTGTCTGCAGCCGTTGACGCGATGCACCAACTGACACATCAACCTCTCGATCTCTGTGCGCTCGATTTTGACCGAGAGGGTGTTTTGTGCCTTCGCGTCGGAGGTCTGGCCGCATCGCTTCCGGAGCGGTTGCAGCGGCTCCGCACTCTCCTCACCGGGCTTGGGACGATCGAGCAGGTCGACGACGATGCGGCAATCTGGGCTGCGGCTGGCGAATTCAGCTGGGTGCCGCCCGGCGCGCGTCTGCTGAAAATTCCCATCGTCCCCGGGAGTATCGCGCGGATCGAACAATCGCTGCAAAACTCCCGGATCGATCCTCCCCGACGCTATAGCGTGGGCGGGAACGTCCTCTGGTTGAGTTGGCGATCTGAAGACCGATGGGAACAGTTGCCGGAGTTTGAACTCGGCGGCCTCGTGCTCTGCGGCGATGCTCCGGTGCGGTGGATGGGCCATTGGCAGGACAATGTATTTTTTCAGCGTCTTAAAACCATTTTTGATCCTGATGGAAAATTTTAGAGAATCTGTCTGAAAGGTCCCTTTCGGACAGCAGGTCGTATGCAGCATACAATCCCCACCGGTGAAACTGGCCCCTGCGGTGAAAAAATGGCCGAGGCCGTGGCCGCCTGCGTCCATTGTGGTTTCTGCCTGCCGACATGTCCGACCTACCAGCAGTTGGGCGAAGAGATGGACTCTCCGCGCGGCCGTATTTTTCTCATGAAGGAGGTTTTGGAAGGAGGGCTTCCGGTCGATGCCGCTGCCCCGTATATCGACCGGTGTCTCGGATGCCTCAGCTGTGCCACCGCCTGTCCGTCCGGTGTGGCGTATGGTGAACTGATCACCTCGTATCGGACGCGCGCGGAGAACGTTCGTCGGCGTACATTCTCCCAGAAGCTGCTGCGCAAGCTGATCCTCAAAACCCTCCCCTACCCGGGTCGTTTTCACTTGGCGGCAACCGGTGGTCGTTTGGTGCGGCCCATTGCGCGACTGCTACCACGGCAGTTGGCGACGATGCTCGCGCTGATACCCGGGTCGCTACCTCGCAAAGAACCGCTGCCGGAATGTATGCCTGCGAAGGGTAAGCGGCGGGGGCGGGTTGCGCTTCTTGCCGGTTGTGCCCAGCAGGTGCTCGCGCCGCAAATCAACGTAGCGACGCTACGGGTCCTGGCGGAAAATGGCATTGAGGTCGTCGTTCCCCGCGATCAGGGCTGCTGTGGGGCGCTCGCCGCACATACCGGAGCCGGCAAAGAGGCCCGCGCTGCTGCAAAGCACAACATTAACGTGTTTCCCCGCGATGTCGATGCGATCATCACCAACGCCGCCGGTTGTGGTTCGGGGCTTCACGAATACCCGCTCTGGCTTGCGGGCGAGCCGGAGCAGGAGGCAGCCGGGCACTTTGCAGCCCGCACCGTCGACATCTGCCAATACCTACACGATGTGGGCTTTCGTCCCCCCCCTCCCCTCACAACATCATTACCCGTTGCGTACCACGACGCGTGTCATCTTGCGCATGCTCAGGGGGTGCGAAGCGCGCCACGGGCGCTTCTTGAGTCGATCGGTAATGTGCAACTCTGTGAACTGGCGGATGCGGAAATATGTTGCGGCTCTGCCGGATCGTATTCGATCGAACAGCCCGAGATCGCATTGCAACTCGGCGAGCGCAAGGCCAGAGCAATCATCGCCACCGGAGCTCAAATGGTGGTTACGGGCAATATCGGCTGCCTGATGCAGATCGAGTCCCACCTCAAACGTCTCTCCCATCCGATTCCGATCCTCCATACGATCCAGCTGATCGATCGGGCGTACCGGGCAGAGGGTTGAGCGGTCATATAAGGGTATCTACTTCCGACAATGTCGTGTCGCTCTTAAAGCAGAAAGATACCCCTGAGTTGTTTTTCAGTTTGGTGCATTGATTGAGCGAGCAGCCACTAGAGGCTACAATGCATTTTGGCCGGGCCTTTTTTTGCCCCCGGTCTGCTTGTTTTCTTGCCTGTGCAAAACGAATCCCACCTTCGGAGGCATTTTGGTATGACCGTTTCACGACGTACTTTTCTCAGCAGCGCGGTGGCGGCCGGTTCGATCGTGCTGCCTTTGAGGATTTCTTCCAGAGCGTATGGCGCAAACGATCAGATTCGCGTTGCCGTGATCGGGCTCCATGGCCGTGGCGGTTCGCACATGCGGGGATTTAAAGATCAGATTGTTGCGCTTTGCGACTGTGATGCGAAGGTGCTCGGTGCTGCCGCAGAATCATTTAATACGCAGACAAAGCGAAACGTAGATACATTTCAGGATTATCGCAAGCTTCTCGAACGTCCTGACATTGATGCGGTTTCGATTGCAACACCGAATCACACGCATGCATTGATTGGTGTTGAGGCTGCCCAGGCGGGAAAAGACGTGTATGTGGAAAAGCCGGTCTCGCACAACGTGTGGGAAGGACGGCAACTGGTGAATGCGGCCCGAAAATACAATCGCATGGTCCAGACGGGAACCCAATGTCGTTCGAGCCGCTCTCTTCGGGAGGCCCGTGCATTCATTGCGGACGGCAAACTGGGAGCTATCCAATATGCGGTTGGGACCTGCTACAAACCCCGGCAATCGATCGGCAAGCTCCAGCGCCCGCTAAAAATCCCCCCACATGTCGATTATGACCTCTGGTGCGGCCCGGCCGCCAAGGTAGATCTCTACCGGCCGAGTCTCCACTACGACTGGCATTGGGATTTTAATACCGGCAATGGCGACATGGGCAACCAGGGGATCCATCAGATGGATTTGGCCCGTTGGTTTTTAGGGGAGGATGCATTGTCGCCTTTCGTTATGAGCGTGGGTGGCCGATTGGGTTACGACGATGCCGGAAATACTCCAAATACTCAGACGGTTCTTCATAACTACAAAAAAGCCCCTCTCATTTTTGAGACGCGCGGTTTGCCAAAACAAAATACCGATTGGAGCACCGGGATGGATAACTATCGCGGATCTCAGGTCGGTATCGTTTTGCAGTGCGAACAGGGTAGTCTTCTCATCCCGAGTTATACCGATGCCATCGCCTACGACTCAGATGGCGAAGTGATTAAAAAGTTCAGCGGCGGCGGTGACCATTTTGCCAATTTCCTTTCTGCCATGCGTAGCCGGAAACATACCGATCTCAACGCCGATATTCTCGAGGGCCATTTGTCGAGCGGACTTTGCCACACAGGTGGCATTTCCCACCAACTCGGAAGAACAATGACCGGCCGGGAAATCCGAGATGCCATTGCAGCGACAGCAGCAGGTCCACTCTATGCGGAGTCTTTCGAGCGGATGGCTGGACATCTCGATAGGAACGGGGTTGATCTGGGGCGGGATACGGTTAGCTTCGGCGCACCGCTTGAGATGGATGTACTCACGGAGCGCTTTATCTCCAATGACTCCGCCAATCGGCGTCTTGCCCGCCAATACCGGCAGCCGTTCGTCGTGCCGGATTTGAGTGTTTAGATAGAACTACAGTTCGCTGAGATAGAGCAGACGGCCACATGCCGTGCAAACGACCGCCTCCTTGAGCATGAGCTGGTTGAGCATGTTGGGCGTTATCTGCTGGTAGCAGCCGATGCAGACATCTCCCTCCACAGCCGCCATGGAGTCATCGAAGCGCGTCCGCACAATCCGGTCATAATTGGCACGAATCTCATCCGGCAAAAACGCTTCTGCATCGGCAAGTTCCGATTCCAGTTGGGCGATACCTTCTTTAAGGACCGTCTGTTCGTTGGCAACGGTTGTTTTCGCTTCATCTAGAAGCTGAGTGGCATGGGTGACTTCGGACTCAACATCCACAACGACCTGCTGGAGTCGTTCAACCTTTTCCATCGCTTCGAGGATTTCATCCTCCAGAACGCTGCTCGCCATCTTATCTGCGGCGATCTGTTCCAGAATTGCCTGATATTCGCGATTATTGCTACAGGTGTTCAATTTGTTTTTCAGGTCGGCATTTTTATTTTCAGAACTTTTGAGCTGCAGCTGTTTGCTGTCGATGAGCATCCGCATCTCTGTAGCGTTTTCCTTGGCGGCAGCCTTCTTCTTTTCGGTGTCTGAGAGACGCGTTGCGAAAGCTTTGACGCGATGGGGGCCAGCCGAGAGCTTTTCTTTTTTTTCGGCCAGCCGTTTGTGGATTTGATGTAATTGACAAATGGTTTCCGCCGTTGCAGTCATAATGTACGGTTCCTTATATTCTGATGGGGTCTGTCAATTCTCAGGTGGGTTGGGAAATGCCATAAAAAAAGGCCGCTGGTGAAAACACCAGCGGCCTTGAATGTTAGCCGGGGCAAATCAAGCCGCGGCGGCTGGAAGAAATCCTTCAAGCCGACCACTCCGGACCGGGTTCTGCAACTTCCGCAATGCTTTGGCCTCGATCTGGCGCACACGCTCCCGGGTGACCCGGAATATTCGGCCCACTTCCTCAAGCGTGTAGGTATAGCCGTCATCGAGCCCATAGCGCAGGCGGACAATTTCCCGCTCCCGGTAGGTGAGCGTTTTGAGCAATTCATCGATTTTATCTCGAAGCAATCCATGATTTGCAGCCCGCGTTGGGTTTTCGAAAGTCGCATCCTCAATCAATTCGCCGAAACTATTATCTTCGCTTTCTCCGACCGGTCGGTCAAGGCTCACCGGATGCCGACCAATATCGAGAACACGCCGGGTTTCCTCGAGCGTCACCCCGGCTGCCAAGGAAGTTTCCTCGGTGGTCGGAATCCGGCCCATATCCTGCTCCAGATTCTTTGCCACGCGGCGAAGACGACTCAAGACGTCAATCATATGCACCGGTATCCGGATGGTGCGACCCTGGTCGGCAATTGCCCGGGTGATTGCCTGGCGGATCCACCAGGTGGCATAGGTCGAAAATTTATATCCGCGACGGTATTCGTATTTATCGACCGCCCGCATCAGGCCCGTATTGCCTTCCTGGATCAGATCCAGAAAGCTCAGACCCCGGTTGCGATACTTTTTGGCAATCGAAACGACCAGCCGCAAGTTGCTTCCAGAGAGTTGGCGTTTGATCGTCTCGTAATCATTGTAGAGTCGAGAGACCTTCTCGAGTCTTTGGGTCAGACTGCGAGGTGACTCTTGAGTTTCCAGCATTAGATGGTGCAGCTCTTTACGACGCTTTCTGGTTTGCTTGGCCAGAAGCGGGTTATTCTGCGATTGACGGATGAGGCTTCGCAGTTCATTCATGCGTTTCGCAATTTTCTTTAATTGCCCGATGAACGGATGGATGCGCCGGGAGCGAAGGCTGAGTTCCTCAACGAGGGCCAGTGCCTTGCGACGTTGACGAAGAAAACGCTGTCGCGCCGCCAGCCATTGGTGGCGATGGGTGCGACGGCTGATGAGTTTTTTGAAATCATCGCGATTGCAATTTGAAATATGCTGCAGTGTCGGCAGATTATGGGGCATGCGTGCCTGCACCTGCTCTTTGGTGAGTTGCTCGGTGAGCGAAACCTTGATGGTCCGATCGAAAGGAAGTTCACCGCGCCGCACTTTTTCAAGTGTCGAAATGGTTGCCTGCAGAGCATAGCCACAAGACAAAAGTGTGCGACGAAAGGACCGTCGCGAAATTTCGATCTTCTTGGCCAGGGCGATTTCTTCCTCTCGTTCGAGCAAGGGAATCTCGGCCATTTGCGTCAGATACATGCGGATCGGATCCTGGCTGCCACGAGCAGCTTCGATCGGCGCTAACTCGAGCGTAGGCATCTCTTCTTCATCTTCTTCGACGGTGACATCCGCCACGGTCGTGACCGATGAAGACTTTGGAGGTTTGATATAGAGATCAATGCGATGGTTTTCAAGAGAAACCAAAAGATCGTCAACCGGCTCGGAGCCGATCTCTTCATCCGGAAGGAATGAAATGACATCGTCGTACGTCAGATATCCCTGGGTTTTTCCTTTGGCAATAAGATCTGTAAGTGTCGGATTCTGCGGGTTCACGGTCTCTCTCCTCCCGCGCTTCCTGCGCGATAAGAGTTATTTCTCGGCCAAATATCGGTTCCCGTCCGTGAGCTCCGAAATATTCAGCCACTAACTGTCCCGTTGCCGGGCACGTTGTTGATCGATAAGGTTCTGGAGGATGGTTACCTCCTGATCCTCAGCAAACTTCTTCTCCTTGAGTGCTGCCGTCGTCTGCTGCTGGTTCCGCTTTTCATTTCTTCGCTGGAAGCTCAGAAGCAGGTCGGGTAACTGTGCTGCGAGATCGCTGCCTCCGCGATCCCGCCCTCGCTCGTCAAGTTCGACGAGAAGGTTTTTCATAGCCGGGTCGTCAAATTCCAGAACGAGTCGATCAAAATTAGGAGTTTCGCCAGCAAGAGAGAGTTCCCGGCAGCAGGCAAAAATCCGCTGACATGCAGGGTCACTCAGTTGCTCCGGCGCAATCGATTCAACAGCTCTGGAAACCGACTCCGGTTCCTGAAGGATGATTTCAATAAGTTCCCGCTCCCACGGTTCTTGGATCTGCAGTGGATTGTGGGAGGCGATGCTGTCCTGCACGCGTGATGCGCGCCGGGCGGTTTTGCGGAGGGCGACGACGCGCTCCCGTACCGTTTCTTCCGGGACTCGGAATTTGCTCGCCAAGCGGGCAAGGAACTGATCTTCGCGTAATTTTGTTTGGATATGTCCACCAGACTGCAATTGGGGTGCCTGGGCCACCGTGCTGAGGATCTCCTCCAGTGCGCGGTTGGCCTCGTGGGAACCGCTGCCAATCTCGACGCCATCGGTGGCAACAAACAGTTTGTGGTCCAGGGCATCGCGGGCCGATGCGAGCTGCTCGCGAAACGCATCAGCGCCACGCTCGAGCAGGAAGTCGCATGGGTCGAGCCCATCTGGGAGTGTGAGCACCCGAAGGTCAAGTTGTCCGGCGATAAACAGGTTGAGTATTTCGTTTGCACGGCGTTGGCCGGCTGCATCTCCATCAAGGACGAGGGTAATTTGGTCCGCATAGCGACTTAAGAGACGGACATGCCGCTCGCCGAGGGCGGTGCCGAGTACCGCTAGGGATTCGTGAAAACCGAATTGGTTGGCAATCACGCAGTCGGTATAACCTTCCATCACAATCGCATGGCGTTTGCCTTCTAGCTGCGTGATGGTATCTCGGGCCCTGTCGAGTCCGTAGAGTTGATTGCTTTTTGAGAAGAGTGGGGTTTCGGGCGAATTGATGTACTTGGCAGACTTCTCATCTTCATATTCAGGGAGAATGCGCCCTCCCATGGCGATCGGTCGGTGCTGTGTGTCGCGAATCGAAAACAACACACGGCCCTTGAATCGATCGTATTGTCTGCCGGTTCGGCTCGATGTGGCAAGGAGGCCTATTTTGATCAGGTTGTTAATGGAAATCCCGTCCGCGTTGGCCCGTCGCAACAGCCAGTCCCATTCATTGGGCGCAAAACCGAGATGGAATTGCTCAATACTTTCTTTGGTGATTCCACGCTGCTGCAAATATTCTCGGGCCGGCGCGCTGGCAGGATCGGTCGTGAGACAGCGATGGAATGCATCTTCCGCCCATGCGGCGACTTCATAGAGACTCTTTTTACCCGCTGCTGCGGAAGCTGCGCCGGGGAAGGATTTCAACTCAATGCCAGCCCGCTCTGCGAGCATCGAGAGCGCTTCGGGGAAGGATATTCCCTCGCGCTGCATGACAAAACTGAAGACATCGCCACCGATGTCGCAGACCCAGCACTTCCAACTCTGACGCTCGGGATTGATTTGCAGACTTGGATTCGTGTCGTCGTGCCAGGGACAGAGTGCCTTGTAGGCGCGCCCTTCCCGACGGAGGGTGAGATATTGTCCGATCAGGTCGACGATATCCGTCGCCTGTCGTACTTGTTCTTTAGTATCTAACGACGATGTCGGGGACACCGAACGCTCCTGTGACGCTTGACTAATCAAGGAAGATGCGCAAAACAAGCGCCACAGCCGTTGGTCTTCCTTGACCCTCCTAATGAACTCGGCGATTTCTGCGGGGAACCGAGTACCGTCTCCTAGACAGCGGGCGGATTATACGGCGTTCGCTTACGCAGGTCAACGCGAACAGTAGCCACACCTCCTGAGGTTTGTGAGCTGCCTGCTAGCAAGCCAATTATCCCGCAATGGCTGCGAAACTCAAGTCACTAGGGAACGTGCCGCATGCTAGCGGCGGATCCGCATGAGGAGGGTTTGGCAAAAGCGAGGGTCATTGAAGCTGCGCTGGGCGACGGCCAACGGTTACCGAGAGAGAGATTTTTTGTTCTCCGCGAAGAAGTGACACCTCTGCTGTGTCTCCTGCCATCGTTTGGGCAACGAGTTGGCTCAGTTGGCTCGCATTTTCAATGGTTGTGTTCTGCCAATCTTTGACAATGTCTCCAGCGCGAATCCCCGCCACATCTGCTGGTGAACTCTTAAAGACGTACACCACAATCGCCCCCGCTCCAATATCCTTTCTGTCACTTCCCGACCTTGGCGCTGTCGCTAGCCGGACGCCAAGCCATCCCCTTGGGATTTCGCCATCTTTCTTGAGGCGAGAATACACCTCCCGGGCCATGTTGCTCGGGATTGCAAAACTAATGCCACGGAAAGAGTCGCCGACGATCGCAGTGTTGATGCCGATCAACTCACCCTTCGCGTTGACCAATGCCCCGCCACTATTACCGGGTTGTAGCATCGCATCGGTTTGAAGCAGTGTATGATGTCGCGCCTGTCCGATACCATGACGGCCAAGGGCACTTACAATTCCAAAACTAACACTACTGTCCAGACCCCAGGGACTGCCCATGGCCCATACCGGATCGCCTTGAGCCAACACCTCACTGTCCCCCCACGATGCAGCCACCAGATTTTCGGCGTCGATTTTGAGGACGGCCAGATCGGTATAGGTGTCGACTCCGATCACTTCGGCCGTTGCCGTTCGGTTCTCTCCGTAATGGACGGTCAATTGTGTGGTGTCGCGTACAACATGATGATTTGTGAGTATGTACCCTTCCTCATCAACGATCACTCCGCAGCCCTGCCCCAGGACATGGGGGTTTTTATGTTTGGCAGATTTCGGATTCCGACTGACGATATCAACGACACTTTGCTGGATGGTTGCCGCTACGAGTCGGGAAGTTCTCGCAAACCGGGTTGGCGTCAGCTCCTGGAGCGACTCGCGGGCCGCCTGCTGGCGACCTCGCGCTAGATGGTAACTGATTTTTTCGAGAAACCAGGGCACGACCAACAGAGAGAGCAGAAGGATCAGCAGTAAGACGAAACGTGAAAAAACACGCAGGCCGATCGATGGGCCGGGTTGATTTGTCTGCCGGGCGACGGCAAGAATCGGCGGCGCGGCTTTGGGAGGATTGTTGGGTGAAGATGGGCTCTTGCGCTGCGTGTCGGGAGTCGCGTGCGGGGGCCTCTGTTCTTCGGGACCGTTGGACGGAGGCTGGTACATCACGAAACCCGGTTGTGAGAGAATGCTGCCAGTCAACAGGTGAGCCTGACTCTCTGCCTGCCGAACGTCATTTCATTATAACCGAAATTAAAAGTTTTTATGCAGCGAAAACGCAGCTGTTCTGTAGAATGCCTTTCCCCGCTGCAGGAACGAAATACCTGAAAAGCCTCGGCTCCAACATGAATCATTTTGGTCGGTCCCGTTATTTTGATCTGCCGCATTCGCTCGATGCGGAGGGCTTGGTTTGTGTGGGTGGCGAACTCTCTGCCGAGTGGCTGTTGGATGCCTATGCACACGGCATCTTTCCTTGGCCGATTACGGAAGACTTGGATTCCGGCAATGTGGAACTGCTGGCCTGGTGGACGCCCGACCCGCGCGCCATTATCGATCTGGATGCACTGCACATTTCCGCGCGGCTTGCCCGGCGCTGCCGGAAGAGAGAATTTACCGTTACCTGCAACCGTGATTTCTCACAGGTGATTCATGCTTGCGCATCGGTTCAAGACCGTACGGGCAATACGTGGCTGACGCCGTCGATGGTGGATGCCTACGTTGCGCTGCATGAACTCGGTTATGCGCATAGCGTGGAAGCGTGGCACCAGGGAGAACTGGCGGGCGGCATCTACGGGGTTGCCCTGGGCGGGATGTTTGCAGCCGAATCCAAATTTTATCACCGACGAGATGCCTCGAAAGTGGCATTGGTGTATCTCGTGCACCACTTGTCAGCTCGCGGTTTTTGCCTGCTGGATATCCAGCAAATTTCCGCCCACACCGATTCGTTGGGGGCCCGTGAAATTCCGCGCAGTGAATTTGTCTCGCGGGTCGAAGCCTCAGTCAACCTGCCGGTGACCTTTGGTGAGAAGCTCGAAGGGTGTCGGTGGTGATTGCAATTGCCACGAGATTATTCGGTTTCGAGCAAATGAAGCCGCAACAGGTTGAGCGCCTGCTTCGCCGCGCGGTCCCTCAGATGGTCCGGGTGGCCGGTGGTGCTGCCGGATTTAAGGAGAACGGAATCCGGGGTAGCGAGGGCATAGTAAAATTCGCCCCCTGCGCGGACGGTCGATTCGGCAATCGGTCCGAGGGCGATTGCATAGTCGGCGCCAAACTGATCGCGACAGGAGGTGGCACCATTTTCTGCAAGAATCGCCGATTGGGAGATAAGGCTCTCGGGTGCTTCGGCGGACGCGACCAATCCTCCGCGATACGTTGTGGTTCCAATCTCACTGAGCCAGCGTGCCAGTCGCCCGGAGGAGCCGCACTCCGCAGAAGCGACCGTTTGGCCTCGCTCGGCAAGCAGGCGAATGACGACATGTTGCAGCTCGTCATCACCCTCGCCAAAAACGAGGTCACCGAGACTTTCGTGAATGGTCTTGATTGTCGGCTGCATCCGTTCGGCACATTGCTCAGCAGAATCTCCTGCTGTCGTTATGCGTAAGGTGATCGTTGCATTGTGTACCGTGATTCCGACAGCCGGGTCGCGGCCGCGATCGATCAGTCCAGCAAGACGTTGTTCGATCGCACTTTCGCCCGCTCCGAAACATTTGATGCGGAGGTGTTGGATTGTTTGCGATGGTTTGGCCTGGTGGGTGAGTTGTGCGGTGACCGTCTCGTGCCACATCTGGTGCATCTCTGCCGGAACGCCCGGCAGCGCAAAGAGTTCACACTCCGTCCCGTCCTCGCGGCGGTGGATGAAGTGGATGCCTGGAGCGGTGCCATGAGGATTGTTGATCGGCCGTGTGCCGCGAGGAAAGGTCGCCTGGAGTCGATTTCGCTCCGGAATCGCGACGCCCCGTTTTGCAAAGAGTTGCTCAATATCGCGAAGACTCGCCTCATCGAGTTCTAGCGGTACCCCGAGAGCTTTCGCCAGCGCGTCCCGGGTAAGGTCATCGGCAGTTGGACCGAGTCCCCCCGTAATCAGCAAAAGGTCCGATCGCTTTAGTGCGATCCTCAAGGCATCCACGAGTGGCCCGATTTCGTCGGAAACGGTAGTATGGTATGCCGTTTGTATTCCCAGATCGCCAAGACGCGCACTGATCCACCCGCTGTTGGTGTCGAGTCGCTGCCCGCTGGTCAATTCATCGCCGATGGCCATTACTTCCGCTTGCATGATGGTATCATTCTGCCAGCTTCGGCCTTTTCCCGCCAGCAGGCCGTCTTGCATAGTCTGGCGACGACTGCCACATTGGGCGATACATGGCTTCTGAGTCCAACAAATCTGTGCTTGATGAATATCCGGTGATCACGGTCCTGCCCGTGCAGTGGGGGGATCAGGATGCTTTTGGTCACGTCAATAATACGGTTCCCATTCGCTGGTTTGAGTCGTCCCGAATTGCCTACCTGCTAAAGACCGATATGGCGGTGCTCGATGCCGGCGGTCTGAGTCCGATTCTCGCCTCGGTCACCTGCAACTACCGGCAGCAGATCCATTACCCGGATACCGTCCATATTGGCGCTCGGGTACGTCGTGTGGGCACCTCGAGCATCCAGATTTGCCACCGGGTCTATAGCGAGTCCCAGGAGGCAGTGGTTGTGGAGGGCGAAACCGTTATGGCGGTCTTTGATTATGAGAGTCAGAAGACAGTCCCCGTTCCTGACAATATCCGCCGGCAAATCAACGCCCTAGAAGGCAAATCGGTTGCGGACCTTCGAGCGTGATGCGACTATCGCAACGCCTGGCAGGCCGATAAGCTAAGACGTATGTGAAGAGCGACTCGCAGAACGATAGAAACAACCAAGTAGCGTAGGAGAAGTATGATGGCAACGGCAACGGCGCGGCATATCCTGGTGACATCCGAAGATCAATGTACCCAACTCAAAGAACAAATCATTGCAGGAACGGATTTTGCGGAAGTCGCCCGCCAGTATTCCACATGCCCCTCGGGCAAACAGGGTGGTGATCTGGGTGAATTTGGCCCGGGTCAGATGGTCCAAGAATTTGATGAAGTGGTCTTTAGCGGAGAAGTCGGAAAAGTCCACGGGCCGGTCAAAACCCAGTTCGGCTACCATCTTCTCGAGATAACCAGTCGCACCGACTAAGCCTCCCGATCGTTCGGCCTTTGTTCGTCGTTGTAGTTGCGACAGATCGTCTCGATCAGATTCTGCAGCGATCTCAATCCTTCGTCCGTCTCAATGGCGGAGAGAAGGCGCTCGCGCGATCCGGCGCGGTGGAATACATCGGAGACGATACAGATAGCCTCATCGTCGGATGCCAAGTCTCTTCGAAGCGATGCTTCAATCTGCTCAATGAGATAGGTGCAGATGAAAGCAGCCTGCTCGAGCGAGGAACCGAAGGGTCTCTCCCGATGGTGCCCTGGCAGCTTCCAAGGCACCGCGTCGCGATGGCTCTGCCCCGATTTGCTATCCTTCGATCGGTTGCTGCCCTTGTCCATCGCCAGTCCCCATGCGTTGCGTCCAGCTGCTGCTAAAACATGATGTAAAAAAACAGTCTGGCTGCGGTGCTCATAACGGACAGGAGTTGTCACTCAGTGCAGCCAGACTGACGGGCAAAGAGTGCTCTGGCCGGGGCACCTATTCGCCCTCTAAAAAGAAAGCGACAATGGTAAGCAAAACGGGCAACCAATTTCCGATCGCTCGCGAGCAGTTCACTTTTTGCCTTAAAACAGGAAGTTTTCTCAAACTTTACCGCGGTCATTAAAGTCAACCGAGACGTCGAAATTCAAATGCATTGCCATCTAGGCTATCATGCTTTTGTGCGGAGATGATCTACAAGCGAGAACAGTACGAAGGACAACCAATGATGCGCAAGATTCGCATACCGAAGCAACCCGTTTCCCGGCGTCATTTTTTTCGTGCAGCATCGACTGTGGCAATCGGTTTGAACGCGAGCCTGGCATTCGCCCGGCGCGGGAGAAGAGTTCGCACTCGGCGGAGGGGCCCTGCGGTCCATACGCAGCGCCGAACCGACAAAAAGCCTGTTGTCGGTTCAGGCGATCACCGCTATCAGGTCGAGCACGACTGGGCGCAACTACCGGAAAAGTACAGCTGGCAGACGACCCACAATGTGGCTGTCGATCGCGACAACAATCTCTATGTGATTCACGAAGGGCATCGGGATAAAGCAGAGCACCCGTCGATCTTCGTTTTCGATCCGGCGGGTCGCTACATGCGGAGTTTTGGCAGCCAATTTCAGGGTGGCGGACATGGCCTTGAAGTGCATCAGGAGGAGGGCGAGGAGTTTCTCTACGTGACCGGCTACCAGCACCTGAAAAACTTTGCCAAATTTAATTTGTACGGCGAAAAGATCTGGGAGAAGCGTGCCCCGATGGAATCGGGCCTGTATGCAAAGGACGAAGATATTACGACCGAGGGGCGTTGGGGCCGGGATCGCTTCATGCCGACCAATTTTGCCTTTGCGCCTGACGGGGGCTTTTTTTTGGCGGACGGCTATGGCGCCTATGTGATCCACCGGTACGACCGGGATGGCGAATGGCAGTTTGCCTTTGGCGGTCCCGGCAAAGAGGATGGCCAGTTTCAATTGCCGCACGGGCTCTGGATCGATGATCGAGGCACCGGCGAGGCGTCTCTCGTTGTCGCCGATCGGGTCAACGGCCGGCTGCAGTGGTTCAGCCTCAATGGCAAACATCTCCAAACGCGCGACGGATTTATTCTGCCAGCCAATGCCGATGTCTATGGCGAGTTGCTCCTGGTCCCCGATCTGAGTGCTCGCATCACCCTGCTCGGCCCGGAGAACAAGGTGCTTACGCAGATGGGTGAGGATAGCGATTGGCGCAAGGCGGTCCTCAAGGACGCCATGGCACTGCGGAATCAGCCGGATCAATGGCAAGATGGAAAGTTCCTGCACCCACACGATGCCTGCTTTGACCGAGAGGGAAACATCCTCGTGGCCGAGTGGGTCGCTACCGGCCGCATTACCCGGTTGCGGAGGCTCACCTAGTGGCGGGCTGAGATACTTCACCTCTCGCCAACGTGCCGTCGATGGTGCTGAGTATCTAGCGATCGCTCGGGCCCGCTTTGCCACGATACGGCGAAGTCGTAGTCCCCAGTCGGAAGGTCCGTGAACGTGAACCCAAACTGTGCGTTTTAACGGCTCACACCGTTTGCCCAGACATAGCTTCCGCCATCGCTAGAAGCGGTAGAGACCGTTCCGCCAACGGTAATAAATCCAGCGTCATCGTTATCGATCAGATAGACGAGCGGATCTGCTAAATCGCTCGCTGTTAATGTTCCAACTACGGTGCCATTGGCAGAGTTCTCAGCAATAGTAAAGACTTGATCGTTGAAGATGGGTGTATCATCGACGGAATGTACGGTGACTGTAAATGGTCGGGAAGTAGTCAGGTTGTCCGCCGTCGAAGCGAGGTCGTTGTCGAGGCCGCCATCTTCAACAACGACGGTGATCGCGGCGGCCTCATGCGTATTGTCTGCTGGAGTGATTGAAAAACTTGCTGTTTTACTGGGCGGTGTGTGGCTCATCGTGGGGGCTGAAATCAGGTTCGGATTATTGCCCGTCGCAGTGATCTGTAAGAGTTGAGCGGTTCGCTCGTGAGGGGGATATTGTGCTGCCGGAGATTGATAGGTCTGTGGGGCATCGGCCAGCGGTGGCAGAGAGCCGGATCATTTGGAAGCCCGATTAAAATTCTCCGAACGGGTCCTCATCATCTGAGAGAACCACCTGCCAGTCTTCGGCCAACTCGTCAAACGCATCATCGAGCAGCTCCTCAGAGGCAAACGCCGCATCGGCACTTCCAGATAGTGAGCTGCCCGCCATTGAGCTTCCGGACATTGAGCTGCCTGCCGGTGAGCTTCCGGACAGAGAGCTTCCGGACAGAGAGCTTCCGGACAGAGAACTGCCCGCAAGATCGCCCACGCGCTCAATCCGCACTGCATCGGCGATCACCTGGCCGCTGTCATTGAGCGATTGGTTCAGTTTGACCACGAGCGTGCCGCCAGTAACAGAGACGGAGTCGAGATCTTTCCAGGCAGAACCGGCATCGGTCCGGTCGTCGGGCGCAAGCTGCTGGTTGACGGCCACGGCCGCAAGGTACGCACCGCTACTGTCTTCAATGATGAACGGGGCAT
>MPMD02365903.1_pt1 | contig 18323 bp, 14 predicted proteins | sample 1617291 | NCBI WGS metagenome assembly MPMD02 (sample SAMN05944810, study PRJNA350692) | marine metagenome | biome: marine; feature: ODZ; material: water; isolation source: 120 m water sample filtered on 30 um supor filter | place: Pacific Ocean | collected 2012-04-09 | depth 120m m | reverse complement strand
TAATTTATATATATAATTATTAATTAAAAAGCATTATTTACGGTTTAAAATAGATGAAAAAATTTAATAGTAGTTTAAAAATAATAGGTGAATATAAACTTATTTCTTCTATTGGAGCCGGGAAGCTGGGTGAGGTATATATTGCTGAAAATATTAATGATATTTTCAGCACAGAAATGTATGCACTGAAACTGTTTCCTCCGAACTTATCAGAAAACAGATCTTTTCAAACAGCCCTCGAAAATTTATCTCTTCTTTTAGACGGTATTAATAATCCGGACATATTAAAAATAAAATACTTTAAGGACATAGAATCCGGACTCTGTTATGTAATTATGGATTATATAACAGGTTCTGATGGGAAATCTGACTCGCTAGAAAAGCGATTAATGAATCAGGATTATTTTACAGAAGAAGAGATATATAATATTACAATTTCTTTATGCGGTATTTTATTTGTTATCCATAATTTCAGAGGTATGGGGCTTCTGCATGGGAATTTGAAATCATCTAATGTACTGTTTGATGCTAATGGGAAACTTTATCTGACAGATTTTGCATTAACTATGCCGCTAAACCCTATTGTTTTTGATAGTGAATACATGAGCCCGGAAGAAAAAAAAGGCAAACGCAAAACGATTAAAAGTGAAATTTATTCTTTAGGTATAATTATTGGTAAAATGATTGATAAGCTGCCGAAAGATAAAGAGTATTCAGATAAATGGGATTATATTTTGTCACGCTGTTTAGATAAAGTCCCTGAAGAAAGATTTGATTCAACAAATGACATTGTGGATTTACTGGTAGGGAAAGTTGAATTCGAAAGACCTAAAAGTTCACACACTGTTACAACAAAAAAACAAACATATTTCGTTACTTTAATATTTTTCATTCTTTTTCTGATAGCAGTTTCTATTCTCGGAGTATTTTATATTAAACATGCAAGGAACAATCCAATAATAGGTGAAGATTATCAGGTTTTTTCACCAGAATCCTTGAAGTTAAGACCTGGATATATTCCTCCCCAAGGGTCATATGATTCTTATGCTGATAAAGTTTTGTCAAGACTTGATGCAGCCAAGAATAAAAAATTTGTTTCTGCGTTGCTTTTACACAGTGAATTTAATCCTGAAGGATTGAAGTGGGTGTTTTTTGTTGATGAGACTTCAATAGAAAAACGAGATAAAGCAATTAGAGAATGGTTCCTAAAATATAATAGGCTCAGAGATCTTAAATCTCTTCAGGAGTACCTAAATTTTGCAGATATTATAGTTGCAAAAACAGACAATGTATTCAATAAACAGTATGTAGCTGATTTATTAGCATATCCTTACTCTGATTCCGATGAACTTAACTGGAAGTTTTTTGCCAATAATATTTCACAGGAACTAAGAGAATCTGCAATAAAAGAAATCTATATAGAGCATTTTAATAATATATTAACTTCAATAATATATTATAATTTTGCAGGTATGATAATAGATAGTACTGAAGGAGCTCTCAATAAAAAAATTATCTCTAAGTTATTCTTATTTCCTGATTATAAAATTACAGAACCTAACTGGATTTTTTATTTAGATAAGAGATCTGATCTCAGCAAGAGTTCTGTAATAAAAAACTGGTACATGGGATGCTATTACAATATAATTTCTTATGATGAATATAATAAATTAGCAAAGTCCATTACAAAAGCAGAACCCAACACGCTTAATAGAAAGTTTATTTCAGGCTTCCTACTTTCTTCGGGTGTTAATTATAAAAATTTAAACTGGTATTATTATATCAATGAAAGTTCAGTTAAAAATAAAGTTAAAGTTTTAAAAGCATTCTATATACATAATTATCCTCAAATTAACTATATTACTTTACTTAATATAAACCATATACCTCTTATTGTTAAAGATATCAATAAGATAGGAAGTGACAAGAGAAACTGGGTAATACAGATAAGTTTTGCAAACTCTGACGGAAAAATAAACACAGAGTTTAAGAAGATTGGAAATACCATTATATTAGATGGAATTCCTTATAAAATAATTGATATAGCTAATAAAATTACAGAAGTACTAGATCCTAGTGTCGGTGCGTTATTTGAAGTTGACAAATTTGAAATTGTTTTAACCGACCCTTCCGGGAAAATATTTACAGCCAGTCCCGATATCCCCGTTTATCTGTATGAACCTATCGCAGTTATTGAAAATTTTACCAATAATAAAATTCTTAGATTAAATAAAAATGACATATTGGAATTTTGTGACAGTGATTCAGAAGTTGAATCTTACAGGGTGATAAAATTAGACAGTAAAAATAATACTATCACTTTTTTAAGAAACGGTGAAGAGTATATGTTTAGCGTAAATTCTAATTCAAAAGAGCCAATTTTAGATTGATATTTTTCATTAGTTATCTTAGTAATTAAGACAGGTAATTATCAATTTTTAATTGTATGTCCCAGGTTCAGCTTATCAGGATTTTGATTATATACTTTTAAAGCTTCAGGGAGTAATAATTTTAATTCTTTAACTCTTTTTTCCCCCATTGGATGTGTTACAAAAAATTCTTTTATAGGACCATAATTACTGAGTTTTGAAAATTTTTCCCAAAAATGAATTGCAGCTTTGGGATTATACCCTGCTTTTGCCATTAACATAATTCCTATATAATCTGACTCATATTCATGCTCTCTACTGTAGGGTAAAATAAAACCTAAATTAGATGCCAGACCGTAAGCCATTCCCCAATCACTCGGCAAATCCGCAAGAGCTAATCCTATAGCCAACATATTACCCCCGAGTTCCTGTGCATAAAGCTGTGTTAATCTTTCTCCAAAGTGTCGAGCAATTGCATGGCCCACTTCATGACCTATTATTGTCGCCAATTCGGCATCATTATTAATATATTTGAACATTCCTGCATATACGGCAATTTTTCCTCCGGAGAGACAGAATGCATTAACTTCCTGAGAGTCAATTACTTTAAATTCCCAATTCCAGGATTTATCATTTACAGCATTTGCTATATGCTTACCTACTCTCTGAATGGCGGCATTATACTGTGTATTGCCAGATATTTTTTCTTTGGATAATATTTCTTTCCAGGCCTTTTCTCCAAGTTGATTCTCTTCCTGCTTAGAAGTAATAACAAATTGTTTTCTAGAAGTATAAGGAGCGTTTATGCAGGCTGTAAAAATTGAAATTATTAATGTAAATATAAAAAAATATAAGAAAAATTTGAAAGGATATTTTATATGGTATCTCAAAATAATTATATGCTGTTTTAAATTGTTAATTCTTATAAACTATATATTTCCTGGTTTAAAGTATCTGAATGTAATACTTATATTATATTATTATGTATAGTTCCATATGGCTCAATGTGAACAATTACATCTATAATTTCAGGAATATTTTCTATAAGAGCTTTCTGTACTGTATCTGAAATATAGTGACCTTTTTCTACGCTTAGTTTTCCATCTACAAGAACATGCAAATCTACATAGATACAGCTGCCGATCTCTCTTGTTCTAATTGCATGAACTGATTTTACATTATTAACTTCTAGAGATATTTTTCTAATTTTGGATTGAATTTTTTCTGATGCCCCTTTATCTGACAGTTCTGATATAGCTGGCGAGAGTATATCCCATGCCACTTTAATAATAAACAATGAAACAATAACAGCACCTATATTATCTACAAAAGCGAAATTTGGAGAAATTAACGATATAGAAACTGCTGCAACTGCCATTAAAGAGCTTATTGCATCAGATCTGTGATGCCATGCATTAGCTATCAATGAAGAGGATTTAATTCTTTTGCCGGTATTAATATTCCAGCGATACAGTGCCTCTTTGATAATAATTGAAATTAGAGGTCCAATAACAGCTATCCATAAATCTGAGTGGCTTTTATGTTCTTTAATTGTAACAATTGCTTCATAGGCTATGCCTACAGAAACAATAACAAGAACTATGCTGATAAAGGCTGTTACTATGGTTTCTATTTTCAGGTGCCCGTATGGATGTTTTGTGTCAGGCGGAGCCGCCCAGAATTTGACACCTAAAATAATTGCTATATCTGTAATTGTATCTGACAGACTATGAACCCCATCAGCTATAACAGCCTGACTGTTACCAATATATCCTAATATAAATTTTAGTAATGCAAGAAATATATTTATAATCATACCCCACCATGTAATTACTTTAATAACTTTTACATTTTGGGGCTGAATTGGGATATATGGGGTTCTACTCATTTTATATATTTAAATTAATTTTTAAGTTCAAATAGTATATTTTTGAATACTAAAGTTAAGTGGTCAATAAAACATACTGCTAAAAAGCAGTATGTTTTTTAATTATTTTTTAAGAGGATCCAGCAATAAATAGTCCAGTGCTTCAGATGCTTCTTCTACAAATATAAAATTGATTTTACTTTTGATGTCATCCGGAATATCTTCTAAATCTTTATCATTTTGCTTAGGCATTACTATATTGTTTATACCTGCACGCATTGCTGCAATAACTTTTTCCTTAATACCGCCAACAGCAGTTACTTTACCTCTTAAGGTTATTTCACCTGTCATTGATGTTTTTACCTTAACTCTTCTATTTGTAAGAAGAGAGATCAGGGAAGTGGTTATTGTTATTCCTGCCGATGGGCCATCTTTAGGTGTAGCTCCGTCAGGCACATGAATATGAAAGTCATTCTTTTCAAATATTTCACTGTCTATGCCATACTTAGCATGATTACTTTTTATGTAACTGAAAGCAGCCTGTGCACTCTCTTTCATTACATCACCTAAAGAACCTGTTAACTGAAGTCTTCCTTTGCCCGGCATATTTGTACACTCAACAGGTAAGATTGTTCCTCCAACACTTGTCCAAGCCATACCTATTGCCAGTCCTACTTCAGGTTTTCTTTCTATTTCTTCAGGGATAATTTTTCTTTTGCCTAGATAGTTTCTCACATCTTTAGGATTTATAGTTATCTTTACATCCTTGGGTATTTCTCCCTCAATGATTTTTCTTGTAACTTTTCTGCAAAGTGTACCTATAGTTCTTTCAAGTGTTCTTACACCTGCTTCCATTGTGTAATATGTTATTAATTCATCTATTGTTTTTAATGGAAGTGAAAGTTGTTTTTTTGTTAAACCATTTTCTTTTATCTGTCTAGGAACTAGATATCTTCTAGCAATTTGTCTTTTTTCCATTGGTGTGTAACCTGGAAGTCTTAAGATTTCCATTCTGTCCAAAAGAGCAGGGGGAATAGTATCTAAAATATTTGCAGTAGCTATAAACATTACAGATGAAAGGTCATAATCCAGCTCTAGAAAGTGATCATTAAAAGAGTGATTTTGCTGAGGATCCAGTACTTCCAGTAACGCTGAAGAAGGATCACCTCTGAAATCATTTCCTAACTTATCTATTTCATCAAGCATGAAAACAGGATTTGTGCTGCCTGCCTTTTTTATACCCTGTATAATTCTTCCTGGTAAAGCTCCGACATAAGTTCTTCTATGGCCTCTTATTTCAGCTTCATCTCTTACACCGCCTAGAGATATGCGTATGAATTTTCTTTTCATTGATCTGGCGATAGACTGCCCTAATGAAGTTTTACCCACACCCGGGGGGCCTACAAAACACAAAATAGGTGATTTTTTATCATCTTTCATTTGCAATACAGCAAGAAACTCAAGAATACGCTCTTTAATATCTTTTAAACCATAGTGGTCTGTATCTAATATTTTTCTTGCTTTTGTAATATCATTTCTATCTTCTGTATATTCTTTCCATGGAACTGACAGAATCCAGTCTATGTAGTTATAGGCAACATGGTATTCAGATGCGGCCTGAGGCATAATTTCCAGACGTTCAAGTTCTTTTTTAATAACCTTAACTACATCTTCAGGAAGGTCTTTTTTTGACATTCTTTTTTTTATGGCAGTAATGTCTGGGTTTGCATCCTCATCGCCAAGTTCCTGTTTAATGGTTTTTAACTGTTCTCTGAGGAAAAATTCTCTCTGAGATTGAGTTAATGCATTACTTACCTGAGATTGAATCTCATTTCCAAGATGGAGTACCTCAACTTCGCGATTTAAAAGGATAGTTAATAACTGCAGTCGTTCATGCAGGCTGGAAACACTTAAAATGCTTAGTTTTTCAGTAAAGTTGATATTTAGAGTATCAGCGATTAAATCTACCAGTCTTGAATAATTTTCAACGTTAAGAATAGCAACTTTCAGTTCTTCAGGGAAATTAGGGGACATATTGATAATTTCCTGAAACTGGTTTTGAGCATTTTTTGCCATAGCAGCACATTCTAAAGTATTTTCATGTAAATCCTCTACTTCAACAACTTTTGCTGTTATTGGATCGACAGTTACTACGTCTAGAAGTTTTATCCTTTTCAATCCTCTGACAAGAACGCGGACAGTATTATCGGGGAATTTAAGGAGTTTAACTATTCTTCCCATTACACCAACTTGAGATAGAAGTCGTTTTCCCGCAGTTACAGTGTCAAATGTAAACTCTGTGCTGTCATCGTTTTGAAAGTTTTCTACATTGTCTGCTTCTTCATATTTGCTGTTTGTTAAATCAGGGAAAAGAGCTATCAGTCTCTCTCCTTCAGTAATTTTCATTACAAACTTTATTGTTTTTTCATTATCAATGACTAGGGTGGATAGTGTGTAAGGAAATATTACAATGTCATTAAGAGGCAGGACTGGAAGTTTCAATACTTTGGAAGCAGTCTTTTCCGGTATAGAGATTTCAGTACTATTAGATTCATCCAAATCATTTTTAACAGGTAAATCGTTGTTTTTATTCTGCTGTGGGTCTTTATCTTCTTTGTCGTTCATAAGTTACCAAATAAAATTATGTTTTTGTCATTAAATATAAACAGTTAGTTTACTTAATAATATCAAATTTAGTGAAAGGTCTCAATACTTCAGGTACAATTATAGATCCATCTTCCTGTTGTAAGTTTTCAAGAAGTGCAGGGAAAATTCTGCTTGTAGCAAGACCAGAGGCATTAAGTGAATGTATATATTCATTTTTACCGGTTTCAGTATTTTTGAACCTTATATTGCCTCGTCTTGCCTGATAGTCATGTGCATTTGAGGCAGAACATACTTCAATATATTTATTCATGCTTGGTATCCAAACTTCAACATCATAGGTTTTTGCCATAGAAGCGCTGCAGTCTTTAGCTGCAAGTTTCGATAGCCTGAAATGCAGTCCTAATCCCTGAACAAGCTTAACAGCTTTATCTACTAGTTCTTCAAATGCTGATTCTGAGTTTTCAGGTTTAGTAAACTGAAACATTTCAACTTTATTAAACTGATGTCCGCGGATCATACCTCTTTCTGCTGCTCTGTAACTGCCTGCTTCTTTTCTATAACATGGAGTGTAGGCAAAATATTTCTTAGGTAGTTCAGATCCTTTAATAATTTCATCTCTATGATAATTAATCAGGGCTGTTTCAGAAGTTGGAAGAAGAAAATGAGAGCTTTGCTTGCCGTCTTCTTCTTCAAGGTGAAAGACATCTTCTGCAAATTTAGGAAACTGACCTGCAGTAAATCCGCATTGGTTTGTTAAAATATGAGGTGGAAGTATGAACTCATATCCATCTTTAAGGTGTTCTTGGATGAAATAGTTTAACATGGCCCATTCTAAAACAGCACCTTTGCCTTTATAAATCCAAAATCCATTGCCACCCATTTTTACGCCGCGTTCGTAGTCTACAAGTCCATGTTTTTCAGCTAATGCAATGTGATCTTTGGCTTTGAAATTAAATTGAGGTTTATTACCCCATTCTTTGAGAGACTGATTGTTCTCTTTATCTCCTGCAACTACATCATCCGCTGGGATATTTGGCAAACCGATAAGGTAATCTTCTATTTTACTAGATACTTCTGATAATTTAGTATCAATTTCTTTAATACTATTTGAGACGATCTTCATTTCGCTAAGCTGCTGTGTCACATCCTGCCCTTCTTTTTTTAAACGGGGAATGGAAGAACTGACTTCATTTCTCTTAGCTTTTAATTTTTCACCTTCCTGAATAAGTTCTCTTTTCTTTTTATCCCAGTTTAAGAGCTCTGAAAAATCTATATTATCAACTCTTTTTAATAAAGCTTTACGAACTTTTTCCGGATTATTTCTGATTAAATTAATATCAAGCATCTTTATTCCTACACTCTTATGTTATTAAAATTTATCGATATTGTGATAATGATATATTTACAACTATTTATCAATACAACTGGAAATAATAATTATCCCTAAATCAATACTATTTCAAGGAATGCATTGATTATTTGATCGAAAATTAGAAAAAAACGCTAATACAGTATGGTTTTGATTTAATGTTAAAGTATCTTAATCTCATCAAATAATCATGAATTTTAATAGAATACGGTATTAGTTACTTTTATGGATAATAATTTATTAAACCCTGATAATGAGAAAATATTGAAAACAGGTAGACAGAGGCTTCCTGAGTGGATTAGAGTCAAAGCTCACGCAGGCACAGGTAGGAAAAAAGTCACAGAAATCTTAAAAGAGAAGGGGCTCCATACTGTATGCGAAAGCGCTAAATGTCCAAATCTGGGTGAGTGCTGGCATAAACAGACAGCCACTTTTATGATTTTAGGTGATATCTGTACGCGTAACTGCCAGTTCTGTGCCGTTAAACATGGGGAACCTGGAAAAATCGACGAGAATGAACCTGAAAAAGTTGCTAAAGCTGTTAAGGAAATGAATTTGAAATATGCTGTAGTGACAAGTGTTACAAGAGATGATCTATGCGACGGAGGAGCTTCAATATTTGCTGAAACTATAAAAAAGATAAGAGAATATAATCCAGATAAAACTTTAGTGGAGGTACTTACTCCTGATTTTGATGGGAATCTGGATGCATTAAAAATTGTTTTAGATGCAAAACCTACAGTATTTAACCATAATATTGAAACAGTAAAAAGACTTTCCAAAGAGATAAGACTTCATGCCGATTATGATAAATCGCTTTATGTTTTAAAAAAAGCAGTTGAAATATCAGCTGGGAAGATACCTGTAAAATCAGGAATAATGGTAGGAATGGGAGAGAGTGACGAAGAAGTTATCCAGTCCTTGAATGATTTAAGGGATGTAGGTGTAAGCATATTAACAATTGGACAGTATCTTCCTCCAAATTCAAAAAAATGGAAACTTAAAAGATATGTTCATCCGGATATTTTTGAACAATGGAAAAAATATGCTCTGAGCATAGGGTTTAAACATGTAGCTAGTTCTCCCTTGGTAAGAAGTTCCTACTGTGCAGAAGAACTATTGGAAAATTGATATGATTTTTATCAAAATTTAATCATACAAAACTGCTCGAAAGCGTTTTATTTCTTGTCATGAATTAGAAATAAACTGTTTTTATTATATATTATAAAGTTTTTTTATTATTGTATAAACTGTTTGGTTAAGTATAATTTTTTTATAAAGACCGGTTAAAGTCTTTATATATTTTTATGCAAAAAATAATATTCAAACAAATTTGATCTAAAGTTTGAATATATAAGTGAAATATTTTTAAGGATTATCGTATTATGGTTAATGTTGTTTTAGATTTTGAAAAACCTGTAATGGAACTGGAAGCAAAAGTTAGAGAATTACAGAACTTAAGTGCTTCTAATGATATAGATGTGTCAGATGAAATAGCCGTCTTGGAGAAAAAACTTGAAGCAACAAAAGAAAAAGTATATCACAATCTATCTGCATGGGAGCGTGTCCAGCTTGCAAGGCACCCAAATAGACCTTATACACTGGATTATGTTGATGAAATTTTCACTGATTATCTTCAGCTCCATGGCGATAGAAGGTATGGAGAAGATGCAGCAATAGTTGGTGGTTTTGCCAAAATTGATGACCAGAAAATAATGGTAATAGGTACTCAGAAGGGTAGAAATATTAAAGAAAACGTATACAGAAATTTCGGATGTCCGCATCCAGAAGGTTACAGAAAAGCTTTGAGGCTGATGGAACTGGCTGATTCTTCAAATGTTCCTATTATTACTTTTATTGATACACCAGGTGCTTTTCCAGGGATAGCTTCTGAAGAAAGACATATTGGTGAAGCTATTGCTGTGAATCTGAGAGAGATGTTTAATATTTCAGTACCAATTATATCAATAGTCCTTGGAGAAGGTGGAAGTGGCGGTGCTTTGGGTATTGGTGTAGGGAATAAAATTCTTGTTATGGAACACGCATATTATTCTGTAATAACTCCTGAAGGATGTGCTGCAATTTTGTGGAAAGATCGTGCATTTTCCGCAAAAGCTGCAAAATCTTTACGTTTGACCAGTACAGAACTTAAAGAGCTAGGTATTGTTGATGAAGTAGTACCTGAACCAATTGGAGGTGCTCATAATCACTTTGAAGAAGCTGCCCAATTATTAAAGAAATCAATAAAAAAGAATCTACAGGAACTGGGTAAGTTATCTAGTGAAAAACTTAAAGAGCAGCGATATCAGAAATATCGTCATATCGGAAAATTTATTGAAGAGTAATATTTAGAGTTTTTACAGAAATCATTAAATTTTATTGTTGATATTTAATAAATATCAACAAGTTTTCTGTGTCTCAACAGAATATTACAATTCAAAAAACTTATTATTAAAAACCGAAGATTTCTCGCTAATTTACAAATTACAACCCGTGTCATAGTACGATAACTAATATAATTTTATCATGGACAGTTTAAAAATATATCAGGCAGAGCCCGAACATTGCGATACTATATTGGGCCTATTAAACCCCAGTATTCAAAAAGGCTTAATTTTGCCTAGAGATAAAAACGATATACTGAAGAATATTAATAATTTTTTTGTAGCGGAATTTGATAATGATTATGTAGGTTGCGTTTCAATTAAAGATTATTCATCCGGTTTATTTGAAATCAGATCATTAGCTGTAGGGAAAAATCATGAAGGTAAAGGAGTTGGTACTTTGCTTGTCTTAAATACAGTTAACTATATTAAACATCACATGAAAGCCTGGAGAGTTTTTGCTTTGACAAGAAGGCCTAATGTTTTTAAAGGAGCTGATTTTAAAATAGTTAATAAAGGTATGTTTCCTGAAAAAATATGGGATGACTGTGTGAAATGTCTAAATATTAATCAGTGTGATGAAGTGGCAGTGCAGCGCTATATAAATTGAAGATTCAGCGATAATTTCTATAATTATTAAAGGGTATGGCAATTATATTATATTAACTCTACACCTATTTCATTCCAGAAGAGCATCCCCTTTTCTGTTGGTTGAATTTTTAATATATTATGCGCCATCTCTGTTAAATTAAGAAGTCCCTGATCTTTCAACCTTTCCAATGTTGGTGAAATTTTATCCCATAAATTATTAGGAAATTTTATTTCTCTACTGGTGGCTGAAAACGGTGAATATAATATTTTACATTTATCTCTTTTTTCAAGAATCCAACCATCTGAAGTCCTAAGGCCAATAATGAAAATTTCTTTGATCCTCTTGTTTATCGGAAGTTTATCTATTGTAGAAGGAACACCTTTTACCCATTCAATAAGTTTAGGCTGAGTCCATCTATTAATTCCGTCAAAAGATGATGCCGTCGGGCCGAAACCTAGATATTTTCCTCCAAACCATGTATCAAGATTATGTTTACATTCATATCCCACTACACTGTAATTGGATATCTCATATCTGTTTAGATTATATATTTGAGCAAAATGAGGTAAAAATTCCCACATTTTAGATGATATTTTGTCATATAAATTGCAATTTAATATTTTATTTGAAAGTTTTGTATTCTCTTCAAAAGTCAAACTATAAGCTGACATGTGTTTGAATGGATATTGTAAAGCCATATCAATATCAGATTTTAGATCTTTCAGTTTTTGTCCAGGTATTCCATATATGAAGTCACATGAAACATTAGAAATGTCGGTGTTAAAAATCTGTTCAATTGATTTGTAAATTGAATTTATTTTACCCTTTCTTCCCAGTGTTTTTCTGTGAATTTCATTAAATGTTTGTATTCCTAACGAAATTCTATTTACATGGTTTGATATTATTTTAATTTTCTCTTCAGTTAAGGATTCGGGATTCAGTTCAATGCTGATTTCAGCTGTATCAGCTATAATGAAATATTTGTTTATCAAAGAGAATAAATGTTCAATGTAAGTTTCCGGTAGAATGCTTGGAGTGCCGCCACCTATAAAAATGCTATCTAATACTGTAGTCTTGTTATTTTGATTTTGGATATTATTTTCAAGAACCTTAAAATACTCTATTAAAATTTGTTTATTAAAATCTGTTGTAGAATGGAAGGCACAGTAATCACATTTACTGCTGCAAAAAGGAATATGAATGTATATGCGGTTAATGTTTGACATTTTAATATAAAAAAAAATAGCCGGTATTACCGGCTATTGAATAAACTATAATAATTAAATATTATAAATCTTCTCCAACCTGCCAGCGGACAAAACGTTTAACAGTAATATTTGGATTAGCTTTTTCAGTAGATAATTTATCATCTCTAACCCAAGGTTGTTTATTTAAGCATACTTCTTTATACCATTTAGCAAGTTTTCCAATAAGAATTTTTTCAATCATTTCTGCAGGTTTTCCTTCAAGTTGTGCAGAATGAATTTCTTTTTCTTTGGCAATTGTTGCTTCTGAAATTTCTTCTGGTTTCACATATTGAGGATTGAATGCAGCAATGTGCATGCAGATATCATTTAATGCTTCTTTAGTCGCATCGCCTTCGTATTCTACCATAACGCCAATTCTTCCGCCCATGTGCAGGTATGATGCGCATTTGCCGGTCCATCGTGCTGCTCTGCGAATTTGTATATTTTCGCCAATTGTAGCAATCATTGAAATCAAGTTGTCTTTTTCAGAAGCATTAATTTCTTCACTAACATTGTCAGTACCAGTGCATTCGCTTACTTTTTTTGTAGTTTCAGCAACATAAGCCTGAAATTTATCATTTTTAGAAACAAAGTCAGTTTCACATAATACTTCAACTAAAGCACCGCAGTTGTCAGATATGGTTGATGAAATTAAACCTTCTTTGGCTGAACGGCCTGATTTTTTTTCAGCTTTTGCGATACCTGATTTTCTTAATACATCTATAGCTGCACTGATATCTCCATTAGCTTCTGATAAAGCTTTTTTGCAATCCATCATGCCAGCACCGGTCTTTTCACGAAGCTCTTTCACAAGCTGTGCGCTAATTTGTGCCATTATTTCAATCTCCTTATGAATATTTAAGAATAATTATATTATAAAAAATAAATTAGTACCTAATAAAGCAGGTACTAATTTTAATTATTAACTAAGTAAAATCTTATTCAGCTTTTTTCTCTTCTTTTACTGCATCAACTTCAACTTTAGCTTCTTTTTTTACTTCAGCAGCTTTAGGAGCTTCGGTTTTTTTTACTTCAACTTTAGCTTCTTTTTTTACTTCAGTAGCTTTAGGAGTTTCAGCTTTTTTTGTTGCAGCTTTTTTTACTTCTTTTATTGGAGCAGTTTCAGATTTAGCTTCAGGTTTAGTAAAAGGTTTTTTAGGGCCGGCTGTGTGTTTTTTTGATCTTTGTTGTTGTTTTTTCTCTTCTCTTTTTTTAGCCTTTTCTGCATCTTCTGCTGCTTTTTTCTTTGCTCTTTCAGCTTTTTCTTCAGCAGCTTTAGCGCGATATAGTTCAGCAGCAACAGTGATAGAGTCACTTAAAACACTTGTCATTATTCTAATAGATCTGATAGCATCATCATTACCAGGTATTGGATACTCAGCATTATCAGGATTTCCATTTGTATCAACAATAGCAATAATAGGAATATTTAATTTTCTAGCTTCTTTCATTGCTATTTCTTCGTTACAGATATCAACGATAACTATAGCAGCAGGAAGTCTCTTCATTGAGCTGATACCGTCTAGGTTTCTATGAAGTTTATTAGATTTTCTATTAAGAGATGCAAGCTCTTTTTTAGTCATCTTTGAGCCTTCATCTTCCATCTTCTTATCGATGGTATACATTCTGTTGATACTTTTACGAATTGTAGAATTGTTTGTTAATGTACCACCTAACCAACGTTCAGATACATAATACATTCCTGAACTTTCAGCTGCCTGCTTCACTATTTCCTGTGCCTGACGTTTTGTCCCAACAAAAAGAATATTTCCGCCATTGTAAACTGTAGTTTGTAGAAAGTTACATGCTTCAGCAAGGTTACGCATAGTTTTTGTCAAGTCAATAATGGAAATACCGTTTCTTGTTCCGTAAACATAATTTTTCATTTTTGGATTCCAGCGTTTTACCTGATGTCCAAAATGTACTCCTGATTCCATTAAGTCCTGAATTGTGATTTTTTGAGACATATTATCTACCTATTCCTTTTTGTTGGTGACATCTTTACTTCAGATATTGAGTTAATTTTTAAACTCTATAATCTGTGAAGATATCTAGATTAAATTATTTTTTTATTTGCCAATTTAACTCATTGGCTTTTAATTCATTTTTATTAAAAAATACAATAAAGGCATATAAGATAAGGCATTGCTTTATAAAATCAAATATTTCTGCTTAATTTGCCACTAAATATTCAATAAATAGTATCCTTATTAAAAAAAGTATGGATAAATACATTAATATTACTTGACCAATTCAATTTGCAATGTAATTTATGAGTCTGTTTTAAACAAAGACAGTTTCAAACAAGCGCCCATAGCTCAACTGGATAGAGCGTCTGGCTACGGACCAGAAGGTTTGGGGTTCGAATCCCTATGGGCGTGCCATTTTATCTCTCTAAAAGGCAACAACTTACGCATGCGTTTATCTTGATTTATTGTCAATATATTTTTAATTTGCTAAGTGCTAGAAAGTACCTTTTGATTGCAAGCTATTAATAGATGATGTGAATATTAAATCATTTCATTTTATATGTAAAAACTAAGATCCTACCTATAACATTCTGTGTCAGTTTATTAGATATTGTATTATGCTAATACTATAACTATAAAGAATGATAATATCTTAATTTTATATAGAGAGGATTAAATTGGGTCGCAGATATTTAACTAAAGAGCCAGAATTAATATTAATAGCAATATTGTCCTCTATTTTAATAATTTGCTTTTTAATATTTTCTATAGCAGGGGTTCTTCTACAACTTTCAAGTAGTACATCTGTTAAAACATATGCAGATGAAAATATATTTTACTATTACTTGACGATTGTTGTTTTTTTAGATTTAGTTGTTCTTTCCATTTTAAAATTAAAAACAATTATAATAAGAATAAAAATAAAAGCTGGTGATAAAATATACTCAACAGTCACCTTTATCATTATGATTGCTTATATGATAATTTTTCAACCTTTTAACTGTTTTGATTTTAATGTTATATATTGGTCTATTATTAATATTATAGGAGCATTATTTGCTTCTGTTATACTTGTCAGAATAGGAACTATAGACTTTGCAATAAAAAATTAATCATAACCAAAACTTACACTGTGAGACAGATTAAATATTGAGTTTTACAGATTAATAATGAACCATTACATTAATTGATTAGAGATAGTTTAATTTTTTGTATTTGTTCAACACTTAATTCAGTAGATTTTGAGATTATTGAAATATTAATATTTTCCTTCAATAGACATTTAACTACTTTTATAATTTTATTATTAATTCTTTTATTGGTTTCTAGTTCTTGAAGCTCGGGTTCCATTTTCTCTTCTGTAATATCTCTATCTACAGCGACATAATATTCTTTTCCATCAATCTTATGATTAGTTCTAACACTTGAAATCCAACGAATCTCTCCATCAGCTCTTATTGTCTTGTATGACCGTTTACCACTTGCAAATCTATTATCCTTTGTTTCTAGAAAAATTTTATTATTAGAATCTGGATATAGGCATGTATTATACCAGAAATCTAATCCTTTAGAATAAAAATCATTACGGGAATATCCATATATTTTTTCAATTGTTTTATTAATATAAACATATTTGCATTCATTTTTATCTACAATAACTATTCCATCGGACATAGCATCTACATTTATATCTAGCAATGACCTTATCTCTTCTTTTTTCTTTGTTTCAGTTATATCTTTAATGATTGATAAAATACATTTTATTGATCTGTAAAGTATATATTTATATGTAAATTCAACCCATCTAATTTTACCATCACCTCTAATAATTCTAAATTGAAGAGTCATGCCATCCCGTTTTTTAAATTGAGGTAATGTTTTATATCTAATCTGTTCTTCTTTAGGTAAAATTATTGAGGAGTCAAAACCAATTTTAAATAATTCGTCTAAAGAACGCCCATATATTGATTCAATTACTGAATTTCCATATAGGCACTTCATTGATTTTAAATCTCTGATCAGTAATCCTTCAGGCATTGAATCGACATTGATTTCAAGAAGTTCTCTAACTTCCTCTTCATGTTTTTTCTCTGTTATATCTTTGCCAACTGATATTTTACAGTCAATTCCTCTGAAATTAGATTTAGTCCTTGTTATTTCCAACCATTTTTCTTCGCCACTTTTAGTAATTATTTTTATTTCAGAAGAAGCTTTTAACGGTATTATATTTATATCTTTAATATACTGACTTTTAAAATCTGGATGAATAATGCTTTTCCATAAATTCTTATTTCTTCTAAAATCAGCAGGGGAATATCCAGTGATAGATTTAGTATTATTGTTGGTATATAGTAAGTTACGCGTTTCAATATTACGTATTTCAAGTATGTATGGCATAGCCTCTACATTTATTTCAAGTAGTTCTCTTATTTCTTCCTCATTTTTCATTTCAGTTATATCTTTGATAACTGACAAAATACATTTTTTATTCTTAAATTTTTTAATGCTGTAGGATATTTCCAGGTATCTTTCTTTTCCGTCTCCTCTTACAATCTTAAACTGCAATGTCATGCCGTTTCTTTTCGAAAAAGGAGGAAGTGCTTTAGGAGACCTCACATTTCCATTATAACGATTAATCAAACTGCTGTTCGATAGAGCTTTAGACAAATTATTAATGGGACAACCAAATATTTTTGATGCTGTTTTGTTAATATAAAGTTGCTCTTCAGTTTCTATATCTCTGATAATTAAACCTGCTGGCATAGCATCTATATTAATTTCTAGTAATTCCCTTATTTCCTCTTCTTTCCTCTGTTCTGTAATATCTCTTTCTACAGCTAGAACATATTTATCTCCTTCATGAATAGTTTCTTCAATATCTCTTATTGTACCATCAAATCTAACAATTCTGTAAGTTCTTTTCTTGGGATACGGTTTCTCTTTTGTTCTATATGAAATTTCATCTTTTTTGTCAGCTGGGTGTAGACAGTTATTAAACCAGAAACCTTTTTCATAAAATTTTTCTTTTGGATATCCATATTGTTTTTCAAGATCACCTGCAATATATATGTTCTTGGTTCGCTCCTGATTAAATAAATATATACAGTCCTGCCCCTCATCAAAAGCTACTTTTAAGAGGTTTTGAATTTCTTAATTTTTTTTTCTCTGAGTAATATCGATAAACAAACCAATTACACCTGCTATTTTCCCATCTGAATCAAGAATTGGAATTTTAGATATTATTCCCCATCTCTGTTTTCTGCTGCCTGGGATAAAATCTTCATAATTATTTATTTCATTTCCCGTATCAATAACTCCCTGATCCTGCCTGGAATTTTTTTCTGCTTCTAATGATGGGAAAAAATCAGAATCCAATTTTCCTTTTGTTACATAAGTTTTGGTAAGGGACAAGTTATCTTTGAAATGACTGTTTGCAATCATATACCTAAGACTGATATCTTTTACATAAAAAATTGCATTAATATAAGAAAGCAATGTGTTTAATAAGATTGTTGCATTCTGAAGCTTATTTGTCTGTTTCTTAATACTTTCTATAAATAGTCGTTCATATTTAAGGTCATGCTCAAGATCAGGATTAATGAAAGAAACCCATGAATCAGCAATTTCATTAAGTTTGCCGTCTGACTGTTTTGCCCTAGGGGTAAGGTCCGAAAAATAACTTACGTCAATATTTAGGCATTTTGCTAAATTTCTTACCTTTATTTCTGATGGTATTATCTTTTGATTTTCCCAGTTCCAGATAGTCTGCCAATTTATGCCAGCCATTTCAGCTACATCTTTCATAGAAAGTTTTCTATTTTTCCGTAATTCTCTGAACTTATCTGTGAAAAATTCCATTGGACGAACCTTTTTGAATAAATTATGTAACTTACAGCTACTTTTTATATAAAATTATAT
>MPMD02165665.1_pt1 | contig 18479 bp, 19 predicted proteins | sample 1617291 | NCBI WGS metagenome assembly MPMD02 (sample SAMN05944810, study PRJNA350692) | marine metagenome | biome: marine; feature: ODZ; material: water; isolation source: 120 m water sample filtered on 30 um supor filter | place: Pacific Ocean | collected 2012-04-09 | depth 120m m | reverse complement strand
GAAACTGGAGGATCGCGGCGAAGAGATCGCCAGAACGATCGACGAAGACACACCCACTATTATCCACGTAGCGGAAACGATAAAACAGCCATCATGTTCCAACTGGAGCACCGGCCGGGAACGCTCGCCGATGCAATGACCATCTTCAAGCGAGGTCGGGTGAATCTTAGTTGGATTGAGTCCTTTCCAATCCCCGATTCTGGTGGCGATTACCTCTTCTTTATCGAACTGCAGGGGCACCAGCGGGATGTTAAAGTCAAACGGGCAATCGCCTCTCTGGGAAAAAAGTCTGTGCGGCTAGATATCCTCGGATCGTATGCCGCGAGCGCACCGATATCGTAGTGCGATGAATAGCCGGGAGAAAAAAGATAGCGTCTCGCGACACCAACCCCATGCCTTTTTCTCACCGAAAACGCTATAGTTCGCACGTTCGGATGTCCCATTGTTTCTCTGTCAAAGAGTAAATCGTGATTATTATTCTTCGCGCCGACGCGACCGACGAACAAATTGAGCATGTCCTCGAACGCATCGAGCGGCTCGGTCTCACAGCCCACCTGAGTCGAGGGACGTATCGTACGGTCATCGGCATCATTGGAGATGAAGCCAAAATCGCCGTTGCGCCGTTGCAGGCGATCCCGGCAGTGGCCCAGGTCGTTCCGGTCCTGCCCCCCTTCAAGCTCGCAAGCGCCGAAGCACATCCTAAACCGAGTATTATCGAGGTGGGACACGTCAAGTTTGGTGGTGGTTATGTGGGGATGATTGCAGGACCCTGCACGGTAGAAAGTCGCGAGCAGATGGATGCGATTGGATCTGCAATCCGCGACGGGGGGGCAAATATCCTGCGTGGCGGTGCTTTTAAGCCTCGCACCAGTCCATACTCTTTTCAGGGACTCGGCGAAGATGGCCTAAAAATACTTCGCGATACCGGCAATAAATATGGCATGCCGGTAGTGACAGAAATTATCGATCCGCGGCACATTGATCTGATTCATGAGTATGTCGACATGTTTCAAATCGGTGCACGGAATATGCAGAATTTTGTACTACTCACCGAAGTTGGTCGTACCACCAAACCGATATTGCTCAAGCGAGGCATGAGCGCGACCGTCAAAGACCTTCTCATGTCAGCGGAATATATTCTTTCTCAGGGTAATCCGAACGTGATTTTATGTGAGCGGGGTATCAAGGGATTTGATCCTGAAACGCGAAATCTTTTTGATGTCGCCGCCGTCCCGGCAGTCAAAGCCATTTCCCACCTGCCGATTATTGTCGATCCAAGCCATGCAACCGGTCGGCTCGATTTGATTCCCTGTTGCGCTTTAGCGGGCGTAGCGGCCGGCTCTGACGGCGTTCACATTGAAGTGCACCACTGCCCCGAAGAAGCGCTATCAGACGGCCAACAGTCGCTGCGCCCCGAGCAATATGCCCAACTGGCGGGACAGATACGCGATCTGGTCACACTGTTTGATAAAAAGATTTCACCGGTTGGAGAGGCATCCCAATGAGAAAGCCCTTTATCGCCGGGAACTGGAAGATGAATCTTGACAGCAGTGGGGCGGTCCAGTTGGCGGCAGAGATTGTCAAACACTCAAGCGCCTTTCAGGGGATCGATATTGCGATTTGCCCGCCAGCCGTTTATCTGCTGGCCGTAGGTGGAGAACTTGAAAACTCGGCAGTCGCTCTCGGTGCCCAAAACATGTATTTTGAGTCCTCCGGTGCGTTCACCGGAGAAATTAGCGGCCCCATGCTGCGGGATGTCGGCTGTCGCTATGTCATTCTCGGGCATAGTGAGCGGCGTCACATTCTCGGGGAAACCGATGCGGAAATAAACCGTAAGATCGATGCCGCTCTGGCAGTCGACCTAAATCCTATTTTGTGTGTGGGCGAATTGCTCGAAGAGAGGGAGGCGGGTGAGACAGAAGCTGTCGTGGAGAAACAGCTCTCAGGTTCGCTCCAGGGAATTTCGGCCTCTCAGATGTCCTCCGTGACCATTGCGTATGAGCCGGTCTGGGCGATCGGCACCGGAAAAGTCGCCACCCCAGAGCAGGCCCAGGAGGTCCATGCCGATCTTCGCAGGATGATCCGGGACTGCTACAATGCCGAGACGGCCGACGCAGTCCGCATCCAGTATGGTGGCAGCGTAAAGCCGAGCAATGCGGCCAATTTGCTTTCCCAGCCTGATGTCGACGGAGCACTCGTTGGCGGCGCAAGCCTGAATATTGAAGATTTCCTGGGAATTTTGGCGGAAGCCACCTAGCGGTCCGGCCTTGTCCCTGAATGAACTATTACTACTACGGAAAATGTATCTGCGATGAAACTTTTCTTTATCATCATGGCGTTGATCGGCATCGCTCTGTTCTTAATTCTACTGGTGCTGGTCCAGCGAGGACGCGGCGGTGGACTTGCCGGTGCACTTGGTGGAGCAGGGGGACAGAGCGCATTTGGTGCTAAAGCGGGCGATGCCTTTACCAAAATCACCATGTGGACTGCATTCATTTGGATTGTGTTCTGTGTTGTCGCTGTCCGCCTATTGAGTGGTGGTAGTGAACCGATGATCCCCGAACCCGTTGGCACTGCGGGCGCTGGAATGGCAACAACGGACGAGGGCAACGCGGCAGTTCCACCAGCAACGGGCGAGGGATCAGAAAAATCTGCTCCGAAAAAGGCTCCGCCTTCTGAATCGGGATTGCCCGCCGATACAAATCCCGCCAGTAGCAATGATGCGGGCAGTGACAACGCGAGCGGTGGTACATAGCAAGGGACAGGAATCGACACAATCCACCCCTTCGCACTTCGAATTTGCTAGGAGTTTCTTTTGCTGATAAGCATGACCGGGTACGGCGAGTCCTGCGTCGAGAGTGACAATTTGTCAGCTACGGTCGAAGTCCGCTCGATCAACAACCGCCACCTGAAAATCAATACGCGCGTGAGTGATGGCATTGCTGGACATGAAACGCAGATCGAGCGACTCGTGCGGCAGTACATCAAGCGCGGTACTGTCCACATCAGTGTCCGTCTGCAGCAACTAGGTGATCGTGTTGCCTACCAACTCAACGAAGAGGTTTTAAACCACTACCGCGAGCAGTTGCAGGCGTTTCACAAACGTCACCCCATGGATGGAACCGTTTCGCTCGCCTCACTGCTGGTCTTGCCCGGTGTTGTTGAAGATACCAAAGGCTCCGGCCCCCCAGAAGAAACATGGGATTTAGTTCTAACCGCCACCAAAACCGCCCTCGAGAAGTTAAACGGCATGCGCTCCACCGAAGGGAAGGCGATGGAAACCGACATGTGTGCAAACATTGCAACTATTAGCGATAACCTTGACACGATCGAAGTCCGAATGCCTGCTGTTGTGAAGGCGTATACCAATCGTCTGACCGATCGCATCAACGGTCTGCTCTCACAATATGACGCAGAAGTGGGACCGGGCGATGTGGTGCGTGAAGTTGGTTTGTTTGCGGAGCGGAGCGATATTTCCGAAGAGGTTGTTCGTTTGCGGAGCCATCTCAGCCAATTTCATGATGCCTTGGACACCGATGACGGCAATGGACGGCGATTAGAATTTGTGACGCAGGAAATGTTTCGCGAAACCAACACGATCGGGTCAAAAGCCAACGATGCAGAGATTTCAAAGCATGTGATTGAAATTAAAGCAGCCATCGAACGCATTCGAGAAATGGTACAAAATGTGGAATAACAGATAGCAATTTTGGCTGTTTCACAGAACTACCGTTGCGAGACACGAACCAACATCATGACTAAAGCCGGCAAGCTGATCATCGTTTCCGGTCCTTCGGGCGCGGGAAAATCAACTTTACTTGGAAAAGTCTTCCGTCAGAGTGGCCTGCCGCTCGAGTGGAGCGTGTCTGCCACAACGCGAAAGCCACGCCCCGGAGAAGCGGAAGGGCGCGACTACCATTTTCTCTCCAGTAAACAATTCGAGAAAAAACGTGCTGCGGGCGAGTTTCTCGAATGCTTTGAGGTCTACAGTCGGGGCCATTGGTACGGAACCTTACAAAGCGAGGTCGCCCCTAGATTGGAGGCTGGAAATTGGGTAGTCTTGGAGATTGATGTTGAAGGCACGATGGCGGTCATCGAGCGATATCCGGATGCAATCACCATCTTTGTGCGGCCCAGTTCTCTGGAGGAACTCGGACGCCGACTCAAAGCCCGCGGCACGGAATCGGCGGAAGACATTGAACAACGAATAAAGGTTGCAGGCCGTGAGATGGAGTCCATCGACTTTTATCGGCATGTCGTGATCAACGACGATGTAGAACAGGCCACACAGCAGCTTTGTGAGATCCTCAAGCAATACGACCCGGAAACAACACAGACACACTGAAAATTCGGCACACTGAAAATTCGGCACACTGAAAATTCGGCACGAATCGTGTGTCTCACTTTTCTAATCCCCCTCTGAACCTGGGAGCTGGCAATTCATGTTGGATGAACTGCGAGAAGAAGAAATCGTCAACAAAGTTGGTGGGCGTTTCAAACTATCAACACTTATTCAGAAACGGCTCGTTGCGCTGAACGGAGGCTCTCGGCCGTTGGTGGATATCAAAACGGATGACAAATTGAAAATCGTAGTTCAAGAAATACTGCAGGACAAGATTTTCTTGGACTCCTCATCAAATGTTCGCGTCGCCGAAGAAGTCGAAGATGCGGGCAGTCCACCCGAACTCGATTTGGAGAATCTCTAGTTGGCAAACCGCTCTCAAACGCGAAGCCTCACGGGACTTCATCGTTCACCCGATTAGAAGTCGGTCTGGAGTACGTTTCCCATTGATAGAGACCGGGTTTGAGCCTCTCCGACAGGCTGCACATGAAAAATCGAGAAATTCTCATCGGTGTTACCGGCGGGATCGCGGCCTATAAGACGGCCTCACTGGTGAGCAAGTTAGTCCAAGCGGATGCGAAGGTCTCTGTCGTTATGACTCGCTCCGCGCGTAAGTTCGTGGGAACGGCAACCTTCTCCGCACTTACCGGACGGCCGGTAAATACGCGGGCCTTTTCAGATGTTGCGCACCCGTTAGGCGCCCACATTGAACTGGCCGAGCAAGCGGAACTCCTCTGCGTTGCACCTGCAACCGCCAACTTCCTGGCCAAAGCTGCAACGGGAATGGCTGAAGATTTACTCAGCACGCTCTACCTCTCCTGCAATTGCCCGATCCTGCTGGCGCCCGCAATGAACAGCGCGATGTGGGAAAAGTCAGCCGTACAGAGAAATATCCGTCAACTCAGTGAGGATGGCGTCGATGTGGTACTGCCTACCGAAGGCTGGCTAAGTTGTCGGCAGACCGGAGTCGGCCGTATGGCGGAAGCAGAAGTATTGTTCGCCGAGATCCAACGTAGATTCGATAACTGAGCTCTTTCGCCGCGCGGTATGTCACGCATCCTCATCACCTCCGGACCCACGCGGCAATATCTGGATCCGGTACGTTATCTTACCAATGCATCGAGCGGGCGGATGGGTAGCGCTCTTGCTGTAGCAGCCGTTGCCGCCGGACATGACGTCATCGTGGTAAGCGGGCCAGTAGCAATCAGCTATCCGCCCGAAGCGAACGTTCATCACGTCACTTCTACCGAGGAAATGCTCGAACGCTGCGAAACATTATTCTCCGAATGCGATGGGCTAATCGGCGTGGCGGCGCCGTGCGACTACCGCCCAAAAAAAATCGAGCCAAACAAAATTGCAAAAACCGGCGAACCGCTACAGTTGAAACTGATCGAAACGGAAGACATCGTTGCCACCCTAGCCAAGACCAAACAGCAGCGATGGGTGGTAGGATTTGCTTTGGAAACAGAAGATCCCCGGTTTCGCGCCTTGGTCAAACTCGAGAAAAAAAGTTGTAACCTGATGGTACTCAATCAGGTTGAGGCAATGCATTCGCAGAATAACGCGGTTGAAATCATCGCCCCGAGCGGAGAGATTATCGCAACGTTCGAAGGCCGAAAAGAGGCGGTCGCCGAGCAAATTTTCGAGGTCATCGAAGAGACTCTGATTCGCGAGCCTTGAGTCCTTTTTGAACCGCGCGAGGCGAGGAACCAACTTCTATAAAGTGCGGCCATGAAAGAATCGCCGTTCTCTGGGTTGGTATTTTCAGCAAAAACGGTACTTTCGGACCATCTATCTGCTATGAGGAAAAAAAATCGCCCTCACTTTTGGAAACGGAGGGCACGTTTATTTACAATAAAGCGGAGCGTCTGAACCAGCACGAATCATCATCCAGAGTGTCTTTGGAGAAGTTTGAAATGTTGTCCACCATTGCCCGCTATAGCCTTCGATCCCTGCTCCTTTTTTCATGCTTGGCTGTCGCAGATATCGCTTTCTGCCAACAAGACGATATTCTCAGCCGGATCTATGGCATGGGAGTCCACGCCTATTTCGGAGGAGACTATCGACAGGCCCATGAAAGACTGACCACGACGATTGAGAGTGGCAACCGGGATCCCCGCGCATATTATTTTCGTGGGCTGACCTATCAGAAACTGGGACGACCAGAACAGGCAAAGCAGGATTTTGCGAAGGCTGCAGATATTGAGGTGCAAGATGGAAATTTAGCCGATCCGGTCAGCCGGGCACTGATGCGTATTCAAGGGCCGACTCGCCTGGAGTTGGAAAACTATCGGACCGAAGCAAGGCGCAAAATCAACAAGCGCCACGGCGAAATGGATCAAGACCGATTCACGCCCCGAGGAAAAGAAAGACAGAGTCCGGAGCCTGTTTTGGAACCGGAAGAAGAGGCCTCGGACGATAATGAAGACGCAACGAGTAGCTCAGAAGAGGAAGCGGACGATGCCTCCCAAAAAGACGAAGGAACGGACGAGCCAGAAAAACCAAAAGACGAGCCGGAAGATCCCTTTGCAGAGGACGAAACGGACGAGCCAGAAAAACCTGAAGACAATTCTGAAGACAATCCATTTGATTCCTAGAGGCCAAAATCACGAGGATTGGGGCGAGCAGAAGTAGCCGGCATTAGTAGCAGCAACGGAGATGTGGCAACGGGGATTGTAGCTGGAAACCTAGCCGCCGCAGATCGGTTTACCGGCGCTCATTCCGGACCGTTCGCGTAAAACCGGCCTTCTCGAAAAGCGGCGGCCATCGCCCGCGGTACTTCAGCCTCGGCGAGCACCACATGGGCCCGGTTTTCCGCCACTTTCGCCTTCATTGCCTGCTCCTGCGCAACCGCCTCGGCCCGTCGCCTTTCCGCTGTCGCCTGAGCAACCCGGGTATCGGCCTCAGCCTGATCGGCCTGCAGACGGGCTCCGATATTTTCGCCCACATCAATATCCGCAATATCAATGGAGACAATTTCAAACGCGGTTTGCGCATCGAGGCCCCGAGCCAAGACCGCCTTGGAAATTCGATCTGGATTCTCCAACACATCCAAATGGCTGTCTGCCGAACCGATCGACGTGATAATCCCCTCGCCAACCCTGGCAACGACCGTGTCTTCCGTCGCCCCACCAATCAACTGTGCCAGGTTGGTTCGTACGGTAACACGAGCCGAAACCCGTAACTCGACACCGTTACGGGCAATCGCACTGAGCGTTGGCTTTCTTGACTTTTTTGGATCCGGGCAATCGATGACCTTGGGATAGACGCTCGTCCGCACGGCATCCAGGACATCCCGGCCAGCCAAGTCGATGGCTGCAGCCCGGTCAAAATCGAGATCCATTCCGGCGCGATGGGCAGCAATAATGGCGTTGATGACATTGGGCACATTCCCGCGTGCGAGAAAATGGGCTTCGAGCCTCTCTGTATTGATGCCTGCCTTCGGGTCGCTACCGACACCTGCCTGCACCGCCATAATCTTCGCTTCCACAATGACTCGGGGATTGACCTGACGAAATGTCATGCCGATGAGACTCGAAAGCCTCACGTACGCCCCCGACATGTAGGCTCGGAACCACAGTTTGCCATAGAGCATGAGTACGACAATCGTTCCAAAGATGACCAGTGCCAACAAGGCTACGACGATGATAATTGTCGGGGTTGCCGCGCCAGACTCACCTGCCTCGGCTGCGAACACAATAGCACTATGGAAGGACATCTCTACCCTCGATGTATGTGGTGAGGCCAAACAAAGAAAACCCACAATAAAGCCGATCAGGCCGCCTGAAATCATAGCGGATTGCTGGCAAAAACAAAACCGGCTCAAACTGTGGCGTGCCGAAATAAAACGAAGCAGAAGCAGACTTTTCGACACCGCCACGGCACCACCAAGTCTCCCTTTTGCTTACCGGAACCTCCCTCGATATAATGCCGTAACCGCTGGGCGAGACGCAGCGGAGAGAGACAGCGACTTTGACACAGCGACTTTGACACAGTGACATAGAGACACAGTGACGACATAGAGACACACCCATTTTTTCAATACAACCACTTTTTAATACAGCGGAGGCCTGAGATGAAACACTGCTTAACCGTCGGCTTCATTTTTCTGACATTTTTCACCACACAATCCTCTTCGGCGGTGGAAGCAAAAAGTGGGCTTCAGGTCGGCGATCACGTGCCTGCATTCATGGTCACAAAATCGGGCGGTATCGACGACGGAGTCGATGTCAATGAAACGCTTTGCTATCGATGCCGACTCGGCAACAAACCGGTCGTGATGGTGTTTGCACGCAGCACGGGAGACAACCTGGCAAATCTCGTTCGGCAGATTGACAAAACAGTCGCTAAAAATACCGACAACAAAATGGCTTCCTTTGTGAATATCTTGGGAAAGAATGCAGATGCTGTCGCCGCGTCGGCAAAACAATTTGCGAAAGAGCACAAGTTTAAAAACGTTGCCATCTGTGTCCCTACGGATCAGCCAAACGGTCCGGACGGATTCAACATTTCACCGGATGCTGATGTGACCGTGATGACCTACGTCGACGGACAGGTCAAAGATAACAAAGTTTTTGGCAAGGGAGGTGCCGACCGCAAAGGAGTCCAAGCGGTCGTTGCCGGCACTAAAAAGATATTGCCCACGAGCAGTACGAATTGAAGTCTTAGTAATCCCCGGTTGATTGCGATTGGAACCACCTGGGTTCCAATGAGTCCGAATGCATGCAAACAATATTGGCTTCTGTCTAGTGCTCGCCAAACGCCTCATCTATTGCGTCGCAGTGACTGCTTCACTGATGGGCGTCTGGGGGGGGTGTTCTGGTGGATCGACCTCTGATGGGGATTGGCGATCGGCAGGTGGTCGCCGTCCCGGTCAGGTGGATCTGTTGCCGCTCGAGGTGTCGGGGCTCAATGCCCTCATCGCCAGCCACCGTGGCAAGATTGTGGTCGTCGACGTCTGGGCCACCTATTGCCAACCCTGTATGCGGGATTTTCACCAACTGGTCGAACTGAGCAAACGCTACAGCCCCAGCCAGGTTGCCTGCATCAGCCTCTCACTCGATAATCAGGGGCTACGACCCCTCGACCAGGTTGTTCCACAAGTCTTACATTTTCTCAACGAGCAGCGGGCAACTTTTGACAACGTGATCATGCTCGAGGATTCTGATCAGATCCTGAGGGCGTTGAGGCTCTCGAGCGTGCCCGCCGTGCTGGTCTACAACAAACAGGGACGATTGCTCGAGACCGTCAAACCGAGCAATGGTCAGTCGCCGTACACAAGGGTTGGACAAATCGTCTCGGGGCAGATTGCAAACTCACCCTGATCCGCCGGCGAAGAATCCTTACACGGCTTTCTCCAGTCAACTGCGTAGGGGCTACTTAATATCGATCAGTTCCACCGTAAAGTGGAGGCGGGAATTGGGAGGAATATCGCTACCTGCCCCCCTCGCTCCATATCCCAACTCCGGTGGAATCTCCAGTTCGATCATGCCCCCCTTGCCCACCAACTGCATACCCTCCGTCCAGCCCGGGATCACGCGGTTGAGAGCAAAACTCAACGGCTTGCCCCGCTTGTAGGAACTGTCAAACTCCTTGCCATTATCGAGCCAGCCGCGGTAGTTGACCGTGACCGTATCGGTGGCCTTCGGTTTTGGACCGCTGCCCTTGCGGAGAATCTTGTATTTTAGACCGGAAGGAGTCGCCATAAATTCATTCCCGTCCTCCGCCGTCACCGACGCAGTCGCCCACACAAACCCGCTGAGGATCAGCGCAAACGCAAACAGAGACAATGCGGCATAACGGTGCCGATACAAAGATTTGGACATCGAGAACTCCCTTTCCATTGTTGGCTACAGAACGACTCCACAGAACGACTCCACTGGGCCGACAGCCTAACACAGCCCGCTCTGGCAGGCAAAGGGAGCGGCAACCGGTTGGTTTTGGAACGCAGAAAGTGCACATCGCTACAAGAAAGAAAACGTCCATCGAACCTGTAGCAGGGCCGCACCACAAAGAATCAAGGACTTTCAATGTGCTGGTTTTGCGGTATAGACTCCATCCGGACCCTGGAGTTTTACCGGTTCGAATTTTGCCGACTCGACGGCATTCCAGAGTGCGCGTGGAGAGAGTGTCTTTCCCGCCTGGGGCGTGACTACAGCAAAATTTTTGCTCAAGCTCGTCTGGACATTGACCACTCCGGAGACCGTATATAATTTGCGAGCGATCTTCTTGGCGCAGTTGGCACAGTGCATATCTTCCACAAAAATCCACGTCAGATCCGGCTCGGCGGCATCGGCCTGCGGAGCGGTAAAGGAAGCGAGAGAGAGAGCAAATAAACCACCAAAAAAGATGCGTCTGTTCATCGTCCAACATTCACTTTCTATCAAAGGAAATAAAGGGTTTATATTGTTGACTCGCTACGTTTCGACTCTCGATTGTCTGCTTGGATTACCGCCGCACATAGAGGCCGTCGGCAGCGACCACCAGGCACCCCAGGGCATTCACGTGGGCCTCTCCACGAACCACAACCACTTGTTTCTCCGCCACATCAAAAAGATTGCGGGCATCCATCGGCAATACTTGACCTTGATCATCCTGAAATTCGATCGCGGCCAGACCTTCTTTCAATTGATCCACTTTCTGCTTCGCACAAAATTTGCAGCCCGGATCGCTACAGACATGGTCAGTCGCCGAACCTTTTATCTCCAAAAGCGCAATCGGATCGGCAAGTATGAAGGCCGCTTTACCCGGGGTCCACGGATTGGCAACACCACCTATCTGTCCTACGAGCACGACCTCGCGAGGCGACTGATAGTTTTCCTGAACATCGAGAACCCCCTCCACACCCTCCGGTTCCTCTTCGAGCAGAAACTGCTTGCGTGCCGCTGCGAGCTTTTCCGGATCATACCGAACCACGCTCTCCTGACAGCCAAAGTACACCAGGACCATCGTCAGGCAGAGCATCCAAAGCGACAACCGTTTCATAGCAATCCTCCACATTTCATAACAATCCTCTACAAGGCTGATCAAAACTTTGCTTTCTTCGACGCTTTAGCGAGCGGGGGTTTACCAAAAAGCCGCTCTGCAGGCCACATCGCATGCACCTCTAGAACTGCCAGCATCGTTATGCAGCGGGCAGTGACCTCCGGGCAGCAAGATCCCCTCATCGCATGCAGCCTCATTTGTGGGCATTACGTGCAGCTTTAGAAGCGAATGCAACAGAGAGTCACTGAGGAATCGATGCGGTATTTCCCTGTTTTTTGAACAACCGCCTCCCAATACCCCCGCAAGAATCTCTCGCTACTTTCGACTATAATCCTGGCAATCCCCTGCCGCCCGGTTATGGCAGCGGCCACCTGCGGTCCCCTTTACCCAATGGGCCCCAGGCCCCACCTCTGGAGGATTCCGGCTGAAAGAGCAACTCAAGAGCCGCAATCGCACTGAGCAATCACCCATTCAAGAAGGAAAGAAATTTCATGGTCATCCGACTGACTCTGTTTCTATTATTTCTCTCGACACTCCCGACCCCACTGGCACAAGCAGCGGGGGAAGCCGGCTTCAAATCGATCTTTAACGGCCACGATTTGTCGGGATGGAGCGGCAACGACAAGTTCTGGAGCGTCGAAGATGGTGCGATCACCGGACGAACCACCAAAGACAATCCCACACCGAGCAACACATTTTTGATCTGGACTCAGGGTGAGGTGGACGATTTTGAACTCAAGCTCAACTACCGGATTGTGGGCGGTAACTCGGGTATTCAATATCGTTCCAACGACCTGGGCAATCATGTCGTGCAGGGTCATCAGGCCGACTTTGAGGCGGGAGATGTCTGGTCGGGTGCCCATTACGAGGAGCGGGGACGAGGAACCTTGGCCCGTCGCGGAGAAAAAACCAAAGTCGGCAAAGACGGCAAGGCGACCGTCCTCGAAAAGCTCGGCGATACTGCCAAGATGCAGGAGGCAATCAAAAAAGAGGACTGGAACGAGTACACCATCATTGCCTCCGGCAATCGGATGATCCACAAGATCAACGGGATCACGATGTCGGAGATCATCGACGACTTTGGCAAGCAGAGCGGCATCCTTGCCCTGCAGTTGCACGCAGGCCCACCGATGGAAGTGCAGTTCAAAAATATTCGCCTCAAGCGATTGCCACTGGCTGGGAAGAAAAAAGCGGTCTTCATCGCCGGCAAAGATTCTCACTCTCGCGGCTCGCACGAACACAACGCAGGCTGCACGCTCTTAGCCATGGCCTTGAATGAAAACATGCCAAAGATGCATGCGGTAGTCTACCGCGATGGCTGGCCGGAAGATCCTACCGCGCTCGACAATGCCGATACCGTGATCCTCTACGCCGATGGTGGTAAAGGGCATCCGGTCATTCCTCATCTTGAAGAGCTCGAAGCGCTGAACAAAAAAGGGGTCGGGGTCATCTGCATTCACTATGGAGTAGAAGCCCCCAAAGGTCCGGTCGGGGACCGCTTTCGTGATTGGACCGGTGGCTATTTTGAAGCGCACTGGTCGGTCAATCCGATCTGGACTGCCAATTTTACAAAACTCCCCGAACATCCGATCACGCGGGGTGTTCCCCCCTTTACGATTCGCGATGAGTGGTACTACCACATGCGGTTTCGCGATGGGATGGAGGGCGTTACACCGATTCTCAGTGACCTGCCTCCCAAGAAAACCCTCGACCGTGGCGGCGACGGATCCCACTCTGGAAATCCGGACGTCCGTGCCGCCGTCGCCCGGGGAGAATTGCAGCACGTTGCCTGGGCTTCCGAGCAGAAAGACCGTGGACGCGGCTTCGGCTTTACTGGCGGCCATTTTCATCATAACTGGGCAGATGACCCTTTTCGAAAAATCATGCTCAACGCGATCACCTGGACCGCCGGAGCGGAGGTGCCCGCCAAAGGGGTCCCCTCCACATCGCTCAGCGAGGAGGACCTCAGGGGTTTGCTGCCCAAACCGCCCGAGCCGGAGGTAAAGGCGGCGCCCCCGCCACCAAATACATCCAGCGGGCACCGCAATGCAGATCCCGCGGTCTCAGCACTCGATATTCATCCAGATCTTGAGGCCAAGGTGTTCGCCGACGAGCCGATGCTCGCTAGCCCATCGAACATCGACATCGATCACCGCGGACGAGTCTGGGTCTGTGAAGTTCTCAACTATCGGGGGCATCGAAACGATCGCGCCGAGGGTGATCGCATTCTGATTTTGGAGGATACCGATGGTGATGGCAGGGCAGAGAGCAAGAAGGTTTTTTATCAGGGACGCGACATCGATTCACCGCATGGCGTCTGTCTCCTCGGAAACCGCCTTATCGTCTCCGCCGGTAACAAGGTGCTGGTTCTTACCGACACCGACGGAGACGACAAGGCGGACAAGAAAGAGGTGCTTTTTTCGGGCATCAGTGGCGTGCAGCACGATCACGGAATTCACGCGTTCGTCTTCGGGCCTGATGGCAGGCTCTATTTCAATTTCGGCAATGCGGGTGGCCAACTGAAAGATCGCCAAGGCCAGACGATTACCGACTTGGCCGGCAACCAGATAGCCGACCACCGAAAACCCTATCAACAGGGCATGACGTTTCGCTGCAACAGAGATGGCACCGATCTGGAAACGCTTGGCTGGAATTTCCGCAACAACTGGATGGCAACGGTCGATAGCTTTGGCACCGTCTGGCAATCGGACAATGATGACGACGGGAACTACGGAGTCCGCATCAACTATGTGATGGAATTTGGCAACTACGGTTACCGGGATGAACGTACGGGAGCCGGCTGGCACATCGTGCGTACCGGCCGGAGCAACGATCGGGCCATGCGCCACTGGCATCAGAACGATCCGGGAGTCGTTCCGAACCTCCTGCATACCGGAGCCGGTTCCCCGACCGGAATCACGGTGTATGAAGGGCAACTGCTTCCAAAATTGTTTCAGAACCAACTGATTCATTGTGATGCGGGACCACGCATTGTCCGCTCATATCGCGTTGAAGAAGATGACGCGGGCTATTCGGCCCAGATCGTCGATCTCATCAGCGGTGAGCGCGACCCAACATTTCGACCGTCCGATGTGTCGGTCGCTCCGGACGGTTCGTTGTTTATCGCCGACTGGAACGATCCGGGTGTGGGGGGCCATCAGGCGGAGGATCTGGCCAGTGGCCGTATTTTTCGGCTCGCTCCGAAAGGTGCCCAAGCGGGCTACCATGTGCCCGAATTCGACTTCGATACGGCACAGGGGGCAGCAGAAGCCCTCAAAAATCCTAATTTTGCGGTTCGATTCCTGGCATTTGCAGCACTGGAGAAAATGGGAACCGCCGCGGAAGAAGCGTTGTTGGAGCTTTGGAACGGAGAGACTCCGAGGTATCGCGCCCGCGCGCTTTGGCTTCTCGGCAAATTGTCTCCCGGTGGTGACGATTTTCTCCAGGAGGCGCTCGAAGATGACGACCCCGACATCCGTATCGTGGGAGTGCGGCTTGCGCGCCGAGACAAAAAGGATTTAATTCCGATTGTCAGGCAATTGGTCAGCGATGTGAGCCCCCGGGTCCGTCGCGAACTGCTGCTTGCGCTGCGGCACCATCGCGATCCGGAAGCGGCGGACCTCTGGGCCGAGCTTGCTCTCAGGCATGACGGGCAGGACCGCTGGTACCTTGAGGCACTTGGGATTGCCGCAGACCAACAATGGGATCGTTTTTTTTCGGCCTGGATCGCTAAGGTCGGTAGCGACTGGTCGTCCCCGGCCGGTCGCGATATCGTCTGGCGGAGCCGGGCCGAGGCCGCCATGCCGTTGCTCGCGAAGATTATTAAGATGTCTCCTCCCGAAGAGCATTTGCGTTACTTCCGCGCTTTCGATTTTCATCGTAATGGACAACGCGACGAGCAAGGCCGCTCTCCAAAAGAGCAAGCAATCGAAAGTATTCTGCTGCCGTGAAGAGGCACACCACATCTCTGATTCCGATTTTTCTTTTTCTCCTTTGCTGGCGCAGCAGGTGCTATTGCTGCGCGTCGGCAGTGCGGATGCTCACCGGCATGCTCGTCGCTACCGGAATCGCATGGGCCGAGCCGACGGAACAACAAGCCCGCGATATCTCCAACGCCGAAGCACTCCTGCGACTACCAGATTTTGATTTGGCAGCCCGACCCGACCTGCAAAGCAGTCTCAGTCGCTATCTCACAAAATATGTCGGTACGACGCGTTACTTTCAATTGATCCGACAATTTAAACTGCGCGAGCGGAGCGATGAGCTGCTCAATCTGGCTCTTTCCAAGCCCCGTTCGACCGCCGGCTCGTGGGCTGCAGAGACCCTCAATGGCTTTGGCCATCGTTCTCGACTAAAAGAAGCAGTCTCTGACAAAGATCCCCAACGTGGCGCGGCGGCGGTAATCCTGCTCGGCGAAACGGGCGATGAGAGAACGCCCGATTTTCTCACGCGTACAATCCTCAATACCGAGTTGGCAACGATGGTGCGTGTTGCGTCCGCCGCCGCATTGGCAAAACAGCGTGGAGGTGACGAAGACCTGCTGCGCTTGGTGACTGAAAAAACGCTGCCCGCCGATTTGAACTTTGCGGTGGGAAATCTGCTGCATGCCTCTGACAATTCTGTAATCCGTGCTGCGGCAGCGGAGTATCTCCCGCTTCCTCCGGTTGTTGGTGGCACTCCTTTGCCGCCCGTTTCCGTGCTTGCTGCACAATCGGGCAATCGGGATCGCGGCCAGAAAATTTTCCAGATAAAAGGGACGTGTGCGGCATGCCATACGGTCGCCGGAGAAGGCAAAGCGGTGGGCCCCGACCTGACCGAGATTGGCAGCAAGCTCTCTAAGGAAGCACTCTATATTTCAATCCTCGATCCCAATGCGGGCATCAGCCACAACTATGAGAATTACGAGATTCTTACGCAAAGCGGCCGCATTGAAACAGGCTTGCTGTTGAGTCGCACCGGCGACCAAATCGACATCATCAATGCGGAAGGAGTGGTACGTTCCTTTCAAGTTTCGGATATCGACAGCATTCGCCAACTGACCATCTCTCTGATGCCAGCAGGACTCCAACAGACACTCACCAAAGAGGAACTGGTCGATCTGGTCGAATACCTTACAAGCCTGAAAACAAAGCAATGACACTGCTGGGAACGAACCGGAGCCTGCTTTTTGAGGTGATTGTTTACCGGAACACGCCATCTGGGCGATATCATGCGATCAATTGCCCGGAAAATGCTCCGTTGGTGTCGGAAGAGATCCTGGCAACGAGGCGATCGACCGCATAAAATGGAGAGTATCTGCGAAATGAATGTTGCGGATACTTTCATCGGATGGGTACCGAGAGGAAACGGAGCCTCTAAAGGAGTGGCATGCGATCAGCTTTTCTGTCCTTGATTTTCTTCGTTTTCATTGCTGCGGCCACCACCGCGCAAGGGGCTGAAGATGTACCCCGTTCGGTCCGCTCTCTAGCCCGTCAATTGGCGGATGATCACCTCGCGGTTCGTGATGCGGCCGAACAAGGGCTGATCGAGATAGGACCGGCCGCACTGCCCTATCTTCCAGCGCCAAACGCACAGATGCCGGCCGAGGTTCTTCGCCGCCTCAATCGCGTTCGCCAGCAACTCGAACTGAAGCGGTCTCAAGATGCTACCGATGGCAGGCGATTGAGCCTCAAGGCGAAGGCGCGGAAGCTTTCGAGCGTGCTTAAAGAACTTGAGAAGCTCTCGGGAAACCGGGTTGTGGACTATCGCCAAGTGCGCGGACAGCCAAACATTGAGTTGCCAATTACCGTTGATTTGCAGAACGTCCCATTTTGGCAGGCACTCGACCGGATTCTGGATGAAGCGGGCATGGCGGTGTATCCCTATGCCCATGACAAGCGGGGGCGGCCTCTACGTGCGGTTGCCTTCATCGAAAGCGAATCGATCAACAAGACCCGCAGCCGACGGGCCTACTATCATTCGGGATTCCGTTTCGAGCCGATTCGGGTGGTTAGCGAACGCAACTACCGCAAACCTTTGGCGGATGGAATGGAAATCTCCGTGCAAACAGCATGGGAGCCTCGCCTTACTCCAATCCGACTTGTCCTTCTTCGAAATACCATTACGGCAACAGACGAACAAGGCCGCGATCTCAAGCAGACAAGTCGTGGAAGGAGTGAAATTGCAATTGACCGCGGTCCACCAACGTTTATCGTGCCGTTCGAATTGCCCGATCGTAACGTACGGAAAATCACACGATTGCATGGTGAGTTAGAAGCCCTTCTACCGGGGCTTGTCGAAACGTTTCGTTTCGATCTCTCATCGCAAAAGGAATGGCAAGTTAAAAAAGCGGGCGCAGCGGTGACCCTCGAGAGTGTCCGTCAGGATGGACCAAACTGGGATGTGAGGATCAGGGTGAGGTTTGACGATGCGGCGGGCAGCCTGGAATCGCATTTAAGCGACTGGGTACTCCGCAACGAGGTGTATCTCCAAGACGCCACGGGCAACAAGTCCGAGCCTATCTCAATGCAGGAAACCGCAGAAAAAGAAAATGAATTTGGCATGGCGTTCAAATTCAACATCAAAGATTCAATCGACGGTTATACATTTGTTTACAAGACACCGACTGTAGTGTTAGAGCGGCGGATTCCATTTGAACTGAGCAATCTGCCTCTCCCCTGACACCTTCTCCGAAGGAGTTGTCTGGATTATCCTGTCGGGTGTCAAAAAATCACTGCCAGCAGACACAGCGGTCGGGAGGAAATAAAATGCCTGATTTTCACCAGAATGGACTGATCACTACCCTGCATGATCTGGGAGCGATTGGTGGTGACCGCCTTGAGGCGATGCTTCAAGAAGCGACACAGGATTACCCTTTGGGGTTGGTGTTGCCTGTGACCGCCTCGGACATGCGGGCCGCTCCATTTGATGGCATTGTCAAGCAACTGGCGGGTGCCACCTACATCAAACAGATTGTGGTTGTTCTGGGGGTTGCCCCCGATGTGGCCGACTATCAGGAAACAAAAGCAAAACTTCAACCACTCGGTTCCAAGGCAGAGGTACTCTGGACCGACGGGAACCGGATGCAGGATCTCTACGAGGAATTGATCTCCCACGGTTTTGACCTTTCGGTACCGGGAAAAGGGCGAAGCGTCTGGACCGCTTTTGGCTACCT
>MPMD02012460.1_pt1 | contig 18508 bp, 12 predicted proteins | sample 1617291 | NCBI WGS metagenome assembly MPMD02 (sample SAMN05944810, study PRJNA350692) | marine metagenome | biome: marine; feature: ODZ; material: water; isolation source: 120 m water sample filtered on 30 um supor filter | place: Pacific Ocean | collected 2012-04-09 | depth 120m m | reverse complement strand
CTCGGCGGGCACGGCGCATCCAGATGCTGGGTGGGCGGCCCTTTCGGCTTCCTCCTCGCTGCGCGAACTGCGACGGCTACGGGCTCCACGCCGGGGTCGTGATCGGAGCGGGCAAGCGCGCGGGACTGGAGAGGCTGGGGCGGTACATCGCCCGCCCTCCCCTGGCGAAGACCCGGCTGGAGGAGCGGACGGACGGAGACCTCTGCATCACGCTGAAGCGACCTTGGGCGGAAGGCACGACGGCGATCGTGCTCAGCCGCCTGGAACTACTGGAGCGCCTGGCCGCACTGGTTCCTCCACCGCGCGCGAACCAGATCCTCTACCACGGGGTCCTGGCGCCCCGTTCGGCGTTGCGCTCGGCCATAGCAGGCGGTTCAAGTTCGTCCGCAACCGCGGCTGGGTGGCCGATTCGTGCATTACGAACGCTCAGGTCGCGCTGGGCTGGCGCTACCAGACCGGTTCGGGGGTCGCGAAAGACCTGGCTGAAGCGGTGCGGTGGTACAGAAAGGCTGCCCAACAGGGAACCACCGACGCCCAGCGGGCGCTGGACGATCTGGCAGCTTCTACGGGGCGCTAAACGAGTCTTGAACGCGTATTTCGGTCACGGGGTGCGGTAACCGCACCCCTAAGGGCTGGGGATTACTGGACTCCTGCACTACGGCGAGTAGCCGAGCATCGTCTCCCGGTCCCCTTCGACGGCCCAGGTCCACTCCAGCTCTCCCAGGCGGTAGTAGAGCAACAGCTCCGTGCCTCCGGCGAGCGGGCGCTCCAGCATGCCGCTGCCCCTCTTCTGGACCCGCACCACCAGCTCGTCGTTGGTGTGGAGCTGCAGGGGCTCCAGCCAGTCGGCGGTGGACACGAGCACCCGACCCTCGCCGTCGAGCAGCGAAGAGGCCCGGACTCCCTTGAGCTCCGGGACCGCCAGGACCATCTCGGCCAGCGGTTCGAGAGCGAGGTCGAGGCCAGCGACTCCGACGAAGCCCTCGTCGCTCGACAGCGCGATGCTGCAAGGGAGCATCAGCCCCCGGCCCAGCGCGTCCTCGTAGGGAGCTCCCCAGACAGGGTCGCGTGAGCCGACCGCCTGCCTGTACCAGGGGCGCTGGCGGGGGTCGAAGCCCTCTGGCAGATCCCCGGGCGGGTGGATGGCAACCGCGCCGTCAGCGAAGCCGACGAAGGCGTCCAGGATGACCCCGTCGCCGTGGTCCACAGCCAGGCGCAGCGGACGGTCGAGCGTAGAGGCGCCCGCGCTCTGCTCGGCGGCCGCGGCGAGGGCGCGCACCTCTCCTTCGTAGGCGAGGAACGCGCTGGTGACGACGTAGCTCTGGCGAGAGGCCCGGGCGAGCAGGACGTCCATGACCTCGTCGGCCCGGCGGTCCGCTGCCCGCTCGGTCTGGCGTCGATAGAGGCCACCGCTGATCGAGGCGAAGATGATGACCAGCAGCCCGACCAACAGCAGCAGGGTCCCGTGGCGGTGGCGGACGAGGCTGCGCTCGACTCGCCGAACGACGTTGTCCGGCCGCGCGGCCACCTCCTCGTCGTCGAGGTAGCGCTGCAGGTCGGCGGCGGACTCACGCACCCCGGCGTAGCGTTGGGTCTGCTCCGGGGCGCAGGCTACATCCAGGATCGCGACGAGCTCGGGGTCGAGGGGCTCGAGGCCCGCGACCGGCTGCGGGGGCCGCCTGATCGCGACCCGGGCGGCGCCGAGGAGCTCGGTTGCGTCGAGACCCGGGCGAGCCCGCTCCAGGGTGAGCAGCTCCTGGAGGATTATGCCGAGGGCGTACTGATCCGCCGCCCCGGCCACGTCCCCCGCAGCGATCGCCTGCTCGGGGGCCATGTACGCGGGAGTCCCGATGGCCACCCCGATCTGCGTGGCCTCGATGGACTCGTCGAAGGGCATCTCGGCGAACCCGACGTCGTTGCCGTCGACGTGACGCGCGATGCCCCAGTCCATCACGTAGACCTCGCCGTGGGCTCCGCGCATGATGTTGCTGGGCTTCAGGTCCCGGTGCATGAAGCCGCGTGAGTGCGCATAGCTCACGGCCTCGCAGGCGCGCAGCAGCAGGCGGATCCGCGCCGGGAGGGAGAACACCTCGGGCAGCCGTCCGTGAGCCGCGAGCGTGTGGCGTGCCTCGGCGATGAGCTCCTTGAGCGTGTCGCCCTGGACCAGCTTCATCGTGTAGGCGATCTCCGAGCCGGCCCGCTCCAGCCGGTAGACCGGGATGATGGCGGGGTGCTCCAGCTGGGCCGTGATCTGGGCCTCGCGGTAAAAGCGCGACACCGTCTCGCGCTCGCCGAGCACCTCTGGCAACAGCCGCTTCAGCGCGACGCGACGACCAAGGTCCTGCTCGCGCACGACGAGGACCTCGCCGACGCCGCCCCGCCCGACCTGCCCGAGCACGTCGTAGCCCTCGACCGTGCCGTCTTCGATCATCTCGATGCTGGCCTCGGGCAACATGCCGATGGAATCGAGCCCGGCGATGCGGAGGTCGCCGGTGCCCTCCAGCGCGACGAAGGTCTCCATGTCGATGTGGCCGTGCTCGTGCAGCCAGCCGAGGAAGCGGTCAGCGTCGTCCTCGCCGAACTCCGACCACAGCCCGTCGAGGGCCTCGGCGTCGATGGGGAGTCTCTCCCGAAGACCGTCGAGCGGCATGCCCGATCCTAATCCTCCTGGCGGATCGACGGCTCCGGGTGGCGCAATATGATGTTGTCGTGCGGACCGTGGAACTCGACCCGACGCTGCTCGGTGCGCTGCCCCCAGAGGGTCGCACCAACCAGTGGCGCGGCCTGCTGTTGAGCGCGAACCTGATGATCGACCTGCCCCCGAGAGCGCCGGGCGAGAGTCCTCCGCTCCAGACCATTCGAGCCATCCAGGACTCCTTCGCGGACCTGCCTGGTCTGCAGGACGAAGTCAGCGCGATCGCCCAGCCTCTGAGCTGGCAGGCAGGCGAGGTGCCGCCGGAGGTCTGGGCCGGCATCGCTGGCTTCTTCTTCCTGCTGCTCTGGCTGACGAACAGCCTGCTCGTCGCCATGTGCGGCGCGCCGGTCCTCCTGGCTCCGGTAGCCATCATCGGGCTCACCGTCTTCAGCGTCCTGGAGCTCAACCGGCGCAAGCTCCTGGGGCTCAAGGAGCACGACCTGCTCGTGAACCGCGGCGAGCTCGCCGGACTGGTCGTGGCCTTGCTCGAGCGCGACTTCGTCTGCCGCGCGGGCGACGACATCGTGATCTTCAACGCGCCCTCGCTCCTGTGGTTGCGCCACAGGCGAGACGAGAACATGAAGCAGGAGCTCGAGGGCTTCCTGCGCGAGCGGGTCGAGGCCGCCAAGCGCGAGTTCGACGCTGTCCTCGAGGAGGCCCCGACCTTTGCGCCGGTCGAGATCGATCTCGCCCCGGTCAGGGAGCGCCTGAAGGAAGCGGGGCGACCAATGCGACTTCACCCGGAGATCGACCGGGCTCTGTCGGGCGAGGACTGATCAGCCCGCGTCGTTCCAGTGGGGGTAGTCCGAGCGGAGCTTGGTGACGGCGAAGTGGGCCTCCACCCACTCGATGATCTGCGGCGACAGCGACAGGTCGCGGGTCTCGTTCGGATCGGAGAGATCGAAGGTCTTCTGGAAGCCATCGGGAGCTCTCAGCCTGACCGAGCGCGGCATGTCGAGGACGACGAGATCGGCTGCGACGCCGTCGTAGTGGTTCGAGCTCCTCGCCCCCTTCTCGGTCGCGTAGACGACGTCGTAGGCATCCGCCATCTGGCGCGCCGCTTCCTTGGTGGCCTCCCAGCCGCCGGGGGCCTCCCAGACGATCTGGGTGAACAGGCCCCACTCCTCGTTCACCCTCGAGAGCTTGGACTGCTTCGCCTTCAGCTCCGCCTCCGAGGACGCCCTGGAGAGCTCGAAGGCGCCCCACATCAGGTAGCCGCGATGCCGACTCCGCACGGTCGAGGTCACGTAGACCTCTGCGCCCTGCTCCTCGAGCTGGCCCAGCAGCGACGCGATGCGATCGGCGAAGCCCTCGTTCTCGTCGCGCAACAGCTGCATCAGCGCGTCGCGGTCAGATGGGTTCGGGTAGCGCGCGCTCCACTCCGGACCGAGGATCGAACCGTCCGGTGCCGGGTCGTAGCTCTCCGGTCGCTCCGGGCGATCGACCGCGACGGCCTTGCCGCCGTAGCTCCGGACCTCGCCCTCGAAGACCTCGTCGGGGTGGATCACGATGCCCGCCGACCGCAGGCGACCGGTGGGCACGACGACCTCCTGGCCCCGCTCCCCGTGGGCGAGCACGTCGTCGACGAACAGCAGCAGATCGGTGAGATCGAAGGGACGGCCCAGGTCCTCGCGCAACGCACGAAGGATCTCGGGGTCCGTACTGGCCGCGATCTTCGACAGTCGAGGTCCGTCCACGACGACTCCGGCGAGCTCCAGCTCCCAGGCTCCTAGCTTCTCACCAGCGTCCACGAGCATGGAGCGGCCGTCACCCGGGGTGAGCACGTCCCAGTCGCGGTCGGCGGGGATCGTGCCTGGAGCGGCGAGGGCGAGTGATGCGAGGAGGATCATGCTTGTTCGGACCCCTCAGTCGAGCACGCCGTTCCGAGGCTGGTGCAAGGGCGGGAGGTGCTCGTCGCCGAGACGCTGGCGCAGGTTGATCTCGATCATGCGGGACAGCGCCATCAGCGGCAGGTCGTTCGGGTCGTAGCCGAAGGGCTCCTCGATCTCGTCGCCGATGGCGTCGAGCCCGTAGAAGGCGAAGCTCACGAAGGCGACGACCAGGGGGGTGAAGAGCCCCACGGTGTCGTGGAGCCCGAAGGTGAGCGCGATGCAGTAGACGCCGACGAAGCGGTGGGTCAGCACCTGGTAGACGAAGGGCACCGGCGTCGACTTGATGCGCTCGCAGGCGCCCTGGACGCCGATCATCTCCGTCAGCGAGGCGTCGATGTTGGCTAAGAGGTGGGCCTCGATCCAGCCCCTGCGGAAGGCATCGGCCAACAGCTCGCCGCTGCGGTGGGAGATCGCGGCGGGGCGGTTGGACTCGGGCTTCAGCGCCGCCCGCTCCGCCTCTCCGATGAAGGGATCGAGCTGGGTCCACTGCTCCCAGATCTCGTCTCGCAGGTGCATCCGCAGGGCGTGCACGTAGGCGATGTGCCTGCGCACCAGCTCCTCGCCGAGGACCCGCGCGCGCTGCTTCTCGGTGGGGGGGGCCCGGTCGCCGGGGTGGATCAGGGTCAGCACCTGCCGCGTGAAGGTGCGGCTGACGTTGACCATGCGCCCCCAGAGCTTGCGTCCCTCCCAGAAGCGGTCGTAGGAGGTGTTGTTCCGAAAGCCCAGGAAGATCGACAGCGCCACGCCCACCAGCGCGAAGGGTGTCGTCGAGAGCGTGAAGCGCTCCAGCCCCCACACCCCCCACAAGAGCGTCACGACAGCCGAGAAGGCCGTCGTCATCACGATGCGCTTCCAGGTCTGGGGAAGGGTCGAGCCCTTCACCATCAGCGTCATGCGCAGCCATTTCTTCGGGACGCCGACGATCACGAGTCCTCCGGGGCAGGCGACCTAACTTGACGAGGAGCGCATCGCCGTGAGGCGCTGGGCGACCGCCGCAGGCCTCAGGTATCGGGGCCGAGCAGCTCACCCACCCGGTCGCGCTGTTCTGGCCGCCCAAGGCGCTCCCACTGCTCGGCGGCCAGGGTGTATGCCTGCTCCGCCCGGTCGAGGAAGCCCGCACGGTTCGCGCGGTCACCCGCTCGCTCGAAGAAGCGGGCGAAGTCGACCTCCGCAAGCCTCGCACCCTTCAACGCCGCCAGGTGGAGCTGCCAGGCCCCGTCGTGGTTCAGGTCCGCCGAGCACACCAGCAGGCCGAGGTGGGCTCCCAGCTGAGGCAGGCGGGTCCTGGCATCGCGCAGGCACCCCCGAAGGTGGACCCGACCCTCGTCGATGTCCCCCGCCGCGACGGCGAGGAGCCCGACGTTCAGCCGGGCCAGCGTCGCCGAGTGATGCCCGATGCGCTCGAAGGTGGCCCACGCCCTGCGGTAGTGAGCCTCCGCGAAGTCCGGCTGGTCGCTGCCCCGCATCAGGTCCCCTCGAGCCAGGGCCACGCTCGCGACGAGGAAGGGCTCACTCGCGGAGAGGGCCTCCGCGCGGTCCAGGGCGGCGCTCGCGGCCTCGGCGTGGTCGAGCTGGACGGCGATCAGCGCCTTGTTCACGTGGGCCCTGGCGGTCCAGTCCTGGCCGGTCGGGCAGACGGAGAGAGCCTCGTCGAGGACCGTCGCGGAGGCCTCCAGGTCCCCTCGTCGCCGCAAGGTGACGCCGCGCTCGTAGAGGCACAGGCCCCTCAGGTCGGCGTCGTCGAGGGCCACCGCGATGCGATGGGCGGCCTCGACCGACTCAGAGGCCGCCTCCAGCTGACCCAGGGAGCGCAGCCCGGAAGCCTCGGAGAGCAAGGCACGAGCACACAGATCGCTGCCATCCTCGCTGGCGGACAGCGCCCTCTCGGTCCACCTCCCGACCCCGGAGAGATCGCCCCGGAGACTGCTGACGCGAGCATGGAGCAGCCAGCCCTCGATCCGTGGTGGCGCGTCGAGGCCGACTTCGAGCAGATCCAACGCCGCGTCCCGCTCCTCCAGGAGGCGCTCCGCAGCCGGATACCGGCCCTCCAGGACTCGGCGTTCGGCCCCCTCCAACAGCGCGGCGATCGCCTCCTGAGGCCGACCGGCGGCGACGAGGTGCCGCCCCAATCGAGCGGGCTGGTCCCGCGTGCGGATCGCGTCCGCGCATGCAAGGTGGAGGCGGGGGGCGCGGGAGACCGCTCCGGCGACGATCGACTCCCGCAGCATCGCGTGGGCGAAGCCTCGCCGGTCGCCCTCGATCCGCGCCAGGCGTCGGGTCTCCATCTCCCTCCACAGCTCCTCCGGCGGCGACACCCCCGCTGCTCGATTCGCGCTCTCCCACACCGACAGGCTGATGTCGAGGCCCAGCAGCGCCGCCAGCTCCAGGGGGGTGCGCCAGTCCTCGCGACCATCGAGCAGGCGCGCGACCCGCGCGGTCCACACGGCGCGGATGGACTCGGGCAGCTCCGAGGAGGAGCCCTCCGCCAGCACCAGGCCCTCGACTCCCGGAATGAGCACACCCCGTTCGACCCAGTCGCCCACCAGCTGGACCGCGAACAGGGGGTTCCCGCCGCTGCGCTCGGACAGGTCCGTCGCCAGGCTCGGCGCCAGCCCCAGACCGCGAAGCAGCGAGGCGCCAGCGCCCTCCTCGAGGGGGGGGAGGTCGATGACGTCCACGCGGTCGTGCATCGCCAGGCGCTCCAGGGTGTGGCGCTCTGCAGCCCGCTCGGCGAGGGTCTCTTCCTGGGCGGTCATCACGAACAGCACCGGCAGCCGCTTCTCCAACAAGGCCTCGGCGAAGAGCATGCTGTCGAGCCCCCAGTGCACGTCGTCGAGGAAGCAGACCACCGGCCGCAGCCGCGCCAGGCGCTCGATGTAGCGGCGGGCCACCGCGAAGCGTCCGTCTCGATCGAGCCGCATGCCGATGCCGCTGCCGCGGAGCTCCCGGGCAGAGGCGGGTTGGACGAGCTCCGTTAGGGCGAGGACCTCGTCGAGGTCGTCGATCCCGATGCGAGAGAGCACACGGGTGAGCCTGCCGAGGACCTCTCCGCGACGCCGAGCCGCGCAGTGGGTGTGGCGACCGATGAGCTCGGAGAGGCCGTCTCGGAGGCCGTCTCGCTGCGGACGGTGGCCCGCGACGAGGCGCTCGGCGACCCCCAGCTCGTGGACCCGCCTGACCAGCCAGCGTCCCAGCCGCGTCTTGCCGCAGCCCGCCGGACCTCGGAGCACGATGATGCGCGGCCGCCGGCGACGCGTGGTCTCGACCAGGCCGTCCCAGACCATGCCGCGCTCCTCCTCGCGAGAGACCAGCGGCGGCTCGCGGAGGCCGTGGAGGCCGAGCCCGGCACCCACCAGCTCCGGGCGGGCCGGGTCCGACAGCCCCCAGCGCCAGTCGGTCGGGACCGCGGTGATGAAGGACAGGGAGTGAGAGGAGGGCTCGTTGGTGAGCATGAGCGGCATCAGCGTCACGGTCGTGTCGTCGAGTTCGACCAACACCGGCGTCCCGGCCCCCTCCACCCCCGGGAGGTCCAGCAGCGTCCGAGCGGCCTCTGCTGCGAAGCGTGGGCGTCGGGAGGGCTGCTTGTCCAGCAGCCTGCCCAGCCAGGCTTCCAGCCCCGGCGGCACCGGAAAGCAGGGGTTCAGCGGCGGCAGATCGGCCTCGAGGTGCCCCTGGGCCATCGCATCCGGGCTGCCCTCGAAGGGGCGGCGTCCGGCGACCAGCCACCAGGCGAGCACCCCCAGGCTGTAGATGTCGGTCCACGGACCCTGGTCGGCCCAGCGGCGCTCGATCTGCTCTGGCGCGGTCCAGGCCGCCGTCCCACCGCCGAAGGGGGCCCGAGCCCGACCGGAGAGGTGGCGATCGACCAGGTAGGCCATGCCGAAGTCGCTGAGCTTGATGCCCGGACGCCGACCGCCGAAGAGCACGTTCGCCGGCTTCAGGTCCCGGTGGATGACCCCTCGCGCGTGGGCATGGGCCAGGGCGTCGAGCAGCTCCAGGAGCAGCCTCCGCGTGCCCGCCCAGTTCGTCGGGGTGTTCTCGAGCAGCGTGCGACCCGGGCAGTACTCCATCGCCAGCCAGGGCGTTCCGACCTGCAGCTTGCCCCGGCTGGCCTCACGAGCGTCCTCTTCGACGACACCCTGGTCGTAGAGCCAGACGATGTGCGGGTGCTCCATCCCGGCGACCGCGCGGACTTCGTTGCGGAGCCCCTCGAGCAGCGTCCTCGAGCGCGCCTCCGGGCGCAGCACCTTGATCGCCACGGTCACACCCTGGCGCCGATGACGCGCACGCCAGACAATGCCCATCCCGCCTCGCGAGATGGCTTCGATGAGCTCGAATGGCCCGAGCTGTACGGCCATACCGGGACCTTAGCGTCCTCGCACCGAACCCGCCGAGTGACCCTGAACGGGGAGGCGAGCTGGGAACACTTCACGGACGCCGGACGTTGGCTCCACGACGCACCGACTACCTTTGGGCGCGATGAATCCTCTCTTCCTCTTCTCCCTGGCCTTCGGCGCGACCTACCCCGAACTCGAGGACTTCCGAAAGCGCGTGTCCACAGGAGGCGATCTCGCCGCAGAGGCCAACCCGGTCACCCTGCGCAACCGCGACCTGAAGGTCGGTCACTGCAGCATCCACTTCGAGGACGGCAGCGCCCTGCCGATCAAGGCCGGCCACGGGGAGCACGAGTACACGGCGGGCTACCTCTTCCAGGGCGAGGGCACGCTCACGGTGGACTTCGAGGAGCGCGCCGACGCCTGGAACTTCGCGAACCACATGGTGATGACCGCCAGGCACGACGAGGAGCGCATGGCGCCCATCGCCCACCAGGAGGAGTCCTACCGGGTGTCCATCGGCCGCGGCATCGTCATCTCGACCCGCGACGACGCGCTGCGACTGTTGCTGCCGGAGCCGGAAGAGGGCGACGAGGTGATCACGGACCTGGCGCTGACCGCCGACTTCACGATCGTCATCGAAGACCGCCGGGACCGCGTGGTGCGTGCCATCGCGGCCGGAGCGACCGTGCCGAACCGCCTCTCCCAGATGCAGTTCGGCGGCATGGACCTGCGCCCGCGCATCTCCGACGAGCTGCTCCAGCGCTCCTGGGGGGGCATCGACCAGGACCAGCGCCTGCTCTTCGCCGACTTCATCACCGATGACAGCTTCAACGTCGCCGCCGGCGGCTACCGGCGCCAAACGAGCGTGCGCAGCGAGGACCGATGGATGTCCTGCCTCGAGGACCCTGCCGGGGTCTTCGACCGAGGCGAGGCCTCGCAGGTCTTCATCCACGGTCGCGAAGGCAGCGGTGCCTACCACCGTCTCCGGGTGACCGGACAGGGCTTCCCCGAAGAGGACCGGGAGTTCAAGGACGTCCCCGGGGTCCGCAAGCGCGACCTCGTGCCCGTCAAGGCGGAGCTCGACATCGACGCGGAGCCGATCAAGATGCGCAAGCACATCCGCTTCGACATCGACTCCACCATCACGGTCAGGGCCACCCGCGACGGCGTGCAGCGCATGGCCCTGTCCATGCCCGTCGGCCAATCCCAGGCTCGCACCTTCGAGCTCGACGCCCTCACCGACAGCGAAGGAAACGACCTGCCCTGGGCGTCCCTCGGCAGCAAGAACTTCTCGGAGATCTCGGCCGACGGTGGCCTCGACGGCGTGAGCATGGTGGGCAGCGCCGACGACGCGGCGGCAGAAGCCGACATCCCGGACACCGTGGGCCTCGGCGGCGGTGGGGGCAGTGACGCGCCGACGCTGACGGCGACAGACTACTCCTCCGAGTTCTCGGTCCAGCAGAACCCCGAGGTGCGCAAGCTGAACCCGGATCGGGACTGGCAGCGCTTCGACCTGCTCGTGCTGCTCCCGGAGCCCCTCCAGCAGGGAGAGGAGTTCGTGTTCCACCTCGACTGGAGCGGCGAGTGGAGCCAGATCCGGGCCGAGGACGATCCCTCGACGGGCGAGATCATCCGCATCGGCCAGCCGACGACGGGCTTTCGCGACATCCTGCCCGAGTTCTACCCGGTCGGAAACCCGACGCGCTGGACCTACACGGCGACGGTGACCATCCCCGAGCTCACCGGCTTCGACGCCGCGGTGAGCGGCATGGCCTCGCGGAGCTGGCGGGACCAGGACAAGGAGACCCTGACCTGGCTCGTTCGAGGCAACGACCTCGTCCGCCCGGGCATCGCCTTCGGCAAGTGGAACAGCCACGAGGAGATGGTCATCGGCTTCCCGGCCATGCAGATCCACCTCCACCCCGTCGAGAGCTACGCCCTGGAGGAGTTCGGCCCGCAGCTGCGCACCGTGCTGCAGTTCTACTCCAAGCTCATGCCCCCCCTGCGCGAGAAGGAGTGGGACATCTACACTGGGCCCCTGAAGTCCGGCCACTGGTGGGGCGGCGCAGCCGGCGACACGATGCTCGAGCTCAACCGCTACAGCGACTCCAGCGCGGTGGTGCGGAACCTCGATCCGTACAGCGACCACACCATCCTGGCCCGCGAGGTCGGTCGCAAGTACTGGAACGGCCTGGTGATGCCCGGCGGCAAGCGAGACGCCTGGATCGCCACGATCATGCCGGAGGTCTACGCGGCCTTCTACATCCGCGCCGTCTTCGGCACCCAGGACTACTTCGCCTGGATGGAGAAGGTGCGAATCGTCATCGAGGGCAGCAAGGGCGCCAGCTCCATCTCCGGTGGCGACGACGAGCTCCGGCCCCCGGTGGATCTGATGGGCAACTACACCGGCAGCCGGATGGGCCGGCACTTCTACGGCATGTACATCATCGGCAACAGCCTGCGGTACATGGTGGGCGAGGAGCTCTACTACTCCTCCCTCGACGCCCTGCTCCAGAAACGCAAGGGCAAGTACGTCACGACCCAGCTCATCCAGGACACCTTCGAGAAGACCAGCGGCCAGGACCTGTCGGACTTCTTCGACTTCTGGGTGCGCGGCGGTCGCATCCCCGAGATCACCCTCACGACGAACACCGTCGACGGCGTGACCCGAGGCTGCATCGAGGCCGACGTGCCCTTCGGCAACTTCCAGCTTCCGGTGAGCATCATCGACCACGACGGCTTCAGGGTCTCGGCGGCGCTCGTCGACGTCATCGACGGCCAGGGGTCCTTCGAGGTCCCCGACCGCAAGGGCGAGGTCTCCGTCGAGGTCGACCCGGACGGACTCGTCCCGCTCCGCACCCGCAAGGTGAAGGAAGAGGACGAGCTCAGCTGCTTCTGAGAGCTCCTCGACGGCGCCACAGCAACACCAGCGACAGCACCCAGGCGGCTCCCGGCACAGTGGAACAGCCCTCGTCATCGGGTGGCACGTAGACCCCCGTGTCCTCTGGCGCGTCGGGACATGGCTGCTCGCCGCGGATGACGAGCCCCCCATCGCTCCAGTCCTCTGCGAAGCCCGCGCGAGCCCGCAGCACGACCTCCTCGCTGGCGATGTCCGGCACCCTCCACGAGCTCTCGATGGGTGACCAGTCGGCGCCCCCGTTGCACGACCACTCGAAGGTGACCTCACCGCTCACCCCCGCCCGGGTCGCGGAGAGCGACAGGACCTGTCCGGGCACCAGCTCCCCGTCGTCGGGTCCCTCGAAGATCACCGCGGGGCCCTTCACGAGCGTCATCGTGTCGGTCACCTCGCCGTCGTCCCGGATGTTGCGGAGCCTCAGGACCGGTCCCTGCACGTCGAGCAGCACGCTGCCGTGGTCCACCTCTGTCACCGCCATGATCGGGTGGATGCCGGAGCTGCTCACGCTGGCGCCGCCGTGACCTGCGACGACATAGACGGCGCCTTGGTTTCCGAAGACGCCCTTGGGCTTGTCATAGGGCTCCGGAAGGCGCCCGAGCCCCTCGTCCATGATGCCCTGCCTGCCTGTCGGGGTGCCATAGGCCCCGTCGACGAGGTAGCTGCGCTCGTAGATGTGGGAGTGCCCTGCCAGGACCAGGTCGACCCCCCCGGCTTCGAGGATCGGCAGGGCGTTCTCGCGCATCTCGACGAGCTCCCGCTCCGCGTCCGAGTCGTGTGAGCCCTTCGAGTACGGCGGGTGGTGCCAGCTGGCGATGATCCAGTCCTGCTCGGTGGCGGCGATGTCCTCGGCCAGCCAGGTCATCATCGGGCCGTCGACCTCGCGCGGGGTCTCGTAGGAGTCGAGCACGATGAGGTGCATGTTGGCGATGTCGGCGCTGTAGTAGGCCTCTGTCCCGCTGGCGAGTCCCCCTGCGCGCCCGTCCGTCGGGAGCACGTAGCTCTCGTAGTAGGGCCCGTCCTGCTTCTGCGAGTTCGACGTCTTGCCCTCGTGGTTGCCGATGGCCGGCCAGACCGGCACCTCGTCGAGCAGGTCCTGGTACTCCCAGAAGAAGAAGAGGGTGAACTCGACCTCCAGCCCACTGCCATAGGCCATGTCGCCGACGTGGATGAAGTGGTCAGGCTCGCGAAAGCGCGTGTGCTCCCGCATCGCGTCGTAGACCGCCTGCTGGTCCGCGCTGCCGTTGCCGGAGTCCCCGACCACCCAGAGCCGCGTCCTGGCGTCGCTCCCGACAGGCGGCTGCGTCCGGAAGGTCTTGATATCGGTGGTGTTGTTCTCGTCGAGGTTCTCTACCCGGTAGTGATAGACCGTGTCCGGCTCCAGCCCCTCGATCCTGGCCTCGAACTGGATCTTCTCCTTCTTGAACGTCACTATCTCACTGAGATCGTTCTTGTTACGCCCCCAGCACAGGCGCGCCTCGTGCTCGTCGGACTCGCGCCAGACGACCGTCACCTCGGTGGACGTCAGCGTCTGGAGGTAGGGCTCCCGCGTGAAGCCTTCCTCGCTGGCCAAGGCCAACGATATCAGGATCATCGCCGCCGCCAGATCAGCGGGATCAGCACCAGGAACAACGCCGCCGCGGAGGCCTCCCCCCTCCCGCAGCAGCCCGGGTCGTAGGGCTCCCGCTTGTCGCCGTCGGTGTCCGGAGCTTTCGAGTCGCCGCTGTCATCTCCGTCGAAGGGGCAGCCGGGCAGCTCTTCGAAGAGCTCCACGTCGAGGGCGAGGTCGAAGGACAGGTCCGTGCTCTCGGCGTCGGCTTGTTTCACCAGCACCGCCATCACGTTCTCGCCGGTCTTGAACAGGTCGGTGTCGACCACGAACTCGAGCACCTTGTTGTCGGCCGAGGCGTAGTTCGTGTAGACGTCGTAGTCGAGCGAGCCGACGTTCGGGGTGAGCACGACGAAGGCTCCATTCAGCCACACGGCGGCCCCGTCGTCGTGGAGCAGCGTGAGCTTCGCTGACTCGAGCTGCCCCTCGCTGGTGAAGCGGTGGCGAAAGTAGACCGTCGGCTGTCCGGCTGTGAGCTCCGTGGCCTCGTCCGCGTCCCCGAAGCCCAGCTGCCCGGGCCCCTCTGGCCAGGCGCTGTCGTCGTAGCCGTTGCCGACCCAGTCCGACGGGAGCTCGCCCTCGGAGTCCGAGTACTTCCAGGTCGCTCCCCAGTCGATCACGGTCTCACCGGTGGTCTTCACGATCCCGAAGGGGGCGTCGCTGGTGTCGACCTCATCTCCGGAGCTGATCCGCACCTGAGCTGTCCGCGTGCCGAACCGTGGCGTCTTCCAGTCGTAGGAGGCGGCTGGGTCGACGTTCTCTGCCAGCAGCTCCCACTGCACCCCGTCGCAGGTCCACTCCACGTCCACCGGGCCGATGTCGCCGATGGTCGTCCACTCGATGGGGACGGTCTCCCCGGGTTTATGGTCGACCTCTCCGTCCGGGCCGTGGAGCAGCAGCGCGTCTCCCTTCACCAGCGTGAACTCGTCGGTGAAGGTCCCGTCGTAGCGCAGGTTGCGCAGGGTGAGGTGGTCGCCGTCGATGTCCAGCAGGACGCTGCCCCAGTCGACCTCGGTAAACGCCATGACCGGGTGTCCGCCTGCTCCGCCGACGTTGGTGCCCCCGTGGCCCGCGACCACGTACACAGCACCCCCGTTGGCGGTGAGCCCTTCGGACTTCGAGTAGGGCCCGTCGCCTTCGAGCGCGCCGTCGGTCTGGGTGAGGATGCCCGCGTCGGTGGTCGGCGTGTCGTAGGCGCCGTCGAGCAGGTAGCTGCGCTCGTAGAGGTGACTGTGCCCCGTCATGACGAGGTCGACCCCGCCGGACTCGAGGATGGGCACGATGTCCTCGCGCATGTCGATCAGGTTGCCTTCGGTGTCCGAGTCGTGGGTCCCTCGGGAGTAGGGAGGGTGGTGCCAGGTGGCGATGAGCCAGTCCTGCGTGGTGGCGGCCAGGTCCTGCTCGAGCCACAGGGCCATCGCCGCGTCGGGGTCCGTGTCGGAGTCAGAGGAGTCCAGCACGACGATGTGCATGTTGGCGAGATCGAAGGAGTAGTAGGCCTCCGTCCCGCTGGCGACGCCCCCCAGCTCTGCGGCTGTGGGAAGGACAAAGGCCTCGAAGTAGGGTCCCGACTGGTCATCTGAGTGCGAGGTGAAGGCTTCGTGATTGCCGATGGTCGGCCAGACCGTCGCCGAGTCGAGGAACTCCGCGTACATGCCGAAGAAGTTGTCGCTGAACTCCTCGTGGGTGCCGCTGAAGTAGGCGATGTCTCCCATGTGGAGCATCACCAGGGGCACATCGGCGGCGGTGGCGTCGAGGAAGGTGTCGAAGACATCCGCCTGTGTCTGGCCGCCGGTGCCGGAGTCGCCGATCACCCACAGCCGCATCCTCGCGGACTCCCCCACCGCCGGGTTCGTCGTGAAGCTGCCCTGTCCGAGGACCTCGCCGAGGTCGTCCTGGACCTCGTAGTCATAGGTCGTGCCGGCCTCGAGCCCGGTGATCTCGACGTCGTGCATCTCTCCGGTGGTGCTGGAGGCGACCTCGTCGAGGTCTCCGCCGGCGGGGCCCCAGAGCACCTGCCCCTGGCTGTCGCCGACGGTCCACCAGACGACGTGGGTGGACGAGGTGGAGGTCGACTGGAGGTATGGCGCGCGGTCGATCTCCGTCGCGAGGGCGACAGACAACATCAGCATCGGCGCCTCCCGAGCAAGAGCAGCGGCGCGGCGAGCAGACCACCCCAGGGCGCGTGGGTACAGCCGCGGGGCTCGGCGGCGAGGGCGGCGGTGGCTTCTTCGATGGCCAGCTGGTTGAGATCGTTCGGTTTCTTCTCGAAGCGAGCGCGGGCAAGCTCCAGCGCGGCGAGGCGGTCGGCGTGAGCGCTGTCGGGGCTGGAGACCTCTGCGCGGAGCAGGAGCCAGCCTGGTTGGGGGCCGCTACGCTCCATCATCGCGGTCAGGATCTGCCTGGCTTCATCGTGCCGTCCGGCGTCCCGCAGCGCCTCGGCGGCGGCGAGCTCGACGACCACGGCTGGACCCATCTCCTCCAGCGCAGAGAGGTAGCCGTCAGCGGCGCGGTCGAGGTCCACCTCCCTGGCCACGCCTCCGCGCTCGAGCACGATGTCCGGGTCCACGTGTCGTGCGACCGCCGCGTCGTAGTCAGCCAGCGCGCCCGCTGTGTCTCCGTCGCCGAGGCGCAGGCGAGCGCGAGCGCGGTGTGCTTCCCAGTGAGGTCGGGTCGCGATGACCGTATCGAGCAGATCGCGGGCATCTTCGCCGCGGCCGGCTTCAGAGAGGATCAGCGCTCGCTGCAGGGACACGTCCTCGCCGAGGGTCGCGGCCGCGTCGAGGTCCATCAGGGCTTCATCCGGCCGCAGGAGGCGCCCGAGCAGATCCGCGCGTCGCAGGTGGAGCTCGGCGGTGGGGGCCTCGCCGATCAGCCCGTCGAGCTCGGCCACCTGGATCTCGAGGTCCCGGTGGGCCCGGCTGGAGGCGACGGTGAGCAGGAAGAGGAGGGTCATGGCTCGGGGCTGGCGAGGGCAGGGGCGATCAACACACAGCTAGTCGGAGGATGTCACGATGCGCAGGCCGATCTTCGCCGAAGGTTCCATGTCAGCCCACCATCGCCTGTTGGAGCGCATCTACGCCGCCGCGCCGGTCAACGGCTTCATCCACCCGACGATGCGCGTGGACGAGGCCGCGGCGGTGATCTCGGCGCCTGTGCGACCCGAGTGGTTCCACACCGGCGGGGCCGTGCACGGGGCCATCTACTTCAAGCTCCTGGACGACGCCTGCTTCTTCGCGGCCAACTCCCTCGTCGAGGGAGTCTTCGTCCTGACGGCGGACTTCCACATCCGCATGTTGCGGCCTGTGTCCTCTGGGGTCCTGACTGCGACGGGCCGCGTGGTGAACCGAGGGCGGCGCGTGCTGGTGGCCGACGGCGAGCTCCGGGACGACCAGGGCCGCCTGGTAGCGACCGGCAGCGGGAGCTTCATGCTCAGCGAGATCGAGCTGGAGGGTCTGCCCGGGTCCTGACCCACTGACTCAGGCCAGCGCGTTGTCGAGGTGGTCCTCGGCGACCAGCTGGTGCGCATCGCCCGGGGTTCTCGAGAACCGACGCAGAAGCGAGACGTTTCGTTGCGCATCGCCCGGGGTTCTCGAGAACCGACGCAGAAGCGGGACGTTTCGTTGCGTATCGCCAGGGGTTCCCGAGAACCGACGCAGAAGCGGGACGATTCCTTGCACATCGCCGAGGGCTCGCGGGAGCCCGGGCAGAAGCAGGACCGTGTTCAGCCCAGCGGCAATCGGGCTCGGGTCTTCAGGGGCGCGCCTTCGAGGCGGGCGTCGTAGTCCACGAGCTCCACGGCTTCGATCTGGACGACCAGCGGTGGCAGCTCGCGGAGCGGCTCCAGGGCTGCGGCGATCTGGGAAGTGGGGATGTCGGCCTGGTAGCTACTGACCGTGACGTGGGGCAGGTAGGGGTGTCCGAAGCGCAGGTCTGCGCCGGTGCGGGAGCGCAGGGAGGCCAGGCCTCCGTCGGGGTCGCTGACCTTCAAGGCGGCGCAGGTGAGGAAGCTGTGGGCGCCGCCGATGGTAATGGTGAAGCGGTCTGACGGTGACATCGTCAGGGAGCGCCCGGTCACCTCCAGCTCCCAGTTGTGCACCTCGTCGTCCTGGGCGGGCATGCGTTCCCCCCGGAAGCCGGCGACGGAGAGGGTGACGTGAGCGTCCGCCGGGGCAATCGGGCGCGTAGAGAAGCCAGCCAGCGCCTGGCTGATCGAGGCCTTGCGCTCGAGCACGCGCTCGTCCTCGAGCCGCAGCATCCACAGCGCGTAGTGGACCCGTCCCCGGTGCCAGGCCTCGCGGACCCCGGGTCTCGGGCCGAGGGTCGTCGGAGCCTCTACAAAGGCCTGCCAGCTGTCGGCGAAGGTCACTCCCAGCGCTAACGGGCGCATTGGCGGCCTGCCCGGGGCGTGGCCTCCCTCGACGGGGCAAACCCGCGTGGCTACGAGGGACCCACGCCCCCGTAGCTCAGCTGGATAGAGCAACGGCCTTCTAAGCCGTGGGTCGCGCGTTCGAGTCGCGCCGGGGGTGCCCCTTACAACCTGTGTTTTCGCGTGGTCCCCTGTGGACAAGTGGTGATCCTGCCTCATTCCTGCCACATTCGAGGGTCACGGCATGCCAAAGGTCGCCAAGCCGCGCCGGCGTGGGAAGGGCTTCCAGGTCAACTGGCTGGACGGCACGGGCAAGCGCTGCTGGCAAACGCTGCCCTCCTACGAAGCCGCCGTGAAGTTCCTCCGGGCCAAGCAGTCCGAGGCCGACGCGGTGCGGGCCGGCGCGCTCGAGGTCGTCGAGGACAAGACCTGGGACGAGCTCCGCCAGCTCTGGGAGGAGGTCAAGCACGCCAAGAAGACGCTGAAGGACGACAAGAGCCGGACCCGGCTGCACCTGACTCCGGCGTTTGGCGGGCTCCGGCTGGTCGACATCACGCCCAGGCGGATTGCTCGGCTCGAGCGGGACCTCTCACGGCGCGTGGCGGTGAACACCGTGCGCCAGGTCCTGTCGCTGTTGCGGTCGATGTTGTACCTGGCCGTGTTCAGCTTCATCTCGAAGGCGTGAGCCCGCG
>MPMD02482824.1_pt1 | contig 18623 bp, 16 predicted proteins | sample 1617291 | NCBI WGS metagenome assembly MPMD02 (sample SAMN05944810, study PRJNA350692) | marine metagenome | biome: marine; feature: ODZ; material: water; isolation source: 120 m water sample filtered on 30 um supor filter | place: Pacific Ocean | collected 2012-04-09 | depth 120m m | reverse complement strand
GTTTGAGATTATAGATACGTGCCAATTGTTCATAGCCGCGCTTGATATCGATCACATCAATCACTTGTTGGTGATTTTCTGTCTCGACCTGAACTCTGTATTTACCACCTTGCCTTTTAAAGGCAACAGGAGTTTGACCGATCATTTCACCGTCGACAGTAACACTTGCTCCCATTGGCTTGGACTTGATTGAAACTGTTCCTTCAATCGGTGTCAGCATAACCCTGGTATTAAGCTCTTCATTCCGCTTGATTTTAATGTCATGCGTATCTTTTATAAAATAGGGATTGTCAATCCCAACGGAGTAAGAACCCGCTTCCAACTCTTTTTCCAAAGTTGGCGCAATCGCAATCTTACGTCCATCTATTGTCCATTTGGTATCCGTGTCCGTATTGGTTTTGATTGTAACCTTACCCGGCAATTCGAACATCTTAACCTGGTGGTTTCTTCCAATATGTGCTTGCGGGATCGGTTCATTCACTGGTTTAAATCCCTCAGCCAGTACTGTCAGTACAGGAGAGCTACTGACTGAATAAACTGATCCTTCGATATAAATACCGTTAGATATTGATATTTGGGCAATCTCGCTGGCCTCTGGTGGCTGAATTACAAGCCGAGTGCCGTTTGACCCGATAATGACACCAAACACAATGACAGCAGCCAGGAAAATGCCTGCTACAACAAATATGTAGTTTTTCCGTTGTATTGCTTTTGCTTGCTTGATGCTTTCGTCAAATTGGTTCATCACAAATCATTGTTACTTCGGTGTTGTTCTGCCCAAGAGGGATGAGGACTTTTACGAGCTTGGATTTATAACCTTTACGGCTGCCTTCAAAAGTGTAATTGCCAGGCTTTAGTTTGATTGAACGCCCTGGTGTCAAACCAACTTGACCTACACCACGGACTTTCACAAAAGTCTGGTTGTCGGAAACAACGAACACCTTTTGTTTCTTATTCATTTGATCAAGCAGTTTATTCAGGTCTGCTGCCTGGTTCGTGAGCGAATAACTGTAGTTACCGTATTTCTCAGACTTCACCAGATCAGCCAGAGCTTTCTTTTTATAGCTGGCGACGCTAAGACTATATGGGTTGTTTTGAAACTCCGTGAATGTCTTTTTAAGACGCAATATCTCATTAGCACGATCAAGCCCCTGTGAAGCTTCCTTATGTGCAGGATCTTCTTTTTTGGATCTTTCGAAGTAAGATTTTGCTTTTGCCCAATCATCATTCTTTGCGGCTTTAGCAGCATTTTTCAGTGCCGACGTTAGTCGAATTTTACTTTCCAGCTTCAAAAGCCTTCCATTAATCAGTCTGATCTCCTCACGGCCTGGATAGATCGCCTTGGCATCTTTCAGGTGTTTTCTTGTCATTGATGCTTTCTGGTCATCAATCGCGTACATGGCCAACTCAATACTCTTATGGAACAGTATGTTCTTGAGAACTACTTCCAGTTCCTGCAGACGTTGAGTAACTTCTGTTCTTGCTGGATCAAGTTTGTTGATCTGACTGAGAAGTTGAAACTCTTTTTCCGGATTATTTTCAACCTGAGTCACTCGTGCTTCTTCAAGCATGGGGAGAATTTGAGGCAACGTATCAATACGGTGCTTTAAAGCATTTGCTTGTTCATCATCTGGAAAGATTGCCAGTGCCTTATCAATATTAATACTCGCCAAATCGTAATCATCTGCATGATAGGAATTCATTGCTTCCGACTTGGCAGTCTCAAAGTCAGACTGTTGCGCTCTTATAGCTTCTTCAGCCATAGACGCCCCATCCTGAATATTCTTGATTGCTTTTTTATATTCGCCGCTGGTAAACCCACTTACAGCTTTGTCTTTTAAAGACTGGATATCAAAGGCTTTCTCTTTATCCCAGCCCTCAAGGTTTCTTACTTCGATTAGCGGTTGGATCTCACCATCGAAATGTGCCAGGGCTTCTTTAAATTCTGATCTCAGGTTTTCAATTTCCTGAACAGACAAACTAATCACCGTTTGCTTTTTCTCTTCGACTTTTAGTCTTGTCGTATCCTCTTCTGGAAATTTAAGGAGTGTAATGCCAGCAATGAAAGCGATAACAACCAGACCAACAGCCCCCATAATGAGGAGCTGTTGGTCTCTCTTACGGTTGGTTTCTTGCTTTACCTGCTGAATTTTCTCTTTCAACAAAACAGACGGCCTTTAAAGTTTAGTATCTGGCGTAGATTCCAGTGCGTAAATTTTCTTCAGAAATTCTCGCCATTGTTGGAACTGGTCTTTCGCATCTCCAGTCAGTTTAACTGTCTCTTTTTCGAACTCGATAACCTGTGGTGCAAGTTCCATATCAAGGGATTGACCAAGCTCATTCAATGCATCACGGTGTACTTTGGCTTCCTCACTTGTCTTGAAACTTTCAGAGATCAATGCAGCTCCAGCTGCACCAGCTACAACTGCACCAGCCGAGGTGCCATAGCTATTAGATTGAGCTCCGGCTACAGCTGCAAGAACAGAAAGTCCAATTAACAAGACGCCACCAACCGCTTGCGTAGCCGCTTCAACTTCAGCTTCACGTTTGGCTTTGAGCTCAATGAGATTCTGTTCCTGCCACATCAGGTAACTATCGTTCATCTTTTCCGAGAACTGGGCATAATTGACCTGAAGACTATCCACAAATAACTGGTCTCGTGTACGAATGGCTTTTACACGATGCAACATAGTGTCTTCATCACTCATCTTAGACACAAGTTGAACCTCGTCGCCATTTACGGTCATATGTTGGCTAAAAGCTTCTTCTGAGAAATTCGTACCAAAACGAAGGGTTGTAATGTATTGGAGATCTTCCAAATCATCAGCTTTGTGATATTTAAGTTCATCAGCAATTTCAGTTGCTGCTTCTTCAAAAATAGGGTTGTAGGGGTCCTTACCATCGTTTCTCAAATCATTGTGGAATGATTCTTTGACTTCATGATCAAAGGATGTGTCCATCCATACATCGCCATTCACACCAATCACTTCGACATCAATCTCAACATTTTCACCGTCTGACTCATCAATAGTGCCAAGGATATAAAGATCTCCTGTAGCATTTTTATCTGGTGTTACACGCACAGCACCAAACTTGCCCGTTTGTTCTAGGGCGTCTTTAAGTTTAAAGGCAAAACGTGTTGCTTCAGCACGTCTCAATTCTGGCCATATACCTGCTTTTTCGTATTCATCGGGGTTTTCTGGCAAACCAGGATCAAAGACCGGTATAATCACATCAAGTTTTGGTTTCTGAACCCCTGGTTCATTTACTTCTGATTTAAAGAAGGAAGAGGACGTTAGAGGACCAATCTTAAGTGATGAAAGTTTTCCTCCTGTTGTTTGACAGCTTGATAAAAAGAACGTGATCATTACCAGAACACTTACTGCTTTTTTAAGTCTCATTTTAGATACCCCATATCTACTCCTTGGTTGGGAGCCCCTTATATTTTCTGTATTCATTCCACAATTGGGCTTTTGTTTTTGGATCCGTTTCGTTCTCAGCGGCGTATTTAATTTGAGCAGCTACGGCATCGTCGTTAGCTGCAGGAGGAATGTCGTCTGGTAATTTTCCATTATCTAGTTGATTATTGTTATGAGACCCTGGCTCATCAGTTTCTTCCATAGCTGTTGCTGTTGCCGTTCCCGTCTGATCCCCTACGGTCTGCACATTACTTGCAGGGGTAGGGGCTGTTGGTGTTTCTGTTCCAGACATACCTGAACTTGCAACAGACTCAGTGTAACCCTCTTCATTTCCATCTGGGTTTTGAGCATTACCATCACCACTCATACCTCCAGATCCACTACCAGTACCTGTAGCACCTCCACCGCTGCTGCCACCAGAGGAAGAAGATGCGCTTTGGGAGTCTTTTTGTTGATTACACAGTTCAAATTTATTGAGTGAGTCAAACAACGCTCGGTCCATCAGTAACAATTTTTCATCCGTTGTCAGGTCAGGATTATCCAAATAGTTCACCTGAACATCCGTACAGTCAATCCCTGACCCAATTGGTTCATCAGCAACTGATTGGGTCGTTACAAGCAATGCCAATATTATTATTAAAAACTTGAGCATAATCCCCACACCGAAAATCTACCGTAAGATGCACACTAAAAAATAAACGAGAGTCAAGTTAGTGTCCGCTATCATAAATCCTTGAGACATTTTGTCATTCCCTTTTGTGATACTGTTGTTCTCGTCCAGCAGAAGGGCGTTGCTCTTTCATTGTAGTTTTCGATGAATGAACTGATGTGGTCTCGCAGTTGCTCAATGGCGGTAAAGCTTGCGCCCTTCAAGGATTGTGCCGACAGGATGGGAAACCATATTTCCACCTGGTTATCACAACAGGAGTCGCTGTCTGTACATGTTTCATGCGCACAGTGAATCACGACTCAAGGATTTATAATAGTGGGTACCAGTGTGATGATGACGCCATGGCCGAAAAAACAACACCACAAACGCCGCTTTATCGTTAAACAGAACCTCGCCCGGGTGATGAAGGATGGCGCCCAGTTGTGCTTCGCTAGCGACCATATGGATTTTGTTTTCTGGTCCCTGCAACGCCTCCTCGCCCATCCATCATTCCGATGGGATGCGCAATCGGCGAACGATTGGCGCAATCCACCGCAAGACTTGGCACCGACGCGTTACGAACGCAAAGCGCTTCAGCGTGGGCAGCGACCGGCCTACCTGCTTTTCACCCGCCTTCCCCGGGATCAATGACGGACGCTGAAAAGGCCAGAAAGACCTTGAATTTTAAATAGCATCGGGTGTATACGTCCGCCTTGATGACGTTAAGAGATACGTGTCTCGTTAGGTTCGGCATTGATCGAAATTGATGGGGTGGGCCTTGGGGCCCACCTTTTGTATTTCTGGGGCAGGACACTAGGTGAGGCTTGATAGCATGGAGTTCGTCCATCGTATCGAGAAAATGATTACCCCGACCATCGAGGCCATGGGCTTCAGGGTGGTTCAAATTCATTTCGCCGGCGGCAAGAATCAACGCCTTCAGATCATGGCCGAACACATCGAGACAGGCCGCATGAATGTAGATGACTGCGCCAAATTGAGCCGCGCCATTTCTGCGGTTCTGGACGTTGAAGACCCGGTGGCGGGAACTTACGCCCTGGAAATTTCTTCACCCGGCATCGACAGGCCGTTGGTCAGGTTCGAGGACTTTGAAAAGTTCGTCGGATTTAATGCAAAAATTGAAACCGGTCGCGCCATTGATGGGCGCAAGCGCTTCAAGGGCAGATTGGCAAAAGTGAGTGATGGGAATGTCAGTATAGAAACTAAAGATCAGGTTTTCGATTTGGCGTTTCAGGATATAGACAAGGCTAAATTGCTGCTGAGCGATGAATTGATCGCAGCATCCGAAGGACAGCGAAAACAATGAATGACACGATGAGCGAAACCGATGCCGTACACGCCCGACCGGAACTTCTTCAGGTTGCGGAAACTGTAGCGCGCGACAAGGGTATTGAACAGGATGAGGTTTTGGAAGCCATGGAACAGGCCATTCAGAAGGCCGGCCGTTTCAAGTATGGATACGAACACGATATCCGCGCCACAATCGACCGCAAGTCGGGCGAAATCACCCTGGCCCGTTACATAGAAATCTCCGAAGAAATAGAAAACGAGATAACCCAGACGACCCTGGAAGCAGCGCGGCGCACCAAGTCTGATGTCGAGCTTGGCGAATTTCTAGTCGACCCCCTGCCACCCATCGATTTTGGCAGTATCGCCGCCCAAACCGCCAAACAGGTCATCGTCCAGAAAGTCCGCGACGCAGAACGTAAACGTCAATTCGCGGAATACAAGGATCGCACAGGCGAAGTCGTCAATGGCTTGGTCAAGCGCGTCGAATACGGCAACATCATCGTCGATTTGGGCCGGGCCGAAGCGATGCTGTGCCGCGATGAATCCATTCCGCGCGAGCACTTCAACAATGGCGACAGGATCAGGGCTTATATCGTCGATGTACGCGAAGAACTTCGTGGCCCACAGATTTTCTTGTCCAGAACCCATCCGCAATTCATGGCCGCCCTGTTCTCTCAGGAAGTGCCTGAAATTTACGATGGCATCATTGAAATCAAATCGGTCGCCCGTGACCCTGGCTCGCGCGCCAAGATCGCGGTGCTATCAAATGACAGTTCCATCGATCCTGTTGGGCCCTGCATCGGCATGCGCGGTTCACGCGTCCAGGCCATCGTCGGTGAGCTACGGGGTGAAAAAGTCGATATCATTCAGTGGTCCATGGACCCGGCCACCTTCATCGTTAACGCCCTGTCCCCAGCCGAGGTCGCCAAGGTCGTTCTGGATGAAGAAAACAACAAAATCGAGGTTGTCATTCCCGATGAGCAACTTAGTATAGCCATCGGCCGAGGCGGGCAAAATGTCCGGCTGGCCTCCCAACTTTCCGGCTGGGTTATCGATATCCTTACCGAAGCCGAAGAATCCGAGCGCCGCCAGAAAGAGTTTATTGATCGCTCTCAAATGTTTGTCGATGCGCTTGATGTCGACGAAGTCATCGCCCACTTGCTGGTGACGGAAGGATTTTCGTCCATCGAACAGGTCGCTTTCGTTCCTGTAGACGATCTGGTTGATATCGAAGGCTTTGATGAAGAAATTTCCGAGGAACTGCGCGAAAGGGCTCGCAACTATCTTGAAAAAAGGGATCAGGAGCTGGCCGACCGTTGCAACGAACTTGGTGTCAGCGACGAAATCGCAGCCCTTGAAGGCATTACTCCTGCAATTATGGTGGCGGTCGGCGAAGGTGGCGTTAAGTCCCTTGATGACTTGGCCGACCTTGCCGGTGATGAACTGCTGGAAATGCTTCCCGCGACTATTTCGATGACGCAAACACAGGCCAATGACATCATCATGACCGCCCGCGCCCACTGGTTCCCCGACGAGGAACCCGCCGCGGAAGAAAGCTCGGACGAAGCTGAAGAGGCGAAGGAATAGTAGAGACGGGCAATAACATGGCCGGGCCTAAATCCCGGGGCAAGGCCAAAGAGGATCAGCCGATCAGGCGCTGCATCGTCAGCGGCGACGAGATGCCCAAGGATCAGATGGTTCGATTCGTTGTCGGCCCCGAACAGGAGATCACCTGCGATATTGAGGCCCGCCTGCCAGGACGGGGTTTTTGGTTGAGCGCCCGGCGTGATGTGATAAATACAGCGTGCGATAAAAACCGTTTTGCCAAGGCGGCGCGCGCGAAGGTCAAAGTTCCGGCCGATCTGGCCGATCGGGTGGAATGGCTACTGGCCCGCAGATGCCTTGATCTTATTGGATTGGCGCGTCGCGCCGGAGAGGCGGTGTCGGGTTTCGAAAAGGTCGAAGCCTGGCTGAAATCAGGCAAGCCCGCCGGCGTACTGCTGGCGGCGAGCGACGGGACCCAGAATGGGCGGACGAAAGTCCGCTCGTGGGCCGCAAATACCCCGGTTATCGTTGCCCTTGATGGCGACGAACTGGGACAGGCCTTCGGGCGTGAACGCGCGGTCCATGTGGTCGTGGCGCCCGGGCGATTGGCTAAAAAGCTGCTGGCGAATGCCGGTCGGCTTGGTGGCTTGAGATGCCTGGTGTGATAGTTCGTAAATGTGGCGCATTTGTCGCGCCCTATTTATGAGCCTGAATCACACGAGATTTAATGGCTTAATGGCCCGGATAGCTGATTTATTGGCTGCCCCGCAGGGGCAGAAAAGTGAACGGAATACTAATGAGCGAGACCAAAGACAAAGATAACAAGAAGAAGCCTCTGGGCCTGTTGCGTCCAGGCAAGTTGGAACTGAACAAGACCATCGAATCAGGTCAGGTTCGCCAGAACTTCTCCCACGGCCGCTCGAAAATGGTTCAGGTGGAGGTCCGCAAGAAGCGTACCTACACCCAGAATGACGCCGGACGGATGTCTGAGGTAAAGAAAGATATTGAGGGCTTCCAGACGCCAAGTGAAGAGGTCGCCAAAGTAGTCGAAAAAGTCGAAGTCGTGACGGCGACGCCAAGCACGGGAACCTCATTAACTTCGGAAGAAAAGGCTTCCCGCGCCCGCGCCCTTCAGGACGCCAGCGAAAGGGTGCAGGAAGAAACCCGTAACGCCCCGCCGCCACCCCCTGAGTCGGAGCCCGAACCGGGAGTCGATGCCGAAGCCGAGACCGCCCGGCTGGCCAAGGAACGCGAAGAGCGCGAGAAGCAGGATCATGCCGCCAAGACATCCGCCGCTGCGCAAAAACTTGAAGCGGCGCAAAGCGGTGAAGGCGACGCGCCTAAATTCCGCATAAAGCCCATTGTTCCCACCCGTGTGGAAACTCCCAAGCGCCCAACACCCAAGCAACATGGCGACAAGCGCCGTCGCTCCGGCAAGCTGACCATCGCCGAAGCTTTGGGCGGTGGCGAAGAGAGAACCCGCTCCTTCGCTTCGGTCAAGCGCGCCCGGGAAAAGGAAAAACAAAAACAGAAGATGGTCCTGTCGGAAGGCAAGAAAATCATCCGCGATGTCGTCGTACCGGAAACCATTACCGTTCAGGAACTGGCTAACCGTATGGCCGAGCGCGCGACCGACGTGATCAAGACCTTGATGAAAATGGACGTAATGGCGTCGATCAATCAATCCATCGACGCCGATATGGCCGAACTGGTGGTTAGCGAATTTGGTCATAACCTGAAGCGTGTGAGCGAAGCTGATGTGGAAATCGGCCTGATGGGCACGGACGACGATTCCGATGAGCATCTGGTATCGCGCCCCCCTGTCGTCACCGTCATGGGCCACGTCGATCACGGTAAAACATCGCTTCTGGACGCCTTGCGTGAAACCGATATTGCCGGTCGCGAAACCGGTGGTATCACCCAGCATATCGGCGCTTATCAGGTAACCATGGAAAGCGGCGACAAGATCACTTTTGTCGATACTCCGGGTCACACCGCCTTTACCGATATGCGCGCGCGTGGTGCTCGTGTGACCGATATCGTCATTCTGGTCGTCGCCGCCGACGATGGTGTCATGCCGCAAACGATTGAAGCGATCAGCCATGCCAAGGCGGCCGATGTGCCGATTATTATCGCCATCAACAAGATGGATGTATCCAACGCCGACCCGGGTCGCGTCCGTCAGGAACTTCTGCAACATGACCTCGTCGTCGAGGAAATGGGCGGTGAAGTGATCACCGTTGAGGTCTCGGCCAAGGAAAAGACCAATCTGGACAAGCTTGAGGAGATGATTGTCCTTCAGGCCGAACTTCTGGACCTGAAGTCCAATCCGGACCGCGCCGCTGAAGGTGTCATTGTTGAGTCGAAAATGGAGCGCGGCCGTGGTTCCGTCGCCACCATTCTGGTTCAACGCGGTACGCTTAGAACCGGCGATATTATTGTCGCTGGTGGCGAGTGGGGACGTGTGCGCGCCCTTGTCGACGACCACGGCAAACAGGTTGAAGAAGCCAGACCGGCCATGCCGATTGAGGTTCTGGGCCTGAATGGTACGCCGGACGCTGGTGATGAAATCGCCGCGGTCGATAACGAAGCGCGCGCGCGCGAGGTCACCGAATTCCGCCAACGTCGGAAAAAGGACGCCCGCGCGGCTGTCGGCGCGCGTGGCACCCTGGAGCAAATGTTCGAAAAAATCGGTCAGGGCGAGGCCAAATCCCTGTCGATTGTTTTGAAGGCGGACGTCCACGGGTCCGTCGAGGCCATTACCGCAGCGCTGGAAAAAATGGCGACCGACGAAGTCAAGGTCCAGTTCCTGCACACCGGTGTCGGTGGCATTAACGAGTCCGACGTCACCCTGGCTCACGCCAGCGGCGGTTTTGTTATCGGTTTTAACGTTCGCGCCAATCCTCAGGCCCGCGACATGGCTAAACATGAAAACCTGGACATTCGCTATTATTCGATCATCTACAACGTGATTGATGATCTGCGTCAGGCCCTTTCCGGCATGTTGGCGCCAACCATTCGCGAACACCTACTGGGTTACGCCGAAATTCGCGAGGTCTTCAATGTTTCCAAGGTCGGCAAAATTGCCGGTTGTATGGTCACCGAAGGTCAGGTCAAGCGCGGATCAAGCGTTCGCCTGCTGCGCGATGACGTCGTCATCCACGAGGGCGAGCTTTCGCAGCTCAAACGCTTCAAGGACGACGTCAAAGAGGTCAAGGAAGGCACTGAATGCGGCATGGCTTTCGCCAATTATCAGGACCTGCAAGCCGGTGACAGGATCGAGTGTTTCGATATTGAGGAGGTTGCCCGCGAGCTTGAAGTGTCCTAGCGTGATGATTCTGAAATATACGATATCAATATGTTACGTGGCGTGCGTATTTCTGGGGCAGGACACTAGCGGACCCAGGCTTTAAGGCTTTCCGACAGGTATGAACAAGCGAAATGATCGCGCGCCCTCTCAGCGCCAGCTTCGTGTCGGCGAGGAAATCCGTCATGCCCTCGCCCATATTCTCGAGCGTGGCGAGGTCCATGACCCGGAGCTGGCTGGCAAGGCGATTACCGTCACCGAAGTGCGCATCAGCCCCGACCTGAAGAACGCCTCGGCCTTTGTCGTTCCTTTGGGCGGTCTTGGCGATACGGGTGAGATTGTCGATGCCCTGAACCGCATTAAGTCCTTCCTGCGCCATCGCGTTTCCCAGGCCGTCCACCTTCGCAGCGCCCCCAATCTGTCCTTTGTCCCCGATACATCCTTTGACGAAGCCGGCCACATAAATAACCTGCTGCACTCGCCCGAAGTCGCCCGCGACCTGGATGGAAATGAAGACGATGGGGCGTAAACGCAAGGGCGATCCCATCCACGGCTGGCTGATCGTCGATAAGCCGCTTGGCATTACGTCAAGTGCTGTCGTCGGCAAGGTCCGCCGACTGTTCAACGCCGCAAAAGCAGGCCACGGCGGTACCCTTGACCCAATGGCCAGCGGCATCCTTCCCATTGCCTTTGGCGAGGCGACAAAAACCGTTTCTTACGTGATGGATGGCATCAAGGTTTATCAGTTCACCGTGCGGTGGGGCCAGGCCAGAACCACCGACGACGCCGAGGGTGAAATTACCCAAACAAGCGATGTACGCCCTGACGAAGGGGCGATTAGTGAAGCGCTAGCCAATTTTGTCGGCAACATCGAACAGGTGCCGCCCATTTATTCGGCAATTAAAGTCGATGGCAAGCGCGCATACGATCTGGCCCGGGGTGGCATTGAAGTAAAATTGCAGCCCAGAACCATACATATTGAACGTTTCGAACTGGTCGACATACCCGACACCGATCACGCGACCTTCGAGGTCGTCGCTGGAAAAGGCTCCTATATGCGCGGCCTGGCGCGTGACCTGGCCTTACATTTAGAGACCGTCGGGCATATATCGGCGTTAAGGCGCCTAAAAGTCGGTCCTTTTGACGAAAAAGTGGCGATTTCCCTGGATAAGTTAGAGTCTCTGGGGCATAGTGCACCGCTTGCTGAGAGCTTACTTGCTGTCGAGACCGCGCTGGACGACATCCCGGCGCTGGCCCTGACAGACGAAGAAGCCCGTAGCCTGCAACACGGAAGGGCCGTTTCTGTCCTTCCTGTTGCGAACCGGTCTTCCTTAAACAAAGTCGATCCTGACGCTGTTTATTGCGCCATGGCCGCTGGAAAACTGGTTGCTTTAACCAAAATCGTCGGGGGCGAAATTCGCCCTCTACGCGTTATGAACATGTAGTTAGATTGGAGTATACGATGTCGATTACTGCCGAAAGAAAGTCGGAACTCTTAAAAGAGTACGCAACAAAAGACGGCGACACCGGGTCGCCTGAAGTACAAGTCGCGATCCTGTCTGAGCGGATCAACAGCCTGACTGACCACTTGAAAACCCACAAAAAGGATTTTCACTCACGCCGCGGACTGCTGGTGATGGTTGGTCAACGTCGGCGTTTGCTTGACTACCTCAAGGGCAAAAAAGTGACCCGTTACGAGGACCTGATCAAACGCCTGGGTCTGCGCCGATAGGCCAGGACCCTGGGGCCGCGCCCCGCAGTTCAAAAACAACTAGATGCAGGGTGGTTTTTTATAAATCCGGATAAATGGTCCCGAACCACAGATCAAACAGCATTAAACTGGTTTCAATTTAGTGCAGATAATTTGATCGTTATTTAGAGAATCGAGCAACTTATCTGCGTTTTGGTAAACGCAGATTGCTCTAAATCCTACCGGGAATGATCCCGGTGGAGATGAAGGATAGTATGAGAGATGTTTAAAGAGTTTAGAAAAGAAATCGAATGGGGCGGACGCCCGCTGGTATTTGAAACCGGCAAAATCGCGCGCCAGGCCGATGGTGCCGTTATGGTGACATACGGCGATACAAAAGTGCTGTGCACGGTCGTCGGCGAGAAAACCCCGCGTCCGGGCCTCGACTTTTTCCCGTTGAGTGTTCACTACCATGAAAAAGCCTATGCCGCCGGTAAAATTCCGGGCGGCTATCTGAAGCGTGAAGGTCGTCCCAGCGACGCCGAAACCCTGACATCGCGCCTGATCGACAGGCCGATCCGCCCACTGTTCCCGAAAAACTTCAAGTGTGAAACCCAGGTCATTCTGACATGCGTTTCCCACGACATGGAAAACCAGCCTGACATTGTCGCCATGATCGGTACTTCCGCCGCGTTGACTATTTCCGGCCTGCCTTTCATGGGCCCCATCGGCGGTTGCCGCGTGGGTTACATTGACGGCGAATATGTCCTGAACCCCCAGGTTGACGACATGGCGAACACCGACCTTGATCTGATCGTTGCCGGCACCACCGAAGGCGTGCTGATGGTCGAATCGGAGGCTTCCGAGCTTTCCGAGGAAATCATGCTTGGTGCCGTCGCCTTTGGTCACAAGGCCTTTCAGCCCATCATCAATGCCATCATCGAAATGGCCGAAGCCTGCGCCAAGGAACCGCGTCCGCTTCCCGAAGCCGTTCCAGGCGCCGATGAAATGACCGCCATGATCGGCGAGAAGGCGGAAGCCGGACTTCGCGATGCCTACGCCGAGAGCGACAAGATGGAGCGCCAGACAAAGGTTTCTGCCGTCAAGGATGCCCTGAAGGAAGAACTTCGTGGCGATGACAGCGTTGATCAGGACTTGCTTGAGCAGGTCATGGGCGACGCCTTCAAGAAAGTCGAGAAGCACATCGTGCGTCGCGATATCCTGAAGACCGGCCTGCGTATCGATGGTCGCGACACCAAGACGGTTCGCCCCATCGCCGCTGAAGTCGGCATATTGCCGCGTTCCCACGGGTCGGCTTTGTTTACCCGTGGCGAAACCCAGGCGATCGTCGTTGCGACCCTTGGCACCGGCCAAGACGAGCAGCGTGTTGATGCGCTGGCTGGCGAACACTTCGAGCATTTCATGTTGCACTACAACTTCCCCCCGTATTCGGTTGGTGAAGCCGGGCGTTTCGGATTTACTGGACGGCGTGAAATCGGCCACGGCAAACTTGCCTGGCGGGCCATTCATCCGGTGATGCCGACGAAGGAAGAATTCCCCTACACCATTCGCGTTGTTTCCGAGATCACTGAATCCAATGGGTCATCTTCGATGGCTACCGTTTGCGGCGCCTCTCTGTCGCTGATGGATGCCGGTGTTCCACTGGCCCGTCCTGTCGCCGGTATTGCAATGGGTCTGATCAAGGAAGACGATGGTTACGCCGTGTTGTCCGACATCCTGGGTGATGAAGATCACCTTGGCGATATGGACTTCAAGGTTGCCGGAACCGATCAGGGCATTACATCCTTACAGATGGACATCAAGATCACCTCGATCACCCCGGCTATCATGGAGGACGCCCTGGCTCAGGCTCATGGCGGACGCCTGCATATCCTGGGCGAGATGGCCAAGTCCATTGATACATCCCGTGGCGAGGTCAGCGCAAACGCGCCTCGTATTGTGGCGTTCAAGATCAACAAGGACAAGATTCGGGAAGTTATCGGACCGGGTGGCAAGATGATCCGCGAGATCACCGAGCAGACCGGTGCCAAGATCGACCTTGAAGACGATGGCACGGTTAAAGTCGCCGCCGTCGACGAAAAAGCCGCCGAGGCCGCGATCAAGTGGATCAAGGACCTGACCGCCGAACCCGAAATTGGTGTTATCTACACTGGTAAAGTCGTGAAGACCGTTGATTTTGGCGCCTTCGTGAACTTTATGGGCGCCAAGGACGGACTGGTTCACATCAGTGAGCTGGCCCCGGAACGGGTTGGCAAGACCACCGATATCGTCAACGAAGGCGACATCGTCAAGGTCAAGCTGACCGGCATTGATAACCGCGGCAAGGTTAAGCTGTCGATGAAGGTTGTTGATCAGGAAACCGGCGAAGAAATCGCCAAATAGGGATACGCTTCGCATGCCCTAAAGTATTTTTTGGGCTGAGCGTTTCTAATAATTGAAAAGGGCGGATGGAGATTGCTTCATCCGCCCAGGGCGATCACATTTCAATTTTGTGCCAATAGCATAATCAGGGAGTCATCGTTCCAACCTGCACGTTTAAACTTCACGCGATTTGAGCCTTTTGTTTCTTCCTTTTTGATCAGGTTCAAAGCCATGTGTCGGAGGATTGCGTTGAGCAAGGCATAACTAAAAGTTCAAATGCGGTTGCCCTGGGGCGCAAGCAGATTGTGGTTGATTAGGTGCATTCAAACCCTCATTGTCGGGCCGCTTTTCTTAAAAGCTGAAAAGGAAGACATTTATTGATGCGACCAACCCGGACAATCAAACCGGCCACACGTCGTCGCGCCGTTGCGGCATGGTTCGGCATTCTGGCGCTTTTCTTGCTCACCTTCACCTCCGCCTCCGCCCATGCCGCTGATATGGCCACGGCTGGCGATATCACTGTATCGAAAGCCTGGAGCCGGGCATCCATCGGAGTCAAACGACCGGGCGGTTCCTTCCTGACAATTGTCAGCGAAGGCGCAGCCGACAAATTGATTGCAGCCGAAACACCGGTCGCTGGTAAAGCCGAACTTCATACTCACCTCATGGAAGACGGCATGATGAAGATGCGTGAAGTCAAGGCCATTGATATCCCGGCCGGTGGGATGACCATGCTGAAACCGGGCGGTTTCCACGTCATGATGTTCAATCTGAAAAACCCCCTGAAAGAAGGCGACATGTTCCCCCTGACCCTGACCTTCGAAAAAGTGGGCAAGGCGACGGTTATGGTTCATGTCGGCAAAGCTGGCGGCATGAAGTCCATGGATCACAGCGCCGAGCATATGAAAAGCGATGAACACATGAAAAATATGAAAATGAAGACGGAATAATCTGCTTCAAAACCGGTCTCGTGTTTGCCTGAGTTCATTTCGACCTTGGGAATCAGGCGCTTACGGCTATAATTTCGCCATAAATGCTAGGTTTTATAGTTCCAATGAGAAAATTTTTGGTTCTATCAACTCACACGAGGCAGTTTCATGTCCAAGATCATCGCACTGGTTGACGACGATAAAAATATCCTGACTTCCGTATCCATGGCGCTGGAGTCAGAGGGCTTCATCGTCAACGGCTATTCCGACGGCGAGGAGGCGCTGGTCGACCTTAAGAAAAATCCTGTCGATCTGGCCGTCCTCGATATCAAGATGCCACGAATGGACGGTATGGAACTGCTGCAGAAAATCCGCGTAGATTCCAGGCTGCCGGTCATCTTCCTGACCTCCAAGGACGATGAAATTGACGAGTTCCTGGGCCTTCGCATGGGGGCCGACGACTACATCACCAAACCCTTCTCCCAACGCCTTCTCATTGAACGCATCAACGTCATTTTACGACGGACCGAGGCCCATTCTGAACCTGAAGGGGATGAGAACGTTATGAAACGCGGAGCATTGACCCTGGACGCCACCCGCCATCAATGCACCTGGAAGGATGATGATGTGGTGCTAACCGTCACCGAATTCCTTTTGCTTCAGGCTTTGGCGCAGCACCCCGGGCATGTTAAAAATCGTGATCAGTTGATCGATTCCGCCTACGGGGAGCACATCTACATTGATGACCGCACGATCGATTCCCACATCAAAAGGGTGCGTAAAAAATTCCGCGCCCATGACCCGGAATTTAAACAGATCGAAACCTTGTACGGCGTCGGCTACCGCTATCGTGGGGATTGATAAGGGGAAGGCTCCATGACACTGGAACCAGCCGCGCCACGCCGCCGAAGGCTTACTTCCCCCATCATCCGGCGAATTCTCGCCGTCAACATTCTGGCCCTGGCAATCCTTGTCGCCGGTTTGCTTTATCTGGGGCAGTACCGGGAAAGTCTGATTGCTTCTGAATTGGCGGCACTTCGCGTTCACGCGGAAATGCTGGCCGCCGCTTTGGGCGAAAGCGCCGACGAAGACAGTCAGTCCGGCCACCAGGAACTGCGCCCGTCCATGGCGGTCAGAATGGTTCACCGGCTGGTCGAAACAACGGGGGGCCGGGCGCGACTGTTCGCCCCGGACGGCGTGCTGATCGCCGACACCCGGCGCACGACGGCGAGAAAAGGCATTCAGCAGGAAATCCTTCCACCTCCAGGAGCCGAACAGGAACAAAACGGTAACTTGCTCGACAAGGCGCTAAATACCTATGAGCATTTGCTGACCCTGCTTCCCGGCCGCGGTTCGATGCCGCCTTACCTCGAAAAAGTCCGTCAGCAAGCCCATGACTACCCCGAGGTGACCTCTGCCTTATTCGGCGATGCGGACTACGCCGTCCGTTCGACCAGGGGCGGCGGCATGACCCTTATTATCGCCGTGCCCGTCCAACGATACAAACAGGTGCTGGGGGCGTTGATGCTGTCGAAAAATTCCGACGGCATCGAACTGGCCCTGCGCGAAGTCCGCATTGATATTCTCAGGGTTTTCGCCGTCGCGCTTGCCGTCACCGTACTGTTATCGCTTTATCTGGCGGGAACCATAGCCCGACCGATACGGCGCCTCGCCCGGGCCGCAGAACAAGTACGTCACGGCCACCATCGTCAACATGAAATTCCCGACTTCGGCAGGCGTGGAGACGAGATCGGTGAATTATCCCTTTCCCTGAAAGACATGACAGAAGCCTTATGGGAGCGTATGGACGCAATCGAGAGTTTCGCAGCCGATGTATCCCATGAAATCAAGAATCCCCTAACCTCGCTGAAAAGCGCCGTCGAAACCGCAGCCAGGGTTAAGGATTCCGGCCAACAGAAAAAACTGATGAATATTATCCTGGATGATGTCGAACGCCTGGATCGTTTGATCAGCGATATATCCGATGCCTCACGGCTTGATTCGGAACTGTCCAAAGCGGAAACGGGCAATGTTGACCTGAGCTCCCTGCTTTCCACTCTGATCAATGCGCGCAACGAACTTGGCGGTCAGGAAATTGACTTCCTCGGCAGTGGCGAGTTGACCATCGATGGCATCGAGAGCCGATTGGGACAGGTTTTCGCCAATTTAATCACCAATGCCCTGTCCTTCAGCCCGGCAAACAGTTCGATTTACGTTCACGCCAGCGCCAACGAAAAACACATAACAATTTTCGTCGATGACGAAGGGCCGGGGTTCCCGCCAGGAAAACTCGAAGCGGTTTTCGAAAGATTTTATACAGAACGGCCCGAAGCGGAAAAATTTGGCACTCATTCGGGGCTCGGATTAAGTATCTCGAAACAAATTATCGAAGCGCACAACGGGTCCATCTCGGCGGAAAGCCGAATTGGCGAGAACGGTCAAATTGTCGGGGGACGCATCGTCGTGACACTTCCAAAAGGTTGACTCTTCCGGGGTTCCACTGCACCCTTTTGGGATCATGACAAATACACCATCTGAAAAAATATACGCGACCTGTGTCGAGGTCGAAGGCCTGGGCGTTTTGTTGCGCGGCCCGGCCGGTAGCGGCAAATCCGACCTGGCGTTGCGCCTGATTGACAGCGGCGAGCAGTTGGTTGCCGACGATTACACGGCGCTTTGCGTTGAAGAGGGAAAATTGATCGCCTGCGCTCCGGAAACAATTGCTGGTTTGATGGAGGTCCGGGGCGTCGGTGTGTTGAAAATTGACGGTGCTGTAAAGACGGAAGTCGGCGTTGTTATCGATTTGACGCCTTCCGGACAGGTCGAGCGCCTGCCGGAGGATGAAACCGTTGAAATATTGGATACACCGGTTCCCTGTTTTCGCCTGGCCCCATTTGAAGCATCGGCGCCAGCCAGGGTTCGCCTTGTCGTGCGCCGGGTTAAGGGGGACATAAAGCATGTCCTGTAATATCATGGGAAGTCATGACTAAAGAATCTTTGTCCATACCCACCTTTGAAAACGGCAACAAAGATCCCGTTGCAACCACCAGCGAGACGCTCGGTGTGCTGTTGGTGACCGGCCTGTCCGGGGCCGGCAAAACATCCGCCCTCAAGGCGTTTGAAGACATGGGGTATGAAGCCATCGACAACGTCCCATTATCCTTATTGAACGCCCTGGTTAAGCCCACCCAAAAGGACGGTTTCCAGCGCCCCATCGCCATTGGCATCGATATCCGTACCAGGGATTTCGCCGTTGATGCCTTTATCGACGAATTAGACGGAATGCTGAATGAGACTTCTCTGGAAGCCGGGGTGTTGTTCATTGATTGCGATGACGACGAGTTGAGACGCCGTTACGCCGAAACCCGCCACAAACACCCGCTGGCGCAGGACC
>MPMD02367731.1_pt1 | contig 18629 bp, 8 predicted proteins | sample 1617291 | NCBI WGS metagenome assembly MPMD02 (sample SAMN05944810, study PRJNA350692) | marine metagenome | biome: marine; feature: ODZ; material: water; isolation source: 120 m water sample filtered on 30 um supor filter | place: Pacific Ocean | collected 2012-04-09 | depth 120m m | reverse complement strand
CGTTGCGGATGTAGGAGCCAACACCATCATGTTCTGCGAAAATCGGACAGGCTTCACAATAAGGGCGCTCTTCCAGCATCCGCTTGACCAGTTTGCGACGCTCAACATATTGACGCTGCTTCTTCTTACTACGATTACGCACGCTTGAAGCCTACTCTCATCAAAGAGACAGCGGGTCCACCCTGTCAAAGTCCCAACGGTTGTCAAGAGTGGCCCATAGGGCTCGATCGATTGCGGTATCTTCCAGGTCATAGTCGTTGAGCATGTTCCTGTGCATGATGATTGCCCGGCGGTAGAACTCAACCGTTTCCCACGGATTCTCATCAATTGGCTGACCCGTTTTAAGCATGCTTTCCACTTGACTCAAGCGGCGCTCAACATGCAGGCGAAACCGTTGGACTTTGGTTTCGCGCATGTCGTAGGCTCGTGCGGCTTCGTCCGCTAAACGCTTACCGGCCCGCCCCATGCCCTCGTACCTGACCGCATCGGCCTGAGCATCTATTTGGATGTTCTCGATTTGATCTTCGAGATTGTCCAGAAGGGACAAGAGCCCCCTCTTCCAACGATCCCAATTCTCTTCGAGCATCAACTCTTTTCTTTGCTGCGCGGTAACGCGATTCTTCACGTCGTCCGCAACTAATCGGGCAAAGAATTCGTCGGGCATCATGGTTCCTGTTTCTCCGGCTAGTTGACCCATAGTGGACAAATTCCTTTGTAACTGCACCAGCCACACAAAACAGACTTTTGTGCAGGAAAATCTCCTGTAGCACATGCTTTATCTATGTCGTCTTTTACGTCTCTCACATACACACTTGTGTTAATAAGAACTTCTTCACTAAAGGGAACTTCGAACTTAACTCCGTCTTTCAGGTAAAGCAGTTCTAGACTGGTGGTGCGTCCGATGCTCAAAGTGTCTACTAGCGTTCCATAGATGCGTAGTTGTAGAAATCGATCATCGACGTATTCTTTTCGTGGAACCTTGCCGGTCTTGTAGTCGGAAATGACAACTCCACCGTCTTCACTCATGGTGAAACGATCGATGAACCCTTTAAGTCTTACTCCAGACACTTCCCCATTGAGTTCGAACTCCAGGCCGTCAGGTTCTATGTCTTCTGGATTCTCGATCTTCCACAGGTTCTCGATACACCACCAAGCCTTCCAGCGGAACATCCGATACTCCTCAGCATCGGGAACGAGGGGCTTGACCCTCCGCTCCCAATTGCCCCTGTCCCATACTTCCCGGGCCAAGGACTGAGCCTGAGCCTGAGAGCGTTCTTCGGGAGGCAGGCCGTAGAGTTCTTCAAGGACATCGTGAACGAAATTTCCCATCAACGCCTCCTTGCCGGAGGGGTCGGGAATCTTGTCGATCTTGTTGTATTTCCATTTGAGGGGGCACTGGCGGAAGGTCCCCATTGACGAGGGCGACAGGTGCGGGGGCGGCGTGGCTGTCATGTCAGATCTTCCATACTTAAGGCATCCATTTGTATTCATCCCTATTTAGATTTGGCTTCTTCCTTTTCTTTCCTGTATCGCTCGGCCTCTTCTTCTCTGTGTTGAAGAAGTTCCTTGCGAGTAAACGTGTCGTACTGTTGCTTCATGATGCTGCCCATTATTTAACGCGATCCACTTTCGGGTCGATGGCGGTGCCGCAGACATTACAGGACGCGTCGTACCGTTCCGCGGATCTACCGTCCATGTAGTGGCGGACGCACGACGGACATCGGTACATGGAATTCTTCGGCCACTTCACGGCCGGCTCACTCATTTACGGATTCGGCACCAAAGGAGATGGCGACGCACTTCTCGACTAGGGCCGTCAGGTCCTCGACACTACCCATGGCTTCGGGCTTTGGCTTGGGGCGTTCTCCTGCATGCTCTTTCCAGAACACCGCCACCTCTTCCTTCTGCGTCTTGTCGAACTTCTCGATCAGGCTGGTGAAGTTGTCATACAACTGCTTCACTTCCGGATACTGCGCCTCATGGGCCTCATGGGCGAGGGCTTCCTCAGAGCGGTAGAGGTACAAACCCACGCCGATCATGGAAGCAGCCTTCTTCAAGGCGTCGGAAACCGCGATCTTGTGATCATTGCCCAAATCGAGCAGGTCCCCGTCCCTCTTTGTCTTGACCTCTGAACCGCCGTATGCGTCCCTTTGAAGCGGCTTGTCATTGATGTACGCCGACAGGCGGACATGGGCGATGATGTTGTCGCCCCCCTCAAGGCTGCGTTCGCAGGAGATGACCTCGAAGGTCCAGTTCTCGACTCCAAGAACGTCATTGAGGCGTGCAATAACCTCGTTGACCGATACAAATCTGAATGCCACTCCCCCCTTGTTCAGGGTGCCCTCCAGTTCTGCGGGGAACGGTGTGGATAGTTGCTTTAGCAGATTCTTGCTGCCGATGTGATCAGTCATTTAGCGTCGCCTCTTCTCACGATTATGCTTATCTTGCTTTCGGACCCTGCACAGTAATTGTCTGGGTTCAATCCGATCTTGTTCAGTTCCCCCACCCGCCAGTAGGACGGCTGAACGTAGTCCAAGATCCTCAACGCCATTTCGGCGGGGGTCATCACAACCTCACCCGTGTCCATGTCTACGGATGACTGTTCGATGCGGTCGATCACGTCTCGGGTAAGATCCTTGTGCTGCCATCCCGAACGGCTGGAGGACATCTTGCGCTCGACCGTGGCCATGTCTCGCAGACTCAGAATCTGGTTCCCGTCCATTTGGCTACCGAGCCAGGTGGACAAGCCATCATAGAGAAAGCCCATGTCCCGTTTAGCCAAGTTCAGTTCGAGCAGCAGGTCGGCTGACTCCTCGACCGAATGATCGTCTTTCGTATACTCGGCCAACTTGGCATCCAGATCCGCAATCTCTTGCCGTAGGGCTCGAACATCCTCAGGTGTCATCTGGCTCCGTTGCACTCAAGCGAGAATAGCCGCTCGTTTACGCTGGGGCAAGCCTAAGCCTGTAAGGAATGAGAAAGCCCCCGTCGCCGAGTCAACCTGATCGTCGTGGGGGCAGGCTTCTGGGAATGCCGAGAACTCATCGAGCCAGTCGGTAAGCCACGTTCCTCGCACCACTCGCACATTGCCATTAGCAATGGCCGCTGCGAACGGACGGGCACGAGTCACCTTGTCACCGGTAGATCGGATGCCCATGATGTCGAACCCCGGCACAACGAATCTGGCGTACTGGTTAATAAGGGCCTTTCCGGCAGACCCCGGCTCCTGCTCCATCCGGATGGGAACTGACGCTCCGTCCTCATACGCCGTCTGGGCGATGAACTGTTCGACCTTCTCTCCCCTGTGGCGAATCTTTTTAACATCCAGGACGTAAGCAATGCCTTGGTCGAAAAGCATCAGAGTCCCTACCGTCCAGTCAGGGTCCGGGTAGGCGGGAGATGGTTCCGATGCTGCAAGGTCCCAGAACCGAACTGCCTTCGCTTTGGGGGTCAATGTCGGCAACTCTTCATTCTCCAAGAGAACAACAGACTCTCTGTCAAACATGGTTCCCAGGGTGGTTGACCACCAGTCGCCTTCCTCAAGGCGTTTGCGTTCTACAGGGTCCAGCGCCTGAAGGGACTGCCGATAGGACTCAGCGTCGATGCCCGGATTGTCGGTCAGTAGCGACGGGACAAAAACTCGACCAGTCGTTTCGGCCTCCACAATGAAGCGTTGCCTGACCCAGTTGGGCGCGGGGTTGGAAGCACACCTCATCCTCAGAGGAACCTGAGATACGGGACCCGTTGCCGGTCGCCGCAGTCGAGAGAAGAGGTAGCGGTAATCATGTTCTCTGATCTCGGTGACCTCGTCCATTCCGATGAACTGGAACTCCGCACCCTTGTAACGCAAATAGTCCTGGCTGTTGTTTAGATAACCGAATGAGATTCGTGCCCCAGATGGGAATGTGGCTACATACAGGGACCCATTCCATGACACGTCGTCAGCGTTGGCAATCCACGTCGTGAAGCGGTCCATGATGGCACCGGGCAAAGCGAGGTCGGCGTAGGTGCGACGGAAGATGATGGCGGAGTAGTTCGGTACATCCACATATTGCAACGCCGACATAAGCAATGCTGAAGATTTACCCCCGCCGGCTGCACCGCCGAACAGACCTTCCATGGCGTAGGTGCGCAGAAAGACCTTCTGCGTTAACGAAGGAGTCTCCGGGCAATACGGAGAGTCCTTCGGTTGTAAGAATGCTAAAATACTTTCCCAGTCAGCCACAAGTACAACTCCTGTCCTTATACATTCTAGAGCAGCCCGATAGGTGCGATAGGGTAACGCGCATGACCTTCCTGAATTGGATGCGCGCCCTGTTTAGTCGGGCAAATGCTGCAAATGCTCTGATGGTATCCTTTATTATATTCACAAGCATCGGTGCGTGGATGATTCGGCCCTCGTGGGGGTTCATAGTCGCTGGCGCAACATGTGGGATCCTCGGTTTCCTATTAGGTCTTGAGTAAATATGGCTTGGAACTCTCCAGAAACAAAATCCCACCAGATGGCAGCGGGCAGGGCAATCGTTGGGCCGGGGGCACCAGTAGCCCAGAACGTTAGCCTCGCCGGCCAGCCCTACCGTGATCCGTGGGACATAGAGCGAGCCCATAGCGAAGGCATGCAGAAGGTCACATGGGTGGCCCGCTGCATCGACGCCATCGCAGGGAACCAAGCACGCCTTCCGGTCATTCTTCGAAAAGACAATTCGCCAAATGGTGAAATCATCACCAGCAAGAGAATCAAGAAGGATTCCATATTAGACCTTCTTAATACTAAATCTAATATCGGAGAGAACTCCTTCATCTTCCGGTACCGACTCTCAGCCCAACTCCTCATGGGGACACGCGGCGCATTCGTTGAGAAGATACGCGGACGAGATGGCCGGGTGATTGGTCTCAACCTGCTCCCACCTCAGACCACGGCTCCCATCCCTCATCCTAAGCGATTTGTTTCCGGGTATGAGGTCGCCATGCCGGATGGCAAGAAGATCATCATGCCGCCTGAGAGCGTCGTGTGGATTCGTCGACCGCATCCACTCGACCCGTACCTCTCCATGACCCCGATGGAAGCCGCTGGCGTGGCTATCGAAATCGAAAACCTCGCCAAGTTGTACAACCGAAACTACCTCCTCAACGATGGTCGTCCCGGAGGACTGCTGGTAGTCAAGGGAGAGATCGATGATGACGACCGGAACGAACTGAGAAACAGGTTCCGAGGAAACCTGGGCCGAGCAGGCGCAACCACCGTTATTGCTGCTGATGATGGTGTCGATTATGTCGACACTTCCGCAAGCCCCCGTGATTCTGCCTACGTCCAGATGCGACAGATCACAAAAGAAGAGATTTTGGCCTCGTTCGGTGTGCCCGAGTCGGTCATCGGCAATGCCTCTGGACGAACTTTCAGTAACGCTGCCGAGGAAATTCGTGTGTTCTGGAGCGAGACCATGGCACCCCACCTCCAGCACATTGCTCGCGCCCTAGACGAGTTGGACGACAAGCACTACGTCGACTTTGACCTAGACGAAGTTCCAACTCTGACGATGTACCGACAAGAGCGATCACGCTATGTGTTGCAGGAGTTTCAGACTGGTCTGATCAGTGCCAACGAATACCGAGAAGCAACTGGACGTAAGATAGTCCACTCAGACCTCGGAGACTCCCTCCTGCAAAACCCGAACCTCACCCCCATAGCGAATACCCACAAAGAAACAGAACCAGAACCCAACGTAATGATGGGTCCGGGTGGGCCAGGTGGACCTGGAATGCCAGGAGCGCCCCCAGGAGCGCCTCCAGGGGCTCCCATGGAAGGAGCGCCGCCCGGAGCGGAAATGCTTGATCCAAACACCATGCAGGGCGCTATGGCGGCTCAGGCGGCAGGAGCGCCACAGCAGTTGTCCGAAGAGCCCGCCGGAGGTATGGAGTTCAAGGACACGCTTTCAGCCTTCACAGATTTTGATTCCGACTTGGACAGATGGTCGGGGATTTTAGACCGAAGCATTGAGCGTCTATTCGAGCGTCAGCAGAGAGTGGTTTTAGAGAAGGCCGGTGGGGCCAAGGCCAGAAAAGCGCTATCTAAGGGAAATCTTGTAGTTGACTTACTCATGCCTCAAGATATTTGGGATAAACAAATGGAAGAGGATATTCGCCCAGTTCTAAATGCGATTATTAAAGATGCTACCGAATCGCATTCAGAAAAGTCGGCAGAGTATTCCCCACCCATTGCTGAGGACATTGTTACTCATGTCAATTCTCAGATGGATAGGATCAAGGCAATCAACATTGATAGCAGGGAAGCGATCGCCAAAGAAATCGCCTACTCTTTACGCATAGAGTAAGATGAGCATCGGCTGGCGGCATTCAAGTCTGCCCTTGTGGGTCATTTCACCAACCTCTTGGCCAAAGTGCGTCCACAAACTGCTATCGATGAAACGCGTAGGGCTTGGAATCTAGCGGGCTAAAAGCCCTTTACAGAAACTAAGACATTTTTCACATTATTTTACAGTAGCCCACCATCAGTGTGCTCTATCATGACTACAGAGCGACAGGGAGTTATCTATGCCTGTAGGGATGGAAACAGATATCCAGATCAAAGCCAGTAATGGCCAGGTTAGTGTTGACGAGGCCCAAGGTATCGTTGAGTGCTTCGTGGCCGCCATTGGCAACAAGGACTCCGTTGGCGACATCATTCAGCCGGGAGCCTTCGCTGGAAGTCTCCAGCGGCGAAAGCCACGCGTCGTCTGGGGTCATAACTGGAACGACCCTATCGGCAAAGTTCTAGACATTCAGGAAGTCGGACCCAGCGACCCACGTCTCCCGGAGAAAATGAAATCGGGAGGCGTTGGGGGCTTGTATGCGCGAGTCCAGTTCAACCTTGGATCTGAAAAGGGTCGAGAAGCCTTCGCCAACATCGCCTTCTACGGAGAAGAGCAGGAATGGTCAATTGGCTACAAAACGATCAATGCCACATTTGACCCAGTCCGACAGGCAAATATTTTGCACGAAGTGGAACTGTATGAATGTTCCCCCGTCCTACATGGCGCGAATCAACTGACAGGAACCATTTCCGTCAAGGGTGCAGAAGCGGCCGTTCTGGAACGCACAGACACGTCAGGCGACGATCTCGAATTCGCCTTTGACGACCTTTACGAAAAGGGCGGAATGCTCGCAATGATGCCCGTAGAAACTCCACGGGCTGAGAACATGTCTGATCAACATGATCGCAAGTTGGAACTGGAATTGCAGTCCCGTTCGCCACAGCCGATCAAACTGATCAGTTCAGCCGAAGGCTCGGCTATTTTCCAGGTTCAACGTTCCGATAATGGAACAGCGATGTACCGAGTCCACTTCCATTACCACCCAGAGCGTGGATTCATGCTGGGCCAGCCCGAACGAGTCGTCCCACAGATGATGTATGCCCCCTTCAAACCGCCCGGCGTCCAAGCGAAACCACAGGTGAACCCTGCCAATCGCTACGAGCAGAGTCCAGCAGACGCGGTCATGCCCAGGATCATGCGTATTGTTCAGAAACTAGACACCGATAACAGCGAAAAAGGCGGAGATCAACTGGTGATCTCGTGCAAACTTGAAGATGCTTTTGCCACCAAGTCACTGCTCGATCCCATTATCGATTATCACGGCGCAATCGCTGAAGTAACCGAAGAAGGAATCATCATAAAGTCGGGGGCGACGCCCGATTTCATCGAAGCCGTCGAGACGGCTACAAAGGCCTTAGGCCGGAGGCTGGGTCGTGGTCTTCTCCGAGGCGGTGGTGGAGGGTCGGGAAAAGTTCGTAGGGCCGGAGCGGCCCTTCGAGGTTTCAACCCAGACGCCAGAGACGCCGACTTGGACATGCTTGTCCAGGAAGGCACGCCATGGGAACGACCGGCCCTTCCTCGCAAACCGAAACCATTTGATGGCGCTTTTCGTTCCGGTAGACGCTTACTGCAAGGGCGCAATTGGGACGAACGGGGCGATGACGAAGCCGGTCCCGACACCCCAACTCCGGACGCCCGAGCAGAGGGCGTTGCCATGGACGAGCGCCCCCCGACCAAAGCACGCATGGGGGAATTCACGCGCGACGAATACCACGCATTCCTCAACGAGCAGGCCCAGAAAATTATCAAGGCCTACGGAATCCAGGACGTAAGCGACCCGCTCTACCCTCATCCTGCACTGACCGAGTTCGACAACTTCGACCACACCGAACTTGTGCCCATCGATTTCTTTAACGACATGCCGGGCAACATCGGACCCGCAGCCAGCAACGGTTGGGACGAGGACGCCGCCACTCGTGCTGGAGAGATGCGGAGTTACGAACTGGACGCCCCCATCATCATGGGGAAATTGGACGAGTTGACCGAAGACATCCGCGCCAACGGCATCAAACATCCACTGGTAGTTCAATACGATCCAGAAACCGGCACCCTTGCTCTCGATGAGGGAAACCACAGACTGGCTGCCGCACAACGACTAGGCATGAAAGTTTTGCCGGTAAGGATGCTCAGACAGCCTTCGGCCAAACGGAGGAGCATCCGTGGTCCCAGAAAAGAAATCCCCACCCAAACAAACGGTAGGGGTGATTTGGTTACTGTCGGGGGAGAACTTCTTGGACCCAGTTTTAAGCCTTCAGACATTGGTGTTAACACGCAAAGTGTGACCCCTGAAATGAGGCGGCTGCAGATGCTGGTGGCTGCTCGCGGTGGGAGCAGCCAGCAAGCGGCAAGGAGGAGGCGGCGTGGGGCTTTGGAGTCCACCAGAAACAGGTCCGACTTTCGGGCAGCCAGAGTGGCCCCAGACAGGGAAGGCGGCCAACGGATACAGCGAGGGGCTTCTCGCACTCCCGAACTTGCGGCCAACGAGAGTGCTGTTTGGAACAGGGCGATGGAGGCCAGCCAGGCCAGTCGTCGGGCCGCCGAACTGCGCGGCCGAGGCTTCAACGAATTAGAGGTCACCTCCCTCATGAATCCCCCCTCGATGAGGCCAGCAGGGTTGGCGTCTAGAAGGAACTTCCATGGCCAAGACTCACATCAGAATCTGCGAGATCTCATAGATGCTCGTGAAGCAATGCTTGATTTCTTAACAGAGAATCCGCATTTCGATGCAACGCTAGGTCTCGACTATGACCTCGATACCCGCACATACCCCGGCCTAGATGACTTTCCTGGTGGCATCAAGGCTTGGGATTCGCTCATGGACGACTGGGAGGAACTCAGGACCGAATACGGCAACATCCGCGACGGGTTCAGAGAGGAGAATCAGAACCTCCAAGAAGCGAGAGAAAAGGTCGACAAGATACTCGGAGAACTAGCCGACTTAGATAAAGATTTGGATAGAAACCTCGAGTTTATCGAGGAATTGGCGCCCAGCCGAGCGGCGAACGGCGAATATCTCACAACAGAGGTCATCAAAGAGTTCTTGCTAAAAGACGACTATGACGGACTCCGGGCATTGTTCACTCCAGAATATGTTTTGGAACGGCACGAGAATCGCAGGGGCGATCCGGCGGGCGATTTCGAGGATCTGGAGATTGACGAATCTGAAGGCGTACCTTACTGGGAAGCATCCCTCAAGTACGGATGGCAAGCAGCAAAGAACACCAGAGGAGACATTGAAGAAAAGGAGCAGGAGCACTACAGCGCCGAGGAAAGTGTCAGCCAGCATGCACGAAATGGGCAGGACGTAGTCCTAGAGGCTGCTGAGAAGATTGACAAATTTGACCGCAACATGAATATCGAAAAGCGGGACGACGATTCATTTGTGGCGAGCCCTGAGGACGCAGAGCGCATGGCCAGAAGGCTCGTATACGGACAGGACCTGGAATCGCCACGGATGGACGCGACAACCGGGAGTCTTGAGGGCTTCACACCTAAGGGAACAGGTTTCCGGTCACAGCGTGGCGCTGGACTGGGAGAAGACTTCGAACTGGACTCATCTTTCAGCAGCGCCATCAGCCACGCGCACTACAACGCTGGCGATGAAGAACTCGCCGTCACCTTCAAGGGGGGACGAACGTACATCTACGGAGGCGTCGCTCCCGACATCGCTGCTGTCGTGAATGCAGAGAGCAGCCTGGGCGAAGCCGTCAACGAATGGATTAAGGGTAGAGAGTCATACCTGATCAAGCCCGATGGCACGGTTGTGGATCGCACGGGTTTCGCCACCGAACTGCCGACATTGGGCGAGAAACTGAAGCGACATGCCAACAGGCTGAGAGACCACAGGGGACTGGACAGGGCGGAATCTGCGACCTTCAAGAAAGCCCGAAATATTCTCGATGGGACCGACACTTCCCCGGCCAAGCCTGTCGATCGGTCGCTGCTCGTTAATGAACTCAATCATCTGGCCGACAATCTCTGGCGCGATGAAGAACCGCATGTCGCAGGACTCTTGCGCGATGCCGCCGCCGTCATTAGGTCCGATCCTGGACGGCGAGTCAACGCCCATCACAGTGGCCGAATGGAAGTTTCTCTTTCTGAAGAAGAGATTGGTGAAATCAGTGATGGCCTGAAGTCCGTGCGAGCCAAATACGATGGTCATCCCAACATCGAACGTGGTTTGTCTGCATACGATGAAAAACTCCGAGATGCTAAAGGCGGTAAAGTTAGTTTGGATTCCGCTGAGTACAATCAGATTCTCGAATCGTATGCCCGCCTTGATGCAATGGATCCGGATGGCTATTTCAAACCCGGTCGAGACGTTCTCGAAATGGCAGCCTTTTCCAAGAAGGGCAAATGGGTTTCTCCTAACGTCGCCAAAGACTCACAGTTCCCTGACCGACCACATGGATTTGCTTCACGGCGTCCCAATAACGGCGCACCTGCCGACATCACGCCACGCCTTCAGGGAGATTTAGTCAATTGGGCACGCCAGCAGAGCGGCTTCCGTGTGGTTCAGGACTTGGTGCGGCGTTATGACCGTGGCGGAGAACAGTTGTCGCCGCGAGATTGGATTCGACTCCACGATTATTACGCGAACTACAGCCCGGCCGGCAGGGGGATGCCGCAGTACGGAGAACGTCGTGGCCTTCGATCATCTAGAAAGAAGCCCGACCCTAAGTGGGCTGGTGGGCAGCAACCTCACGAGGGCCTGGGGCCTGGACAATCGCGATTCTTCGGCCGGAAATGGGAGGAACTCAAACCGGGGAACTGGGATGAACTGAGCCTTCAAGAGCAGGCGGAAGAATTGATGGTCAATTTCAATCCCCGCTCCAATCCGAATAAACCACAACTCTTCGACTGGCCGCCTCCCGAGGAACGTCTCAGGAGCGTTGACTACGACCGCATTCTTGGCGAGATATCTGAACAGATCGAGACTCAGGAGGAGCGAGCAAATCCAGGTCTGGCTATAGCGCGACGACGCAGGGAGCGACGACAACGGATAGCCGATGCCGCTAAACCTGTTCCTACGATGCAACGCCGCCAAGCGCGAACTCAGGAAGATGCACCCTACACCAGGACTCGCCCAGGTTTTCAGGTAGGACTTGACAACCTTGACCCGGGTCCCGGTGGCCGACGGCGACGGATACTGGATCCCGAAGGCGGACGAGACATCGGAGACGATGTTGGCAAACCGATCCAGTCCCCAGACGAACAGGCGGCCATGGATCGTCGTCTCAGAATAATGGACTCCCTCGATGTGAACATCGGCACCAAGCGCAATGCACTCGCGACCGCATCTATAGATGACAGGGCAGACGAATCCCATGTTGAATTTTGGGACTCCCTGCAAGACACTCTTGACGCGGATGAAGATCTTACGTTTGACATGATTGAACGAATGGGAATACAAATTGATGACTATCTAGAAGATCAGACTGGCCGCACATTGACCCCCGACGAGGATCGAAGTATCACTTTCGCCAGTCGGTTACGAGAGCATGTTCTAACGATACGCGAGGAGTACGAGGACGACAAGTTCATCCAGCGCGGTGATCCCTTCGTTGAGGACGTAGATGACACTGCCCGCAGATGGGTCGGCACGGAAGCAGCACCCGAAGGAGATGACGCTCCAGACGATCCACAGGGAACTGCCCGGATATCAAGAGAAGATGACAGATTCCCCCCGAGGAGATTCGAGCAAGAATCAAGAAGCACGGGAGTTTCACGGGAGGCGGCCAACGCTGTTCGGAGTGATCGCGATCGTAAACGGAGAGAACGCGCCCTGAGTGGGGAGAGTGGGGATGCTCCCGAACCCAAAGAGCCACCGGAAGATGGAGACGAGATTGAAGACCTTGCAGGTGCTTTCCGGTCCCGACGCTCCCAACGCAACATGGATTTCGTGGAGTGGGAGAACAGACAGAAGGAACGGGAAGCCCGCCGAGTCGCCAAGGAGGGCAGGCGTATCGCGCGGGGAACGTCAAAGGCGAAGAAGAAGAGGTCCAAGCGAGAGGAAAAGCGCCGGCAGCAAAAAGAAAAGGACCGTCAGAAATTTGAGGAGCGTGTTGCCGCCTGGCGGGCTCTACCAAAAGAAGAACGACTCAAGCGGAGGGAGGAAGAGGACGACGTAATGGGACAGATGAACCCGGTTCGGACACCGTGGGGATTCTCTTCTCGACGTGATCGTGAGGGTATTGCTCCAATTCCCGATCACCCAGATGCGCCGCAGCCTGGACAACGCGCTACGGAGATAGCGATGAGGGGAGGAATCCCAGATGCGGAGCCAGAACCCGAGGATTGGGCGTCTGGGCCGGGCATTGACAGACGCCGGTTCGATAACAACGGCCGACTGATATGGGATCCATCAAGGGACCTATACGGAGAAGACATTGATTGGACTGACCCAGACCGCGCCGAAAATTTCGGGGTCTTCGAGGTTGAGGGGGGATGGGTAGGACGGCAACCACCCTGGGAGTCGGAGATATACGCCACCCCCGAGGAGGCCAGAACTGCACGACGGGATCTGTTATGGAGAAGTCTCCGTAAGGCTAACAACCCAACGCCGGAGCATGTGGACCGGGTGGCAGGCGACGACTTCGAAATAGATACCCCCGCCCCCATCGACCCCGAGGCGCCGGTCCTGGGGTTTGACGGCAATTGGGTAGCACGGAATAAAAACACCGGGGAAACCTTCGAGGCATCACAGTTCGAGACCATCGAGATGGTCATCGGCGGACAACGGGGGGAAATAGACGTAGACCGGACTCCGGACATGTCGGGGGGTCTCCCTTCTCGACGCGATGAGGGACAATTTGCGGATGTAGCCGACCCCACAGGCGGTGGACTTGCTTCCAGGAACTTCCACAACCAGTCAGCACACGACAACCTGCGCGAACTCGTAACACTGCGCGACCGGTTGCAAGACTTCCTAGAAGAACACCCGGACTTCGATCCCCACTTGCCACAACTGGATGAGCACGGCGTAGCCAGGGTCGGCACCACTGACGTAGCGGACATGCCAGACGAGTGGTTTGAAATCATGGACGAGTTCGACGAACTCCACCAAGAATACAAAGACAAGTTGGACATGTTCCGGGTAGACAATGAAGCACTCGGTGAGGCCTACGAGAAAAGACAAGAGGTCGAAAGTGAATTACGGAACCTGGATAAACATCTCAAGACTGAACTCGACCAACTAGACGAACTCTCACCCGTTACCGAAGATCGTATTCGTGAGTTCCTGGAAGCAGATGATTTAGATGGGTTTATGGCCCTGTTCACTCCCGAGTACCTTGCTGAACGAAATTCGGGTACTAGGGAAGGGGATACCTTCTACGACCTTGAAGCAACAGAAGAGAATTGGTACAACTGGGAGTACGAGGTTCGTGCCGCCTGGAAGAGCGCTCAGGACGAAAGGGCAAACATTCAAGACGCTGAACAGCGGCACTACAGCGCCGAACGCACGATTACTCAGCATTTAGAAAACGGCGATAGTGAAGTCCTGGAAGCGGTAGAACTACTCAACGGTCTTCCGTTGGACACCCGGGCGACGATGAAGGGGGAAGGTGAAGAACAGAGTATAGACGTAGACCGAACTCCGGACATGTCGGGGGGTCTCCCTTCTCGACGCACGGCAGCCGAAGAGGAAGCGGATGAACGACTAGATGAACTGATTTCTTCCGTTGAGGAGTTAATTGCCCCCCGCAACCGCCCAGAACCTGGGGCTCGACGTGCTGACGCGTTCATGTCTCGACGCGATAGCGGGCTTGCGTCTCACCGCGATATGTCCAAACAGCGTGCGGCTCGTAACCCAAAAGATCGTTCACTAATCAAACAATCTTCCCCATTCTTCAAAATCATTTATGACTCCCTCGGTGTGGAAATCAAGAAAGAACGTGACCCCGTTAAACGCAAGGCTCTCGAGAAATTGAAAAGGAGTTTCGAATATTTCAATTCGTCCTCCATTAGATACGGGCCGGACAATCCATTCCAGACCTCCGATGGGGAACTACAAATCGACAATGACGCCATACCAGATATCACTGATGCGCTGTTTGACGTGCTAGGACGATGGACCAGGAAGTCTACGGTCAGTGAAATCGATAGGAAACAAGCACTGATCGATTATCTGGAGGCTATCGATGAAGTGGGAGGACGGACTCACCCTGAAGTGGAATCAATGATGCCGCTACGCATCGCAGCGGTAGAGAAGTTTCTCCAAAAACTTGTTGAGCGCGGAATGGACATTCTCTAATGAGTAAGCAGCCAAAGATCAGCCCGCCAGTGGGATACAATACTCAGAGAGAACCTAGAAAGGCACAATCTAACTACTACTGCATCCTGGCCGGTATAGAGGCTAAGATGCCGTGCAACGAATGCGCCAGCCCCAAAGGCTGCACCCAGGGAACTATGCGCTATAAGGAGTCCGAAAATATGGAGTACGAAGAAAAGGTTGTTGTCCAGGTGGACGACAAAGGTGATCTCCTAAAGTGCGCAAAAGAATACGGCGCTTCTGACTGTGGCTACAAGTCTGATACCAAGATTTGTGGCAAATGTGGGGCGATGGCTACTGCTGTCAAGATGGTACCACTAGATGACGATGCCGGCGAGGAAACTGATATGCCAGAAAAGGCCCACAGGACACGGAAGCCCGAAAAGCCCGCAGCGCCAGGGATGCCCATGGAGGAAGAGGGAGGTTCTCCTCCGGGAGCCGGACCTCCCCCCGGACCTCCCACAGAGGCTCCTCCGGAAGCCGGACCTCCCACAGAGGCTCCTCCGGAAGCCGGACCTCCCACAGAGGCTCCTCCGGAAGCCAGACCTCCCCCCGGACCTCCCGAAGAGGCCCCTCCGCCCGCCGCATCTCCCCCACCTCCCGCTCCGCGTCTAGAGGAAGCCCCCGCGGAGGCTCCTCCCGCCCCAGAAGAGGAAATGCCGCCGCCGCGGCGAGTCCCGCCACGCCCTCCGCTTGAAGAAGAAGAAGAGCAGAAGGGCGCAGTCGAAGACGAGAAACTCGACATCGAAGAAGACACCGAAGAGGTTTTCGACGAAGACGGCAACCCGATCGGCGACTCCAAAAAGTACGGCCCCAATTGGAGCGAAGAGGACGAGAAGACCTACGCCTCCTATCGTCAGCGTCGACTCGAAAGCATGGGAGTCAAGTCTGACGAGTTGGGAAACAAGGCTTACGTCTGCGCCATCGAGCGCAAGGCTTACCCCGGTGGTTCTCCAGTTTGTGACGACTGTCCCGGTGGGTGTATGGCCGAAAAGGGCATGCCGGGACTTCTCGAAATCGAAGGCATGGTCGAAAAGGAATTCGACAGCGAGATCATCGACTCCGGGTATTCGCAGGATGCCGACATGTTTGTTCTCGACTTGGCGACCAAGGACGACAGGGCCATCGAGGTCTTTGTCGACGGCAGCAACGCTGAAATTCTTGGCTACCATCGTCTGGACGATTCCGTTCTAGAACACAAAACAGCAGAAGGTCATACTGTCGAGTACATCGGGTATAACGATGCTGCCGATATTGCGACCAAGTCAATCCCTGGCGAAATCGCTTCAGTGGAGCCCGACGTGTTCGAGGGATTTGACTGTTTCGCCGTTGAGGTAGACGGCGTTGACGGGAAGTCCTACGACGTGTTCGTTTCTCTCGATGGAGAGATTCTCGGTCACGACATCTACGAAGCCGACGAGGCTGACGACATCGAGGCTGAGGCTGCGGAGATCGCACTCAAGCGTGCTTTCACCGAGGAGCGACGGGATGAGATGGCCGGCAGCGGTCAGGCGCTTCCCGATGGTTCGTATCCGATTGAATCTGAAGGCGACCTCAAGAACGCCATCCAGGCATTCGGCAGGGCCAAGGACAAGGCTGCGGCCAAGCGTCACATCATGAAACGCGCAAAGACCCTTGGCCTTACCAAACTCATCCCAGCCAACTGGGTTGCTGGTGGCGAAAAGGCTGTTCAACTTGACGTTGACGACGACGACTTCTTGTCGTCACTGATTGAGTTCCAGTTGATGAACGAGGACGCCGAAGATTCCAATTAGGGATTAAAAGGTAGGCCCAGATGGCGGACTTTGCCCATTTGCGGCGTGTAATTGTATCTCAACGACTGACCCGAGGTCGGCGTGACTTCAATACTGCCGCCTTAGATTTTCGGGCGCAACAGCACCTGTTGTCCAAGTCGCGTGTTTTGGATCCCGACTATGCCGTCAAGGTATTGAGTCCTGACGAAGAGAGGGAGTCGGAGAAGCGTGTTCCTGGTGGCTACACAAAGCCGCCCGAGATTCGCTTTGACCCCAAAGGTGTTCGGCAACCCGGTCAAGTTCTCAAGTTACATGTAACTGCCGAGGACATGCTGGATGAGAGTGACAAACCTAATTTCGGTTGGGTTGATCCTCCCACCCCCATGGGCTTCTCTGAGAAAATCCTCGACCTTGCCAAAGAGCCGAAGATTCGTATCCGGGAATACGACATCAACCATCGCACAGGGGGGATGGACGAAGACAATTACCGGGACATGGAATTTAAGTCTCTTGGTGGCAAGATTGGTGGTGGCGGTCGTTCCTTAATCGGCCGCGCAGCCCGAAGGATGGGGATGGTCGTTGACGACCTCGGCAAGTTCCGTTGCCCTCCGGGTACTCCCAATGCAAACCAGTTCACTGACATAACCGGCTCTACCTGCTTCCCGTCCCTTGGGGGTGTGCGGGGAACAATCGACCACATGCTGTCTCGCATGGGCGTCGATTGGGGTGCTAATCCTTATCACGGCGTTCCCGATGATGTGGCTGATCGTATCGGTGTCGGCTGGACTGGGGAAGAGGCCCACGATTTGGCCCAAATGTCTGTAGCCAAACAGATGCAAGCCGGGGTGGCTTCGGCTCGAAAGCACGGTGTTAGAACTGTTGCGCAAGCAAAAAGAGCACAAGCAACAAAAGAAAAGAGTGTTGGAAAGTTTGCGGAGGAGAAACTGGGGGTTGAACTCCCAGACGATTTGCATGCCGACCCTAAAGCATCGTATGGATTGCTCCAGGAGGCAATGCAAAAAGCCATAGATAACGGAACGTGGACCAACGGCCCAGATAGGGATGGCAACCCTCTTCCTGCACCGAAATTGACTATTACCAGCCTGAAGGGCGTGCGCGGCCTGACCGACGCACAATTCGATAAACAGTTAACAGAGGAATTGATTTCTGCCGTGCTTGTATTGGGTGACCCCAACATGAGCAATGTGCGGTTGACCGATCTGCCGGATGTGACAAAAGCAGACTGGGACGAGTATGCAAAGCAAGGGGACCTTTACAACGCTGTTGAGCGACTAAGACAAAACTGGCTCGTGAACGCAAACGGAGCCATGTTCACTCATCTCGAAATGCTGGAAAGAGATCAAAGGACCGGATCAAATAACGCCGGCGTTGTTGGTGAACTCATTTTAGGGGTTGACGATCCGGACACGGGTGGAATAACTAACTTGCCGGGCCAACCAGCAAGAGTAACTATCAATCTGCTTGATGCCACTTTCAAACAGTATTACAAAAAGAGGAAGGGCACTTTCACTCAGATCATCGCCACGGGCGACACGGTGGAGGGGAAGAAATGGGAGGCAATACGCAAATTTCTAAAAGACGAACAACGTCGCTCGCCATTTGACTTCATGGACACGTTGGAGCGGCTTCATTCTCAAGATTTGGCTGAAGCAACACACGGGTCACGTTTCGCCGGAGCCATGCAAGTCACATATCACGAATACACGCACGCGATGCAACAGCACATCTTCTTCGAACGGGTTGCATCCAAACTGAGTGCGGATGGTGAATACACCATCTATCCACGCTCCCTCTATGGGACGCCGCGACTGTCGGAACCAAAAACACTGCACCTCTATCCACAGGAGGAGCATCTCAATGATCTAGATGAGAATGGCAAGCCAAAATTTGCTGGAGCGGCAGTAGGTGTCGCGTTCTCCCACTGGACCAATGATGACATTGAGGATGCGGTTATCAGTGAAATGCTTGCAGAGCCAGGCGACGACTTCCCCCCAACCGGCATGCCCGTGCTACAGGACTCCATGTTGGATCTCCTGGCAGGACAGCGTTTGTCTGGCCTACGCGCAGACCAAAGACAGGGGGCAATCGACAAAGAGAGTGAGGCGCGCCAAAGCCAACGCCGGGCATTGATGTACCTCGAAGCAACAGCCGAACTCAACGCCCAAAGACACATGGGCATTATCGGTGGACCGGTTATTGACGGCCACCTCG